>Ga0074046_10003760_pt1 | contig 12579 bp, 11 predicted proteins | sample BogForMeECP23OM3_FD_94441 | JGI IMG/M metagenome (GOLD analysis project Ga0074046, IMG submission 94441) | Bog forest soil microbial communities from Calvert Island, British Columbia, Canada - Bog Forest MetaG ECP23OM3 | ecosystem: Environmental > Terrestrial > Soil > Wetlands ...
CCTGGTTCGCCGTCATCGCCATCATTCTCGTCACGCTTGGGATTACGGTCGCCCTGTACCCCGCGGTCCCGGATACGATAGCTTCCCACTGGAACGCGGCCGGGCAGGTCAACAGCTCCATGGCAAAGTCGTGGGGGCTCGCTGTCATCCCCGCAATCATGGCGGTCTTTGCCGGGCTCTTCGCGATCCTCCCCCGCATCGACCCGCTCCGGAAGAACTATGAGAAATTCCAGCGGTATTACGATGGTTTTGTCCTCCTGTTCGTGTCGTACCTGCTGGTGATCCAGCTCCAGGTGATCCTCTGGAATACGGGACACCCGGTGAGTCCGAACCTGATGTTCCCCGTCATGACCGGGATACTCATCATCTATGTTGGGTTTCTCGTCGGGCACGCGGAGCCGAACTGGTTCGTCGGGATCCGCACGCCGTGGACGCTCAGCAGCGAAACGGTCTGGAAGAAGACACACGAGACCGGAGGAAAACTCTTCAAGATTGCCGGCATCGTCTGCCTTGCGGGAGTGCTGGCCGGGCGCTACGCACTCTGGTTCGTCCTCGTCCCGGTCCTTGCCGTTGCGGCATTCACCGTCGTGTATTCCTATGTCCTGTACCAGGACGAGATGAAGAAGTCCGGAAGACCGGACTGAGAATTTTTTTCTAAAAAAAATTATGCAGTCCCGGCAGCGTCGTAGAGCAGGCTGAGGTAGCGTGCCTCGAAGAGCGTCACCGGCGCAAGGAAGACCAGCTCGATCAGGAGGCCGACCGGCATGATGACCGATGTGATGGATGAAAAGATGAGACCGATGATAACCTGGATGATGCCCATGATGATGAGCGCGATGACGTACGCACCCCACCCGATCTTACCGATCGTCTCCCGGATTGCGGTGAAGTTGAACCCCTCGCCCATGCTTCCCGTGCGGGCGAACCGGATCAGGCCGATGGTCCCGTAGAGGGAGCAGATGAACGCCACGACAATGAAGATCAGGAGACCGAAGAGAACACCGCCGAGGATGTTCATCGATGCAGCGGGGTTGCTGACTGCCGCGGCAATGACACCCGAACCGATCGTGACGAACAGGATGATGAGGGCCGGGATGGCGTAGATAAGGGAGATGACCAGGTACTTGATCCCGTCGATGAAGAGCGTCCCCCAGCCGCTGACCCCCGGTGCCGGTCTCTCGCCGCGGAGGACTTTTACGGTATATCCCAGAAGCGGGAGGCAGAGGAGGATCGTAGCGACGATGAGCAACAGCCACTGCTTCCATTTTCCGATCACTGCATCCTTCGCGTAGGCAAAGGACTCACAAACCATGGTTCCATAATCCATTCAAATCACCTGAATCTGTCCTTTTCACGTTGCGGTGGAGTAATATAAAAACCAGCACGATATGATCTTCACCCGCTTTTCCCTGACGGGCTGACAGGCACGCTGCTTCCAAGCTGAAAACGAGTGATTTTCTTCCCCGGATCGCTCCCGGCACCGGCAGGGGGTGCCGGGAGAGCAGGACGGGAATATACGGAACAGGAATTTATTAAACAGGTGCAGGACTGTACAATACGAATAAATCCCGGTAGACAGCAATCCATTTTTATCTGGAGAGTGTAACCATGTCAGAACCCGGGACACCTACGTGTAACCATGACGAGACGCCGATGCGGCGGGTATGGGCAGACGGGCGTGGTGACGCCGTCTACCCGTGCCCGGTATGCGGCAGGAAGATGCAGGTGCAGGAGTAACTGCCGGGGGTACCGGGCGTTTTGTTGAGGATCAGCCCCCAGTTTTCCTGATACCATATTGAGATCAGGCTTAAAAAACAGTCCTGACGCCCGTGCCCGGGACGGGAGTGCCATCCATGGCCGGGGTGCCGGTAACAAACATTTTGTTTTCTTATGGGATCGTAGTTCCCGGCGAGAAAGAGGGATAGATGATGATCCGTATCCTCTCAGGGACCGGCTATTCCCTCCGGAGAAGATGTGAAGAGGTTACGGGATCCTGGGAGCTGCACAGAGGTTGCCGCAGGTGTTGATGCTGTACAATGCGAGGATGGCTTTATCGTCGAGGCCTTTTTCCCCGATACCGATCCTGCTCAACTTGTCACGGATTATTCGTATCTTTTTTTCAGGAGATTGCATAACGACGATGCTTACTTGGCTGGCGACACGATAAAGAGATGTGTTAAAATCACGGGATTTCCGGCCCTGTTAACCGGAATGAGCGGACATAGCGGAGCGATCCCGATCTTCCGGTTGAATTTTCCCGGCCGGCGACGTTTGTTGCCTTCCTGCGCCCTGAACATTTTCCTTCCGGCCGAGGGACGGGTAGCCATGGTACCACCGGATACGCTGAAACCGGTCATACGCAGGTTCGACACACGGGATCATAACCGGTCAGTTCACCGGTGGATCAGAACAGGTCGTACCCGGTACAATACTCTCATTGGTTAAAGGGGATGAGTGCAGTTTCGTATCTTACCACGATCCCATGGTGAACAATGAAAAATTTTGTACGATGAAATCCTCGCGGCTCATTCCGGTTATGGAGACACTGGCGGATTTACGGTCTTCCGGGCAGGGCGGAGCTCCCGGATTATCAGGTAGAGCACGTCAACAAGATACCCGAACATGGGCAGGATCGCGAGAATGACCCAGACCGGTACAAGCATCTTCTGTTCTTTTGCATCCCGGTAGATGAAAAAAGCGATGACCAGTTGTACTATCCAGACGGCGATCATCAGGACCGGCCCTGCGAACGGGAGGGCATGATACATGTGTGCATGATACATAACGAGTGACATTGTACGTTATACGTTACATCACGTTATATGCTTTCACGTGCTGACAGTGAGTCTGATCATCTTTTACGATAAAATAATCCGGGCTCTGTAGAAATCATCAGAAATTCCCTTAACGCTCTTGGGGGAGCCGGCTGTTCCCGAAGAGGAAGAGCAGGCTGGAGAATGTCGAAAGTCATCAGACTTGAGACAGGAGAAGACCGTAGGTCTTCGATCGAACACGCTAGAGTTCTTCGACATGAGAGGGAGGGGGTCACACACATGACCGTTGAAAATTATAAGCGAATCACACGATCGAATAGGAGTTCTCCGGAGCAATAATCCGGATTACCGGTCTCCTGATGGGAATTTTCCGGTGAGGCCGTCTCATCGTACCGCACGTTCGCGAGAAAGATCTCTGTTTTTAATGGCACAATCCGGGCGTCCGATGATTTTTTCCAACCAACGGTGTGGTTTTATGTGATCCATGGATGAATGGTGAGTATGCCGGAGTCCTGCGATACCATCCCCCGTCAGCTCGATACCATTGATGAGATCGTGAATAAGGGTCCCGACCGTACCGGGACGCTTACCATCCTCGGAATGATCGGACTCCTCACGGTCAATGAACAGTTTCTCACCCGGATGAGATTGTACAGTGACTACCTCCCAAAACCCGGGGAGGTCACGTTCTCCGATGAACAACGGCTCCATCATCTCCTCTGGGATGAAGGATGTTCCCCCCGATGCGGTCGTTGCAGGAATACCAGCAACGATCATCCGCCCGCGGAAAAAGAGGGGCTGTTCAGGGAACAGCTCAACCATATCTGGCTCCACGATGGCGCATTCCAGGACGAGTAGGAGGGCCCCCCTACGTGGCGGTACCTCAACCCCTTCTCATTCTAGAGTAACCCTGCGAAGCCGTAGACGCATCACTCCTTTTTCGTTTTCGAGATATGCGTGAAGATCGTCGCTCCTGCCCCAATGCCTGCCGTAATAATCCCGATAATCGCCGCAATAACCGAAGGGTTCTCAAGTACACCTCCCGAAGATGTCTGGGTGGGCTGCACTGTCGCAGCCGGCACGGTTTGGGTTACCGGGGCGGGAGTTGCAGGAATCGCCGAAGGCTGGATATAAGACCCGGTCAAGGGGGGAAGTGTGCCGAATACATTGGTGACCTGGCCGGGCAGAGCAGAAAACGTTCCTTCATAATCATAGTACCCGCTCAGTGTCAGTCTGATTATATGGTTTCCTGCGGGAATACCGGTAATGTTTCCTGGGGTAGCACCATAATATACCGCATCAATGAGGATGCTCGCACCCAAAGGTGATGATGCGACCGTGATGTTTCCGACAGATGCCTGCGTGATCGGAGATGCGGTGGGAACCGGGGTCACCGGGGTCGTTGCAGGCACCAGTTCAGTCGTTGGAGCGGGCAGTAACGTTGTCGTTACCGGAATCGTCTGCGTGATATTTACCTCAGTTGTTGCGGTCATGTTCAGAATTCCCTGAGTTGTTGCAGTGATGGCCGGAGTTGACTGATTTGTTGCGGTCGTATTTGGAGTTCCCTGAGTGGCCGGGGATGATTCTGCACTTGTCCCGCTAGTTATCGGAACGACAGTAGAATTCGTTGTACTCTGGCCAGTGACAGAAACGGGTAATAAAATAAGCGCAACCATAGCAAGAAAGATGAGCTGCGTACAGGTCTTTTTCATTCTACGATCTCCATTGTTACTTTTTTGTTCGGTGATCCTCTACTCAACGGGTTGTTCGATCTGGAGTGTTGTCTCATCGTGATCTGACTATACTGAACCCGAGGTTTCGCGGGATTCTTTTCCGGGAGAGTCATATCCTGTCCTTGCAAGAGTGCCAACGGCAGAGAGATCATGATTCAGGCAACGAATGCCTGTTCCGGCCTATTCACGATCTCCTGCTGATGGCATTGCAGACGGAAATCCTGACCTCGTCCGGTACATCGATTCCCTCCAGTAACAGGGGGAGGATCGCCTTGGCTGTCCGTTTTCCCTCAGTAGTAGCGAGATATTCTCTGACCGATCCCTGTCCCTCAGCTGATGTGAGATATCTGGAGATCATCTCCTTTCCCTGAGGGGAAGCAAGGTATGTTGCCACAAGTCCATTCATGATAATATCGTTAGCCAATGCCGTTCCTCCAATTGGGTAACTTCCCGGTCAGCCTGACTCTCCTTTCAAATTTCATTCATAAGAGAGAACAAAAGGTGTTCTGAGGATAATGCAAAAATTCTGGTCCTGGTGTATTTTGATAATTTTCACCGTAAGAGGGGGTGATTGCGATGAGGGTACATGAGCCCCTTTTTACCACCCCCGGGGAATCATTTTACGGGTTTCATCCTGTTAACGACCGAGAGATACTGAGTGGGTTACTTCACCTATTTTGTTATCGCCTCCATGAATTTGTTCATGATCTCCTCGCTCCGGTTCTTCATGCCGAACCAGACGACAATAGTGATCGAGGCCCCGAGGCCGATGCCAATACCCCACGCAATCGGCGTAATGAATGTATAGATGATGGTGAGATCCAGCATCAGCTGGGAAAGTGCCAGTATGACAACGACAAAGTACAGGAACAGGCGGATCAGGACAAGTACCGGGCTGAACAGCTCTATCTTCGAATTCCGGGAGTAAACCTGGAACATGTCGATAAAGTAATCTGTCAGGATCACACCGACCACGAGAATGATTACGAAGGCGAGAACGTGGGGAATATACTCGATGACCTTCATCATAAACTGGCTGAGATAGTCAAGGTTGAGGATATTGACTGCGGCAAGAACGGCTATCAGGTAGACGATGCACCGGACAGCAATATCTCCAAGATACCCTATGGTGATTCCGGATCTCGTGATTGATTTACCGAAATCTGAATCTCCGATAACCGGGGCAGCAGTCACTTTGTCCAGGAGGATACGTACTCCTTTCCCGAGGAGGCGCCCGGCAATCCATCCTATAAGAAGAACGATCAGAGCACCGACAATGGCAGGAAGTACCGCCATTGTAGTGTCCAGACCACGGGAAATTATGTCGATTGATTCAGTTACCATAGTGTAAATCTCCAGTTTTTCATTCTGTGTTTCTCCAATAGGGTTGCCACAAATTCGTACCCTATACAATAGAGAAGGATTTTATACTATTTAAAATGTATCTATATTGATTATACATTTTGATTATTCATAACAATTATAATCTCCGTGTTCATACTAATCATCAGCTCAGGATTCGGTCTGACACCACTATGATGCAGGATTACCAGAAGGAACTCGTAGCCATAAAGGATCTTCTCAAGAAAAATCCCAACGGGATGAGTGTAACCGAGATCTCAAAAGCATTGAAGAAGAACAAGAACACCATCGGGAGATACCTCGATATCCTGCTCATTTCCGGACAGGTGGACATGCGGGCCTATGGTATGGCAAAGGTCTACACGATCTCCCAACGGGTTCCCCTTTCGGCCATGCTCAGTTACTCAAAAGAACTCATCATGGTGCTGGACAACGAGTCCTGGATCATCGATATCAACGACAATTTTTTAAATCTCCTGCAGCTCTCGCGTGAAGATACTCTTGGAAAAAATATTTCGCACCTGCAGTCACCCGAAGTGGATGTCCATGAGCTTCTCGATATTATTGCAGGGGATATGGGAGATCAGGAGACCCCCATTACCTTCCAGGTCAAAAATACGGGGGAGAGGATCTTCCATCAGAAATGCGTCCCAACGGTTTTTGAAGATGGGAGAAAAGGCATCACGCTCATCCTTGAAGATGTGACGGAACATATTCTTGCCGAGAGAGAGATTCGGGAAAGCGAAGAGCGGTTCCGGATGATGGCTGATAATATTCAGGACGGCCTTATCATCATGGAAAAGGGTAAAACGATCTATGCCAATAACCGTATCGCTGAAATCACCGGGTATTCCAATGAAGAGATGTGGGCCATGGACCCTCTCGCGATCATCGCACCGGAGTCCCGTGAAAAGGTAGTACAACAGATCCAGGATTTTGAGGACTACCCTGACAGACCCGGTGATCTCCAGATGTGGATCATAAGGAAAGATAACGAGCGGCGTTTTGTCTATGCCCGCATCAGCGGTGCACGCCACCATGATACATACTATAATTTTATCATCTTAACGGATATGACGGAGCTTAAGACCCAGGGGTCTAAGGTGTGTGAGAGCGAACAGCGGTTCAGGACGATGGCAGATAACATCCAGGACGGGCTCATCATTGTTGAAAATGATAAAATTGTGTTCTCCAACCGTCGCATCAAGGAGATCATCGGCTATTCCGCTGATGAGATGGCCGAGAGGGGTCTTCATGGAACCCTTTTGACGGAGAACAAAAAAGCAATATCTGATCTGGGAATTGTCCCGGTTACAGATTTAAACAGGATTGAAGAGATCTTCAGCAGCGTCCAGCCGGACTCCCCCACCCCGGGTGAATTCAAGATCCGGATACAGCGGAAAGATGGCATGCATCGCTATGTCCAGGGAAAGATTACTGCTGCAAAAAACGGGAATATCATCAGCTACTACATAATTATATCCGATATAACGGATTTTGCCGAACGGGAGAAGAACCTGCGCGAGCGTATTGATGCGCTCCAGGATCTGGTCCACTGACTCTTCCCGTTCACCGGATCTGCATCCTATTTTTCCTCCCTGTCCACTGCCGTCCCTCGTTCTCCCGGATCCTGCGCTCGTCAGGCAGATGCTCCGTCAATTTTTAGAAGACGATCGTCATGCCTTTGCCATCCTGTACGCCCGCATCCCTGGCTCTCCTGTAATGAGGAGGATACCAGAATACCGATTGTGTTCTTGTTCCTGCCAAAATTTTCGGTGATCCCGGTGACATTTATTCCACGGGATTTTTCTGGCCGCCTTCCTGATGAGCGTCAGTTCGTTCCGGTAGTCCAGCATCATCCCGGTCCCAGGATGGCGAGTACGAAGACCGAGAGAGATGGGCTATTTATAATCGTTATATATAAATTATGTGTACGATTCATTAAAGAACTCTTTAAATATTAAAAATAATAACCGGTAAGGTAGTACCTAAGATAAGGACACGAGTTCATGAAAGAGGGTGAAATATGAACGATCTTTCAGCATCAGATGATCATGCACGACCCTGTCCCCTCCAGTGCGTAGGATATCAGCCCGGTACCATGATCGCAATTTTTGTCTGGTTCATTCCGAAGGGCAGGAGGATCATCCCGGGCCAGAGCAGAGACTGATGAAAAAGAAGACGTAATCCGAAAGGAAGCCGGAAAAATTTTCGGAACGATTATTTTTTTTGGTCAGGATACGCAATAAGTGAGAAGATGTGTTCTGTTAAGGAACGCTGAAACCTGCAGTTCAGATGTTTGAATAACTGAGGACCAGCATGAACGAGATAATCGGAAAGACACCAGAGAAACAGAGGACCGTGCCCACCTGCAAAGAACAGGGGGCCCGTGCAGCGGGCAGCAGGAGGGGATATGCCTGCCTGTGCCTTGCAGCGGTGGCAGTGATCCTGCTGGCCGCGCCATCACTCGCAGACGATACCGGAAGCCGGTACATGGCCGGAAGCCCGGAACTTTCAGCGCATATCGCCGGGACCAACCAGTTTTCACCCGGGGATGATCTCAATGTACCGATCGCCATCGAGAACAGCGGAACCAACCAGTTCAAGATCGTCAAATCAACGATAATCGATCCCGGGGACCTTTCCAATACGGCCAAGCAGCTCACCGTAAGCCTGGGAGCCGCCGATGCCCCTCTCCTTGTCAAGTCGGACCCGCAGCTGGTGGGGGATCTTGCCGCCAGTTCGAGCGTGACGGCGACGTTCCACATCACGATCAACCAGGATGCCCCGGCAGGCACCTACAACCTGCCGGTCTCGCTGAACTACACGTACCTCTACGCCGCCAACCAGTACGGGACGGATACGCTCTCGTATACGTACAAAACCGTCAACCAGAACGTGACGGTCCCGATAGAGATCAAATCCGATGTCCAGATCACGGTGATGTCGGTTAACACGCAGGATCTCAACGTGGGAAATGAAGGCTATGTCACCCTGAGCCTCAGGAATACCGGGTACGAGGACGGCCAGAACGCGGTCATGATGATCCAGCAGCCCGCCCAGAGCCCGCTCTCGCCCACGGAAGGGAGCTTCTTTATCGGCGATTTCCCGGTCGGTGCAGTGGCAAACTGCACGTTCCGGCTCATGGTCTCGGACGACGCCCAGCAGAAGACCTACCCGCTTGACGTGCTGGTCAATTACAAGAATTCCGACGGCGTTTATGTCAATTCCGCGTCCGAGACCATCGGGGTACCGGTCGGCGGAAAGATCCAGTTCATCGTGACACCGGTAACGGCCACCATCTCGCCGGGGGCGAAGTCCGTGATCACGGTCACATTCCAGAACACCGGCAGTGCAACGGCGTATAACGCCCAGGCACGGATCAGCGCGGTCGATCCCTTCACCAGCAACGACGATACCGCCTTCCTCGGTACCATGGCCCCGGGCGATATCCGGCAGGCATCCTACGAGGTAGCGCTGGATTCCGGTGCCACGGTCAAGGAATACGGCCTTGATTCCGAGGTCATGTACCGGGATTCCCTCGACAACGAGATCACCTCCGATCCGCTCAAGGTCAATGTCCAGGTCGTACCGTCCAGGACCATTGTCAATGTGCTGGGCCTCCCCGGCCTGCTGGGGCTGATCGTGGTCATCGGTATTCTTGCGTCTCTCGGATACTTCGTCTATTCACGGCGGGTCAGGAACCAGTGAACCCCCGTCGTTCCCGGGCAGCGCCCGCCTGCGATAAAGGATTACCATGATCGATCAGATCTTCAGTTCAATCGCGCGGTTCGTAAACCACCGGCCCAGACTGGTAGTCGGCATCATCGGCCTGGTCATTCTCATTGCCCTGGTGGGCATGACGATGATCACCATGCAGACCGGCAACGATACCTACCTGAACAGGAACTCGCCGGAGGGTATCGTCGATAACCAGTATACCCAGACGTTTAATGCGGATTCCATCATCCTGATCGTCGAGACGAGCGACCCGCTCAACCCGGAGGTGCTCAAGTACATCGACCGGCTCGAAGGTGACATCCGCCAGCAGCAGCACATTGCCGGTGCCGAAAGTGTCGTCGATATCCTGAAAAGCGAGAACGGCGGGGTCCTGCCCCAGTCAAAAGGGGAGATCGATTCGCTCGTGAACGAGATCCCGCCTGCAACCCGTGCGACCGCGGTACCGTCGAATGTCCTGACCCTCGTGCAGGTACGGCTCGATAACGGCCTGACGGATAGCACGGAAGCCGCGGCCCTGGGTACCGTGCAGCAGCTGGTAGACCAGTCCGATCCACCGACCGGTGTGACCGTCTCCATCTCCGGCACTCCCGCATTCACGACGCAGATGAGAGCGGAAATGGGCTCTTCGATGGGGGTGCTGATCGGCGGCGCCATGGTGCTGATGATCATTGTCATGGGACTGCTCTTCTCCTATGTCAGCTACCGGTTCCTGCCGGTCGTCTTCGTGGGACTCGGCCTGACGACCGCCCTCGGCCTGATGGGGCTTGCCGGTATCCAGCTCAACATGGCGGTACTCGGGGCATTCCCGGTCATGATCGGCCTCGGGATCGATTACGCGATCCAGTTCCACGCCCGGCTGGACGAGGAGTCCCGGAAAGGGTCGCTCGACGATGCTGTCTTCACGACCATCACCCGGACCGGGCCGGCCGTGATGTACGCGATGCTTGCAACCTCGCTGGGATTTTCTGCCATGTTCATCTCCGCCGTCCCCATGATCCAGTCCTTCGGGCTGGTGGCCATGATCGGCATCATGAGCTGCTACTGCATCTCGCTCGTGGGCATACCGGCAGTAGCCCACGTCATCCACTACAAGCCCAAACAGCAGGCCCCCGGGGTCTGCTATGCGGTCGGAGAGGATGCCTGCAGCACCCTCCCGGCGCCAGAGAAGAAGGGCTGGTCCTATGGCCAGTTCCTGACGGAGACCTCGGTCAGGATCGCAAAGAACCCGGTCCCGATCCTGGTGATCGCCATTCTCATCGCCGTGATCGGGTTCCAGCTCGACCCGCTCGTTCCCATCCAGGCGGACCAGAACAACTTTGTCCCGAGCGACATGCCTGCCAAGATCCTGATGGACAAGGTGACCAGGGTCCTCGGGGCAGCGAGTACGGCAGACTTCTATGTCGAGGGAGCACGGGTCACGGATCTCGATACGGTGAGATGGATCAAACAGTTCCAGGACCACGAGCTTGCCACCAACCCTGACATTACCTCCGCCACCAGTATCGTGACCTATATCCTGGACTACAACGGCGGCGTGATGCCCGGGACCCAGAGCCAGCTCGATGCCATTCTTGACAGGATACCCCCGGGCGTGAAAGACCAGTACCTCAGCGGATCGATGAGGGGCGTCATACACTTCGGGACGGTCAACCTCCAGATCCCCCAGGAGGAGGACCTCAAGGAAGAGATGGTCGGCGACGTCGCGTTCCTCCAGCCTCCGCAGGGTATCACAGTCCAGCCCGTGGGGAGCTTCGATATCATGACCGCGCTCATCGGAGGCCTCACCTCTTCAAAAGATGAGATGACCCACCTGGGGTTTGCCCTCATCTTCGTCTTCCTGGTGCTGGTCTACCGGCATGTCCACGCCATCTCGCCCCTCGTCCCCATCATCCTGATCGTGGGATGGAACTCGGTGGCGATGTACGTGCTGGGCATCGCGTATACCCCGCTGACCGCTACGCTCGGGTCGATGACCATCGGCGTTGCTTCCGAATACACCATTCTCGTGATGGAACGGTACAGCGAGGAGGAGGAGCGGCTCCATGACCATATCGCTGCTATCCAGGAGAGCGTGAACAGGATCGGGACCGCCATCACGGTCTCGGGGCTCGCCACCTTCTTTGGCTTCTCGGCCCTCTGCCTCTCCAATTTCCCCATCACCAGCAATTTCGGCGTCTCTACCCTCATCGCGGTGGGCTTCTCCCTCTGCGGGGCCATATTCATCATGCCCGCTATCCTCTCCCTCATGGGCAGGTTCACCGAATGGTGGGAGACGAGACATGCACGGACAGAGATACAGAGAGAACCTCTGACCCCTCTCCCGGAGAGCGGCGAATGAATCCACGAACAGACGTATAAAAAAGGTGATCCCGATGAAACAGAACACAGCACTGATCTTCCTGATCCTCATGGCAGCATGCTTCGCCGTGCCGGTTACGGGAATAGACCAATACCTCGGGGGAAGTCCGCAGATGACGGCATACATCTCCGGCGTCAACGAATTTTCTCCCGGGCAGGACGCAACCATCACGGTGGTGATCCAGAACAGCGGGACGAACGCCGTGAAGTTCGTCGGTCACAGCATGCTGGCCCAGAATGACCTGCCGACGACCGCAAAGCTGGTGACGGCCGGCCTGTCCGCAGACGGTGCACCGATCATCGTCAAGACCGACCCCCAGGACCTCGGCGATATTGCCAGCCCGGGGATCGTCACCGCCACGTTCGTGGCAAAGATCACGTCCGATGCGACGCTCGGGGACTACCAGCTCCCGCTCACGCTCAGCTACCGGTATCTCGCAAACAGCAACAGCCCCCAGCCGTCCAGCGACACGGTCCAGTCGCAGTATACTGATGTGGCCACGGTCATCCCGCTCACGATCAGGATCAAACCGGAAGTCAGGATCGACGTCCTCGATGCCGTCCCCGGGAACCTGGTCGTGGGAACGGAAGGCTACGTCAACCTGACGATC
>Ga0074046_10003761_pt1 | contig 12579 bp, 12 predicted proteins | sample BogForMeECP23OM3_FD_94441 | JGI IMG/M metagenome (GOLD analysis project Ga0074046, IMG submission 94441) | Bog forest soil microbial communities from Calvert Island, British Columbia, Canada - Bog Forest MetaG ECP23OM3 | ecosystem: Environmental > Terrestrial > Soil > Wetlands ...
TAACAGCCGCAGGCTTGCGTCAAGGCACTTTCGCGACATAAGACGAGCCTCCCCTACGGGCTGCCCCTCATTTATTTCACGTTTGCCTGTGACTCCGCGCCTTTAGCGCGGCTGTTCCTGTTGCTTCTCTCGCCCCCGTCCTGGGGGCCACTTCAAGAAACGAGGCAAACACATCATGACGACGAAGACTCTCAGCAAAAGCGATCTCGCGCAGTTTACCGGCAGTGAAAATTGGTATCGGCATGGGATCAACCGCAACGTTCTCTACACCGACGGCGCGCAGCACGTAGCCGAGCACGGTGGGGCATATTGGCTTCTGGATGAAATCGCGATCATTCAGCCCTACAACAAGGCTGTCGCCGCCGAGGAATTTCAGGTCTGGAAACTCGCCGTGCGTCCCGACCGGGGCGCTACGCTTACGTGCGATGATGGCAACGACAATATCGTGTTCACTAAGGAGATTGAGTACACCGATTTTCCGCTGAATGAAATCACGCTGTACTTCGCCAACAACGTGATCCACTTGCCGAGCGAGTACTGACCAGCGCCAAGCCCGCGCTGGCATCCTCACCGGCGCGGGTTTCTTCTTGCGTTCCCTGAATAGTCTAATAACTCTCCCATCAAAACTCGCCCATCCTCTGCAAAAAGCTCAAAGGATGGCCACCGGGATTTCGTCGTAAAATTTTAAGACAGGAGGAAACTATGGACGAAGCCAGGCTTAACTATTGACATGCACCGTGTTCTTGCCCGCAAAATAGGGGTGGAAATTATATGGCACATTCGAAGGAAAAGATCGAGGCCGCTATTCGGACGCTGAACGCCCAGGGGCACGTCGTCGAAACACAAATGCAAGATGGCAAGACTTGGTTCGCGATTGATGGACGGATGCGCGCGTCGGCGGGAGAAATGCAAAACTTGGCCGATGGCGTGTACTCCCTAGCCGAACTTGAAGAGCTTTTCATTCAGAGACGTATCGACAATACAAGTCCCGGCGAACTGGCAGAAGAGGTCATCAACGCGTGGGCCGTCAATGCCCAAGCAGGCCACGCCAAAGATCTGACTAGGGACTTCAAAGACGTGGCGGAAAGAACCTTCGAATATCGAAACGCTACGCAGTGGTTAGACAATCAGCGAACCGGGTTCACCAGTCACCCAAGAGCTAGAACGGACTGTTGAGCATTCAAATTCCAGAGTGTGGCCTTCGACGAGCCGAGTGCGCGTTACTTAATCCTCATCCTAGAAGCGAGGAACTCAGGTCTGTTTAGCCCGCACGATATTTCCGCGTGACCCATCGCATCAAACGCTACGGGCTTACGAGCTTGTCCGGCACTTGCGCATACCACTCATCGAAGCACTCATCAAACTGCTGCTGTCCGACACAATTAAGACCGAAGAACTGTGTACTCGCCTTTCGGAGCCGCAGCAATGGCGAACGTAGCGGAACGGTAAGCCACATTGCATCGAGGAATGCGGTCAGTACTGAACATCTGTTCTCAGGTAACTGGGGTTCTCGATAGAGTTTAACGATAAAGTCCACAAAAATCCCGAGGAGACCTTGGAAGTTGCCCGTTGCCTTACGGAATATATCCACAAATTGCTTCAGCGGTGTTCGCCAGGGGGTCGCGTTAGACATTTCTACCGCCCTCAACATGGCCGGGCTATCGAAAGAGGTAACCGAATATTCCATGCCGATGAGCGACGCGACAACTCGCTCCTTGTCGGCGTCAGTTATTTGTCCCGCCAGTGCAGTCTGTTCCGCCACAAGTCCCGTCCACGCTCTCTTTACTCCGAACTCGTTCTTCGCCATTTCGGCCTGGATTAGGTCATCTGTCCACAGAACACTATCCGGATTAGTCGCAAGGACGATCGCCTCTGCACCATATTGGCCAAACATCTTTTCAAGCGGCTCCCGTTTCGCTGGATCAAGGGTTGACAGCTCCATGACAGGTACGATTTCGATTGCAGCCTTCAGGCGATCAAGAAATTCTTGATCTTTGCCACGTCGCTCCGACTTTTGTTCGGCAGTCTCCTCCGTGAGTACAGCAACGCCTTCACGATGCTGGATGCTTCCACTCGTCGAACCAGAGAACAAGTCGCCTACTAAAGTCTCTTGAAGTTCATTGAATGTCCCCTCACTCATCTGGAAACGAAACCGCTTACCCTCCAAAATTAGGTTTTCGATTCCAATAAGTCGAACCGTTGCGACGGCGGTGATATCAACGACCACAACAGCGGCAGTTTGAAGGGCAAATACTCCTTGGCGGCGCTCTTCTGGCGTTCCAAGTGTACATTTAACAAACTGACCCTCCTCTTGAGCGAGGCTGGCCAATGCAATGTATGCATTCTTGCCAAAGCGATCGCCGAAGAGGTGGAAGGAAACTGGGAGTTCATCATAGATACGGCGTAGCTCTCTGATCGCGCCTTCCCGCCTCTTTACAGACTCAAGAACTTTCTCTAGTCCTTTAGCTGCCTCCTCTTCGGTTGATCCGACGTGTACAGCCTCAACGGAACTTCGATCCCCGAAACGAACCTGCATTTCTGCCATAACGTCTTGGAACCGGCGGACGTACTTTGGCATTATCTGCCGGACTGTGCCGGTTCTGCTCTGCATCTGCCCCTTTGCAAGGGTCACGACATCGCCAACCCGTTTCCCGATGAGTTCGTGAGCAAGACTGCTAGTCGCACAGATCTCTTCAAAGTCGACATTTGGCTTGTCCGTCTCTTCGAGAACAAACCAGCGAACCGTGCTATTCAGATCGTCATAGACGCAGACCGCCGATCCGATTGCAACCGACTCCTCTGTCGGCGGAATTGTTATCGACGAGTCCCCCGGCATCAGGCTCAGCATCAGGGCCTGATGTGCTCTGATGTCGTCGAAGTGTAATCGGAGAAAACGATAGGCATAGTCGACCGTTGTGTTTCCCGCGCCCGAAAAGCGGAGTACGTGTATTACCGGGAGGATGTAGTCCGGTTGTAACTCCTCCACAGTTGGAAGATCATCGAGCTTTGCGCTCACCAAGTTCGGCTGTTGGGACTGAACGCCGATCACCGACCGCATGAGAATGGCGAGTTTGTGCCCCGGATGGGCCTTCAAGAAAGTATCCAAACGAGCTAGGGCTCTCTCGCGGGAGTACTTTTGGAGATATTGGACTTCGAAGCTGGCCACCTCCCAGGGATATTGGCCGCGCCGCTCTAATTCTGCACAAGTCTCAATAACGATGTCGTCGCGGTGCAGACGAGCAGCGCAATCAAGAAGCTGGCCGCTATCAAAGGATCCTATGTTCGCGTCGAAAAGCTGCTTGAACAGAGGCAAGGCTTCAGCGAACATCTCTAGCTTCATTAAGAGTCTGGCCAAGAACTCTTTCATTTCCGCCCCACTGTTTTCTGTAAGCTCTCCCTTCGCTTGGATAGCCAGGGCCTCGGCTTCAGCTTTGTTCCCTTCCGCTGCGGCAATATGCGCACGGAGCGCAGTCACAGCCTCCTTCCTTACGTGCTGCGCATTTGCGGCTAGGTATTCCTTTGCGCCCTTTGTGTTTTGCATTCGAACCATCACATCTACAACTGCAGACGCGACTGTAGGACGGAACTCAGGCCGCAGGAGGCTTACGTCGAGGCTCGTGAGAAGAGAGAGCGCTAGTTGCGTATCATCCGGAACACTGCGCTGCAGTAGAGCTCGCGCATACAAAAACGTGGCTTCAGGATGCGCGCCCTTTCGGTAGGCTCTCTCCAAGAGGCGGATTGATTCGTTGAGTCGCTTTGCTGTGCCGTGAAGATGGGACAACGCGAGAAGAGCTTGGACATTTTCGGGGTCGAGACGTATTGCCTCATGCGCATCCGCTTCCGCCTCTTCTGAACGTTTCTGCAACAGACGGAGGTCCGTCCTAAGGACCAGCGCTTCCACTTGGGTGGGGATGTCGCGTTGTGCCGTAGCTAAACGCATTGCCTCAGCCAGTTCAGCTTCGATGCGGCGCTCTAGTTCAGCACGTTCTATGGACGAAGTGCTCAAACCTGCTTCTGATTGCACAATCCAGCCCATGTTGGACCGGGCGACCAGTAGGTGCGTCTGAGCCCATTCCGGCATAGCTTGAGCAGCGGACTCGGCATACGAAAGCGCCTTGGCGATCTCCATTTCCGCTAGAGCTTTACGGGAAAGAGCGAGAGCGACTTCCGCATCAGACCGAATCTCTTCGGATAGCTCCTGTTCGATCTCCTCCAGCGTGGTATTTGGAGGAGACGAGATTACCAAGTTCGCGGCAAGCTTCGCGGAGGTAGGATATTCGGTTCGTAACGTTCGCGCTTTAGAGAAGGCGGTCGCATTGTCGCCCCTCAGAATGTATGCAAAGACTTCATTGATCTTGGCGCGTTCGTCAGATGGTTCAAAGCGAAAGGCATCGAGGAAATGGTCCGCAGCAGCATCATGTCTGCCGAGCCCCATTTCGGCGGCTCCAAGATTGGAGCTAACTCGGAATTTGTCATGATTGCTCGCGCCGGCGAAGTCTTCTCTTTGCCGGATTCGATTGAGAAGTAGCAGACCGACCTGAAAATCCCGTTTGTTGATTGCGTCACGAGCCTCGTCGATTGCGACGGTAAGATCTAACGCAACAGTGACCGAGTTCGCGTCGCGAAACTGCTCCGCAATGATTGGCGATTTCGACCCGATACGGCTATCTACCGTTATCACGGTCAACTCAAAATAGGCCTTTCGAACCGCGTCGTAAGTCTGAATCAAGCGGCAGAGTCTACCCCAGGTCAGCAATTCAACCTGAAACAGTCCCAGCTCGCGATGGCGCTGATTGATCTCAAGCACCTTACGCTGCGCCTGGGTCGTCACTTTAGCAGTTGTGAGGATCCCGTACTTCCCAATGGGAAACTTAAAGTCGACGGCATCGGCTACTTCTTCTTCGATTGCGGTTGGGGAGAGTTTCTTCCCGAACTCACGAAGCTTGCACTGTGCCGCGTGGAGCGGGTTGACGCCCCCCAAATCGAGGATGTCGACCCCGTTCTGGCGTTGCCCTCGGGTTCCGTAGCGCTCTAAACTGGGCCGATTCCAATAGATTCTTAGGATATCTACGCAGAGATCTTCGAAGTCATCCTCGTCCGTTGGGATCGGGAAAAGAACCGGGATGGGTATCTGTTGCATGTTCGATCTAGGCGTTAGATCGATTATCTCCGGATCGTGTCAAGCAAGCCAATCAAAGTGTGCACGCTTCATTTCTCCTCGAATGGTCGGCGATCTGGAAACGGGCTTCGAGGAGATCAATGGCGATCTCCCCGAAGCCGACTTCTGGCCAGAGCCGGTTCCGTTGAGTCCGCCATCCGACGAGATCAAAGGCGGAGCCGTTGCGCTGTTCGTTTTCGAAAGGCCATCAGGGGCGTCAATTAGCCTCCGGTTGACACGGCTTGGACCCGAGAGCTTGGCCGTCGTCGGCTATCCAAATTCATGGAACTTCTCGGCGCGCTGTCCGTACTTCTTGGTGATAACTCGTTCAGCATGGACCAACTCATGAAAACATCCGCCGTCGCGTTAATTTTGCTGTTCTCACTGCTGGCCTTTGCTGATTCCGGATCGAATCAGAGCGCGGACCGAGTTTGGATCACCGATGTCGTCATAGTCTCCCCGGAGAACCTCGATCACATCGGAAAGGGTAGCGTGCTAATCGAAAACGGGCGCATCGCGAGGGTCGAGCGAAATCAAAGAGCGAAGAAACCTGCCGGAGCAATGGTCGTCTCCGGAAAAGGACAATATTTGATTCCCGGACTGATCGACTCGCACGTCCACTTGGCTTCTGTTCCGGGGATGTTGTTTGATCAGAATGAAGGCAAGCAGAAGATGATCCAGGAATACTTCAAGCAACTCCCCCGTTCCTACCTTTACTACGGTTATACGACAGTGGTGGACTTGGCTGTGGTTGATCGCCAGGTGTTGGAAGACTTCCGGCAGGCTCCGCTGCATCCGGATTTGTATGACTGTGGTGGATCTCTGCCTTTTGCCAATGGATACCCGATGTCGTTTGCACCGCCAGCAGTACGATTCAAACCCTTTCCGAATTTTATCTACGACGCGAAACAAGCGGACCGCATTCCTATGGAATATAAGCCCGAGGATCACACGCCCGCCGCAGACGTTGCGCGAGTGAAAAGTTCCGGTGCGGTCTGCGTGAAAACCTACTTCGAGCGGGGCTTTGCCAACGACAAGAATCTGCCCGTGATGGGCCCGGATGTCTTGGCCGAGATCCGCGAGGCGGCGACCCAGAACGGTCTTGTGCTGATGATTCATGCCAACGGATTTGAAGCACAGAAATTCGCTGTCGACGGCAATGTCGACGTGATCGCGCATGGCATGTGGCACTGGGGAAATCTCGACAAGAAGACGGAGCTGCCCGACGAAATCAGGCTGCTTCTCGATCGCATCGCGGAAAAGAAAATCGGCTATCAACCGACAATCCAGACTTTGTACGGCGAGGCGGCGTATTTCGACCCCGAATATCTGAAACTCGACGCCATCTCCAAGGTCACGCCAAAGGAAATGGTGGCGTGGTTTAACTCGCCGGAAGGAAAGTGGTTCGGAAAAGAATTGAATGAAGACGGTGCGCCGGACGCCGCGATAATCAAGGATTACGAACAGAACTGGCTGCGCCGTGTGCAGCAGGTCGTTGCCTACCTCGCCAGCAAAGATGCCAACTTTGTCTTTGGCACGGACACGCCATCGAGCCCAACTTACGGAAATCTACCCGGTCTGAACGGATACTTGGAAATGAAGCAACTGCAGAAGGCAGGGATGTCTCTCGCGCAGATTTTCCGGGCCGCCACAATCAATAACGCACGGGAGTTCAAGATGGAATCGCAGCTCGGAAGCATCGAGCCGGGCAAAATTGCCAATCTCGTGCTGATGAAGAAATCGCCGCTGGAAAGTGTGGACGCCTATGACAGCATCACCACAGTTTGGGTGCATGGGAAGGCGGTCCCCCGCGACGGTTTGGCCGTCAATTCAAACAGATAATCCATTATTCCGGCAGCGGCCCGTTAATCTATCCAGAAACGAGCTTGGAGGAGATCAATAGCGATCTCCCCGAAGCCGATTTCAATCACGCCACGGTTCAACTTCCGAAATTGGAAACTTGGACTGCACTGCAAAGTGCCTACATTGAATGCTTCAGCAATGATCTGCGATTCGAATATCAGACCAGCAAGGTCATCCCGTCGGTGTTGCACGGCTGCACTCAATGATCAGTTGATCCCGGGTCTTTGAACAAGCCGAGTTGACGATAAATATCGAGGTCATTAGAGAACACCCATTCTTCAGCGATCTTTCCGTTCACAAAGCGCCACACGGTCATGGCTGAGAGTTCATAGCGCTTCCCCGTTGCAGGAATGCCATGAAAAGCGCCGTTGTGGGTTCCTTTGGCAGTAAAGCACACCGCGACCTTGTCTCCTTCGGCAATCATCCAGTTCTCCGTAAACGTGAGATCGGAGGACGAGTCAAACTGCCCCTTGGCGTCACGCATTTCTTCCGATAGATTCTCCGCTGGGCTGTTGTTGTAGTGCTTCACAAAGTCCTTGGTGTGGATTTCTTCAAACCGCTGGAAGTCCCGGTGATTCAGGTAGTCGAAAAACGCAGCCCGCGCTACGGCCTTGTTCCGGTCCTCCAATTTGCCCCCGACGGCATGGCTCGGTATCAAGAGGGCACACAGTCCAATACAAAGGACAACTGCACTAGCCCCTTGTACACGGTAGATTCGCCAAAACTGTTGCTTGCTTCTCTCCAGCAGTTGTTTGCTCTTCATGGCTGTCTCCTGATTGAGATACGTGAGCGTCGAGATACACCCCGCCCCGCATTCGTCCCAATGATCCTCCCGCGTTCCGCCTGTCATTGGGACGCTGAGAGCATTCTCAAGCCTGCACCTAGGTATAGAGTCAAGCGAAAAGTTAGGAGACGGAGACCGCAGTGGGTCGGGAGAACTCAGTGTGATCTGAAGGAGTTTTCTGCCGTGTCGGAGCGTTGAGGTAAGCGCGGATTTGGCCCAACGCCTCCATCAGTTCATCCCGAATTTGAGTGGCGGAGCGGATTTCGTCGTTCATGGTTTGCAGCTTCTTCTCCCCAAGCTTCAACGCTTCGCGGAGACATTCATGTGAACCTTGCTGATAGGGAGAAGCCCCGCCTGAATCGGTAGGCAAAATCCACAACTGCAACACGCGCCGGATTTCCACGAGCTTGAAACCAAACCGCTGCATCTTCTTGATCAGCGTGACGCTCTCAAGGTCTTGTTCGCTGTAAATGCGATATCCCGCGGGCGTTCGGCGTGGGGTACGCATCAGGCGGCGCCGTTCGTAGAAGCGAACAGCCTGCACGCTCACACCGGCACGCTTCGCAAGTTCGCCGATTCTCATTTGCAGATGATAATACCGGCAGCGTGACTCCTTCTCCACGCCCGGCGACGTCTAATTCCGGCACCTCGTTGCTCCCGCATCTGATTAGTGTAGTCGCAATGCGGAAGCGGTCCAGAAACGGGCTTGGGGGAGATCGATGGATGATCTCCGCGAAGCCGACTTCCGGCCAGCGTCGTTGAGAGTCCATCCTGGGCATAACTTCCGGGTTGCTCGTCATCCGCCCGCAATCGGCAGCAAGCTCCAAATGGAGCTTCCAACTTCCCACAACGGGACCTCTGGGCTGTTTGGCAGAACAGGCACCCAACCAAACAGAATCGCCGAGCTTGCTATTACCGGACGGTAATGAGCTGCAATTGTTAGCGGGTGAACCACTCTTGCGCGCCGATTCTATTCTGCTGGGATTCAAGGAAACACTTGACACGGCAAGTGCGCTTATTGTATTTAACCTATAGGTTAAATATAACATGACCTCCGATCAACTCAGCACCACCTTCGCGGCCCTTGCCGATCCCACCCGGCGCGCCATCCTCGCGCGCCTGGTGTCCGGCGGGGCTTCCGTGACGGAACTGGCTGATCCGTTCGACATCAGCCTGCCTGCCATTTCCAAACACCTGAAGGTGCTCGAACGCGCGGGACTGATCGTGCGCGGGCGCGAGGCGCAATGGAGGCCCTGCCGGCTCGAGGCAGGTCCGCTCAAGAACGTCGCCGACTGGGTGGAGGACTATCGCCGTTTCTGGGAAGAGAGCTTCGATCGTTTGGGCGACTATCTTCGCGAATTGAAGAGCAAGGAGAAGAAACATGGCCCAAAGCAACGCAAGCAGTAGAACCACATCAGACGGCCTGGGCATGGAAGTCGCATTCGCGCGCGTCTTCGAGGCGTCGCGCCGGCTCGTCTTCAAAATGTGGACCGATCCAAAGCATGTGGCGCAGTGGTGGGGACCGCATGGATGTACCAATCCGCGCTGTGAGTTGGACGTGCGGATCGGCGGCGCTATCCGTATTGACATGCGCGGACCCGACGGCAGGACTTATCCGATGACCGGGACGTACCAGGAAATCGTCGAGCCTGAACGCCTCGTGTTCAAGAGTGCGGCGTTCGACGATGCGGGCAATCCCCTCTTCGAAGCGCTGACCACGGTGATCTTCGCCGAGCGCAGCGGCAAGACGACCCTCACTTTGCAGTCGCGCGTTGTCAAGTCGACCGCGAAGGCCGCGCAGTATCTCCAGGGCATGGAAGCGGGCTGGACCCAAAGCCTGGAGCGTCTCGACAGCTATGTGGCGAAAGCTTCAACAAGAGAGACATCATGACGAATGCCAAAACTGCTCCCGCCGAAAATCTAGCCGACCGCGAAATCGTGATCACGCGGGTCTTTGATGCACCGCGCGAACTGATTTGGAATGCATGGACCGATCCCAAACAAATAGTGCAATGGTGGGGGCCGCGAGGTTTCACCACCACGATCCATGAGATGGATGTGCGGCCGGGCGGGGTCTGGAAACACACCATGCACGGGCCCGACGGAACCGACTATCCCAATCAGATCGTCTTTGTCGAGGTCGTGAAACCGGAGCGAATCGTCTACTCCATGACGGGGGGCAAGAAAGGTGACCCTGCCCACGAATCTCACGTGACCTGGACTTTCGAGGCGCAGGGCGACAAAACCAAGCTGACTTTACGAATGCTCTTCCCCTCGGCCGACATACGCGAACATGTCGCCAAGACGTATGGAGTCATCGAAGGTGGAAACCAGACGCTTGACCGGCTTGGTGATCATTTGGCTAAAAGCTCTGCCCGCTGATGCTGAGCTCGATTGAAAATTTGGCTAGAAACCCGATTCAGAACCCCATATTTCAGGAGAAAATCAATGAACCGAAAGATAGTCAATGCAATCCCATTAGGAAGCTTCGCGCTGATGGTCGTGCTGGGTACGGCGTGGCTAGCGCAAGCCCAGGACGCCCACGGACGGTATCTGAGCATCGCCCCGCTTGAACAGTACCTGATGGAGCGAAATGCCGAGATAGCCATGGCGCGAAGTGCGGCCCCGGAGTCCATCTCACGCGATGCCGAGGTCTTGGTCCTCGGACGGCATGGTTACGAAACCGCGGTCAAAGGCAAGAACGGTTTCGTATGCATCGTGGACCGAGGGTGGACGTCTGACGTCGATGACCCGGAGTTTTTGAACCCCACCCTGCGGGAACCGATCTGTTTCAATGCCGCGGCCGCGCGATCCCACCTGCCTCTCACCTTCAAGGAGACAGAGTGGGCATTGGCTGGACAGAACAAAACTCAGATGTTTGAGAGTATCAAGGCCGCATACGACAAAAAAGAACTGCCCCTGCCGGAACCGGGCGGGATGTCCTACATGATGTCGAGTCAAACTTACTTTGGCCCAACTTACGGGAAGGGGGCGCCGCATCTGATGTTTTACCTTCCCAAGACAGACAGTATGGCTTGGGGCGGAGGTCTGCCTGGCTCTCCGGTGATAGTGCATCAAGACTCTCCGGAGCCGATCACCACGTTCGTCATTCCGCTGTCGAAATATTCGGACGGAACGGATGCACCCCCGGATAAGCACTGACGTTCGATCTCGGCGAGTCATGACCATGTGAAGAAGGCTGTCCAAATCTCGGACCGGTTCGAGGCGAATCGTCGCCAACTTCGAAATTAGTTTGGAGGCTGTGGTCCAGAAACGGTGTCGTGGGAAGCGAAAGATGGACGTTCTGGGCGAATCGTCGGCTAACCTTCCGTTATCAGATTATGTACGGGTAGCCCGTCATCCGACAAGAATTCGCCGGGCTGTAGTTTTGAGCGTTATGGCCTGATCGCCAATTGAGACACACCAGCTTCAAGATCAGGCCTTCTCAGTGGGATATGCTGTTACCCCATTTCGGAGCTAATCTTGAAATGACGGATCGACATAATCGGACACGGAGGTACCATTGGCAAAAGTAATCGTCGGGATGACCATCTCGCTTGACGGGTTTGTAGCCGATCAAAATGGCAACGCAGGTCGCCTTTATCCCGACTTGGCGGCGCTCAGATACACCCCTTACATGAAGGACGCTATCGAGCAGACTGGTGCAGTCCTCATGGGGAGAAGGACGTTCGAGATGGGGGACCCCGACTCGTACGTCGGCAACTACGAATTCCAAGTGCCGATTTTCGTGCTGACCCATCACCCGCCGAGCGTTGCACCGAAACAAGACGAGCACCTGACCTTCACGTTCGTAACCGGCGGTGTCGAATCAGCAGTCAGCCAAGCAAGAGCTGCCGCCCGCGATAAAGCAGTTCAGGTGGTCGGCGGCGTCAGCATAGCCCAACAGCTCTTGGGTGCGGGACTCGTCGACGAGCTTCATGTTGATATCATGCCGGTATTCTTAGGCATCGGTCTCCGGTCGTTCGAAAGCTCCAGCCTTGAGAGCGTCCGGCTCGAGAAAATCAACGTGCAGGAAGTCGGCGCAAGAACAAGCCTCAGATTCCGCGTGAAGCAGCAGTTTGACCTTCTGGGCTGACTTCAAGGAATGCGCACCGCACTCAGTTTCTCGAACAAAACCGCCAGCTACGGCCACAACCTCCTCCGGACCCTTACCCTTTCGCCAATTGGCGAAAAATCGCGATAGCGCTCACGACCGCACAACCGTCCCTCCCACGGACGGTTTGTCGGCCAACCGGAAGTTATCCAGAAACGGGCATCTGGGAAGTAGGCTGCCGCAACAGAACGACACCAATGGAGCGCAAAAGGCTTTGACGTGCGGGATACGGTCGCGCCCCCACTGAGGTGTCGGCGTGGTGCACTCTTGCTGCACAGTTGTGCCCGAACAAGCGCATGGCTACCCGAAAAGGGCCGACCTGCTCCGACGTAAACCGTTGAATCCGAACAACAGGCCCCAGGACGGCTTAGTTTGCTAAACCGTTTTACGGGCTAACCCTGTATCTAGGGTTCGAATCCCTCGCCCTTCCCCTCTCCGCCATAGTTTCAATTACTTACAGACCGCACTTGCTGCTTCACCTGCCGCTGAGGGCTAACGCGGTGACTTTTCCACCAGCTACGGCCATGTCAGCCGTCGCCTATGAGCGCCGGAGTAATACTAGGCCACATCACGCCGCGTTAGCGGGGTGATGCGGCGGAGAAAAACTAGACCGCAGGATTCTTGTTTCACGAGGGACGGCCGGCTGCGGGGGTAACGGAA
>Ga0074046_10003762_pt1 | contig 12575 bp, 11 predicted proteins | sample BogForMeECP23OM3_FD_94441 | JGI IMG/M metagenome (GOLD analysis project Ga0074046, IMG submission 94441) | Bog forest soil microbial communities from Calvert Island, British Columbia, Canada - Bog Forest MetaG ECP23OM3 | ecosystem: Environmental > Terrestrial > Soil > Wetlands ...
CCGGCCTGCACGCTGGCGCCGACGATTCGCTCGCCGCCGGTCATCGCTTCGACGCCCGCCAGCAGCTTCATCATCGTGGACTTTCCCGATCCGTTGGGACCGACCAGCGCGATTCGCGCGCCGCGCTCGATGATCAGATCGACGCCGTCGTAAACCGTGAGCGCGCCGTAGCGTTTGACCGCGCCCTTGAGTTCGAAAACCCGCCGCGTGCTCCGTTCGCATTTCGGAAACGAAATTGCGGGCGGCTTCTGCGCTCCTTCCGGCGGCTCGAGGCGTTCGAGCTTGTCGAGTTGCTTGATGCGGCTTTGCACCAGACGCGCCTTGCTCGCCTGGTAGCGGAAGCGGCTGATGAAACTCTCCATGTGCTCGATTTCGAGCCGCTGCCTCTCGAACGCCGCCATTTCGAGCGCGAAGCGTTCCTCGCGCGCAACCAGATAGCGCGAGTAGCCGCCGACGTATTCGGTGAGCCGCCCGCGCGACACTTCGACGGTGCGCGTGGTGACGCGGTCCAGAAAATAGCGATCGTGCGAGACCAGGATGATCCCGCCCTGGTATGCGCACAGAAAATCCTCGAGCCAGTTGCGCGCCTCGATATCCAGGTGATTGGTCGGCTCGTCGAGCATCATGAACTCGGGCGCGTCGAGCAGCAGTTTCGCCAGCGCGATTCGCATCCGGATTCCGCCCGAAAATTCGGCGACGTCGCGGCCGAGGTCTTCATCGCTGAAGCCCAGCCCGAACAGCACCGAGGTGGCGCGGCTTTCGGCGCTGTAAAAGTCGTGCCGTTCGAGCTCGGTCAGCACCTCGCCCAATTCCTCGAGCGCGGCGTCGTGCGCCGGCCCGGAATGCTCGTGGGCAAGAATCTGCTCGACTTCCTTGCGCCGCAGGTCCAGCGCCTGCATCCGGTCGAGCGCCGCCAGCGTCTCGCGCAGCACGGACCTGCCGCCCATCTCCGGAGCGTCCTGCGCCAAGTATCCGACGCGGGTGCGCTGCGGCCGAGTGATTCGGCCCGAATCCAGCGGGATCACCTCCGCGACCATCTTGAGCAGCGTCGATTTGCCCGCGCCGTTGAGCCCGACCAGGCCCACCCGCCCGTCGTCGGCCATCGACCAGCTCACCCCGTCGAGGATCTTGCGGCCCCCGTAGGATTTGGAAAGGTTGTCGAGACTAAGCATGGTGAAAACAGGTTATCCTATCAGCGGCGTATGTGTGCCGAAAGCGATTCTTGCCTGCCATGGCGTTTGAGGGGCTTCCTACTTAGCCGACAATGTGTTAGGCAATGTTATACTATGGCAAAATTCGCCCCCGAATATCCGCTGCCCAGGAGCGCGGACGAGTTCGAAAGACTCTGTCTCAAGCTTCTGCGGCGTCATTGGCAACTTCCTCAGCTCGAGCGCTTCCGCGACCCGAAACGCGCCGAGAAGGGGATCAACCTGATCGAGATCAGTGGACGCCCGCGACTCGCCGCGGTCAAGTGCGACCTCAGCGCTTCGCGCAACGACCTGACGCTCGCCGAGATCAAGGACGCTGTCGACCGGGCCGCGAGCCTGAAGCTCCCAATCGGGCGCTTCGTGATCGCGACCACGGCCGCCAAGCCCGAGGGCTTGCAGCGTTCGTTGTTTGAACTCAACCGCGCGAACCGCAAAGACGGCATCCTGGCGATCGAGGTCCTGACCTGGGACGACATCGAGGAACTGCTCGACGAATATCCCCAGGTCCTTACCGATTTTGGGACCGCTACCAAGCGCCAAGCCCTGACCCGGGCCGATGCGGTGGTGCATCTCGAGGCCCGATGCGAGCTCGCGGCGACGGGACCTTCCGATGCGCTGGGAGAGGAGATCTCTGCGGCGGCGGCGCTGCTCGAGAGCCACCAATATCAGCTGGCCCGGCTCGCCCTGCTCAGACTGCGCGAACAGAAGTGGAGCCAGCTGTCGAACACCCACAAGTTCCGCGTGCTCTCGTATCTTGGCGCCGCATGGCTGAAGGAAGGTGAGCCGCGCAAATCGGCGATGCTTTTCATCGCGGCGAAATCGTTGCAGCCCGACGAGGAGAATGCCTGCACCAACGAGGCGCTCGCCCACGAACTGCTCGGTGAGCGGGAACGCGCATTCGCTCTGGCCGACAAGCTGCGCATGCAGTTTCCCTCCAGCGGCCGCGCGGTTGCGCTGTGGCTGAACAATGCGCCCAAGTCGCTCGATGCCAGGGCGCTTGAAGAAAACGTCGCGCCCGAACTCGCGTCCGATCCGGAAGTCGCGGTCGTGATGGCGCGCCGCGCGCTGCTGGACGCGCAGTTCGATCGCGCCGAGCGTTATGCGCGCCTCGCCAGCGCCGCGTTGCCGAATAATTCGATCCCGTGGCTGGTCCTGGGACAGGCGATTCTACTCAATGAACTGGAAGGCGGCGGGGCTGGCGCGACCGAATCGCCAACCCAAAACGACGGCAGCCGCGTCCGCGAAGCCGAAAGCTGCTTCACTCAGGCGCTCGCGCTGGCGCAGGCCGAACACCTGGCGTCCAGCGAAGTGCAGGCGCTGATGGGACGCGCGCAGGCACGAATCGCGCTGCGCGACACCGACGGCGCCGGCAAGGATATCGAACAGGCGCATAGCTTGCAGCGCGAGGATGCCAACGGCCTGTGCGAGTACGGGATTGTGCTGCGATCGCGCGGCAGCCTGACCGAGGCGGTCGAGGTGCTGCGCCGCGCCGCCTCCGTGGGCGGTCGCGACGACATCGACTACCATCTCGCGGTCACGCTCCGCGAGCGCGACGAACCCGGCGATTTGCAGGAGGCTACCGAGCTGCTGATGCGCTCGATCTCGCGGCCAGCGGCGATTCCCGAGGGCGATCTGCCCTTCGCGGTCGCATCCGCGGTCGAAGCGCTTGCCATGCTCGAGCGTTATCATGAGGCCGACGCGCTCTTGGCGTCGATTTCCGAGGCGCGCCTGCCCAAGGTCACGATGCACACGTTGCGCGCCAATCTCCGGTTGGCCCAGGGCAAGTTCGATCAGGCCTCCAAGTTTGCCGACGAGGCTCTCGCCGAGCTCGCGCCCGACACCGCCGCCGACAGCCGGCGCAAGCTTGCCGCGTTGCTCCATGATTTGGGGCGCTATCGCGACGCGCTTGCGCTGTGGCAGACGCTCGCGCCCGCAGGCACCGCCAGCACCGACACGCGTCGGTTGCTGGATTGCGCAAGCCGGCTCGGCCGCGAAGACATCGTGAGCGAGATCTCGCGCCAGTTGCATCCCGAACAAGCTATCGACGCCGGCACGACCGCCAATCAACTCGACAAACTCGAACGCAACGATCCCGAAGCTGCGCTGGCCGGACTTGAGGAACTGCTGCGCGCACATCCCGACGACCGGGTGCTCCGACTGCGCCGTTCGATCGTCGCAGCTCGTCTGGGCAAGGTCGATCTGGTCGTTGCCGATCCCAACGCGATGCCCGCAGCGCGGGAAATTCCGCCTGCGCTCGGCCGCGCGGCCGTGCAATTCATGCGCGACGGCGGCCGCGCCAACGAGGCGCTTGCTTACGCTTACGAATTGCTGCGCCACCAAGGTGGCAGCGTCGATTCGCATCGCGCATACATGGCCGCGCTCGGACCGGTTGGCCCGATGCCGCACGTGCCCGACTTCGATACCGCCGGGCCCGGCGCCGCGCTCAGTTTTGTCGAGGAGAATTCCAACACCGAGCGCTGGATCCTGCTCGAGGATGCCAACGACGCTGACGAGGCGCACGATGAGTACGGCCCGCAATCTCCGATGATGCGCGCCGTCAAGGGCAAGAAGGCCGGCGAGAAGTTTCAGCTGCCCGAAGGCCGCTTCGGCCGCCGTGGGGCGACCGTCAAGCAGATGATCAGCAAGTACGCCTACCGATACATGGATTGTCTGGTCAACTGGCAGGCGCGCTTTCCCGGCCAGGCCGAAATCGAAATGAGCTACGTCCGCGCCGACGCGATTCCGTGGAGCGAGATGAATGACAGCTTCGACTCGATGTTCGAAGCGAGCAATGGCACCGGTATCGCCAATGGCATCGCCAGTGGCAACGGGATTCCGAAGGGTAATGGCGCCGTCAACGGCAAGCGCGAAGACGTCATCAAACAGGCCGAACTCACCTACGCCAGCAAGCCCATCCCGATCCACGCGGTCGCGGAACGGATCAACCTCAACGATCTGCAGACCGTGTTCATCCTGGCGCAGCGCCCCGAGGCGCCGCTGAAGTGCTGCACCGGCTCGCCCGAGGAACTGGAGGCGGCTCTGGGAGCCTTCGAGCGCGCCAATGCCGTGGTGCTCGATCTGACCGCGATCGCCACCTTGTGCATGCTCGGACGGCTCAGCCTGCTGCCGAGCTGGCCGCGCCAGTTCGTCATTTCGCAGGCCACCCTCGCCGAACTCCGGCGCCTCGCGTTCGAGGATACCCTCCTGCGCCTGCCGCCCGGATTTTCCGCGTCACTCACCGGCAACGGCAACGACGGCAAGCGCGCCGACGTTCAGTTGAAGGGGCTCGCGGATGCGTTGCAGTCGGTGTGCCGCGTGCGCGACGGTGCGGTGCTTGCTTCGATCGATCATGACCGCCGTGAGCGGCTGATCAATTTCTTCGGCCGCCATGGCGCCGAGAGCATCGTGATCGCCTCGATGCCCGGGCACGTGCTGTGGACCGACGACATGATCCTTGCCGATCTCGCCAAGACCGAGTTCGGGGTGCGCCGCGTCTGGACGGAGGCGGCGTTGCAGGCGCGCGCGCAGGCGGGCAATCTCGATCCCGCCGAGCTGGCTACGGCCAGCACCAAGCTGGCGGGTTGGGGCTACTCGTTCGCCACCCCGGGTATCGAGACGCTGATGCGCGCGGGTTCGGTCGCGGTATGGAATCCCGATCAGTTCCCGCTCAAGCAGGCGCTGGATCAATTTGCCGACGATTCGATGAACATATCGGATGCGGTGCGGCTGGCGGCCGAGTTGATCGTCAAGATGTACAACGACCAATACCTGCGCGGCCAGCGCCGGACCGTGACCTCGCGGCTGCTCGACCGGCTTGCGGCGCGCCCTGGTGGCCGCGAGGCCGTCGAGGCGTTGCCGCGCTCGTTGCCGATTCGCTTCGGGCTCGACCTGATTCGAGCGCGCGAACTGAGCGACGTGGTGCGGGGATGGACTGCTTCCCAAAGCGAGACGCAGCTGAGCGCTTGATAGTTGTTCAACCCGGGCGGTTGGGGTCGGATGAAGATATCTGGGCAGTGGGTCGCCGACCCACTGCCCAGTTATAGATCCTGGCGCGTCGTGTTAGCCTTCGCGATCGAGTAGAATCCGGCCCGGGCTAATCAGCCGAGCACAGGAGGAACGCACGATGGCGGCATTGGGCGAGGGGGATCGGATCGTCCTCATCGATCGCAGGCTCTTCAAGGACGACAACACCCGGATTTTCGTGGGCGTCGTCGAGCAAACCGACGGCATCCTGGTTAGCGCCCGCGGTTTCTCATTTCACATCAGCCCCTACGATGTTGCCGGACAGGAACGCCGCGGCGATGAGCGCCTGCGCGTATTCTCGATGGGTTCCGGGGACATCGTGTACCTGCTTCCCAGGGAGCAGGACATCGAACGGCTGATGCTCAAGCGCTCGCCCAAGTCGATGACGCTCAGCGACGGGGTATTCGCGATGGACCTGAGCGACTTTCTGCTCCGCATGTGACGCCGCGGACTATAGCTTCTCCACGAATTCGATAATCGCCGCCGCGGTATCGCCAGGATTGTCCAGCGGCACGTGATGAAACGCGCGGGGAATTTCCCTCAGCACCGATCCGCGAATCTTCCGATGCATCCGCCTGACGTGCGAGCCGCTCACCAGGCCGCTCTGATCGCCGCGCAGCAGCAGCGTCGGCATCGTGATCTTCCTGAGCTTCGGCCTGCTCATCCGGTTGCCATGCTTGCGCCAGGCCCGCGTTTCCGGATCGAAGCGAAACGCCCATGCGCCACCGGGCAGTTGCTCGGCGCCGAGCAGCGCGAGCCGCTCGATTTCCGGCCGCGTCAGATTCGTCTCGGGCGGCTGCAGGCGAAACTTCCGGGCGATGTCGCCGGCGGAGCGCAGCTCGGGGCGAACCCCGCCGCGCGATCGCCGGCGCCATCGCCACATCAGGCGGCGAAACAGCGGCGGCCCTCCGTGCGGCGCATCGACGATCACCAGTGCGTCGAGCAACTCCGGATGCGTGACCGCGACCCACTGCGCGACCACCCCACCCATCGAATGTCCAACCAGCACCACGCGCGTGCCGAGGCTGTCGATCAGCCCACGGACGTCCTTCAGATACGCCGGCGGCCCGTAGTGCTTCGAATCCGCCCACTGGCTGCGCCCGTGACCGCGAAAATCAAGCGCGAGCACGCGCCCGTACGGCGTCAGCATCGGAGCGACGCCGTCCCACCAATGCGCATGCGCCGCGCCGCCGTGCAGCACAACGAAAGTGCGTTTGTCGGGATCGCCGCCCCAATCCAGATAATGAAGCTTGAGTCCTTCAACCTCGACGTATCGATGGGTCGGCTCCGTTAGCACGGTAGCCGCTTGCTCTTGCGCCATAGCCGTCTATTCTATTCGACCCCAAATCGCGAGCATAGATTTTCATGCGCGCGATTGCGCCGGGTTGGTGGTTCGCTTGCTGGAAGCGCGCCGTCTCCTCGTGCTAACAACCGCACGAGAACCGTTGCCAGGGAGTATCTTCGATGGCGCTTAGACTCGAAAACAAAAACGCACTGATCACCGGCGGCGCCAGCGGAATCGGACGCGCGACCGCGATTCGATTCGCCGAAGAGGGCGCCAACGTCTTCGTTGCCGATCGCCATTTCGCCGCCGCCGAGGAAACCGCCGCCGCGGTTAAAAAACTCGGCCGCAAGTCGACCGCGTATCAGGTCGATACCAGCGACGAGGCGCAGGTGGATGCGATGGTCGCGCAGATGGTGAAGGACCTCGGCAGCGTCAACATCGTGGTCGCCGCCGCCGGAATTTCCCAGGCGCACTACGGTGAAGAAGGCCAGCCCGACATCGCCTTTCTGAGCAACAAGTCCTTTGCCAACTGGCGCAAGGTTCTCAGCGTCAACCTTGACGGCGTCTTCCTGACCGATCGCGCCTGCGCCGACGCGATGATCAAGGCCGGCAACGGCGGACGCATCATAAATATCGCCTCTGCCGCAGCGCGAATCCCCCTCCCGGGCGCCGGCGAGTATTCCGTCAGCAAGGCCGGCGTCTGGATGCTGACCCGGGTGCTCGCCACCGAGTTGGCGCCGTTCAATATCACTGCCAACGCGATCGGCCCCGGCTTCATCAAGACTCCGATGACCGCCGAGCTTCAGCAGATGCCCGACATTTCGCCCCTGATGCAGCGCGTGCCGATGAATCGGATGGGCGAGCCGGTCGACGTCGCCAACACCGCGCTGTTCCTCGCCGGCGAAGAGGGGCGCTACTACACTGGGTCGATTCTGCATCCCGACGGCGGAATCGTCATGCAGTGATCGCTGAAAAAGTAAAAAAGTGAAAAGTGAAAAGGGCGCGCGCATCGATCGGCTAACGAAATTGACGCGCAACTGTTTGATCGCGGCGTTCGCCGTTGCATTGCTGGTCCTCGCCGCATTCAGTACTTCCGCGCTGGCGCAGAGCGCGACTCCGACGCCCTCGCCCATGATGATGCCTGCGATTGCGCAGATTCAGCTTTTACCGGTGCCCGGATACGGGCCGGCGCCGCTGACCGTCGGCTTCATGCTATCGAGCCCCGATCCGCAGACCGTGCTCCAAACCTTCATATGGAATTTCGGCGATGGACAGGTCTCGATGCTGCCGCCGACCGCGATGTTCCACACCTACACCACGCCCGGCAGCTACGTGGTCACTGTTACTGCGACCACGGCGGACGGCCATTCTGCGTCATCGTTTGCAGGCGTAGTCGTGACGCAGCCCGCGCACTAGCCGCGCCGCGCGCCGCTAAGTCGTGCGCGCTAGTCCTTCAGCATCTCGATCGTGCCCGTGTCGAGATCGTAAACGCCGCCGACAATCTTCAGCTCGCCCGATTTGACCATCGCCGACAGCTCTGGCGAGGCCGCAAGCTTTTTCACCACCAGCTTGACGTTCTCGCGCACCGCATTTTCCACTGGATCGCCCGGCATGCCACGGCTTGCGCGCACCGCCGGGTACAACTCTTTGAGCATCGGGCCGACGTTTTCGTTATCGTAACTCTCGACTGCGGCGGTCACCGCGCCGCATCGGCGATGCCCCAGTACCATCACCACCCGCACGCCGAGATGCTTGACCGAGTAGTCGAGGCTTTCGACTACCACCTGGCCGGCGCTGTTGCCCGCCACCCGCGCGGTGAATATATCGCCGAGTCCGCGGTCGAAAATTATCTCGGGCGGCGTCCGCGAATCCGAGCAGGCCAGCACCGCGGCGAACGGATGCTGTCCCTTGGCCAGTTCGGCGCGCCGCGCCGGCGTCTGATTGGGATGCTCCAGCTTGCCGGCAACGAAACGCTGATTGCCCTCCTGCAGCAACCGGAGGCCCTGCTCAGCGCTGATCGCAGGCTCGTGGCCCGCGGCTATCACCGCGCGTGTCGTCGCGATCGACAGCGCGGCCAAAGCCAGCAGCATCGACATTCTCACCAGGATTTTCCTACGTTGAATCACCGTCGCTTCTCCCTGTGTGTTTTACGGTCTCGCGCGCCTCGCACTTCGGCATTGACACGGCGCGGCTATTCGCCAGTATTGGTGGCGATGCGACATAAATCCAGCACCAGCGTAATTTCCATACCCGTGACAAACCCGCCAACGCGAATCCGGTTGGCGCTCGCGCTCGGCGTCTTCGCGCTCATCGGTGCGGGATGCATGGGCGATCAGATCGACGCCACCAAGCGGTTGGTTCAACAGCAACAGGAGCAGCTCGAGCACCAGCAACAGGAGATCGAAGCCCTCAAGGCGAATCAGAATCAGAGCTACACACCCGGCGTCGCGGCGTCTCGTCCGGGCGGATGCGATAAAGGTGTGGAGACGGCTGCCAGCCAGCGCGGCGGCGACCGATTTGCCGCCGGCGACTTCTCCAAGGCGCTGGGCTACTACCAGGATGCGCTCTCGGCCTGCCCCAATGACGCCATGGCCGAGGTCAACGTGGGGCGCACCTACGAGGCGCTCGGCAACAAAGTCGCCGCCATCAACCACTACAGAATGGCGGCAGACAGCAACAGCCCCACCGTCAGCGACGCCACGGAAGGAGCCAGGGCTGCGCTCGAACGCATGCAAGCCTCGCGGCTGCCCTGACCAGCACCGCTCGCACCAGCGCTGTTCCGGCTCAGGTTGGCTCTGCCTGTCCCGCTCGGTAGTCTCGATAGTGGAGCGACGCGCCCGTCGCTCCCCAATTCCATGAACGGCAATAACGAATCTTCCGACCTGACCGGCTCGCGCCCCCGCCGAATCGCAATTCTCACCGCCGGCGGCGACGCTCCCGGGATGAACGCTGCCATTCGCGCCGTGGTCCGGATTGCGGCGGTCGCCGGAATAGAGGTGATCGGTTTCAGGCGCGGCTATGAAGGCCTCATCCGCGACCTGGCCGAGCCGCTTGGCACTCGTTCCGTCGCCAACCTGATCCAGCGCGGCGGGACCTTCCTGGAGACCTCGCGCTCGGTCGAGTTCCGCACCCCCGCGGCCCGAGGACTGGCAGCCCGCAACTTGAAACGTCACCAAATCGAGGCGCTCATCGTCGTCGGTGGCGAGGGCTCGATGATTGGCGCGACGGTCTTCGGCGCCGAGGCCGGCATTCCGATCTACGTCATCCCGGCCTCGATCGACAACGACATCCCCGGCACCGACTACTCAATCGGGTTCGATACCGCGGTTAACACGGCGCTCGATGCGATCGACCGCATTCGCGACACCGCATTCGCCTACGAACGCGTCTTTTGTGTCGAGGTGATGGGCCGGGACTCGGGTTTTATAGCAATGGCGGTCGCGCTCGGTGGTGGCGCCGAGGTGGTCGTCGTCCCGGAGATCCCGTTCGCCCTCGACGACATCTGCGATCGGGTCGAAGACAGCCATCGCCGCGGCAAACGCGCGACGATCGTCGTGGTCTCGGAGGGACCACGCACCGGCGGCGTCATCCCGGTCGCCGAGGCCCTTACCGCCCGACTGCACATGCAGGCGCGCGTGGTGGTGATCGGCCACGTCCAGCGCGGCGGAGCGCCCACGGCCAGGGACCGCTTGCTGGCGAGCCGGATGGGAGCCGGCGCCGTCAGGGCCATCCTCGACGGTGCCGCGCCTTCGCTGATTGCCGAAGAGCGGGGCGCGATTGTTTTCGTCCCGCTAAGCGAGGTGGTTAATCGGCGCCGCCCGCTGGATCCATCGCTGATCGAGCTGGTCCATCAGCTCTCCACCTGAGTCTTGCCAACGTACTTGAGGCGTCGAGCACAGCATCGGGTTCCTTCCCCTTCGGCTATTCACGATAAACTGCGTCCGCATCTTCCACCCTTACCCTTCTAACCGGCCGTCAGGCCGCATCTTCTCTTAGCATCGGGTGCAGGGGTCACCCCTGCCGAAGGAAGTGTGAAACCCACTGCGGGTTTCACATTTAATAAAGTGATTTTCCCTTCCCCCGGTCTCCGCCTCTCGCCATCGCGTCGCAACAATGCGATAAATCTCAGCGAACCCCCCGGGAGGAAGTTTCCATTTTGAAAAATCCATTCAGTGTCGAAGGCAAGGTTACGATCGTGACCGGTGGCGGAACCGGAATTGGCGAGTCGATCGCCAAGGAGTTCGCGCTGCGCGGCGCGCCGGTGCTGATCGCGAGCCGCAAGCTCGAAAACCTCGAGCGCGTGCGCGACGAAATTCGCAAAGCAGGCGGTAAATGCGAGATGACTCAGGTCGACGTCCGCGACGCCGAGCAATGCGACAAGATGGTGGCGGAGGCGGTCAAGCAGTTCGGCCGCCTCGACGTGCTGATTAACAATCACGGCGCCAGTATCGCGACGCCGTCGTTGAATCTCTCGCCCAACGGATGGCGCGCGGTGGTCGGAATCAATCTCGACGGCGTGTTCTTCTGCTCCAAGGCGGCGGCCCGCCAATTCATCGGGCAGAAGAGCCCCGGCTCGATCGTCAATATCTCCTCGACCGCGGGCGTGCATGGTTCGCCCTTTATGCTTCCGTACGGCGCGGCCAAAGCCGGCGTCATCAACCTGACCGTTTCCCACGCCGGCGAATGGGGCGCGATGGGCATTCGCGTCAACTGCATCGCGCCCGGCCCGATCGACACCGAAGGCGCGGCGCCGCGCGTATGGCCAAATCCGAAAGTCAAGGAGATGGTGGCGCGATCGCGCGCGCTGCAGCGCTTCGGCCGCGTCGAGGAAATCGCCTACCCGTGCATCTTCCTTGCGTCGGACGCGTCGAGCTACGTTACCGGCGCGCTGCTGATTATCGACGGCGGCGAAGGCATGCGAATTTCCGAGTAAGTGGACAAACCGATCGAGCATCACTAAATAGTTCCCTCGACCTGTCGAGAGAGGATGAATCATATGGCCGACAAGAGCGCCGTCGGGAAAACCGGCAAACCATTCAAGATGCACGTCGACTGGAGCAAGGTTCGCGAGTTCGCCCGCGCGATCAAAGACCCCAATCCGCTCTACTTCGACCCGGAACTGGCGAAGAAAGAAATGGGCGGAATCCCCGTGCCGGTCACGTTTCTCCAGACCAGCGCGTTTTGGACCGACGAGACCTCCAGCCCCGGCTTCGGCGGCTTCGACTTGCGCCGTATCCTTCACGGCGAGCAGGAGTTCGAATTCTTCAAGCCGATCTTTGTGGGCGACACGCTGACGGGCCTGACCAAGGTCGCCGACGTGCTCGAGAAGGAAGGCGGTCGCGGCGGCAAGATGACGCTGCTGATCACGGAAACCGAGTACACCAACCAGAAGGGCGAGAAAGTCGCGATTGCGCGCTCGACGCTGATCGAGACCGGACAAGCGGTCAAAGCGTAGTCGGGCCGCCCGCGCGAAACGATTCAATCGGAGCACTAGAATGGCAAAATTGAAATACGATTCGATCAAAGTCGGCGACGAGATTCCAAAAATCGAAATCAAAGGCGTGACCCGTCCCGATTTCGTCCGCTATGCGGGCGCGTCGGGCGACTTCGTCCCACTGCATTACGATCAGACCTTCGTCGAGGCGGCCGGAATCCCGACCGTGTTCGCGCAGGGGATGTACACCGCGGGCCTGCTCTCGAAGGCTGTCACCGATTACGTCGGGATCGGCAACGTGCGCCGCTTCCAGGTGCGCTTCGCCACGCGCGTATGGCCCGGTGACGTCGTCACGTGCACGGGCAAAGTCACCAACAAGGTCGAGAAGGACGGCGAGAAGCAGATCGAGGGCGACTTGATCGTGCTCAATCAAAAGGGCGAGCCCGCGATTCGCGGCAGCTTCCGCGCCGCCTGCGCATAACGCGAGCAGGCGGGGGAACTTAATCGTATGTGAAACCCACCGTGGGGCAGGGGTGACCCCTGCACCCAGTACTAAGGCCGCCCGCCGTTGGCGGGCGCGGCCACTGCCGCGGGCGCGCCGTGTTTTCCTTTCTTAATACTGGCC
>Ga0074046_10003763_pt1 | contig 12574 bp, 9 predicted proteins | sample BogForMeECP23OM3_FD_94441 | JGI IMG/M metagenome (GOLD analysis project Ga0074046, IMG submission 94441) | Bog forest soil microbial communities from Calvert Island, British Columbia, Canada - Bog Forest MetaG ECP23OM3 | ecosystem: Environmental > Terrestrial > Soil > Wetlands ...
AGAAACTGGCCACTTTAATAACTTCTTCGATTTATGGGACGACGAGAACGTCACCATCGATCATTTCGATAATCAGGGCATATCGCTAAACAACAATGGGAACTGGACGGGATCATTTGTGTTCTCGGCAGGAAACCAGAGGATGCAGATTGCTCCGGTCATCACGCTACGAGATTCGAGCATCACAGCGAATTTCTCGAACGGTGTAACCGATTACAACTCCAATGGGCTGTATATCGAGAACACCGTAATTCAAGCGACAGGCCCGTGGCAGGTGTATTCGGCGAACTCCACAGGCAACTATCAGGGAGCGTACCTCAAGAACATCTATTCTGAGAGCAGTTTGGCTCTAAACCCGCTATCACCACCGCACTCTCCCTTCGCTGGCCTTGGAATTGCCGGCTTGATTGCTGGGATGTCGAGCGGGGCTGCAAGTTTTCAGATTGCGGGGAACGGCGGGCCTTTGGGGGCGTTTGCAGTGGGGGGGACAGGCTCTACGCAGTACTCTTATTTCATTGTCGTCACGGACACGACTGCCGGGACGCAAAGCTCTCCGATGCGAGTTCTGAATTGGGCTTCAAGCGGCGGCGACTCGATACCAGTCCGTTGGCCGAGGGTGGCAAACGGAACTGACGTCATTACCTATGACGTGATTCGTATAACCACACCGGTCGGGGTCGGAGGTGTGTATCCGTACAACGGCGGGTGTCCTGGCGGGCCCGGTGGAACGTGTGGCGCAGTGGTAACGGCGCTATCTCAATCCGCGGCATGTTCTGGTGGTTTGGTGTGTACGTACACAGACAGTGGTGCATCGTCCACTGCCGCATACACGATTAAGCAAGGCAACTACGGTGGGAACCTGATCTTCTGGCCGGGTTCGATTGTAACCGTCAACAAGAGCGTTACTGCAGATGTAGAAACGGGGAATGTTGTAGGAGTTGGGCTGAACGGAAATCCGCTTCAGATTGCGAATCAGTGTTCGGGTTACGGAGCAGCATCGCCAGGAGGCTATACGGTTTGCCTGGCGAGCATAACAACGTTCAACGATAGTGTTCCCAATCAAACGGCCACGTTGCTGACGGAAGGCGGCACGGTCGGCGGCGGTATGACGCAGAGCAAGGGCCGATTGAATTTTTCCGAGAGTTCTGCCGCCAGCATAGCAGCCCACCACATCATCACGCTGATCGATTCGCAGCCAGATTTGACACGAGCGACTACCGGGTATCGTCCGCCGGCCAGCGCAAATGATGTCTGGATCGGAACAGATGTCCCTGCGCGCGGAGCGGGACTGAGTTCAGGGCAGCTCGCATTTGGCGCCCCCGTGTCCATCACAAATTACATCCGTGCGACTGGGGACGGTGTGCATCCGAATTGGCTGGAGCGGCTGACCTCGAAGGAAAAGACGTTCGCAGTGCCGGTAAAGATAAACGATGGAAACAGCTTCACCTTGGGGAATGGCTCCCCCCTGTCACAGATGAAGATCTACAGCGTTAAGAACCTGCCTGCGAAACATGTACCTCCCCAGAGTTGCGTTGATGTAGATGGGGAAGCCAAGGGCATCACCCAATCGGATCAGATTACTAGCATCACTCCACCTGGCCGATTAGGGAATCTTTCGCTGAGCGCGTATGCTTCTGGTGAGGGTACGATCATTTTGCATTTTTGCAACCCGAGCAGTTCCCAAGCGACCACTCCGCCTGGTGCATATTCGTTTCTGGCCGTGCACTGAGCTGTTGTGCCCGCATCCTGCTTCAGTGGGGGGCTATAGAAGCCTATGTCACATCTGGCATCTCGGCTCTACTTTGGCGCGGGCTCCGGCAGCCTAATCCTGTTCCCAAAGCAAGACTATCCAGAATTGAGGCTGATATGAGTTTCCATACTGGAAACGAGCCGCGGCGCCAAACAAATACATTGGAAACTCAGCCACTGATTCCTGCCGCCCAATATGTCCGCATGTCAACCGACGATCAGGAGTTCTCGATCGAGAATCAGAAGGCTGCCATTCAGGAATATGCCGCCCGCCACCACTTTTTGATTGTAAAGACTTATGCGGATCCCGGGAAGAGTGGGGTGATCATAAAGAACCGCCCGGCGCTTCGCGAATTGCTGAAGGACGTCGTAAGTGGCAATACCGGGTACAAGGCAATCTTAGTTTACGATGTCAGCCGCTGGGGTCGGTTCCCAAACAACGATGAAGCTGCCCATTATGAATTTCTGTGCTCCAGTTCCGGGATACCGCTTCACTATTGCGCCGAGTCGTTTGCAAATGATGGTACGGCACCCAGTTCTCTTTTCAAGGCTCTAAAACGTTCCATGGCGGCCGAATATAGCCGTGAGCTTGGTGAAAAAGTAATTCGGGGTAAAACCCGAATAGCACAACTCGGATTCTGGGTAGGAGGCACTGCCGGCTACGGCTACCGCCGGCTGATGGTTTCTGCAGATGGTAGGGCAAAGCAACTGTTGGGATATGGTGAACACAAGAGCCTCACCACGGATCGCGAAATACTGGTTCTAGGTCCGCGCGTCGAAGTGGAGCGCGTGCGTGCAATGTTCTCGATGGCTCTTGACGGACTCGGGTGTACCGCTATTGCGCGTGATCTGAACAGAAGGAGGAGATTCAAACGTAGCGGAAAGCCTTGGTCTTGCTGCGATGTTTACAATATTGTTACGAACCCGAAATATGGTGGTTCTAACGTCTGGTATCGCAGTACGCAGCGTCTACGTGGTAGGTCATCGGCGGTGGAGCCTCAACACTGGGTCATCAAGCACGCTGCGTTTGCGCCAATCATAGATCGCGAAACCTTCGACCGAGCTCAGGCAGCGCTGCCGCGGAGATCAGATTCGCTATGGTCAGACGAAGAAATAATTAAGAAGCTGCGTCGCCTGCTGGCGTCCAAGGGGTACTTGAGCGAGAGTCTCATTCTAAGAACTTCTGGCATGCCTGCAACCAACACTCTTCACAGCCATTTTGGAACGTATAGACAACTTTACAAAGCGGTTGGGTATCAACTTCCACCTTACGATTTCTACCATGGTGAACTTGCCGAACCCTCGATTCGGTTACGAAGACAATTGGTGAAACAACTCGGTGAGTTGTTTCCAGAGCACGTGAGAGTCACAAGCCTGCCGCATTCAGCTCGATCGATTTTGGAAGTAGATCATAACTACATGGTTGCTGTCTTACTATGCATGAGTTACCAACATGGCGGAGAACACAGATTGTGGGTAGTTCGGCCGACTTTTGCAGAACGTGAGAACATTACATTGCTGTGCAAGGTCAGCCCTGGCACAAAGCGCATTGCCAGTTATCACGTGTTGCCGAAAGTTGACATTCCCGGTAGGGCACGTAAAACCCGCCTTTATAAGGATGACCCATTACTACGCGGGGGTATTTGGCTACAGAAGCTGTCTGGATTCTATGCCGCGGTGACAGCACTCAGGCGTAGGGAAGCGGTGCTTGTGTGAATTCCCACAAATTGCTGTAGCGGGAAAATGGGTTATTCAGAGATCCACTGTCGTGACACGGCAACATCATAGAAGGATCGAAGATCGTTTAGGCGCGTTCCCATTTGTAGCCAATCGTGGCACTCTGTGAGGTGGAGTTTGCTCCGGTTTGTCAGTTGTCCTGTCACAAAGAAAACTTCGATGGCTGTATTCTCTGCATTCATTCCCGCCACGAGTGTGACGCGGCGGCGTTCTTCCTTTGTCGCCTGCAACACCCACATACGTCCCTTCCTCTTCAGATGGATTGATCGACAGACGCGGACAGCGACCTGCGGGCCATCTTTGAGTTTGAGCCAGTTTCTATACCTCCATGACCCAGAGGGCATGGAGACTCGGCCGGGAAACATTTCGACCAATTGTTGCATCATTTCAGCTCGAATTCTACGACTTTGAAGGCGATGCTCAGAGGTGCTCGTGTGGGGTGATTGATAGCCAGCGAGTTCAAAGGCCCTAATCATCGACCCAAATCGGTAAGCCATCGTACCCCCCGACAGACCGTACACCCTGAGGACGGAGTGGCAGAGGTGGCCGTGGGTTTTGAGAATTGACTTGAGTTGCTCCAGCAACTCCTCATTCGAACGATTCCGAGATTTATTGCGCAGCGTCTCCTGAGTTGCCTCGAACAACTCGGGTGTGACAATGCCATCGAACGCCTCGGGGGCAAGGATCCATTCTGATTCTGGAAGCCGTCGAGATTTTGAGCCTAGTCGCTCCGTAGTGCGATTGTAGACAGCAGTGCCTTTATACTTGGGATGGGTCAGGATCTTCTTTACGGCATAGTCGTTCCACCTCCTTCCGGGCAAGTACGGAGCTCCTCTTTTTTCCAGTTCATTAGAAATGTCGACAAACGATTTACCGTCCTGCGTGAACATTCGATAGATTTCGTGTATCCAAAAGATTTCTTCTGTCGGTCCAGGAACAAGAATTACTCGGTCGGTTGCAATGTTCTTCCGCTCACCATCACGAAGTCGCTGTTTGCGACGCCCGTCTGCCGATAGAAGCATTCTTCGGAAGCCGTAGCCGGGGAGTGACCCGGTGCGGAAGCCCTTCTTGACCAGACGTGCCAGACCTGCGAATACTTTGTGAGACAGTTCACGACTGTACTCGCCCGCCATCACTCTTTTGAGAGTTTTCAGAATCGCGCCAGAGATGTCACCATAGTTGGAAAAGAGTTCCGCGCAATAGTGAACTGGTACTCCAGCCGCTCTGCAGAGATATTCGTAGTGGGCGGCTTCGTCAGGATCTTGAAACCTCCCCCAGCGACTCACGTCGTACACCAGAACTGCTTTGTAGGCTTGAATACCACCAACAACGTCCCGTAGCAATTGCGACAGCCCTGTTCTTCGCTCCAAGTCCAATCCGCTCTTAGCTTCGTCACAATATGTCTGGCAGACTATAAAACCGTGCTTGAGGGCATACCTGCCGATTTCGGCACGTTGCCCTTCGAGGGAGTATTCTTGACGCTCCGTAGACACTCGAAGGTATTGCGCGGCAGGTATGCCATCCATTCAGTTCTCCCTCTTACGCATTCAGAATACGGCACTCGTATGCAAGAAGATACATTGGCACTTTCCAGTTTGACCGGACCCACAATTGAGCTGCTTTGTTACGGAGAAACAAATGACAAACACTGAGACATCCATTTCGGCCGCCCAATACCTGAGGATGTCAACTGAGCACCAACAGTATTCATTCGATAATCAGAAAGCCGCCATTTGTGCCTATGCAGCTAAGGCAGGCTTCAGGGTCACTCAAACATACAGCGACGCGGGCAAGAGCGGTGTTGTGCTCAAATCACGCGATGGTTTGGGACAATTGCTCAACGACGTTATCAGTGGTGTTGCGCAGTACAAAGCGATTCTTGTCTATGACGTTAGCCGTTGGGGGCGATTTCAGGATGTAGACGAGGCGGCGCATTATGAGTTTCTTTGTAAGGCTGCTGGAATAACAATTCACTACTGCGCCGAGCAATTCGTCAATGACAATTCGCTGTCAAGTTTCATAATGAAAGCCCTAAAACGCATTATGGCTGGGGAATACAGCCGGGAACTGTCGATTAAAGTCCAAGACGGTACCAAACGGATTTCTCAGTCCGGATTCCGAACAGGCGGTATGCCCGGTTACGGATTGCGCAGAACGCTGGTTTCGGCCACTCGTGAGCCAAAATGCATTCTCTTGGGCCACGACAGAAAGGCGCTCCAGTCCGATCATGTAATTCTTGTTCCAGGGCCGGACGAAGAGGTGAAATGCGTCCAAGATATCTTCAGAATGTTTATCAAGGAAAAGAAATTGCCTTCAGCCATAGCCGCAGACCTCAGAAAAAGAGGGGTCGCATATAACGGTCTCAAGAGAAAGACTTGGTACGGGGCTGCGGTCAGTCGCCTCCTCAAGAATCCAAAATATTGTGGCTGCAGCGTCTTTGGGCAAAGCACATTCAGACTCCACACGCGAAAAATTGCTCAACCTCGAAATTCTTGGATAATCACCAAGGGAGCCTACATTCCGCTCGTTAGTCAAGACACGTTCGACCTAGCTCAGAAGCGAATTGAAGACCTGTCCAGTCGAACAACCGGCGTGCATTTGTTGGAGGGGTTGCGAAAGCTTCTGATAAAAAGAGGGACGCTCTCGCAGAGACTGGTAAATCGCGCGTCGAACCTTCCTTCGATTGAGCCATATGTTCGTCGCTTTGGCAGCCTGTCCGAGGCGTTCTATAAGGTCGGTTTTGCTGGGCCCAGACTCGAAACAACCAGAACAAGGCGTTCTGTGCGCGCTCTACGCGATCAACTGTTGGCACAAGTCGTCGCGACCGATCCAAATCACATCGCCATTATTCAGCCCGATCGTCACTTTCGTCCAAGACTTCGGGTTTCTAGCCTTTTGGTTTCGGTCTTCGTGTGCCGTTGTGTTCCTAAGGGACAGATTGAGCCCAAATGGATTCTTAATCCTGTTCCACGTGAGAAAGATTGCATCGCACTCATTGCTCGTCTGAATGCGGAGAATGAAGAAGTGATTGACATCTTCGTAGTTCCTGACACCAAGGGACAGGTTCGCTATCAATTCACAACGAACGATCCATGGTTATACCGAGGGCGAAAGCTCGATTCGCTCACAGATTTCGTGTCCATAGTGGAACAGGTTAGTCGCGGGGGCTGAGTGACGAATCGTTGGGCAATTGCCTACTTTTAGAAAACACCTGCGGGTGTAGATACAGTCCTGCTCAACTTCTCTCCACAAGTGCAGAGAGGATCTTTCTTTGGCCCTGCCGAACTGCAGTCCGGCAGCGCCAGAATATCGGCACTCGCAGCAGTTCGAATGCTAATCCAAGAACCAGTATCACTGCGTCAAATGTTCTTCTTACAATCTTCTAATCCCTTGGGCCCCTGATTTGCTACAGAACCGTAGTGGAGGTCCAGGCGGTGGTGACCGACTTGAGGAGACTCATTCTGGAGTATTGCGCGATGGAAAAAATGGATCGAGCCGTCCAGCAGACGGGTTCTGTAGACCAAACTGACTCGATTGGATTGACGGCCCGCGCCATGAGGCGTCGGGAAACTCGGAAATCTCCAGCCTGGCAAGTGGTTTCAATGTGTCAAGATCATTGCGATGTTCTCGAAAGACGGATTCGGTCGTGTCTTGAATTCGCTCTGTGGACAATCTTTTGAACACCTTTTCAACGTATTCCGCAACCGCTGCGTAGAGCCTCTCTACTCTTTCTGACTTCTTGAATCCCGACCAGTCGGGTAAGACCTCGTCAAAGAAATCATCTGACTTCACTACGACGCTATATCGCTTGGCGATTCGCGTACGCCCGTCTAGAAACAGAGTTGTCCTTACTGCCCAGGCCGGTTCACCAACCAAACGCCCGCCGACCCAGAACGCCACTCCTTGGTACTGCGTGGTCTTCGCAGACTTCGTTGAGTCAATGAAATAGGCTTCCGCCTTTGCCGATTCATCAACCGGAAGCACCGTCTGATCAACTAAACCCTTGTGCTCCGAAAGATAAACCGATTTGCCATTCACCACGACCGTGAATCGCGGATCATGAAGAAAACGCACAGACAGAATGTTACGAACCCGCTCTGCTGACGGCAGGTTCTTCGTAACTAAAGCCTTAAGCTTGGTCCCATGGCCACGTCCCTTAGAGACTTGTTCCGCAGTCACCGTGAACGGCTCTTTACCGGACGAAGTGGCAACGGTAAACCGTCCAAGTATGCTATTGCGCCGCGTCTCGACTTCGTATGTTGCCGAAAAACAAAGCATGCCGTGCCGCCCAACTCCGTTACGACCATAAGCCGGTCGCTTCCAATCGGCTCGGTCTGGAGGAAACTCCGCCCACCTACCTTGATGGCGAACTCGGTCATACCCGAGGGTCATCCACTTCTGATGGAACTGCTCGGGTGTCATACCAGAACCATCGTCCTCAATAATCAAGGTGTCATCGTCCTCATCCTCGGGGACTGTAATTTTAACCTCTGCAGCACCTGCGTCCCACGCATTAGCAACCAGCTCTGTCAGCGCGACTTCAGACGACTGGGCGATGGATCCGAGAGTGCGCACGAGGAAGTCTTCCTCGAAGAGGCAGCCTTGCAATGGCTGAATCTTGGGAACAGTGTGTTTGCTGGGCTTCATACTTGTCTGGTTCACGAAAATACTATCACCATCGCGCAGGGCTGCAACATCGCGAGCATGCTCGTCAGCGGCGGGCTCGAGTTCTACATTGATGTTTGTTGAGACCCAAATCCGCAATAATGAACATGGCGTAGCACAGTTTTTCTCATTGCGCTCGTTTGGTCGCCAGTCGCAGTTCTTTCAATTCGTCCAGGCAGGCTGCGCAATTCCGAATGTGCTCAAGGATGGAGTCAGACCGGACGGTCGCTGGTTCCTTTGCCAGCGCTGTGAGCGCCGGCCGCCCCGGACAACCAACACGTTCGGGATTAGGGTGGCCCTCATGCACCGCACGGTCAAATGCGGTGATCAAATCGTCAAGCTCTTCCTTGCGGCCCACGATAAGCCCCTCTCGTGATTTTCTATCACGCTTGGTCTCGATAGCGACCAACTGCGTCCCACGCCCTCCTTATACGGCCTTCCATCGAACGAAATCTATCTGAATTCGTGAATCCGACAAAAAGTGTTTTCACGAACGCGATACTTTCTCTCGCCGCGGCCATATATAGGCAAGGGGAACCTTCCGAAGTTTCAGCCGAGAGCGTTTGCATTATGGACGAAGAACACACTGGCAGGAGGCGCCGCACGTTCCGTTGGCCAAAGGAGGCCCGGGAACTGGTGAGAATCCACTTGAATGCCCAGCGGGTACAGCCGCGTGGGCAAGATTCCGGCCACGAGTTTCGAGTACTGGTTACAAAGTTGGTAAAAGTTTCCGGTAACCCGAGAGATGCCTGCTCGCGCTTTGCGCGCCAGGCAGGCGTTATCGGTAAACGGAGGTATTGCCAATGGCCTGAGCGCGCACAACAGAGGTTGCTGGACTTGATCGCTGTGCAACCCTTGCCAGAAGTTGCCATCGCGCTGCGCCGGTCGCCAGGTTCCATCCGCTCCATGCTGTACCGGCTCGGTGCAAACGCCAGGATGGGTCAGGACTGGTTTACCAAATCTACGCTGGCGGAGGCGCTGCATATTCGTGTTGGGGAGGTCCAGCGATGGATTACCCTTGGCTGGTTGAAATGTCGTGTCGTGCAGACCGGAAAGCTACAAAGGGGGATCATCGACGCGGACGATTTTTCTGAGTTCTGCAGGGCACACGGCAGAGAGGTCGTGGGGCGAAGGTTGAACATTGACAGGCTCAACTTTGTTAAGGACTTTGTGTTTCCGCCCAGTCATGCCGAACTACTGACGGTGAGGGAAAGCAAGAAGGAAAGGGCCGCGTACGAAGAGCAGATGAGCACATCGCCGCACTTAGACATAGATGACGAACAGTACGATGAGGGCTTTGCAACGACGGCTTGACTAGCACTGTGGATTGTCGGTCGAAGCAATCTCCTGGTGGCCGTCAGTCTGGTCCTCAGACACCGCCAAACGATGGTTCTTTAGTCCACTCTTCACTCGGGCCACGTCCCTCCAGAAAGCACTGCGCACGGCAGTGACTGATGCTCCAAGCAACGTCGCCGACTCCTTCCAGGTATAGCCGGCGCAGCGCAAAGCCAAGATTGTCCGGCTTCTTTCGCTGAGCAACCGCACAATTTGTTCGAATTCCAAGTGCGCGTGGACTTGGCGCACCCACGTCCGATCCACAGCCCGGTTGGACAGCTCTCCCGTTCCACCCCATGTTTCGAGTCTCTTGAACTTCGCTGCCCGGCGATATAGGGCTCGCCGGAATGCGATCATCAGGAGGCCATCGATCTCCCGCGAGAAAACCATGACCCCGCCGCGATCAAGGTAGCGTGACACCTGGGCGACGGTGCTCTCCATGACCTCCGCAGCCTGGCTGCCGTCGGAGATGAGGGATTGCGCCCGCCTGCAGGCGCAACCCCAGATTTCGTGCGCAGCGGCTCGCACGTCGGGTCGAATGGATCTCCCGGCGCGATCGACGTCTCTATCCCACCAAAGGGGAACTTCAGGACTGCTCATACTGCACCAACGACCTAGCGGTGAGAGTCGATGGCAGGATGAGCGAGGGTGCGGTCAAGGTCATGGGTGCGACGATCCTGATCAAGACGGGCAATGAGTCGAGGGCTGGACATAGCAACGTCCTCCAAAGGAGTCCACGACCGCTGCATCGGCTGGGCGTCGTGGTTCGGGATACCTTCCCCACAGTTGACCGGAAGGAAGGGATATATCCTTAACCAGGAGTCGCCATTCTCGTCATTATTTCTTTTTTCTGGTCGTGATTCCGGCCACGCGGTGCCCGGCTATGGGTGCGGCGGAGAATCGCCACGGATCGACCGGGCCGCGAGGCACTCGGTTGGGCCATGGGAGAGGTCCTGTCGCTCATGGTCCGAAATTGACAACAACCCCAGGCTCAGGAGCAAGAGGAGAGACCGAAGCGTACTGGATGCCCGAGGAAGCACTGGATGTTGGCAATCGTCTAGGAAAGACGACCGCTCTGAAAACGTTGAAGTGCGCTGTGTGCTTCTTGGAGATCAGAAGTCCGTTTTTCGAGTTCCGCACCATAGATTTTGGCGCACTCGTAGAGACGGGCATTCTGGATCGCGGCTGCCGCCGGAATGGCGAGTGACTTAGCCAGCCGTAGATGTTCGTGGGTAAAGCTGTCAGGAGCGGAGTGGCCCAGGGAGAGCAGCCCCAGTGTGTGCTGCGAGGCTACTAACGGGACGCAAAGCCAGGAGCGCAGGGGACCGAGGCCTTTAAGAGGGCGCCATTCCTCTTCCTGCTTCGTATCTGAGAGCACGAGACCGCTTTGATTTGCCGCTACCCGCTGTAGAAGCGGGAAGTCGGTTGCGTTGAGGGTCGACGGATATTTCACAGCCTGTTTCGCGGCATCGGGGCGAGGAGCTTCGCGCGCCACGAACAAGTGAGAGTCGGATTCGAGAAGCAAGATCTGCGCGGACTCGTAGGGGACGAGTTCCAGGAGAGACTGAAGCAAAGTATCCAAGACACTGTCCATCCTGAGGTCTTCAGTCAGCGCCAGCGTCGCTTTGCGCAGTGCGTCCGCCTCGGACCAAGCGGACTCGGCCAACGATAAGTTTCTTGCGACTTCCTCCTCTGCATGTTTCTGCGTCGTGATGTCGAGTGCAGTTCCGACAAGCCGGCGGATCTTGCCTTGGTCATCCCGCACCGGGAATCCGCGCACCCATACCCAGCGTTCTTCGCCACTTGGCAAAACGATCCTGAACCGTTCGTCAAAGTCTCCGCTCTGGGTGGCCGCTTCAAGCTTGAGGAGCACCTGTTCGCGGTCATCAGGATGGATGATCTCCTCGTAGGAGAGCGGGTTATCGTTGAATGCTGCGCGGGAGCGTCCGGTGATGGTCTCGTACGCTGAATTCACATAAAGAGTCTTCTTGTTTTCTGCATCGATCATCCAGAAGATCTCCTGGATGTTGTCGGCCATCTGCCGGAACCGCTCTTCACTTTCCAGAAGCGAGGTTTCCATAGTGTCGAGCGCGCTGGCTGCCCGCCTTTCCTGTTCGCGCGCTTCCGACAAGAACCTAGAAAGGAAAAAGGCGACGACGCAGAACGTGGCCAAGGCGACACCCAAGAGCAAGGATGAAATGTCAAAGTTGTGGAGCCTTGCCGCTAGTACTGCTACGGCACAGAGGACAAAGGCGAGGCAGAAAAGAGTCGCACTGACCCTCCAACCAAACGTAGAGGTGTGGCTGGGAGAGAATTCACGGCGGAGTCGGTCAACTCGCTCCATGGTACCACCGCGGTTGCCGCTAGCTGCGGTTTCCGGCCAGATAGTATCCGCTCGCCCGTAGTGCGTCAAGCGGCCTCACTGGCTGTGCAGCTTTCCCAGAATAGAGCGCGCGTTGCAAGAGAAACATCGTATCGATGTTCCCGCTGTTCAAGTAAATTGCTACCCGCTTCCTTGATTTCAACTCAAGAGACGGGCGGTAAAGCGGATACCCATGCCAACACCGGGGTGACCCGTCTGAACCGAGCCGCGTCTTTTGATATTTTCACCGGTGCAGTCCCCTCCGCCTCGGTCCCGGCTGACACCGCCCGTCGCACCAGGCAGGTAGACTCCGGAGGCGTCCGTTCGGTTTTCGTAACAGGAGATTCGCCACCAGTCCCGGTGGAACAGGAGGCATATACCATTACCGTTGTCGGGAGTGTGTTCGAGACAAATATCACTTAGCCATTTCGTTTATGTCTGACGTTGTCTATTCCGTATTGGTGATTGATCGTGATGTTGGAGTGGCGGCAGACGTTAATCGCGCACTCTTGGGCTTGCCCGTAGCGCTTTTGAGGGCAGGCGACTGGGCCGACGGCGTAAGTTCCTATCGCGAGTTCCTCCCCCAAATGGTCCTCCTGGATGCAGAGTTCTTTGATGGGGAAGTGCCTTTGCACGACCTGTTTGCGGGCGATTCCACGCTCGAAGTGGTGCTTATGGCCGATCGCTGGACCCAGGCCGAGGCTCAAGCAGCGGTTGCAAGAGGAG
>Ga0074046_10003764_pt1 | contig 12574 bp, 7 predicted proteins | sample BogForMeECP23OM3_FD_94441 | JGI IMG/M metagenome (GOLD analysis project Ga0074046, IMG submission 94441) | Bog forest soil microbial communities from Calvert Island, British Columbia, Canada - Bog Forest MetaG ECP23OM3 | ecosystem: Environmental > Terrestrial > Soil > Wetlands ...
TGAATGTCGAAGTGCTCCTGGTGAAGCGTCCCGTCGCTCTTCACCAGCACCGTCTTGCCGGTCAACTCTTCCATTTCGCCGATGAGCTTCCCATTGTTGGCCTTCAGTGCTTTGGCCACTTCCGGGTTGACTCGCACGGTGATATCCGTCTTGTCGTGCAGTTTGGCCATTTTACGCATTTCGATGTAGAGCTCGTTGCATACTGTGGGAACCGACTTAACGAACCCTGCCCCGGTGCAATACGGACAAGGCTCGCCGAGTGTGCGCTCCAGCGACTGCTTCACCCGCTTGCGCGTAATGGCCACAAGCCCGAAATCGTTAAACTGGAGCACCTTGGATGGGGCACGATCGTTTCGCAGCGCCTCTTCTAGCGCCTGCATCACCCTCTGGCGGTTCTTGCGCTCGTCCATGTCAATGAAGTCGATGATGATGATGCCGCCCAAATCGCGCAGACGCACTTGCCGCACGATCTCTTTGACCGCGTCGACATTCGTTTTCACGATGGTGTCTTCCAGGCGTTGCGTCTTGCCGACATACTTGCCGGTGTTGATGTCGATGGCCACTAGCGCCTCGGTCTGATTGATAACGAGATATCCGCCGCTCTTCAACCACACTTTCGACTTCAGCGAGCGGTCGATCTCTTCCTGGATACCGAACTCCTCGTACAACGGCGTGTCTTTGGTGTACAACTTGATGCGCCTGACCAGCGATGGCTGGAAGCGGTTGGCAAAGCGCACCACGCGCTCGTACTCATCCTCTGTGTCCACCCAGATCTGCGAGAAGTCGGCGTTGACCTGGTCGCGCAATACGCGCTCCACCAGGTTCAGGTCGTGGTAGATGAGCGCCGGCGACTTGTCGGTCTCAGCGCGATTTTTGATCTCAGCCCACAGATGTTTCAGAAAGCGGATGTCGGCGCGAAGGTCTTCTTCCCTGATGTTCGCTGCGGCCGTACGCACGATGAAACCGCCGAGACCGTTCTCGCGCTCGCTGGTGACGATGCGCTTCAAGCGCAGGCGCTCGTCCTCCGACGCGATCTTGCGCGACACACCAACGTGGTTCACTGTCGGCATGTACACCAGGAAGCGGCCAGGCAGCGCGATGTGACTGGTAATGCGTGCACCCTTTTTGCCGATGGGTTCTTTCGCAATCTGGACGAGGATCTCTTGTCCTTCCTTCAAAAGGTCGGAGATGAGGGGGAGATGCCGATTATTGTTGGGGCGGGCGCGCATACCGCGGCGCGGGCCGCCACGGCGACCGCGATCGCGATACTGCCGGTTATAGCCCGGACGCTCCGCGTGCCGCTGCTGATACCCCGTGGTGGGAGACGATGCGCGTAACTCGGCGCGGCCATTCGTCTCCTCCAGTTCGCCGGACTCTTGTTCTTCTTCATCCTCTTCTTCTTCGCCTTCAGCGGCGACGTAGAGTTTTTCCCCCCGCATCTCTGCGGCGACCACATCGTCCTCATCCACGTCTTCGATCTTGGGAATCCAGCGCTCCGAAGACCCGTCGTCTGCATCGAGAGTCTCTTCCTCCAGGACGAGCTCCTCGTCCCCCGCAACCTCGCTTAGCGCGCTGATGTCGTCGGGGACAGGATGGAACTCCATCTCCTCGTCTTCCAGAACCTCGTGCTCGAGCGTACGGCCTTCAGGCGCTTTTTCAGGAGCGGCAAGGCGAGAGTCGTGCTCTGTTGCGACCGATGGCGACGCGCGTTCAAGTTCGCCCGCAGGCGGAAGCTGCGTAGAGTGAATTTCAACTTCTGACTCATCCTCCACCACGTCAGGCTGTTCGTTCTGTGGCCAGGGAGAAAGCGTGGGCGCAGTTGCGGCCCCATGAATCTCGGGTGCTTGTGCCGTAAGCGAAGTCTCGGTGGCCGCAAGGCTCGTACTGTTGGGCTTTTGCTCGCTCTCAGGCTGCGCGACCATTGCAACTGCTTCCTCAGGAGACGAGACCTCCCGACGCGGCGTCCGCCAGCGCCGCTTCGCAGGCGATGACAACTCCTCCGCAGGCGCCGTTGACGGTTCATGTTGCGGCGCTTCCGCGGCAACACGCTGGTACTCGACCTCGGCGTGCTGTCCACTTTCCTCGGGGGCTGCATTTGATCCTGGCCAGGTTGAAGCCGGCGTCAAATCCTCCACGGCAGCTTCCGCGAAGTCATCCAACCGCGGTTCGTCCTCCTGCTTCGCTTCCTGCGGCTCTGGCGCGGATTGCTGTCCCATGTTGCGATACTTGGAGATCGACTCCCCAGGCAGCACAATTGGCGTATAGCCAGGCGGCGGACCGAAGTCGCTGCGCGACCGTGACTCAACTTGGGGACGCGACTCAGCACGCGGCGCCGGAGTTTCCTCAGGCGGTTTTGCGGCCTCAATCTTTGGCTCGGGCCTGTCGTCGCGTTCATCCGGACGTCCGCGGCGTCCGCCACGGCGACGGCGCCCTCGCCAGCGCCTTGCGCCTCTGTCATCTCCATTGGAAGCTTCGCCATTCTGGGCTGCGGTTTGCTCTTCGCCGGGAGCGGCAAAATCCTCACTAGAAGTTTCGAAACCCTCTTCCGCTCCCGCCTCTACAATCGAGGCTTCCCGTTGGCCGCCGTATACTTCCCCGACAGGCTCCGACGGGCTGATATTGACGGTTGTGCGAGGGGCAGGAATCTGGTCAAACTCCTCTTCCTCTCCTTGCCCGTCACTCGGCAAATCCAGGAAGTCGGAGACGTAAAGAAAGGCATCACGCTCCAGTCCGATATCGACGAACGCGGACTGCATACCGGGGAGCACGCGCGTGACCCGGCCTTTGTAAATGGATCCTGCTAAGGTGTATTCGTTTTCCCGCTCGAAGAACACTTCGGCGAGCTGATCGTCCTCCATCAACGCCACTCTGGTTTCATGTGGTGTGGAGGACACGTAAAGTTCTTTGTTCATGGTGCTCCGGTTTTCACCGGCGCGGTCGTGAGGAGGACAGGAAAAACTCTACGGGTGAATCGGTGCAGGCACACCCGGACTCTCCCCCGGATGAGAACCAGACCTGATTCGTACTTCACTTTGTGGAATCTTTAGCACCGTATAGAGCACGTCGCCGGAGGTTTGTGGCCATCACACTCAGCTTGAGCCGATGGGGCCGTTTCCCACCTCGATCAATGTGCCTTGTAATCCTGTCCGGCCTTTCTTCCTGCGGCCGGCACTGCCCTCGTACGTGAGGGCGCTCGTAATCTTGTTGTCATCCTTCGGAAGTCTGAATTCCAACTTGTAGGACTTCCCCGGTGGATGAACCCGGCTGACACTAACGCGCGCCCGATGGCGCAAAGTATTCTCAGTTCGCTTGTTTCAGTTCACAAACCGGCGCATTCGAATATTCATCACAATCCCCAGCGCCAGGAACATGAACAGCACTGACGACCCGCCGTAACTCATTAGCGGCAAAGGAATACCCGTGACCGGCATGAATCCAACCGCCATGCCAACGTTGATCAGGACGTGGAACGCGAGTACCGCGACCACTCCCATGACCACAAAGGCGCCAGCCCGGTCCGGGGCCGTCTGAGCGTTCTGGATCAGACGCATCAGTACAACAAAGTATAACAGCAGCAGGCCCATGGCGCCTATGAATCCGTGCTCCTCGGCGAAGGCGGCAAAGATGAAGTCGGTGTGGGGCACGGGCAGAAACTGTCCCTGGGTCTGACTGCCATGAGCCGTGCCCTTGCCAAAGATGCCCCCCGAGCCCACCGCCACCAGCGATTGAATGACCTGGTAGCCGCGATGCTGAGGGTCGGCCTCAGGCTCCATGAAGCTGGTCAGCCGGTCGCGCTGATACGGCTTCAGCACATGCCATCCCACCGGAGCCAGTAATGCGCCCAGCAATAGAATGACCAGCGCATGTTTGGCTTTCATCCCGCCGAGGAACAATCCCATGATCGCAATCGGCAGATAGGTAAGCGCCGTGCCGAGGTCCGGTTGCACCAGCACCATCAGCATGGGAACACCCACCAGGGCTCCCGCCTTGACGATATCTTGCGCGGTACACTCCGGCTTCGAGTCGGCAAAATATTTTGCCATCGCCAGGATCAGCACCAGCTTCACCCACTCGGATGGCTGAAAGTGGAATGAACCTATCTGCACCCAGCGGCGAGCGCCCAGATATTTCTTCCCAAACACCTCCACTGCCAGCAGCGAGGCAATGGAGATCAAATACAACAGCGGCACACGCTCCAGCAGGGCCTGGTAGTTGAAGAAGCTCATCACGAACATCAGCGCCACTCCGCCCAGGATCCAGTACACCTGCTTGATGTGTACGCCCATGAACTTGGTGCTGAGAGTCGCGCTGTAGATTTCCACCACACCCAACCCGCAGATCAGGAGCACGAGCGCCAGCAGCACCCAATCGAAATCGCGAAAGGAAATATACCGGCTCATAACTGCCCTGCGGGGACCGCTGCGGCTGCCGGAGCGACCGGCGGCTTCACAACCGGCTTCTTCTGGTCCTGCTCGTCTGGTTGCACAGATGGCGGCTTTGGAGGCTCCGGCGCGGGAATCTGATTCTCCGGATGTGCCATCTCCTTATGCGACTCAGTCGCTTCAAGCTCAGTAGCAGGCTTCGGGCGGTCGCCGTCTTCCACTCCCGGCGCGGCGATCACTGGCGTGGTCTTGCCATCCGCTGAAACCGTAAACCGTCCTGCCTGCATCTTGTCAGGCTGCTTGGCATCGCCCTCATGCCACACGGCCGCAACTTCGGCCTGTTTGCTCGACCCGCCATTTGCTTTGGCTACCTGCGTTTCGCGAGTGCGCTGCTTCTCAACGTAAGCTTTGATCACCTGCGATGCGGCGCGGGCGGCGTAGTAGCCATGCTCGCCTTCTTCCAGCAGGACCGCGACCACGATCTCGGGATTGCGGCGCGGGGTAACCCCCACGAACCAGCCATTGTCCTTGAATTGCTTTCCTCCGGCGCCGAGGCGCTTCTTCAGATCGTTGGAGATCGTCTGCGCGCTTCCGGTCTTCCCTGCGAAATCAATGCCCTTCAAGGCCGCACTGGGGGCTGTGCCTGCGGGAGAAACGACTTGCGCCAGCGCGTCCGTGATCGTCATCCAGTTCTCTTCGTCAAGAGGGATATTGACCTTGTCGGTGTAATTCGCCACTTGCTTGAAACCGGGCGGGAATTGGTCGGGGAAGGCAACGTGCGGCCTCACCAGAACTCCGCCGCTGGTAACGGCGCCGACGGCGCGCGCCAATTGAATCGGCGTGGTGGCGACAGCGCCCTGGCCGATGCCCACAGAGATGGTCTCGCCGGCATACCATTTCTGCTTGAAGTTCTTTATCTTCCACTCCTCCGACGGCATCACTCCCGTGACTTCCTGCGGCAGATCAATTCCGGTCTTCTGACCTAGTCCGAGCAAAGTGGCCCATTTAGCGATACGGCTGATCCCCAACTTTTCAGCCAGTGTATAGAAGTACGAGTCGCATGACTGGTAGATAGCCTTGGTGATACCTACCGTGCCGTGAGTACCGTGTCCAGTAATCCAGCACTTGAAATAACGCCCGTAGAAGGTCTTGCCGCCGCCACAGCTGATGACCAGGTCCTGTGCAATGCCTTCCTGAAGCCCGGCCGTCGCCATGATGACCTTGAACACCGACCCTGGAGCCAGTTGAGCCTGGATCGCCTTGTTGAGCAGCGGCTTGCCGGGATCGGTCACCAACTGGTTCCATTCGTCCTTGGTAATACGCACGGCGAACTCGTTGGGGTCAAAGGCTGGCCGGCTTACCATCGCCAGAATTTCGCCGTTCCGCGGGTCCATCGCGACGATGGCGCCGTCCCGTCCATTCAGCGCTTCCTCCGCCGCGATCTGCATGTCGAGATCGATGGTGAGCTTGAGTTGCTTGCCGGGAACCGCCTGCACGTCGCTAAGGGTGCCGACTTCCTTGCCTCGGCTGTTGACCAGCACCTGCCGCGAGCCATTCTTGCCCATCAAGATATCGTTGTAGTACTGCTCGACCCCCGACATGCCGACGATGTCGCCCGGGTTATAGAGCTCCCATTGCGGCTGGGTCAGCATGTCTTCACTGACCTGTCCGACGTAGCCGATGATGTGCGCCATAAATCCGTTCTTCGGATACAGGCGGCGATGTACGGTGATAATGTCAAGTTCCGGTAGGTCGGCGCGGTGCGATTCGATGAATGCCAGCTCGTCAGGGGTGATGTCGTCTTTCAGGAAGAGTGGCTGGTATCCAGGCGCCGCCGCCATCCGCCTTAGCCGCGTGCGCAGCTCGTCAGGCGGAATGTGCAGCCCGGTCGCGATCTTGTCGGCGTCAAGGTAGAGGTTGCGGTTCTGATCGCGCAACAACAGCACCGAAAACGACGGATAGTTGTCAACGATGATGCGCCCTTCGCGGTCAAGGATCTTTCCGCGCGGCGCCAGCATGGGAACCTGCTTGATGCGGTTCTGTTCCGCGAGAGTGGTGTAGTAGTCGCTGCGCGCCACCTGCAGACGCCACAGCCCAAATGCGAGAACCAAAAAGATTCCCAGCAGGATGTATTGGACTGCAGTGAGCCGGAGCTGTGAGACTTTTTCGTCGCGACCGAACATCAGAAATTACAACTTTCGCTGGCCTGCCTCATTGTAGCCCGATTCGCGTTTGCCGCGCAGGGGGAGGAGCGCGGAACGCCGCGATTTCTCCAATGTTATTTACCTCTGTTTGAACCGATCCAATAGCGCAAACACAAACAACCCAATCACCGCATTAGCCAGGGCCGAGATGGCTATATGGCTCCAGCTCCATACCTGCGTCTGCCGCAATAAACCGTGTGCCACACCGTAATAGACACCCTGGTGCACGACGAAAAAGACATAGGTGATCAGGAACCTCGAGCCGGGATTTTCAACGTCAATCTTCAGCCCCAGCGACGACGCCAGATATCCGATGATGGTCAGTGAAATCCCGTACATTCCCAGAGGATGGCTCGGTCCGGCGAACAGGTCCTGCATCAGCCCGATAATGCATCCGGTAACACAGCCGCTGACCGGATTGCGCCGCGCCACCGCGAAAAAGATGGTCACCAGGAACGGCAGGTCAATGATGGGGAAGTAGCGCACCTTCGTCGGAATGAAGATCTGGATGAGGAGTGCGAGCAGCGGGATGAAGATGAGCGCCGGCCAGCTGAACTCGTAGACGGCGACCTGCTCCCGTGATGTGTAACTTCCTCGGAATGGCATCACACGGCTGCTCATGGTTGTGGCTGGTCAGTCGCCGGCGGCTTGGCCGGCTGGTCGGGATTTGTGCTTGGGGTCTGCCCGGGAGCGGGCTTGACCCTCTTGGGTGCGGGCGTCGCATCGTTGCCGTTCACTGGTGCCTCAGTACCGGTCTCGCCCGAGGCCGCGCCGTTTGGAGTCGGCGGAATAGTTGCCGGAGACGTAGTCTTTGGCTTCGTCGGAGTCGTTGTGCCGGTCGCCGCGCCGTTTAATGGCTTCATGCCGGGAGTGGTCGTCGTTCCCGAGGTACTTCGAGTAGTCAGAGCCGTGCTGTTGGGCTTGACTCCGGGCGCAGTTGTCGCGCCTGCGACCGGCTTGTTAGCAGTGGGCCCCGTTGCCGAAGGATGAGCGCCAGTTCCCGCGGGAGCATTAGCGCCCGCAGCCGTGTCAGCGGGCTTGGGATTTCCGGCTGCATCCGTTCCCGGCTTGATGGGAACCGTGGGCAGGCGCTCGGCAAGAATGTCGGCGGCGCGAATCGGCGCCAGGTCTTTCGCGTCGGGCATCTTTTCCGTGATCTTGGTGACCACCAGCACTTCCTCAAGCTGATCGAGGCGCGACGAGGGAATCACTCGAATGTTGAGAAACAGATCTTTGCCCGGCTCAACCGAAACGACCTTCCCCACCGGCAAACCCTTGGGGAAGATGCGATCTCCGCCGCTGGTCAGAACTTCTTCCCCCGGTTCCACTTTTTCGTCGCTCATGATGTACTGCAGCGTAGTCGTCCCGTTTTGCGAGCCCTTGAGGATGCCTTGCAGTCGCGTCTCCTTCAACACCGCTCCCACACCGCTGAATTGATCGTTGATAGGCAGCACCTGCGCCGATGTGGGGAACACCTGCACAATCTTGCCGACAATGCCGGTCGGAGTAATGACCGCCATGTCGGTCTTGATGCCGTCCTTCGCCCCTTTGTCGATATAGAGCACGCGCGACTGCTCCGTGCCGCTGGTGCCGATCACCTGCGCCGCGACTGTGTTTTCAACGTACTGCTCCTTGAACCCCAGCAGCGTTTGAACGCGCCGCGCCATGCGCGCGTCTTCGCTGAGGCGCGCATCCTCGATCTTCATGCGCTCAACTTGCGCGCGCAGCTCGCGGTTCTCCCGGCGGACTCCGCGGAGATAGATGTAATTTGACCATCCGCCATAGACCCACTTCTGCATGTGCACCACGGCGCCTTCGATAGGTGTTACCGCGGAGATCGCCCACAGACGGATGAGGCGGGTTTCACCCAATTGCGATGGGCGGCGCACCTGCACCGCCAGGCCAATGATTTGGGCGAACAGAATGGCCGCCAGCACAATCAGGTTCTTATAGCGGCCGAGGAATGTTTCCATACGATTGCCCGCTGCGAGGGCTAGTCAATTGATATCTTGCGCAGCAGCTTGAAATCGCTCAACATTTTTCCCGTGCCCAGTACCACGCTGCACAATGGGTCGTCGGCAATCGAGACCGGCAGCCCGGTTTCCTCGCGAATGCGCTTGTCAAGGTTTTTCACCAGCGCGCCTCCGCCGGTCAGCACGATACCGCGGTCGCTGATGTCGGCCGACAACTCCGGCGGCGTGCGCTCCAAGGCAACGCGAATCGCGTTCAAGATCGTCGAAACGCATTCGCTGAGCGATTCGCGAATTTCGCTGTCGTCAATGGTGATCGTCTTGGGTACGCCCTCGATCAGGTTGCGCCCCTTGATTTCCATGGTCAGCGGCTTCTCCAGCGGATAAGCGGAGCCAATCTCAATCTTGATCTGCTCGGCGGTGCGCTCGCCAATCAGCAGGTTGTACTTGCGCTTCAGGTAATTCATGATGGACTCGTCCATCTGATTGCCCGCCATGCGGACCGAACGTGAGTACACGATGCCGCTTAGCGAAATCACCGCAATATCGGTAGTGCCGCCGCCGATGTCCACCACCATGTTGCCGCTGGGCTCGGTGATGGGCAGTCCCGCGCCGATCGCGGCCACCATGGCCTGCTCCACCAGATGCACTTCGCTGGCCTTGGCGCGATAGGCCGAGTCCATGACTGCGCGCTTCTCCACCTGCGTGATCTCCGAAGGCACGCCGATCACGATGCGCGGATGCACCAGCATCTTGCGGTTATGCGCCTTCTGAATGAAGTAGTTCAGCATCTTCTCGGTGACCTTGAAGTCGGCGATCACGCCATCCTTCATAGGCTTGATGGCGACGATGTTGCCGGGCGTGCGGCCCAGCATTTCCTTGGCCTCTTTGCCTACCGCTTCGACATCACCGGTGTTTTTGTTGATCGCGACAATGGAAGGCTCGTTGACCACGATGCCCTTGCCGCGGGCATACACCAGGGTGTTCGCCGTCCCCAGATCGATAGCAAGATCGCTGGAGAAGACGCTGAATAGCGAACGCAGGTTGCTGAATCGCGAGCTACTGCTATGAAAGCCGTTAGATGACATTACAAACTAAGTTCTTTCTAAGAATAGGGTTGTGCCGCATACAGTTTATGCCAGAAGTGGTGCGGGTGCACAACGAGGTCTTCCGCGCAGCGGCGGCCAAGACTAGTGTCGCACAAAAGCGGCTCGGCTGTTGCGCCATTTCGTCCTTTTGGCGTCGTTGGTTCCAAGATTTTTCCGGCGCCTCAGTTCGACAACTTCTCGGTTTCGCGGGTGTTTACGGTGATGGATTCAAACCACACACTTGGCAGGAAGAATGCATTCTTTGGTACTAAGAATTCGAGGCTTGCTGGAAGCTTCGTGGGCGCTGTCGCCAACCATGGTAGGGTTGGCATGTGTCACACTTGACCTGGCAGCGCTGCTGCATTTGCGCATCAAGGCGGCCCAGCCGGCGACCATACAGATTGTTCGCCAACGCAGTCCCGCAGGTAACGCTGTACTCATGACGATCACTCCAAAATCAAAGCAATCTTCGTGCGCACTCATACTGTTCGCAGCCGTCATTTTTCTGACGAGCGCTTACCTACCGGCCCAGGACGTGCCGACGTTTTCCTCGGACGTCAAAGTTGTCAGCGTCCTCACCTCCGTGCGCGACAAGCACGGGCAAATCGTTGAGAACCTGACCAAAGACGACTTCAAACTGCAACAGGACGGCCAGCCACAGACCATCCGCTATTTCACCAAGGTGACCGACATGCCGCTGACGCTGGGACTGCTGGTGGACACCAGCGCGAGCCAGCGCCGCGTGCTCGAACAGGAGCGCATCGCCAGCTATAGCTTCCTCAACAACCTGATGCGCCCCGACGACAAGGACAAAGCCTTCGTCATCCACTTCGATTGGGAGGTCGAGCTTCTGCAGGATCTGACCTCCTCGCGCAAGAAGCTGGAGGCGGCGCTGGAAAAACTTGACAACCCCCAGTTCGCGCCTAGCTCTGGCGGAGGCGGCGGAGGAGGAGGCGGCAGTGGTGGCGGCGGTGGACATCACAGCGGAGGCACCGATTTGTATGACGCGGTCTTCCTCGCCTCCGACGAGGTCTCTAAAAAAATACAAGGCCGCAAAGCACTCATCATTCTCTCTGATGGTGTTGACACCGGCAGCCGAGTCAGTCTGGACCGCGCCATCGAGACCGCGCAGCGCTCCAACACGCTGGTGTATTCCATTCTCTACGCCGATCCCGACGCCTACGGACGCCAGATGTATCCCAGCATGGGTGGTGGCGGACACCACGGCGGTTGGGGCGGCAGCCGCGGTCCGGGCGGCGGTGGATATCCCCAGCAGCGGCAATCGCCTGCCGACGGCAAGAAAGTGATGGAACGTATCGCCCGCGAAACCGGCGGCCGTTTCTTCGAAGTCTCCAAGAAGCTGCCGATTGACCAGATCTATACCCAAATCGAGCAGGAGCTGCGCAACCAGTACAGCCTGGGCTACACCCCCGACAAGGCCGTAGCCGGCCCCGGCTATCACAAGATCGCTGTGACCACCACCAACAAGGACCTCACCGTGCAGACCCGCGAAGGGTATTACGCGGAGCAGTAGGGCTGCCCGGGTGGAAGCGTCGGGCTTCAGCCCGGCGAATTTGACGCAGGAAAGGGTGAGGGCTTTCAGCCCCGGTCTCAAGCGCCAGTGCTAAAGCCGGGGATTTGAGGCACGACGTATTCACCGGGCTTTAAGCCCGATGCTTCCACCGGGATGCAACAACTATGGAATTGCTCTAGCCTGAATCTCTTTTTCACTTCGATGAACTCGGCAGATGGAAGGCGTACAAGTTACCGTTGTAGAAGGAGCCAACGTACAACACGCCGTCGGCCACCGCTGGCGAAGAAGTATAAACAGGACTCCCTGTCATATACTTCCATAGGAGTGCTCCGGTGCTGGCGTTCAAGGCGTACAGGTTCCCGTCATAGGAACCTACGTACACCACGCCGTTGGCCTACCGCCGGCGAAGAATTGATGGCATACACCGTCGGGTACTCCCACAGGAGTGCTCCCGTAGCGGCGTTCAAGGCGTACATGCTACCGCCAAGTTAGCGTCCCCGGACGCGACGTACACTGCGCCATTGGCTATTGCCGGCGAAGAGTAGACATAGTACGCCGTTGTGTACTGCCAATCTAAGACCAGGTTCCCGACCGTGGCCGGGCTGAGAATAGTCTCATACGGATTGAAACCCCAGTGGCAGGCGTTAAAGCGAAACTGCGATCCCAACTCTATGAGGTCGCCTTGCCCGTCGCACGACGGCGTAGGAGGTTGAATGATTTTTCGTTGGGCAGTGAGGGTAGAGCCAATTATCATAAGCAGGCCCAAACAGCAGGTAGCTGTAATCTTCATATCCTCTCCTTGTCCGATTCTTGTTCCAGCTTGGATCCTGAACTAGCGGCCTCAGGGGGCGTTCCGGCGCGTACGACATCGATAGAACTACTTAAGACCCTGAGCGAGGGGATAGTGTCACTACTTTTGGCAAGAAGTCAAGCATTTTATTGATTAAGAATGAGCGTAGAGTGCGGCCGCCAAAAACGTGGGACCGAGCTATGGAGTTCCTAGTAAGCGCAACGAGCGAGCGCCGAAGGCGCGGAGGAGCTTAGCCCAGCGCTGGGTAAGCGTCAGAAAGAACCCGAGTCCCGTAGGGGCGGCAGAAGCAGCTATCCCAACACAAAGCGCGGATCATAGGCAATACCTGATTTCTTCAGCAGCGTCAGGAACTCCTGTTCGAAACTCCATTTCGCATGATGCTCGGCTTGGCGATCGATGTAATCCACCACCGTCTCGCGCTGCGACTGACTTACGCTGAAGGCGCTGTATCCCTCCTGCCACGCAAAGCGGGATGCCATCTGGTTGAGCCATCGCGAGGTGTTTCCTTTGAGCTCCTGCACGGCCTTGGCCAACGTCATCGTCGGGGGCAACGAGATAAGCAGATGAAGGTGGTTGGCGGTCCCA
>Ga0074046_10003766_pt1 | contig 12570 bp, 11 predicted proteins | sample BogForMeECP23OM3_FD_94441 | JGI IMG/M metagenome (GOLD analysis project Ga0074046, IMG submission 94441) | Bog forest soil microbial communities from Calvert Island, British Columbia, Canada - Bog Forest MetaG ECP23OM3 | ecosystem: Environmental > Terrestrial > Soil > Wetlands ...
CCCACGTCTCTCTTCCTTCCGATGCAATTGTCAAACAGCGAAGGACTCGTTCCTGAACCCGAGGACTTGCCCCCATCCGGAGGAGATCTCGCTCTCCTTAGAAGGACAGGCCCCCAAACTCTCCCCGCCCGGCCGTTCAGCGCGGGTCAAAAAACGACCAAAACCTCTCAGCCCCGCCTCTCAGCAGGTGGGAGGTTCGATCGTTCCGGTTGCCCGATGGCACACCTGCCGCAAGACGCGGCAACGCCGTCGGTTGAGCTGATATAGGGAGTCCGGATTTCACTGTCAAACACTATTTTGAAAAAATTGTCACACTCCAATGAAGGCTGCGGAACCTTTCGGGAGGCGGGCGCTTGCCGCGTATTCGCCATGGTTTCCAGCGATAGCGCGCCGAGCGAAGATCCCAGCGCGTCCCAGCGCGGCAAGCTTGCGGAGCGCGGGTGCGCGCGCTAACAACCAGCTGACGCCTCGGGAACAGGCGATAAGATCGAGCGAATCGAGAAGCCTTGACGACAGTTGCCGCCGCCTTTCCGCGTCTTGCTCCCCGCGGCGACCGGACCATGCTCAGCCTGGAGCTCGGCGTCGAGCCGCCGATCCGGCTCGGCGACGAACGGGTCGACCGCGGCGCACGCCGGCGCGCGTCGCTCAGGTGGCTCGCCGGAGCGGCCCTGACTGGTCTCTCGGGAGTCGCGCTGATCGGCGCGGCGCTCTACTTCGATCTCGACAGTCAATATGACTTCGCCGAAGCGCCAGAGCTCGCCACCGCTGGCGTCCCCTCCGACTTGCAGGAAGAGGGCGTCAGCGCCGGCAAGGGCGATCGCCTTCTGCGCCCCGTCGACATGGTCTCCGACAAGCAGACCTTTAGGGTCCCGACGACGATCAAGGTCGGCGACAAGGAACTGGTGAAGGCGCGGGCATTCACCCGCCTCCAGACCACTCTGACGATGACGCCGACCGGGTTCGCCGACGCGGCGCCCCCGTTCAATCCGCTGAAACTGACCAACCGGGCGGATGCCCCGGACGCGGCGCCCGACCCTGGGCCGGTGCAAGACGACGCGGAGGTGACCTTTCGCGTGCAGGACCTCGCCCCGGCGGATGCGGAGCGCGCGTCAGGCGAATTGTCGCTGGCCGAGGCGCAGGCTCAGGTCGTCGAGACGCTCAAGGCGCCGCCCGACGCGCCGAAGACGCCGGCCCAGCCGCTCGCTCCTCAGCTCCTCTTGATGCGGACGACCCAGGCCGCCGGCGACACCGCCGGCGGCCTGTCCTATGCGACCGTCGGCAGCGTCAGCCCAAGTGCGCCCTTCGCTTCGATCGAAGTGCGCATGATCCCGGAAAACGTGACGAACGCGCCCAAGGCCGTCGGGTCGGACGACGCCTCTCCCAGCGAGAAGCTCGTGCAGCTGCGTCACGGCGAAAGCTTTGAGGACGTGCTGAAGGCGAACGGAGCCACGCCCGACGCGGTCTCGGCCATTTTGGCGGCCTTCGGCGTCAAGCACGGCGAGTCGCCGGTCGGCGAGGGGCAGAAGATCATTCTGCTCCCCGAGGAGCCGGCGGCTCGCGGCGCGAAACCGAGGATCGCCCGGGTGTCGGTCTATGCCGACGGTCAGCTGAAGGCGACGGTCGCCATCGACGACAACGGCGCCTATGCGCCGGTGTCGTCGAAAGCGGCGCCCGCGCGCAAGGCGAAAGTTGCGGACCAAGGCGATGCGGGCGGCATCAGCCTCTATCAGAGCCTCTACGAAACCGCGCTCAAGCAGGGACTGGCCAAGCCCCTGATCGAGGCGCTGGTCCGCATGTTCGCCAATGACGTAGATTTCCAGCGCGCCACCGCCGCCGGCGATTCGGTCGAGGCGTTCTTCTCCGAACCGGACGAGCTCGATCCGCGCCCCGAGTTGCTTTACGCGACGATGACGGTGCGCGACCAGACGTACAAGTATTACCGATTCCAGACGCCTGACGACAATCTGGTCGACTATTACGACGAGAACGGCCGCTCGACCCGCAAATTCCTGATTCGCAAGCCGATCGTCGACGGCGAAATGACGTCCGGATTCGGCATGCGCTACCATCCGATCCTTCACTTCACACGCATGCACACCGGGGTCGACTGGGCGGCGCCGATCGGCACGCCAATCCTTGCCGCCGGCAACGGGGTCGTGATCAAGGCCGCGTGGGACGCCGGCTACGGGCGCCGGGTCGAGGTCCAGCACGCCAACGGCTACGTGACCACCTACAACCACATGTCGGGCTTCGGCCGCGGCATTGTCGAAGGCGCCCGCGTCACGCAGGGACAGGTGGTCGGCTATCTCGGGCAGACCGGCCTCGCCACGGGACCGCATCTCCATTACGAAGTGATCATCAACGGCAACTTCGTCGACCCGATGGCGATCAAGCTCGCCCGCACGCGCGAGTTCGACGGCAAGATGCTTGCCGCCTTCAAACGCGAGCGCGACCGCATCGACCAGCTGATGGCGCAGGCGCCGTCCGCCGCGGCGGAGGCGAGCCAAAGGCCGGCCTCGGCCGCGACTGCGAAACTCAACTGAGCGCGAGGGAGAGTCCGGCGCCGTCGCCGCCGCCGAATCCGAGCGCGGCGCGGATTTGCGCGGCGGATGCGCCCTTTTCGCGCAACGCGGCGAGCGTCGGCGACCGGCGGCTCTTCGACAATTTGGCTCCGGTCAGGTCGAGGACGAGCCGATGGTGACGATAGCGCGGCGCGGGCAGTCCCAACAATTCCTGCAGCAGCCGGTGGACCGAGGTCGCCGACATGAGATCGCGCCCGCACGACGTCGCTGACGCCTTGCAGCGCATCGTCGACAGTCACCGCCAAATGGTAGCCGGCGGCAAGGTCCCGTCCGGCGAGGACGACGTCTCCCCACAGCGCCGGCTCGGCGGCCCGTTCGATCGGGTGCGACCCTTCGCCAAACTCCGACCAGGCGATCCGGGCTGGCGCGGAGGCGATCGCGCGACGCATGTCGAGCCTGAGCGCAAGCTTGTCGCCTCGTGCGAGGCGTCGGGCTCGTTCGCCGCAGGAGAGCGCTCGGCAGGTTCCGGGATAGAGCGGGGCGCCGTCGGGATCGCGCGGGGCGGAAGCGCGCGCGACATCCGCCCGACTGCAGAAGCAGGGATAAACGAGGCCCTCCGCCTCGAGCCGGGCAAGCGCTTTGGCGTAGTCGTCGCCGTGTTCGCTTTGCCGGCGCGGCTCGGCTTCGAAGCGGAGGCCGAGCCAAGCGAGATCGTCGAGAATGGCCGTCTCGTATCGCGGCTTGCAGCGCGTGCGGTCCAGGTCTTCAATGCGCAACAGCAGGCGTCCGCCGAGCTCGGCGGCGATGCGCTCGTTGCAAAGCGCAGAATAGGCGTGGCCGAGGTGCAGCGCGCCGTTCGGCGAAGGCGCGAACCGCAAGACAGGCGTGGGCGCAAAAACGTGGGGGCGCATGACGAGAAAGGCGATCCATAAGGGCGTCGCTCGCGCAAGCCGAGTGAGCCGCGCGCCGGCCAGGCGGTCTTACCATTCCGGCCCGCCCATCGCGAACGAGGCGGGCTTGCGCGAGGCGGCCGAAGCTTTGCGCGCCAAAGACCCCGAGCTCGTCGAGAGACTTCTGTCGGTTGGCGGACCGCCGTCGTTGCGGCGTCGAGAGCCGGGCTTCGCCGGGCTCGCCGCCATCATCGTCTCGCAGCAGCTGTCGGTCGCCAGCGCGAGCGCCATTCTCGGCCGGCTTGAGGCGCGCCTCGCGCCGCTCGAAGCCGTTCGGGTCGCCGCTGCGACCGAGGAGGAGCTGCGCGGCTGCGGCCTCTCGACGCCGAAAATCCGCGCCCTGCGCGCGCTCTCCGAGACCGTGGCGGCGGGGGGACTCGACCTTGCGGGCCTCGCCGGGCTCGACGCTGAAGAAGCACATGAGAGGCTCGTCGCCGTGAAAGGCGTCGGCCCATGGACCGCGGATATCTTTCTCCTTTTTTGCCTCGGTCACCCCGACGCCTTTCCGGCGGGCGATCTCGCCTTGCAGGAGGCGGCGAAGCTTGCGCTCGGACTGAAGACCCGTCCGGACCCGGCCCGGCTCGAGCGGATTGCGGAGCGCTGGCGGCCGTGGCGCGGCGTCGCGGCTCGTATGCTCTGGGCCTATTACCGTGGCGTAAAGAAGCGCTCGGGGGTGGTCCTCGCCGACGGTTCCGGCTAAGTCGGGTCACTGACTTAAGACCGGAGTCGATATGAGCGCTGCCTTGGACGGACCCCGCATTCCGGCGAGCGGCGGCCGCGCGAACGCGCTCGTGGTCTTCCTGCATGGGTACGGCGCGGACGGAAACGACCTGATCGAGCTCGGCCGCCAGTGGCGCGCCCTCCTGCCCGAGACGGCCTTCGTCTCGCCCCACGCCCCCGAGCGCTGCGCCGGCGCCCCAATGGGCCGGCAATGGTTCGCCTTGTCGAACCGTCCGCCCGACGACCCCGTCGGCGCGGAAGATCGCTGGAACGGCGTGGTCAAGGCGCGCGGCGCCCTCGACGCTTTCCTCGACGCGGAGCTCGAACGCCTCGGGCTTGACGATTCGAAATTGGCCCTGGTCGGTTTCAGCCAGGGCTCGATGATGGCGATGCATGTCGGATTGCGGCGCCGCCGCGCGCCGGCTGGGATTCTCGGCTATTCCGGCTTGCTGGTCGGGCCTGAGCGGCTGAAGGAGGTGACGGCGCGGGACGCGCGCGGCGCCCCGCCGCCGATCCTGCTCGTGCACGGCGATCAGGACCCGCTCATTCCGATCGAAGCGATGTTCATGGCCGCCGAGGCGCTGGCGAAGGCGTCGCTCCCGACCCAATGGCATATTTCCTTCGGCGTCGGACATGGCATCGACGGCGGGGGATTGCATCACGGCGGCCTTTTCCTGGCCGAGGCGCTCAACGGAAGGGGACGGGGACGGTGACGGAGGCGACGCGGACCCCGCAATTGGGCAGGAACGGTTCGAGCGCTGGCCGGCCGGGAAGGGGGCCTCTTGCCCACTCGAGGCCGGAAAAAAGGAGGCCGCCCGAAGGCGGCCTTCAAGTCTAGGGAGGAAACGCCCAAGGAGGGCATGTGCGGGCAAAGCGCACCGCACCACACCAACGTAGTTGTGCGACGCGAAAAAAGCAAGAACTTTCATCTGTGCGGTCACGCAGATGTGTATCCCGCTTGAGCAGCGATAGGACATGAGAGAAACCGGCTCCCCGCCGCCTCGCCTTCAGACTCTCGTCGAAATGATAAGGCTGGGTTTTTCGAGCTTCGACCATGGCGCCGCTTCAGCGGACTCCGGGCGCAGGCAAAGGTGCGAGGCCGGTACGCAGGGCGTCGACCTGCGGCGCTTTCGGAATCAATCCCTAATCTTGTTTTCTTGACTGTTGCGTACGAGCAACATGATGGATCGACCTCAAAACTCGAGGCCTTGATCCGGATTGCGAAACCCCATTCGTTTTCCGAAGCGGCTCCGAGCCGATCAACCGAATTCGGCGCGACTCGTCTCCTCGACGAGGCGCCTGCTATCCGAAAAGATCGCCGCGGGCGCCCAGACGGCCAGTCCCAGGAGGAGCCCAAGCATCCCGTCGGCGCCCGACGAATGGCCGACCGCGATCGCGGCAGCGCTTGTTGTGGCCACAGTCGTTAGGGCTTGGCCGGCGGCGATGCTTCTCCCGACGTCGGCCAAGCGCTCCGACACTTCGCCGTCCGCAGCCGCCTCGAGATAGACCCGGCTGAGGTCATTGGTTCGCTCCCCGAGACCACGAACGAGGTCCGCCAGGCCGGCGGCAAAACCCGCGCGAGGCCGATCACTCCCGACCGATGTCCATAGGCCCGCAAGATACCCGACGAGAAGGTCATCGCCCGCAGGCGTACCGCCGGCGCCGAGACCAACGAGCCGTTCGGCCGCTTGCCCCGCGGCCTGCAATTCGAAGCGGCGTGTCGCCTCACTGAGCTCCGCCATGGCTCCATGGCCAAGTCGGGCGATCGCGTTGCTTCGGCCGTCAGCCCGCAAGGCGGCGGCCGCGGTCCTCCACCCGCTTGCTGTCGCAGGTCTGGCGAAGTCGAGGGCGAGTTCGTTGAGGCGGCTTCGCCAGGGGTTTGCCCCACGCAGGTCGAGAGACGCGTCATTGCCGGCAAACCGCAGGACTCCCCCGCGCGCGGCAGCGGCGCCGCTCGCAGGCAGGAAACGTGCAAAATCGAATCCTCTTGGAACGTCGACAGTTATTGCGCCCGGCAGGCCCCCCGCCGCGGCTGGCGCCAGCGTCACTAGCCTATTCGCGATTTTCAGGATCGCGGAATTGACGAAAACCGAACGAACACGACCCGAAAAAGGTTCGGTCGGTACGCCGGCTCCAATCCTGACCGCGACCAGGCGCATTTCCGGCCCTGATCAAAGGCCGGCATAGGCCCACGCGAGGGCGTCCTTGAACCGCGCGTGGACGATATTTCGACCGTCTTCGATGTTGGTGTGAATCGCCGCGCGTGCGCCGTTGACGTCTTTGGCGGCGATCCGCTCGAGATTGTTGAGATGCTGGACGCACGTGCTTTCAATGCGATCAGCACTGCCAAAATCGATCATGCGAAAAACCAACAGGCGCTCGTTGATCGCGTTGAGCTCGTGAATCAGCGCCTCGTTGACGATGAGCGCAGTGAGCGACTCGTCGAGGCTCGCACCGCGTTCGGCCAAGTCTTCGCCCTTGCGACTGTCTGCCGCGGGATTCAGGGACTCCCACCTCTCATCGAGGGCGGCCAAGGCCTTTGGCGGGGCGTCGCGATCAGCGAGCGTGGCGATCGCGTAAGGCTCGAGGTCGAGGCGCACTTCGTAGATCTCTTCGATTTCGCTCAGATTGACCTGGCGTACCGCGTAGCCGCGATTGGCCATGCGCTTCACAAGTCCGTTGGTGGCCAAAACTCTTAGCGCCTCGCGCATCCGGCTGCGGCTGACTCGAACTCGCGATATAGCGCTTCTTCGGTCAGCCTGGATTCGGGGGGAACGTCAAGAGACAACCCGCTCCTTGTGCGTCGCGACAATAGATCCGCTGGCTGTTGGACAGGTCGACGCCATCTTTCTCGATGCTCAAGGCGGCGGTCGCCGCGCCGGCGCTCCTTGCACGGCGACGGGACTTTGCACAGCCGGTTTGCGGCGGTTTCTCCGACGACGCGATAGCCGTCTCATGCGATCACGATCGGGCGATGCTAAACGCCGAGATACGCGGTCTCGCCGTGACGCCTCGCATCCGGCTCTTTGGCCAGGCCGCGTATCATGCCCAGCTATGGGCTTAGGCGCCGTGAGGAAAGCAATTGCGGCTCGAACCTGCAACTCGGATAAGTCGTTTGTTTTATTGCATTCCTGCCCGGCCCACCGGCCGCCGTCCGACTCACTTGGGCGCGCGCTTCGCCAGAATGCGCTGAAGCGTGCGCCGATGCATGTTGAGCTGGCGCGCCGTTTCGGACACGTTTCGCTCGCACGCCTCGTAAATGCGCTGGATGTGCTCCCAGCGGACACGGTCGGCCGACATCGGCGGCTCGTGTTCGGGAGGGCTGTCGAGGCGTCCAGCCATGAGCGCGGAAACCACGTCGTCGGCGTTCGCTGGCTTGGCGAGGTAGTCGAACGCCCCGAGCTTGACCGCCATGACGGCCGTCGCGATCGCGCCATAACCGGTAAGAATGACGCCGCGGGCGTCTGCGCGCTTGGCCTTGAGGGCTCGCATCACGTCAAGCCCGCTGCCGTCGCCCAGTCGAAGGTCGATGACCGCAAAGGCCGGAGGCGCCGTCTCGATCGCTGCAAGCGCCTCGGCGACGCTGATCGCGGTCCGCGCCGTGAAGCCGCGCGAAGACATGGCTCGCGCGAGCCGGTCGCAAAACACTTTGTCGTCGTCGACGACGAGCAGCGACTTGTCGAGCGCCTCCACGCCGGTTCGGCCCTGATTTGTCGACTGATGCGTGGCGTCTTTTTCCATACCGCCAATTTAACCAGAAATCGGCGCCGGAATGCAACTTACAGCCTATTGTTCCAGACGTCGACCCTGCTCGTATGCGGCGCGGGGCCAGCTGATCGTGACGACGGCTCCCGTTGCCGGGGGAACGGCGTTGCCGAATTGGAGGGTGGCGCGGGAGCGCTCGAGCAGCGACCTCGCGATGAACAGGCCGAGGCCCAGCCCTCCGCCCGCCTCCTGCTTCCTGCGGGCGCCGTCGCGCTGCGACAGATAGGGTTGACCGATGCGAGCCAGAACGTTCGGCGGAAATCCGGGTCCGTCGTCCGTTACGGTGATCTTTACCGACGTTTTGGTCCAGTTCGCCCGGATTACCACCCCGCTTTCGGCAAAGTTGACCGCGTTCTCGATCACATTGCCGAGACCGTAGAGACACGCAGGACTGCGCGGACATTTGGGCGGGGGGTCCGGCCCCTCGCCTTCGACCGAGATGGCCACCCCGTGCAAGCGATGGGGAGACGCCGCGATTTCGGCCAGTTCGACTGGGCCCGAAATGTCCATCTGCTGGCCTGACAAGCCGGCGGGCGCGGAGAGCTTCCCCAAGATCGACCGGCATCGCTCGACCGACTGCTCGAGGAGTTGAAGATCCTCCCTGAAGCTTTGGTCGGCATGGGGCTCGGCCGCCAATTCGCGCACCACGAGCGCAACGGTCGCCAGCGGCGTCCCCAGCTCATGCGCGGCCGCCGCGGCGAGGCCGTCAATCTGGGAAAGGTGTTGGGCGCGGGCGAGAACCAGCTCAGCCGCCGTCAGGGCGCTCGCCGTCTGCCGCGCCTCCGCCGCCACCCGATACGCGTAGAGCGTCACGAACGCAGCGCTGACCCCGAGCGCGACCCATCGCGCAAGGACGTACATCGGCGGCAGGATCAGGTCTTCGCCGCCGAGCCACGGCATCGGCAGGCTCACCCTCAACAATATTGTTGCGCACACGAGTGTGAGACCGAGCAGGCCGAGGGCCTGGCGCAGCGGCAGCGACGTGGCGGCGATCGTCACCGGCGCCAGCAACAAGATGACGAACGGATTGGCGATGCCGCCGGTGAGAAAGAGAAGGCCGGCCAGCTGAATTGTGTCGTAGACGAGCATGATTGCGGCGCCGCGCTCGCTCAATTGCAGGTTAACCGGAAACCGCCAGCGAAGCGCGAGGTTGAGAGCAGCCGAAGCCGCCACGAGCCCGAAGCAAGCCAGGATCGGGAACCGCAGGCCGAACCCGAACGCGCCCACCACGATCGCCGCCGACTGCCCGGCTACGGCAAGCCAGCGAAGCCCGACGAGCGTGTTGAGGCGCAGTCGCCGGGCCTGGCGGCCCAGGCTTTGTTCTTCAGTTGAAAACACGACGTCCAGACTGCTTTCGCTTCGGCGACCCGCACCGCCTCAGTCGACTTTTTCGTTCGGGTAGACCCCCCACAACTTAATCTGCTGGATATAGCCCTTAAATCCGTCGCCGTCGACCAGACACCAAGCGCCGTCGCAGGTGCGGATGTTGACGATCACGCCTGCCTGAAGCGTCGCCGCAAGGTCGGCGCTCTCGGACGCGCGCGCGTAGATCTTCGAGTTCTCGCCCTTCTTGCTCGGCGTAACCAGAGCGGTGCGACGCCCGGAAAGGAGCGAATGCAGGACCCAGCCTTCGACGCCTTCCGAATCGCGCACGCGCCGCCAGACTTCGAACTCGGCCGTGATTTCGACTGGGAGCCCGGCGCGCTCGTAGACCCATTTGGTGGCGTGGTCCTTCGACGGGCCCTCGCGCAGGTTCACCCGGTCGGTCTTCAGACTGGCGAACCGGGGCAACGGCAACCTTGTGACGGAACCGACTGGATCGGCGATTGCAGACGCCGCCGCAAGCGCGGAGACGCACAGGATCGACACGAAAATGAGGCCGGCGCAGACCGGGTGGATTCGGCTCATTGGGTTCCTCGACGACGACCAGGCGATCCTTGTCTTTGCCCGGCCATCTGGTAGAGAGGCCGGCGAGCCGGCGGTTCGCGAGCCGCAAGCCCGGCCCGGCGCAAAACATTTGCGGCCCGTAGCGTTAATGAGGCGTAAACTGCTTGAAAACGTGGACGCAAATGGCTGAAATCGGGGCGGCGGCGACAGCGCCGCAAGGGGGGAGAGGGCGGCGCTCATGACCAAGAAGAAACCCCTGGTGGTGGTGACACGGCGGCTGCCCGAACTCGTCGAGACCCGCATGCGCGAGCTGTTCGACGCTCGCCTCAACCTCGAAGACAAGCCGGTGTCTCAGGCCGAGATCGTCGAGGCGATGCGCGAGGCGGACGTTCTCGTGCCGACCATCACCGACCACATCAACGCTGCGATGATCGCCCAGGCGGGCGAGCAGATGAAGCTTATCGCCAATTTCGGCAACGGCGTCGACCACATCGACGTGACCAGCGCGCTCCGCCGCGGAATCACGGTCACCAACACGCCGGGGGTCATGACCGAAGACACCGCCGACATGACGATGGCCCTCATTCTTTCGACGGCGCGCCGACTGGTCGAAGGGTCGCATATCATCCCCGACGGACATTGGGCCGGCTGGTCGCCCACGTGGATGCTTGGGCGACGCATCACAGGCAAGCGGCTCGGCATCGTCGGCATGGGGCGAATCGGCCAGGCGCTCGCAAGGCGCGCGCGCGCCTTCGGCATGTCGATCCACTATCACAACCGCCGTCGGGTCGCCGCGCAGATCGAGGAGTCGCTCGAGGCGACGTATTGGGACTCGATCGACCAGATGCTCGCGCGAATGGACTTCGTCTCGATCAACTGCCCGCACACGCCGGGAACCTATCACCTTCTGTCCGCGCGGCGGCTCAAGTATCTGCGCCCCGACGCCATTCTCATCAATACGGCGCGCGGCGAGATCGTCGACGAGAACGCGCTTATCCGGATGCTCGAGGGGATGAACTCGCGAGCGCCGGGCTGGACGTGTTCGAACACGCCCCCGCGGTCAACGAGAAGCTCATCGCGCTCGCCAGGGCCAACAAGGTGACGCTGTTGCCGCACATGGGCTCGTCGACGCATGAAGGCCGCGTCGACATGGGCGAGAAGGTCATCATCAACATTCGCACCTTCGCCGACGGCCACCGACCGCCGGACCGCGTGCTTCCAAGCATGCTCTGACGCCGGAAAGAACGGCGAATTCCTAGCCGGCGGCGAAGCTGCGCGGCGCGGGGCTGATGATCGTCGCCGCGTTGTTGTCGATCTCCATCACCGCGAGCCCGCGTTCGTTGGCTCCGTCAGCGCGGAAGCGAAACACGCCGTCCGCGCCGTTGAAGCCCGAGACGGAGGTGAGGGCCGGCTGGCCGTAGCGGTCGGGGCCGGCGTTGCGCGCCAGCGCGGCCGCCAGCGTCACCGCATCATAGGAGAGCGTCGACAGCCGCGTCGGCTCGCTGCCGAACTTCGCCTTGTAGCGTTGCGCCAGCGCGTTGAAACCGGCGTTGTCGGGCGCGGCGAACCAGCTTCCCTGAAGCTGCGGCAGTCGCAGCACGCGGGAGTCGTTCCAGACGCCGGTGCCGAGCAGCTGGGTCTTGATTCCGTTCGATGCGAGCGCCGTCGCCGCCGCCGGCATGCCGTCGGCCTGTTCGGGGATGAACAGCGCGTCAATCTGGGGGCCGACCGCCGCGACCTGTTGGGCCGAGCTCTGCGCGTCGCCCGGCGCATATCGGGCGATGACGACGACCGGCGTATTCAGACGGCCGGCGGTCTGCTGAAACTGAGCTACGGCGATATTGCCGTATTCGTTCTGGGGCGCCATCACGGCGAAGGATTTCTTGCCGCGCGAAACGGCGAACTGAACGATTCGATCGACATAGCCCTCGATCAAGAACGACAGCAGATAAACGCCCGGCGAAGCGACGCCGACATCGGTCGAGAAAGCGATCATCGGCTTGCGGGCCGCTTTCGCAACCGACGCCGCCTGGCGCACGTCGGTCGCGTAAACAGGACCAAGAAGCAGCTCAGCGCCGGCGCCGAGCTCCGCCTGCGCCGCCTGCGCCGCGCCGTCGGGCGTCGAGCGGTCGTCCTGGATCATCAAGGTGACGTATGGGCCGGCAAATTCGTCGATCGCCAGTTGCGCGGAATTGCGCATGGACGCGCCGACAGGGCTCGGCGCGCCGTTTTGCGTGAGCGGCAAAATCATGCCCACCCGAACCGGCCCGGCGCCGAGCGTCTCCCCCACCGTCGGCCCTGGCGCGCCTTGCGCAGGCGGAGCGTTCGGCGCGGCCGCGCTGATCACCGGCATCTCGATCCCCGCCGAGTTGCAGCCCGCGAGCGTCAAGGCGAGCCCTGCGCCGACCAACCCACGCCGGGTCACTGCGTGCTGGCGTTCCGACGACTCCGACACGATCCTCATCAACATCTCCCCGCCGGAGACGTGGCGATCCCGGCAGACCTGCCGCCGCAGCCCCGTTCCTCATCGCTCGCTGGGCCCGGCCCGGTCGAGACGCCGGCTGTCGTGAGAAATTGTGGCATTTTCACCTGCGCTTGGCTATGTCGTCGATGTCGCGCCTGGCTTCGAAAGCTCTCGGATGAGCGAAAGAAAGCGCGGGCCAGCATGAGGAAAGCCGCGATTCCGGCAAGCGCCGCAGACAGTCGATCCGAACGGACCTTCCTCG
>Ga0074046_10003767_pt1 | contig 12569 bp, 12 predicted proteins | sample BogForMeECP23OM3_FD_94441 | JGI IMG/M metagenome (GOLD analysis project Ga0074046, IMG submission 94441) | Bog forest soil microbial communities from Calvert Island, British Columbia, Canada - Bog Forest MetaG ECP23OM3 | ecosystem: Environmental > Terrestrial > Soil > Wetlands ...
GAGATTGTCCTCGATGAACTTGCGCGCGGTCGAGCGCACCAGGTGCTCGTCGTCGCTTAGCAGGGAGTCGAAATTGATGAAGTCCACACCGCGGAATTTGATGGCTGGCATCGGTAATCACCCCCACAGGATCACGAATGGCAAAGCATCCAAGCTAGCAGAGAGTAGGCGTCGGGCGCTAGACGCTGAGGCTTGTGCTAGCATTTGCGGCATGCGACTCCGAATCCTTGCTCTGCTCATGCTGGCGTCATTGTGTGCGTCCGCGTTGTTCGCTCAGGTTTCTGCGCCCACGAATCTTTATCCGATCCAGGAGGGCTTTGTCGACAGCCATGGCGCGCTTATTTACTACGAGGTGGTAGGGCGCGGAGAACCTCTGGTGATCGTGCATGGCGGGCCGGGCGCTTCGCACGATTATTTTCTTCCGTATCTGCTGCCGCTGATGCGATCGAACAAACTTGTCTTCATTGACGAGCGTGGGAGCGGCAAATCGTCGAAGCTTGACGACCCTAAGCAGTACACCATCGCCAATATGGTCGAGGACATTGAGGCTGTGCGCGAGGCGCTCGCTCTCGGCAAGATCAGCCTGCTCGGACACTCCTTTGGTGGCGTGCTGGTACAAGCCTATGCGCTCAAGCATCAGAAGAATCTTTCGCACCTGATTCTCGGCAGCACTTTCGCCAGCACCACCGAACTCAACGAGGCTCTGGCCAAAATGAAGGCCGAGATGACGCCGCAGGATCGCGAGCGAGTCAATGCACTCGAAGGCGCGGGGCTATTTGGCAAAGGCCAAATCTGGGAGCACGGGCGCTATCCCGAGGAATACGCGAAACTGGCCTGGGGCATCGGCTATTTTCCCTACGTTTACTACAACAACCCTGATCCCAATTACGACCCGGTGAGTTCGAACACGAGCACAGCATGGGATGTTTACCGCGAAATGTGGGGCTCGGACGGCGAGTTCATCGTTGACGGTAATCTGAAGGAAGTTGAATACGTGAACCGTCTCTCCGAGATCAAAGTGCCGACGCTGATCATCGTCGGCGAGCACGACGAGAGCGATCCCAAGATGTCGAAGGAGATGCACGAGAAGATTGCCGGATCGCAACTGGTGATTCTGCCGAAGAGCGGGCACATGACATTTGTAGATCAACCGGAACTGTTTCTGAGAACAGTGCGGGAGTTCGTAGCCCATTGAGCCGCGTTCCAAAATGGTTCCTGTGACATTCCGTTCAGCGGGTTCTGCTTCCCCGCCGCTTGGGCGGCGCGATATCCTGACAGGTAATCGCGAAAGAGTCCCATGAATGACATCAGCCGCTTGTTTCAGGCCTTTCTTGCGCCAGCCATCTTTGTTTCTGCGACGTCGCTGTTGATTCTCTCCATCAATGTCCGTCTTATGGGGATCGTCACTCGGCTGCGTCAGTTCGTGCACGCGAAACACGACGCCACCCGAAATGGCCGCTCGCAGGAGGCTGAAGCTTACAGCACGCAGATCGCGTCCATCGAAAAGCGCGCGGAAATTATTCGGCGTAGTTTCCTGTTCGCACTGATTTCGCTTTCCGCCACCATCGCCTCCTGTCTGCTGCTCGGTCTTGGCCTCTACGTCAAAGATGCGGCGCTCGCTGCCGTATTCGTTTTTGTTGCCGGCATGATCTGCTTGCTGATTGGAACGCTGTATTACCTTCGCGAAGTCATGGCCGCTCTCAGTTCTGTGCGGAATGAGCAGCGCGATCTGCATTTTATGGACCTAGGAGCGCAGCCGGAAGCGCGACATCATGACACTTTGTAAGGGGAAGGCCCGTCCGTTTGTCTGAATCGCTGGCTGTGTCCCCGTCCTGAGGTGAAAGCGAATTCGACATTGCTGAAAACCCGGTTCCCGCGCGGAATTCGCGTGCTTTTTGCAGAAACCGCGTATAAACTTGCGAGTCCGGTCGCATCTCCCGCCCAATCCCGCATTGACACCTGTTTCGACGTTGAGCGGCAAGCAGCAAAGACTTTAGGAAAATGAAAGACGAGGGCCAAGAACGATGGTTCGCATAGGGACAATGGTTCGAATACTTATCCTAGGTGGCTTGGTATTAACAACGCTAGCCTTTGCCCAAACCAACAAGAGCAAAACAATCGAAACCTACCCTTCCGGGTTCGCGATCTCGCAGCGCGTGTCGGACCTGCCGATCGAACAATCCATTCGCGTGGAAGAGCAAATCCACGAACCGGGCCCGAGCCCGTTGCGCTCAAGAGGGGCCAAGGGGAACTCGTTACCGGAAGATCCGGTCCTACAGAAGGAAGCCAAGCCACTGGTGTCGGCGGTGCCCGGCGTGAGTTTCAGCGGCATTCCCTCGCCGGGATACGTGCCTTCGGATTCCAACCTGGCGGTTGGCCCTAATGACATCGTGGAAGTGGTCAACGTGCAATTTGCGGTGTACAGCAAAACCGGCGCTACACTGGCTGGGCCAACCAATATCCAGACTTTACTTGCTCCAGTCGGCGGCGTCTGTTCAGGCACCGTCGGCGATCCCGTGGTGCTTTATGATCGCGCGGCCAACCGTTGGGTCATAAGCATGATCGGCAGCAACGGTAGCGAGTACGGGGAATGTGTTGCCGTGTCGAAAACCAGCGATCCAACCGGGGCCTATTACCTGTATGGCTATGCGGCGTTTGGATCGAACCTGAACGACTACCCGAAGCTGAGCACATGGGCCACCACCACGAATAGTGCTTATCTGTCGACTTACAATATCTTCAGCAGCACCGCCTTCCTGGGCGCGGATCTCTGCGGTTTCGACCGGAGCAAGATGCTGGCCGGAAATGCATCGGCGGCCCTTCTATGCGAGATGACGCCCGATTCGGAAGGCAGTTATCTGCCTGCCGACATGGACGGCCCAACGACTCCAGTCGACGGCACTCCTGGACTCTTCATCACCTGGCAGAACAACAATCCGGGGCAGCTGTACCTGCGCAAGCTCACGCTGAACTTCTCCGCGGGCACGGCCACGCTTTCATCACCGACGACGATTAGCGTGGCGAATACCAATCTTGCTTGTGGGGATGGCGGTCAATGCGTTCCGCAGGAAGGAACAACGCAGACCCTGGACACACTCGGCGACCGCATGATGTACCGCTTCGCCATCCGGCACTTCTCCGACCACGACCGCGCGGTGGTCAATCACGCGGTCGGCGTCAATTCCGGCGGGACTCCGGTGGCGGTTCGCTGGTATGAGCTTTATGATCCCGCGGGAACCGTAACTTTGAATCAGCAGGGAACCTACGCTCCGGATTCAACCTTTCGCTGGATGGGGAGTCTCGCTGAGGATAAGGTCGGCGATATCGGGATGGGATACAGCGCATCCAGCAGCAGCATTTATGCCGGCATACGATTTACCGGCCGGGTGCCGAGCGACACCTTAGGGACGATGGAGGCGGAAAACAATATTATCTCGGGCACGGCAGCGCAGGTTGGCACGTATGCCTACCGCTGGGGCGACTACACCGCGATGCAAGTGGACCCGACGGATGACTGCACCTTCTGGTACGTGGATCAATACCAGACGGTGACGGGAGAGGGCGACTGGTCCACGAACATCTCATCGTTCGCGTTCCCTAGCTGCACAGGCTTGCCGGCCTTCTTCCTCGCAGCGACTCCAGGCTCGGTCTCAGTTGAGGATGGCGGCAGCGGGACGAGTTCCGTCAACGTGACCCCGGAAAACGGTTTCAACGGCAGCGTGACTTTTACCGCCGCGAATTTGCCGGGCGGCGTGACGGCAGGGTTCAACCCGAATCCTACAACCTCAACCAGTACGGTGACCTTCACCGCAGGCACAACAACGCCTGTGGGCACTTACACTGTGAACGTCAACGGCGTTTCGGGAAGCGTGCACGGTACAACGAGCTTGCAGCTGACCATCACAGCCGCGCCAGCCGTTACCGTGTTGCCAGCGTCTCCGACATGGGGCAACGAGGTGGTGGGAGGCACCTCCGCGGCGAAGAGCATTACTCTCACTAATACCGGCGCCGCGACGCTGAACATCAACAACATTGTTGCCAGCGGCGATTTCGCGGTCAGCCAGACGACTTGCGGCAGCACGCTGGCGGTATGGAAGAACTGCTCTATCAAGGTTACGTTTACTCCTACGCAGGTTGGAGTGCGCACGGGAGCGCTGACGATCAGCGACAACGCACCCAACAGTCCGCAGAGTGTGCCGCTGTCAGGTACGGGCACGGTACAGGCGACACTGGCACCTGTGAGCACGACCTTCCACGCAGAGAAGGTGGGCGTGGGCAGTCCGGCCAAGGTATTCACTCTGGCCAACAAACAAAGCGTGGCGCTTACCGGCATCTCGATTTCGACGACGGGCGACTTCAGTGTCTCGACGACGACCTGCTCTTCGAGTCTGGCGGCCAAGTCCAGTTGCAAGATCAGCGTGATTTTTAAGCCGACGCAGACGGGGACTCGGACGGGCACGTTGCAAGTGAGCGATAGCACGGTCACCAGCCCGCAGACGTCAAGTCTGTCGGGAACGGGCGATTAGGCGAGGGTTCACATTAGCGAATTGCGGGGCTGCGAGAGCAGCCCCGTTTTTTGGTCTTCCTGGTCGCTCTTCACGGTTTCCACCCGATCCGGCCATTCGTGTAGAATCCTAGTGGCGAGTACGCTGCACCGATTCTCGTGTGTTGATCCCGCCGGGCTGACTGCAATCTGGACCGGCGTTTCCTCGATACTCCCTAATTACCAGGTAGAACCGCGGCCACTGGGCGGCGGCACATTCCTGTCAGGAGAAGTGAATGAAGATCGCAAAAACGGCCGACCGCAAGAAGGTCATGGACACCACGAAGTCAACCGCATGCCCGAAATGCGGCAAAGACACACGGATCGTTAAGCGCATGAAAGACCGCGAACGCGGTGTGCCGGGCGGAATCTACATCTCGTGCTCGGGCTGCGAGTTTTTCGAGAAGCTCTAGGTTGAATACGAAGGCGGGATCGCTGAGGCGATCAATTTGTAATTGGTAATTTGTGATTTGTAATTTGAGGCCCGCGAGGCCCGCGCCTTTCATCTTTGGGCTCGGCGAATTCGACAACCTGTGATTTGAACCTGTGAGCCTGGTTTTCAATTACAAATTAGAAATTGCCAATTACAAATCGTCTTAGGCGGCGAGTTGGCCCAGAATTGCTCGCGCTTCCGCGGCTGGATCGTTTGCTTCGGTGATCGGCCGCCCCACCACGATATACGTGGCTCCGGCGGCAATCGCTTCTGCTGGTGTGACCACGCGGGCCTGATCGTCGTGTCCACTGCCCGCTGGGCGCACGCCCGGCGTCACGATCGCGAAGTTGTTCCCAAATTCCTGCCGCAAGGCACCACATTCCTGGGCCGAAGCAACTACTCCCTTGCATCCGTTTGCCAGCGCCAGCGCCGTCAGGCGCAACACCTGATCGGTCACTCCCTCACGCAGTCCAAGGGTTCCGAGGTCGGAGCCGTCCAGGCTCGTCAACACCGTCACGGCAAGCACCAGCAGATCGGGGTTCACGGCCTGCGCCGATTCTGCCGCAGTGCGCAGCATCTTTCCCCCTCCGCTGGCATGCACGGTCAGCATCTTTACGCCCAGCTGCGCGGCCTCACGCACGGCAGCTCCCACGGTGTTTGGGATGTCGTGATACTTGAGGTCGAGAAAAACACGCCGGCTGGAGGCGACCAACTCGCGTACGATCACAGGGCCTTCCGCCGTGTAGAGTTGCATCCCGACCTTGTAGGCCGAGGCAGAGTCGCCGACGGCTGCCACGATCTTCCGGGCAGCCGCAGCGGTCGATACATCGAGGGCAACGATGAGACGCTCTTGCGGATCCATCGCTGCCGAGTTTATCGGGTTTAGTTGAGATTGGCTACAGGTTGCAGTTGCGCCACGGTGGTGGGCTGATAGAGGTCCACGCGGACCTTCTGCAAACCGCGCTCTTTGAATCCCAGCGCGCGAGCGGCATTGTAGGAAACGTCAATGATCCGGCCGTCCACAACGGGACCCCGGTCGTTGATTCGTACCACCACAGTCCGACCGTTCCTCAGGTTCGTGACCTTGACGAACGTCCCCAGCGGAAGCGAGGGGTGTGCGGCTGTGAAATCGCGCATGTCGTAGGGCTCACCGCTGGCTGTTTCTTTGCCCTGGAAATAGTCTCCGTACCAGGACGCGGTTCCTACTTGGTAAGGCTGGGACTTCTTTGCCTTCTTGGTTGTACTACCGCTGGTCGAGATGACCGGCGGCTTTGTGACCTTGGCGGCTTCCAGGCTGCTTGGCCCGGATGCGGCTCCGGCCCCCAGACTGGCGATTGAGAAAACCAACGCCAGGCTTTCGGCGAAACGTCGTCGCATTCAGTTACCTCCCACTTGGAAAGTCGGTTTCTGGTCGTATGCTCCTTTTGTCAGACGATTGGGAAATGCTACGGGGATCGGCAGCCTCTGTCAATCAAAAAAACCATAGCCGCAATTAACTAAGTAGTAATTAATCAATAGCTTAGCCCTCCTGAAAACGTGAGTTCCAGGCGTATGTCGTTGAAACGAGTCGTACGAGTTTGTTAACTACTGAGTAGCCATGAGATCCAGGGCGGTCCAGAAAATTCTTGTTCGAGCCATGGAATGTTGCACTTACGTGAATCAGGTTTTAACTATATTATAATCAATATCTTACAATATAATCGTATTACCCAATGGTAAATAGTTGGCCCTATTTCCTTGTCCCAAATGGCAGATCCCTCTTGAATCTGATCCCGCCGGCGACTGGACCCAGAAGTAGAGTTCCCAGCTTATCGGCGTTTCGTTTACAGTGAATCATATGTCCCCTGCCCCTCCGGTCGTGCTGACGATCGCCGGATTTGATCCCTCGTCCGGGGCGGGTATAACCGCCGACATTAAGGTTATCGCGGCGCATGAGTGCTATGGCGTTGCCTGCGCCACAGCCCTCACGGTCCAATCTACCCGGGGGATCCGGCGGGTCCAGGGGGTGGATCCGAAGATCATTGCCGAGACCCTCGCCGAACTGGCTTCCGACTTCGCCATCGCCGCCGTTCATGTCGGCATGCTGGGGAACGGAAAGGTGGCCCTGGCGGTCGCTGACTTCCTGGCCCATGCACAACTCCCTCATATGGTGCTCGACCCCATCCTCAAGTCGAGTTCAGGAGCCGATCTGCTTGATCCAGCGGGAACGCGTGTGGTGATCGAACGCCTCCTACCCCTAGCCGAACTGGTCACGCCGAACCTGGAGGAGGCGGTCGCGCTGACCGGTATGAGGGGCCTGCCTGCGGCAGCCGAGGCCACCGCAAACACCCCTGGCAGCGTTCCTTCAAGCGCGGGCTCAGTCGATGCCATGCGCGAGGCAGCGCGCCGCCTTCACTCCTTCGGCGCTGCCAACGTCGTTGTTACCGGAGGCCATCTCGAAAAAGCCATCGACCTGCTTAGTTTTACGACCTCTCGCGGAATTGAAGAAGAGGTCTTCAAGGCCCAACGCCAGCGCTCGACTTCCACGCACGGTACGGGATGCGCCTTTTCGACGGCCCTCGCCTGCCATCTTGCGCATGGCCGCGGACTTCCTGAGGCCGTTCTTCTTGCGAAAGCCTATGTCGTAGCGGCCATCGCCAACGCGCAGCCGCTCGGGCATGGAGCGGGGCCGCTCCACCACCTGTTCCGCATGCACGAGCAGCGCAGGCCCAGTGCAGTTGTCTCGGAAACAGAACACGTCCATTCACGGAACTGAGACGGATGAGCGAACCAGCGAAACAATGAAGAGGGAAGTCGAAGGCGATCTGAAGTGGGAGTTACGAAGTCTTCTTCAGCAGCAGACCGGCAGCAAAGCCGGCGATTCCCGCCAGCAGCCACTCGATACGCCAGAGCTGGACCGCCTGCCAATCCAGGGGAGTTCGCGCGGTGAACAGCACCCCTACACTAAGGGTTGCCAGGAGGCAGAAGGCTCCAAACAGGAATGCAATCAAAGAAGGCGTGGCGAGCCCAAGGCGCTTGCCGAGAGCCGTGAATTCCGCCAACCCGGCGATTTCCGTTCCCGGCGCGGTGCTCTGGGGCCTGCTGGCCCCGCAGCAATGGCAGTAACGCGAACCAACGATGAACTCGGTCCGGCATTCTTGGCAGGTTTCGCTACGTTCCTGGCCGGCAACTTTCTCAGGAGCCGGTGGCCGCCAAAATTCGTGGCGAACTGGATTTGCCATCTCTGCCATGGAAAACTGCCCCTTACCTAGAGTTTTCAATCGCACGTGGATAACCAAAGCAAGTGAGTACAAAAACAGCGCTTATAGAGCGGTCAATGGGGGAGAGTGGCCGCGCGACGGGCAAGAATTACGCAACGAAAGCCGAAATTCCCCTCCATCTTGCCCGACTTCGTGCAGTTTTGGACGTACCCGCTTTGATTCCTGCAACTAGACACCGCCTACCATGCCCTACCGGGTCCCCAGGGAAGGTTACCCCGGAGCCTGATCAGGTAAACTGGGTTTGCTTGGCGATGGTTGGATTCCGGTTCCGGTTTGTGTCACTAGGGCTTGTCCTGTCGAGGCTCGCCCTTCTGGTCCTGATTACCGTCTTCTCACCCAAGACCGCGCAGGCCACTGGCCCATCGGTGCCAAGTTCGCTTCGGCCCGCTGATCCGCTCAACGCCGTCGCGGTCGACCACTATTACAACCTCGATCACGATGCTGCCGTTGAGGACTTCGAGAAGATCGCGGCCCGGCATCCGAACGACGCGTTCGCCCTGAACCATCTCCTATCAGCGACACTGATTCGCGAGCTCTATCGCATGGGCGCCATCAACACGGGCGATTATGCCAACGACAGTTTTATCGGTACGGCTCACCGTCCCGCCGATCCGGCGCAGAAGGAGCGGATCAAACAACTGGTTGCGCAGGCCGAAAAACTGGAAAATGCCGAGCTTGCCCGCAACCCCGATAACATCGACATGCTCTACGCCCGCGGCGTTACGCGCGGACAGTTTGCGATCTACACGGCGCTCATCGAACGTGCGTGGTTCTCCTCGCTCCGCAATGCGGTTGGAGCGCGCCATGACCACGAGCGCGTTCTTGAACTTGATCCCAAGTACACCGATGCCAAACTCGTCGTCGGCAGCCACAACTATGTCATGGGTAGCCTGCCGTTTACGGTCAAAGTGGCGGTGGCGCTGGTGGGACTTAGCGGCGACAAGCAAAAAGGTATTCAATATCTGTACGACGCTTATCACTTCAACGGAGAAACCAGCGTCGATGCCGGCATGGTGCTGCTCGTCTTCCTGCGGCGCGAGCATCGCTATGAGGAGTCCCTTGAAGTTGCCACTGCACTCGCTAACCGCTTCCCGCGCAATTATCTTTTGCCGTTGGAACAGGGCAACCTGCTGCGCGCCATGGGCAAAGTTGACCTCGCCGAGCAGCAATACCGCAGCGTCTGGCAAAACGGACGCGATGGGAAATACGGTTCTCTGCATTACGAACTGGCGGCGCTTGCACTGGGCGACTTGTTGCGCGGCGAGAAGAAATATGCGGCTGCGGCAGCCGCCTACGAGCAAGTCGTCGAAGTTTCCAATGCCGATCCCGAATTCCTTCAGAAAGCCAATCTCGGAGCCGGCGAAATGTATGACCAGCTCCAAAACCGCGACCTCGCCGTCAAGAAGTACCAGGCGGTCGTAGCGGTCAATTCCGGCAACGCAGAAGCGGACAAAGCGCGCCGGAGAATGAAGGAAGCCTACCGCGAGTAGGGGCCCTTCGACTCCGCATGCGGTTCCTAAGGGAACAACATGTTCCGCTGAGGGTGACATTGGAAGATTTCGCACGGCCCCGGCGCCCGTCAGCGTTGGAACATTTCCTTACGCTCGTTCGTATAATCGAGTGTGGGAGGCGACCATGTACTGCAACGCGTGCGGCCAAGCCATCGCGGATCAAGCCAATTATTGTTCTCACTGTGGACACACAGTCGGCCATTCTTATTCGGCGACAAGGCTGATTCGTCCCCGGTTTGACCGCAAAATCGCGGGCGTGTGTGCAGGGGTCGCCCACCATCTCGATCTCGATGTTTCCCTGGTGCGCATCCTATGGGTCTTCCTGACTTTTGCTGCGGGATTCTTCCCCGGCGTTTTTGCCTACATTCTTGCCTGGATCGTCATGCCCGAGGAACCCGCCCTGCTGCCCGCTCCCGCCGTGGGGCAACAGCAGCCAATTGTGGGCTGAAATCTCCAAGGAATCCCTGAAGTTTTGATACCCTGACAGCGCCATGCAAAGCCTGCGCAGCGATGACGCCGAGATTTCTTACGAAGTTCAGGGCCAGGGCCCTGCGGTAGTTCTCCTCCATCCCTTTCCCGCGCACCACGAATTCTGGCTGCCCGTCATTCCTGCGCTCGAGTCGCGCTATCGACTCATCCTGCCCGATCTGCGCGGACACGGCGACTCTGGAATCGGCCAGGGCCCGGCGCTTATGGCCAAACACGCCGCCGACATCGCCCGCGTCATGGACGCCGCCGGAGTGGGCAGAGCCGCTTTCATCGTCTGCTCCATCGGCGGCTATATCGTGTTCGAATTCCTGCGGCGTTTTCGCCCGCGGGTTTCCGCGCTCGCTCTTTGCAACACACGCCCTCAGCCAGATACGCCTGAGGCCCGCGCCAATCGCCTGAAAGCGGCTGAGGCGGTTCTGCAGCAGGGAACCGAACAATTTCTGCAGGGCATGATCCCCAAACTGCTCGGCGCAACCACCGTTTCCTCGCGTCCCGACCTCGTCGAAGGCGCGCTGCGCATGATGCGCAAAATGTCGGCTGAAGACATCAGCCTGGTGCAACGCGGTATGGCTGAACGACCCGATTCCGTCCGTGATCTGGAGCACATCAACCTGCCCACGCTGATCGTTATCGGAGAAGAAGACACGTTCTCGACTGCCGCCGACGGCGAACTGATGCGCCAGAACATTCCCGGCAGCCGGTTGAACATCATCCCCAAGGCCGGCCACTACGCGCCTTGGGAGCGGCCCGAAGCCGTCGCCCCGCTGCTGCGCCAGTTCCTGGATTTCGTTCCGTTGATGTAACCCGGCTCTCGGCCCTGGTCTCTCGGCTTTCGGGGACTCGCGCGAGACCGTAAGCTCGAAGCCGGAAATCTAGAGCCAAGAGCCAAGAGCTAAACCTGTGATCCGCGTCCTGTGCCGCGGGCGCACGCTCTGCTAAAATCGGCCCGTCATGATCGAAGCATTTCTGGTTCCCGAAAACACCGTCGTCACTGCCAAGGGAGACGGCACCGCGCTCGACCTCGGCGTGGCCTCCACGCGCGTCTTCCTGCTTAATCTCGGCATTACCGACATCATCGAGCAGGAAGCGCTCGACGTCAGCATTCAAGGCTCCGCCGACGGCACCACGTTCGATCCCAAGCCCATCGCGGCCTTCGCGCAGAAGTTTTATCGCGGAGAGACACCGCTGCTCATCGATCTATCCGCCAAGCCGGAAGTGAAGGCGATCCGCGCCCACTGGGAGGTCAACCGCTGGGGCCGCGGTACGGAAACGCCCAGGTTCGAATTCTGCGTGACTGTGCGCGAGGTGCCGCAAGAGATCCTCGCTGAGGCCAACCGGGGACGGAATTAGAGCAGGTTAGAGGTAAGAGGTTAGATTGCAGAGGTGAAACCCTTCGACTGAGAAGTTTGCTTCTTGCCTCTGCAATCTGACCTTTGACCTCTCATCCCACTTCCTCCCGCCTCCAACTTTTTTCCGGGGAGTTCGGCTATAGTTGGCTTCATGCCGCGCTCAAAATTGAACTCCACTCGCCGTTTATTTCTTCAAACCGCTGTTCTTGGTGGGAGTGCTACAGCCTTGACTCCTGCGCTGGCTGCCGCGCGAGCCGCGTCCCCGACGTCGGCAGACGCGAGCCAGACGAGCCTCCCCGCATCCGCCGTGAAGCCGTTCGAACTCGACGAGATTACGATCGTCGAACTGCAGGACGGCATGAAAGCGGGCAAGTTTACGGCTCGATCCTTGGTCGAGAAATACACAGCGCGCATTGGAGAAGTGGATAAGCACGGCCCTGCGCTGAACAGCGTCATCGAACTGAATCCCGATGCGCCCTCGATAGCCGACGCGCTCGACCAGGAGCGCAAGGCCAAAGGCCCGCGCGGCCCGCTGCACGGGATTCCCGTGCTCATCAAGGACAACATCGCGACCGCTGACCGCATGATGACCACGGCGGGATCTTTGGCGCTTGTGGGCGCGAAAGTGCCGAAAGATTCTTTCGTGGCGCAGAGGCTGCGCGCCGCTGGCGCGGTCATTCTCGGCAAGACGAATCTCAGCGAATGGGCGAACATCCGTTCCAGCCACTCGACCAGCGGATGGAGCGGACGCGGCGGCTTGACGAAGAACCCTTACGCGCTCGACCGTAACGCGTGCGGCTCAAGCTCCGGCACCGGCGCCGGCATTTCCGCGAGTCTTGCCGCCGTCGGCATCGGCACGGAAACCGACGGCTCGATTGTTTGCCCGTCGTCGTCCAATGGCCTTGTCGGCATCAAGCCCACGGTGGGCCTGGTCAGCCGCGCTGGCATTATTCCCATCGCACATTCGCAAGATACTGCCGGCCC
>Ga0074046_10003768_pt1 | contig 12569 bp, 8 predicted proteins | sample BogForMeECP23OM3_FD_94441 | JGI IMG/M metagenome (GOLD analysis project Ga0074046, IMG submission 94441) | Bog forest soil microbial communities from Calvert Island, British Columbia, Canada - Bog Forest MetaG ECP23OM3 | ecosystem: Environmental > Terrestrial > Soil > Wetlands ...
TGACCTGGCCGGCCAGCCGGGCGAAGCCGGTGACGACCTCCCTGGCCCACAGCGCGTGGATCTCGAAGAACGAGTCCTCGTCCACGAGCCCGCGGACGTAGCGGCGCATATCGAACGCCTGGCGCTCGCTCGCCGGAACCAGCGCCCGCAGGTCAGCCGGCTTCGGATCGCGGGCCTGCGTCGTCGGCGGCGGCTGCTCCCAGTTCTGCGGCAGGTAGGACAGGTAGGTCCGCACCGCGTCGAGCGCGTCGGCCTCGGTCGTGGCCAGGAAATGCCCGCTGCCGGACACCGTGCAGTGCAGCCGGGCGCCGCCCATCTCCTCCAGCGTGGTCTTCTCGCTGACGACCATCTCGACCATCCGGGGGCTGCCCAGGTACATCGAGGCGTTGCCGTCCACCATGGCGGTGAAGTCGCAGAACGCCGGGATGTACGCGCCGCCCGCCGCCGACGGCCCGAACAACGCGCAGACCTGCGGAATCGAGCCGGAAGCCCGGATCTGGGTGCGGAAGATCCGCCCGGCGCCGCGGCGGCCGGGGAACATGTCCACCTGGTCGGTGATCCTCGCGCCGGCCGAGTCGACCAGGTAGATCATCGGGATGCCGACGTCGTAGGCCTTCTCGATGATCCGGATGATCTTCTCCACGGTGCGGGCGCCCCAGGACCCGGCCTTGACCGTGGAATCGTTCGCCATCAGCGCGACCGGCCGGCCGCCGATGATCGCCGTCCCGGTGACCACGCCGTCGGCGGGCAGCCCGTCCGCCAGGGCGTTGGCGTACCGGCCGTCCTCGGTGAAGCTGCCCTCGTCAACCAGGGCGGCTATCCGTTCCCGGGCAAAGAGTTTGCCCCGCGCCGCGGCCGCCTCGTGGTAGCGGCCAGCCCCGCCGCGCTCGATCGTCTCGCGGAGCTCAGCGAAATCGGTCATGAGGGAATTGTCCTGGTGCGGGGACCCGCGCGCAGCACCTGGGAGGGCAGAGTGCGGCCGACGATGCCTTCGGCCTCGGCGGCCGCCGCGATCATCGCCTCCAGGTCGATCCCCGTCGCCACCCCCATGTCTTCGACCATGTGGACGAGTTCTTCGGTCGCGATGTTGCCCGTCGCGCCCGGCGCATACGGGCAGCCGCCGAGGCCGCCGACGGAGGCGTCGAAATCGGACACGCCGAGTTCGAGGGCGGCCAGGACGTTGGCGAGCCCGGTGCCCCGCGTGTTGTGGAAGTGCAGGTTCAGCGCCGTCTCCGGGTGGGCCGAACGGAACGCCCCGACTAGGGCGCGGACCCGGGTCGGCGTGGCCATGCCTGTCGTGTCACCGAACGAGGCCGAGTCCGCCCCATCGGCGATGGCCCGTCCAGCCACCGACACCGTCCGGGCGGGCGGCACGTCACCCTCATACGGGCAGCCCCAGGCGGTGGACACGATCACTTGCACGGTCGCGCCGCGCTGATGCGCGACTGAGACGATCTCCGCGACCTCGTCGAGCGACTGCCCGGTGGACCGGTTAACGTTCTTGCGGTTGTGCGTCTCAGAGGCCGAGACGACCGCTTCGAGCTCGGCGAAGCCCGCGTCCAGCGCCCGCAAGGCGCCACGCAGGTTGGGCACCAGGGCCGAGTACGTGACCCCCGGCGCCCGGGCCGCGCGCTTCCATACCTCGTCGGCGTCGGCCATCTGCGGGATCGCCGACGGCCGCACGAACGACACCGCCTCGATCCGCTGCACGCCGGTCACCGACAGCCGGTCGAGCAGGGCCACCTTCGCGTCGGTGGGCACCGGGTCCTCGTCTTGCAGCCCGTCTCTGGGCCCGACCTCGCGTACCGAGATCCGGTCCGGCAGTTCCCAGCTCACGTCTTTAGGCTAACCCAGAAAGCTGGGTCACCAGCGCGGTTGCAGCTAGCGGAACGGGCCGGTTCGGCTAGCCAGAGGGATCAAAGGCCGCTGGCCACGACGCCGGCGAGACCGCGCTCCGGCATCATTGAATGTGATCGCGAATGACGCCAGCGGGAACCCGCTCGGCCGGTCGGCCACCGTGCGGATCGCCACGTGAGCGGAGGCCGCCAGGGGCACGACTAGGCCGCGGCTACTCACCCGGCCAGGCCGGGCGGCGCTTCTCGACGAAGGCGGCGATGCCCTCCCGCCGGTCGGCCGAAAGCGCGGCGGTCCGCCAGGCTGCGTCCTCGACGTCGAGTCCGGCTTCCAGCGAGACCCCCCAGCCATGCCGGATGGCCCGCTTGGCCGCCCGCACCGCCACCGGGGAGTTGGCGGCGATCTGGCCGGCCAGCTCGAGCGCCGCCGGGCCATCCTGGCCGGCCGGCACTCGCCGGTCGACGAGCCCCAGCCGTTCCGCCTCGTCGATGCCGACCCTGCGTCCGGTCAGCACCAGGTCCGCGGCGCGGCCGGGGCCAAGGCGGCGCAAGGCCAGCTGGGTGCCGCCGCCGCCGGGCACCAGCCCGACCGTCACCTCGGGCAAGCCGAAGGTCGCGGTGGCGTCGGCCACCACCAGGTCGCAGGAGAGCGCCAGCTCGCAGCCGCCGCCGAGGGCGAAACCATGCACCGCGGCGATCGCGGGCTGCGGCAGCGCGAGCAGCGCGCCGAATACGGCCCGGATGGCGTGACGCTGGCGCAGGATGTCCGCATCGGTCATCCCGGCCCGCTCCTTCAGGTCCGCCCCGGCGCAGAACGCACGCTCCCCGGCGGCACTGAGCACGACCACGCGGACGCCGGGCTCGGCGGCGATCTCGGCGCAGGCCCGGGTGAGCTCGCCCGCCATCACGGTGTTGACCGAGTTCATCGCCTCGGGCCGGTTGAGCGTGATCTCGGCCACCCCGTCACCGGGATGCCGCGACACCCTGATCGTTTCCATATCGCTGCAGGCTAGTGGTTCAGGGCTGGTTCCGCTCGTTGCGCTCAAGCCTGCGCTGTTCCTCCTCCACCAGCCGGAACAGCGTGGCCTGCGTGAACTCCACCCGCGGGATGTCGTTCAGCACGATCTGGCCGTGTTCGCCCGCCGACTCCACGACCAGCCGCCCGCTGCCGAGCAGGCGATCGAGCAGCCCCTTGGAGAACGACACGTCGTTGATCCTGGCCAGCGGGATGTCCCGGCCGTGCCTGGTCAGCACGCCGTCCCGCACCTTCAGCCGCCGGGTGGTCAGCTCGTAGGTCGTCGTCCGCCAGCGCAGCACCGGCACGATCAGCCACAGCATCACGGCCAGGATCGCCACCGCGGCCACCACCAGCCGTTCCACCGCCGCCGCCGCACCGGACGGGATCACCACCTCGATCACCAGCGCGGCCGCCACCACGAGCACCGCCACCAGCGCCGGCCGGATCAGCGTCTTGGCGTGCGGATGCAGCAGAAGCACGGGCAGCTCGTCGTCGGTCAGCGCACGATCCGAGGTCATACGCCAAATAGTGGCACGTCCCGCGAGCCGAAGGGGCGCGGCGCCGCTCCCCGCGAGCCAACGTCCCGCGAGCCAAAGGGCGCCGGCGCCGACTGGACTGAGGAGCGACGAAGGCGTGCCTGGCCGCGGCCCTCGCGTTCGCCCCCCGGCCGTCGCCGGAGGATCAGCGCAGGTGGACGACGTCGCCGGCCGCCACCGGGACCACCGTGCCGGAGGATGTGCGGACGAGCAGCCTGCCGTCCGGGTCCACGCCGACGGCCGGCCCGGAAAGCACCTGACCGCCGGGCAGTTCGGCCCGGACCCGGCGGCCGATCGTGCCGGACAGCTGGGTGTAGGCGGTCCGTAGTCCGCAGCGCTCCGGGTCGCCGGCGGCCCGGCACCAGGCCTGGTACCAGCGCTCGAAGCCGTCCAGGATCGCGATGAGCAGCGGTTCCCGTTCCGGGGCGGCGGAGCCTGCGATTTCCGGGGCGGCGGAGCCTGCGATTTCCGGGGCAGCGGAGGCCGCGAGGCGCAGCGACGTGGCGGCCAGCGCGCCCGGGCCGGGCGGCGGCAGTTCGCCCGGCCCGGTAGACACGTTGAGGCCGACGCCGACGACGACCGCGTCGCCGGCCGCCTCGGCCAGGATCCCGCCGAGCTTCGCGGGGCCGACCAGCACGTCGTTCGGCCATTTCAGCCGCGTCTGGACTCCGGTCACGGCGGTCACCGCCGAGGCGACGGCCACCCCAGTGAGCAGCGGGAGCCAGCCGCGGCGGGCGGGCGGCACGGCCGCCGGCCGCACCAGCAGGGAGAACGTCAACGCGGCACGCGGCGGGGACACCCAGGTACGGCCCAGCCGGCCGCGTCCCGCGCTCTGCTCCTCGGCGGCGAGCACCACGCCTTCCGGCGCGCCGCGGAGGGCCCGGGCCATCAGGTCGGCGTTGGTCGAGCCGGTGCGGTCTGCCACCTCCACGGCCTGCCACAGGCCGCCCGGTCGCAGGACGGCGCGGGCTAGGCCCGGCGCGTCCAGAGGCTTCCGGCCGATTGCGGCGCCCGGGGGCACGCCCGCGCTGGATGAGGTGGCCTGCCCCGGTTTATGGTTCTCGGCTCGCACGGTAACCCACTATTGTTCAGTTGCCGGGAGGAGGGAAATCGTTGACCGGTCTCGGGACGAGCCAGCGTCGCAGCGCGGACGACGGCAGCGCGCCGGACCGCGGGGTAACGCCGGAACGCCGGCGCAGCTGGCGGCTGTGGCCGCCGGAGATCTCCTGGGACCCCGGTCCCCTGGCCGCACGGGCCAAGGCCACCGCGGCCAGCCTGACTCCCGCCGCGCTATGGCGGAACCACCGGCTGTTCACCGTCGTAGCCTGCGTTTCTGTCCTACCGCGGGTCATCGCCGCGCTCGGGTTCAAGCCCGCCCTGCTCATCCAGGACTCGTTCTCCTACATGCAGGAGGGCGCCCACCTCAGCCTGGGGCAGCTGCGGCCGGCGGGCTATCCCATGCTGCTAAGGGTCCTCGAGCCGTTCCACAGCCTGCTGCTTGTGACCACGTTGCAGCATCTGATGGGCATCGGGCTCGGCGCGATCATCTACGGGGTGCTGCGGACCCGCGGGCTGCCGGCCTGGGGGGCGACGCTCGCCGCCGTGCCGACGCTGTTCGACTCGCGGCAGATCTGGCTGGAATCCTCGATCCTGCCGGACACCCTGTTCACCCTCGTGCTCATGATCGCCGTCGCGATCCTCATCGTCCGGCCCAAGCCGACGATCTGGCAGGCCGTGATCGTCGGCTTGCTGGTCTCCTGGGCCTCGGTCATCCGCGGTAATGGCGCCCCGGTCTTCGTGATCATCCTCGCCTTCTTGGCGATCCAGCGGGTCGGCTGGAAGGTGTTCACCGCCTGCCTGGCGGCGTTCGCGGTTCCGCTGTTCGGCTACATGCTGTGGTTCTTCGCGGACTTCGGCCAGTTCAACATCACCAACAGCACGGGGATGTTCCTTTGGTCGCGAACCATGTCGTTCGCCAACTGCGCGGTCATCAAGCCGCCGGCCGACCTGGTGCCGCTCTGCCCGCAGAACCAGCCCGGCCACCCGACCTCGCCCGCGCCGGCCTGGTCTATCGACGCGCTGTTGACCGAACGCAGCCCGGCCACCTACCTGTGGGACCCCGGCGCGTGGTGGCGGCACGACGCTCACCCCGGCGTCAACGCCTACAACAACAAGCTGGCCACGCAGTTCGCCGAACGGGCCATCCTGGCGCAGCCGGTTGACTACCTCAAGACGGTGGGCGAGGGCGTCTTCCTGACCTTCTTCGCCACCGACCGATCGCAGAGCTACCTGTCGGATCACTTCACCGTGGCTCCGCACGTCGCCACGCTCGCCCCCTACGTGAAGAGCTTCGAGTACCGGTACGCGCACACCACCTCGAACACGCACGTGGTCCAGCCCTGGGCGTACTTCATGTTCCTGTACCAGATGCCCGTCTGGTTCCCCGGGGTCGTCTTCTTGGCCGTGATGGTGGCCGGGCTGGTCATGCTGATCCGGCGATGGCGCGGCTGGGGCGTGTACGCGGCCCTGGCCTGGGGCGTCGCGGTGGTCAACCTGGTCGTGCCGATCGCGGCGCACGAGCTCGACTACCGGTACGCGCTGTCCGCGGTCCCGTTCGCCTGTCTGGCCCTTGGCCTGGCGTGCATTCGCGGGCCCGCGCCCCAGGTGCGACGCCGGTAGGCTTCGGGCCATGGAAGACACGCGGTGGCGCACGCACCGGCTCGAACTGGACGACCAGACCCTGCGCGAGTGGGACGCCCAGGTGCTCGCGGCCGACGCCGACGGGATCGTGCTCGACCGGTCCGCGTTCTACCCGGGTGGCGGCGGCCAGCCGCCGGACCACGGCGTCCTGCTGTGGGGCGGCGTGCAGACCCGGATCGTGGACGCCCGCAAAGGCGACGACCTGTACCTGATCCCGGCCGATGGCGATCCCCTGCCGCCCCCGGGCACCGCCGTCCGGGGCGCCGTCGAGGACGACCGGCGGACCGCGCTGATGCGGACGCACTCCGGGCTGCACGTGCTGTGCGGCGTGGTGTTCCGTGACTTCGGCGCCCTGGTCACCGGCGGCAACATGGAGCCGCTGACCGCGCGGATGGACTTCAACCTGCCGGACGTCCCGGCGGGCTTCCGCGAGGAGGTCGAGTCAGCGTGCAACGCCGAGGTGCAGGCCGACCGGCGCATCGACGCGCGGGTGCTGCCCAGGGAGGAGGCGTTCGCGCTCCCCGACATTATCCGCACCGCCACCAACCTGGTGCCGCCGGACGTCAAGGAGGTTCGGATCATCGACATCGTGGGGCTGGACCAGCAGGCGGACGGCGGCACCCACGTTGCCTCCACCCGCCAGGTCGGCCGGATCGAGGTCGTCAAGATCGAGAGCAAGGGCAAGGGCTTCCGCCGCCTGCGCATCCGCATCGCTGATTAGCCCCGGGCCTTAACGGCAACGATGGAGCATTGATGTCGCTGGGACAGCACCGATGTTCCATCGTAGCCGTTACTGCCACGGGCAGCGGGCGGATTTAGGTTGCGGCGCGGGGTGAGCAGGGGCTCATGGGGCATGCGGGAAAGCCGTGGCGGGCACAGGCCGGAGGCCCAGGCTGGGCCGGGAGGCCGGGATCAGAGGCCGGGACCAGGAGGGCGACAGGCTCCTTGCGGCGTCTTCCGGCACACGATCATGGCCGGTTACCCGGTGTTCTGCAGGCCGGCCGCGACGCCGTTCACGGTGAGCAGCAGCAGCCGTTCCAGCCGCTCCTGGTCCTCGTCCAGGGCCGCCGGTTCCGCCTCGCGCAGCGCCGTGAGCGCCCGCAGTTGCAGGAAGGAGAGCGCGTCCACGTAGGGGTCGCGCAGCGCGACGGCGCGGGACAGCACCTGCCTGTCGGCCAGCAGCCGGTCGTGCCCGGTGACGGCGAGCACCAGCCGCCTGGTCAGGTCGTACTCGGCCAGCACGAGCTCGGTCAGGTCGCCGCGGCCGCCGAGGGCGAGGTAGCGGGCGCCGATCAGCCGGTCCGTCTTGGCCAGGCTCATCTCCGCGTTGTCGAGCAGCACGCCGAACAGCGGCCACTCGTAGTAAGCGCGCCGCAGCGCCTCGACGCCGTCCACGTCGGCGATGGCGGCCAGCCCGCTGCCCAGCCCGTACCAGCCCGGCAGGTTCAGCCGGGTCTGCGACCAGGCGAAGACCCACGGGATCGCCCGCAGGTCGGCCAGGTCCATGGTGGCCACCGCGCTCCGACCGTCGGCGGCCGCCGGGGTCTTCGGGGTTAGCCCGCGCTTGGCCGGCCGGGAGCCGATGCGCAGGCCGCCGATCTCGCCGAGCGGGCTGATCCGCGCGAACCAGTCGGCGAAACCGTCCTGGACCACCAGCTTGCCGAAGGCCGCCCGGGCGGCCGCGTCGATCCGGTCGGCCATGTCCCGGTGGCTGGCCGCGGCGGCCGCGTTCCGCTCTTCGATCCGCGCCGACGACGCGAGCAGCACCGCGGAGCTGACCTGCTCCAGGTGTCGCTTGGCGATCGCCGGCTGGCCGTACCTGGCGAAGATGACCTCGCCCTGCTCGGTCACCTTGAACGACCCGTTGACCGAGCCGGGCGCCTGCGCCAGCACGGCGCGGCCGGCCGGCCCGCCGCCCCGGCCGAGCGCGCCGCCGCGGCCGTGGAACAGGGTCAGCCGCACGCCGTGGTCCGCGGCCCACCCGGCCAGGCGGGCCTGGGTGTCGAACAGCCGCAGGGTGGCGCTGGCCGGGCCGAGTTCCTTGGCCGAGTCCGAGTAGCCCAGCATCGCCTCGAGTTCCCCGCCGCTGGCGGCGACCCGCTCAGCGACGTCCGGGAGCGCGAGCATGCCGGTCAGCACGTCGGGCGCGTGGGCCAGGTCGGCCGCGCTCTCGAACAGCGGCACCACGTCCAGGCGGGGGATCGGGTCGCCGTCGGCGGCGTACCGGGCGAGCTCGTAGACGGCGGCGATGTCATCGGCCGAACGGGTGAAGCTCACCACGTAGCGCCGGCACGCGTCCACGCCGAACCGGTCCTGGATCCAGGCCACGGCGCGGATCGTGGCCAGCACCTCCTCGGTCTGGGCCGACAACGGGCCGCCGGGCTCAGCTCCTGGCTCGGCTCCCGGGGGGCCGGACGCCCGCAGCTCGCTCAGCGCCCGGGCGTGTACCTCGCTGTGCTGCCTGACCTCCAGGCCGGCCAGGTGGAACCCGAACGTCTCGACCTGCCAGATGAGGTGCTGCAGTTCGCCGAACGCCTGCTTGGCCGCCCCCGCCGCGGCCAGCGACTCCTGGACGACGCGCAGGTCGGCGAGGAACTCGGCCGGTCCCCGGTAGGCCAGGTCGGCGTGCCGGACCCGGGTCGCGTTGAGCCGCTGCGCCGCGTACAGCAGGTAGGTGCGGTACGGCTCCTGCGGCGACCGGGCCGTGATCTCGGCCAGCAGTTCCGGGTGCGCGGCCGAGGCCGCGGCCAGCGCGCGGCGCATGCCCGCGGTCGGCGGCGTGGTCGCCTCGTGCAGGGTCAACGCGCGGCCGATCCTGGTCGTGGCGTTTTCCAGCGCGCGCAGGATGTGATCGGCCTGGATCGTCGCGGTCTCCCGGGTGACCTGCGCGGTGACGAACGGGTTGCCGTCCCGGTCCGCGCCCACCCAGCTGCCGAACCGCAAGAAGGCGTGCACCGGCGGCACCACCCGGCCGCTTTGCGTCGTGGCCAGCGCTCGGTCCAGCTCGCGGTAGACGGCGGGGACCACCCGGAACAGGGTCTCGTCGAAGGCGGTCATCACCGCGCGCACCTCGTCGATCGGGTCCATGGCTTTGACCCGCAGCTGTGACGTCCGCCACAGCAGGTCGATCTGCTCGCGCAGCCCGCGCCGCGCCTCGTCCCGGTCCGCCGCCCCGGCGCGCTGGTCGTCCAGCACGTCGAGCAGCCCGCTGATCCGGCGCAGCGCCGCCACCACCGCGCGCCTGCGCGCCTCGGTGGGGTGCGCGGTGAGCACCAGGTGCACGCGCAGCGACGCGATCAGCTCGGTGAGGTGCTCGCGGCCCGCATCGTGCCCGAGCTCGGCGACCGCGGCGGCCAGCGATTCCCGCACCGGCTCCTGCCCGGAATCGCGTTCCCGCAGGATGCGGATGCGCTGGTGCTCCTCGGCCAGGTTGGCGAGGTGGAAGTAGACGGTGAAGGCCCGGGCCACCTGTTCGGCCGCCTCCAGGCTCCAGGACGCGACCAGCGCCGCGATCTCGTCCCCGGCGCGGTCGGCCGGCCCGCCATCAGCTGCCGCGCCGTCAGCGGAGTACCCTTCCCGCTCGTGGCGGCGCGCCTCGATTACCGCCCGCCGCAGCCGCTCCACGTCAGCCAGCAGCTCCGGCCCCTCGGAATCGCGGATGACCTCGCCGAGGATGTCGCCGAGCAGCCGGACATCGCGCCGCATCGGCTCCGGCAGCGCGGCCCGATGACTCTCTCTTTCCCTGTTCACGGTCAGAGCTTAATTCCCCGGGCTGACCTGCCCAGTAGCCTGATCCCCATGACGCTCTCGACACATCAGGTCCCCGAGTCAGCCAGCACCGCCGAGTCAGCCAGCACGGCCGAGCCCGGCCCCGACCCGCACACCACCGCGGGCAAGATCGCCGATCTCGAGCGGCGGCGGCAGGCGGCCGTGCACGCCGGTTCCGAGCAGGCGGTGGCCAAGCAGCACGAACGAGGCAAGCTGACCGCCCGCGAACGGATCGAGCTGCTGCTGGACCCGGGCTCGTTCACCGAGTTCGACGAGCTGGCCCGGCACCGCGCCACCGACTTCGGGATCGCGGCCACCCGGCCCTACGGGGACGGCGTGGTCACCGGGTACGGCACCGTGGACGGGCGCCCGGTCTGCGTGTTCAGCCAGGATTTCACCGTGTTCGGCGGCTCGCTGGGCGAGGTCTACGGCGAGAAGATCGTCAAGATCATGGACCACGCGCTGAAGACCGGCTGCCCGATCATCGGGATCAACGACGGCGGCGGCGCCCGGATCCAGGAAGGGGTGGTGGCGCTCGGCCTGTTCGCCGAGATCTTCTACCGCAACGTGATGGCCTCCGGCGTCATCCCGCAGATCTCGCTGATCATGGGCCCGTGCGCGGGCGGCGCGGTGTACTCCCCGGCCATCACCGACTTCACCCTCATGGTGGAGGGGACGAGCCACATGTTCATCACCGGCCCGGACGTGATCAAGACGGTGACCGGCGAGGACGTGACCTTCGAGGAACTCGGCGGCGCGCATTCCCACGGCGTCAAGTCCGGCGTCGCGCACTACCAGGCCAAAGACGAGCAGGACTGCATCGATTTCGCCCGCGACCTGCTGTCCTACCTGCCCTCGAACAACCTGGACGAGCCGCCCAGAACAGACGCCCCGGACCGGGACATCACCGAACCGGACGAGTCCGACGCGGAACTCGATACGATCATCCCCGACTCGCCGAACCAGCCCTACGACATGCACGAGGTGATCACCCACGTGCTCGATGACAGCGAGTTCCTGGAGATACACGCCGGCTTCGCGCCGAACATGGTGGTCGGCTTCGGCCGGGTGGAAGGCTCGCCGGTCGGCGTGGTGGCCAACCAGCCGATGCACTACGCCGGCTGCCTGGACATCGACGCCGCGGAGAAGGCGGCCCGGTTCGTCAGGACCTGCGACGCGTTCAGCATCCCCATCCTGACCTTCGTCGACGTGCCGGGGTTCCTGCCCGGCGTAAGCCAGGAATGGGGCGGGATCATCCGCCGCGGCGCCAAGCTCATCTACGCCTACGCCGAGGCCACGGTGCCGAAGGTGACGGTGATCACCAGGAAGGCGTACGGCGGCGCCTACGACGTGATGGGCTCCAAGCACCTGGGCGGCGACGTCAACCTGGCCTGGCCGACCGCGCACATCGCGGTCATGGGCGCGCAGGGCGCGGTGAACATCTTGTACCGGCGCGAACTGGCCGTCGCGCAGGACCCGGACGCGCTGCGCGCCCAGCGGATCACCGAGTACGAGGACACCCTGGCCAACCCGTACATCGCGGCCGAACGAGGCTATGTGGACAACGTCATCCTCCCGGCCGAAACCAGGCTCGCGGTCACCCGCGCGCTGCGTTCCCTGCGCACCAAGCGGCAGACCCTGCCGCCCAAGAAACACGGCAACATACCGCTGTAGAAACAATGCGTGAAGAAAATGCTTACGATTTGTATTCAGATCATTCCGATCCGTCGGCAAAAGTGGCACATGTGGCACGCGCACTTACCTGCCTGCCCTAGAGTCGAGATGATGACCGAATTCGCTGCCCCGCTTCCCATCCTGGCCCGCTACGCGGTCATGGTGGACGTCGGCTATATCTATGCCGCGGCCGGCGAACTGCTGTTCGGGTCGAGCTCGCGCCGGGATTTCCGGGTCGACGCCGTCCCGCTGATCCAGGTCATCACCAAGCACGCCGACGAGCTGATCCGCGGCGAACTGCTCCGCGTCTACTGGTACGACGCCGCCCGCGACCGGGTGCCGACCATCGACCAGCGGGTCATCGCCCAGATGCCCTGGGTCAAGCTCCGGCTCGGCAACCTGAACGCGCGCGGCCAGCAGAAGGGCGTGGACGCCCAGATCAGGGCGGACATGGAGGCCCTGGCCCGGCACCGCGCGATCACCGATGCGGTCCTCATCGCGGGTGACGAGGACATGGTGCCCGCGGTCGAGGCGGCCCAGGCGTTCGGGGTGCGGGTCCACCTGTGGGGCATCGAGCCGCCGTACGGCACCAACCAGGCCGAGCGCCTGGTCTGGGAATCAGACACGGTCGACGTGCTCGACGGCTCCTTCCTGCGGCCCTACTTCACCAAGAACCCGGCCGCCGTCGAGCCGCCCAGGTCCGATCCGGTCCTGGGCTCCTCGCCGACGGCGCCGACGCCGGCCCAGCTGTTCGGCGAACGGCACGCCCGGGAGCGGCCGACGTCGCGGACCGGCGGGTACCCGGTCCTGTCCGCCAACACCGGGGGTTTCCCGGCCGTCAGAGACACCGGCCCGATGCCGCGCCTCGGGCCCGAGCGGACGCGGGTCGAGGAAGCCGGCGAGCACGTCGCGCAGAAGTGGATCCTGACCCGCGGCCGGGACAACATCAGGGACCTGCTGCCCGGCCCGATCCTGCCGCCGGTCATCGACAAGGAACTGCTCGTCGACGCCGAGAAGGAA
>Ga0074046_10003769_pt1 | contig 12563 bp, 13 predicted proteins | sample BogForMeECP23OM3_FD_94441 | JGI IMG/M metagenome (GOLD analysis project Ga0074046, IMG submission 94441) | Bog forest soil microbial communities from Calvert Island, British Columbia, Canada - Bog Forest MetaG ECP23OM3 | ecosystem: Environmental > Terrestrial > Soil > Wetlands ...
AGTACACCGTACGCCAAAGTTGTTCTAGGCGACATCTCATACTTCTGACGCGGACTCCTGGCTTTGAAAATGGCTAGCAGGGTGAAGATCACGCCCACCCCAGCGATGAAGATGGCGGGAATCTGCCTTGGAGAATTGAACCCAGACAAGTAACCTAACAAGATAAGCCCGAGAAGCAGCAGAACGGATCCAGCCAAGTACGTTTCAAACCGTCGGGCAACCATCTTTGGTCGCTGTACGCTCATCCAGCACCCCGATATGTATGCTCTGGTCGCACGGAAAGCAACCATGATCGTGATTTTGAGATTTTGACGGGCGGCGATTAACTTAATTCATTATTCTAATCGTTTAGGGTGCTGGTGCGGGGATACCAGAGCCAGGTCAAATGGGCGGGTCGCGTGCCCTTTCATGCCTACGCTTGGCCACGCGCGCTACACTCAAGATTCACGGACGCGCAGGCTTTGCGCGCGGGTGAGCTATCCCGTGGCGTAGGCCTTCGTGGGTTCGAATCCCACTCCCCGCACCAACCGATCATTCCATAAAGCGTCAGGGGAACTTTTCCTCAGCAGCTAATGTAAACATTAAACTATTAGTTAATGTTACATGATACGTGGGGGCTGAGAACTTGAATACGACGGTTACCGTTGATGAGGAGACCAGGCGCCGCTTGAAGCGGTTGGCTGCGGTTCTTGACGAGACACAGGGAAGTATTGTGCGGAAGGCGCTCGCATTGTACGAGTCACGGGTGAAGAGACAGGGCGTAGAGAAGAGGGTACCCCGAAGGGTCGCGCGCGAACTAGAGAAGGCTTCCGCCGCAATCCGAAGGAAAGACCCAAAGTGGGCCACGGTCTCGGACATCTTGGAACAAGGCATTACGTCCATCGAGGAATTCTCCCCCGCTGTCTGGGGTAAGGAAGACTGAAACTCGCACTAGACAGCGGAGTTTTCAGAAACCGGCCCTTCCTCGAGTGGCTGAGGTACACCAACAAACATCAGTTAGAAATTTCGATCATCGCATACGTAGAGACTTTGCTCTGGTACAGGTCCCGAGGCCTCAAAAGGACGGACTTTGATGAAGAACTTGAGAATTTAGGAATAAGTGTCACGGAACTTTCTAAAGACATCGCGGATAAAACTACGGCGAACGCCTTGAAGCATAGGAGGACGTTCCCCTTCAAGCATCACGCAAGAGACTACGTTATCGGAACGTCCGCATTGGAGTACAAGGCCACATTGATCACGTACAACCTCGACGACTTCAAATGGGTAATAGAGGAAGGCGGAAACGTTCACACACCGGAAAGTTTCCTAGCTGCAGAAATTACGTGAAACGCCACGTGTGAGCTATCCCATGGGTTAGAGCTTCTTGGGTTCGAATCCCACTCCCCGCACCACGAACGACGCAAAGACCGAGATGGGGGGTTCAGAGCCTCAGCTTGTTCTGGGCTTTGGGTAGTTCGCTCAGCGAATGAATGGTAATGTGGCTAGAATGTTGGTCATAATGATGGCGTTGAATGCGTATCACGCTCAGCCCCACGGATTCGGGAACAATGATATCTTCGGTGTGATTGTCGCCTACGTGTAGAACCTCGTTAGCTTTGAGTTTCATTCGCCGCAGTGCGTAGTGCCACATCTTCGTATCCCTCTTCCCCCAACGTGCTTGGGCATCATCTGGCGTTACGGTGAGATCGAAGTATGGCTTCAACTCGAATCCGTTGAGGTCACGGTCGAGTGCCCACCGCGGTCGATTAGTCACGATTACCGTTTTCATTCCGCGATGTCTTAGCGTGGCGAGGAACGGCTTGACATCTGCGTAGAGAGCCCATGCGGTTTCGCTTTCACGGATCCTCTGCAACTTTGAAATCAAGAAATCGTTAACGCCCACGCCGACCTCCTGCAATAATGTGGTGAACAGCACTCTAATCTTAATTGGATTACCCCTGTCCAACGCGTTGAAGTTATCTTTCTCCCACTCAAGAGTGGCTTCAATTGCTCTCCGAGTATTACGTTCGCTAGATCGCAAACCTGCGGCATGAAGGACCTTCTTGTAATAGCTCGTGCGTGAGATAGTCCGATAGACGAGAGTATCATCCATATCGAATGAGATAGCATGAATTCTAGCAGCGGTTCCTTTTTGGAGTGCCCGCTTCATGTTCTTCTTTTCCGCGTAGAGTAAAAGGTGACTCTCTCCCTGCGCTTTGACGGAACCGTAGCCTTGAACGAGACTCGCTTGCGTTTTGCCACAAAAGCGACTCTTTTCTGTATTTTCTTTTGTTTTAGAAAACTCACTCTCTTGGCCATTAATTCACCAACGAAAGTGTCTGTGGCTTTGAATTGCAGGTTCTCCGGGGTAAAAGACGTTGCTGTGTCGGTTTTAAGTATGAATGTACCAATGGCAATCGTATGATTCCTACTCCGACGACTACACTGACCACTCAACCGCCAGTCAGCGTCCGGAATCCACATTCTCGCCCTCTGGATCTAGATACGCTCTATTTCACGCGGTCAATCCTGTCATTTCGTTGGTCCAGTGATGGCGATCAGATTTATTTTGACACGAACATTACGGGGCGGTTCAACATCTGGCGCGTTCCCTCTGCTGGAGGTTGGCCGGTGCAGGTTACGGTTTCCGACGAGAGAACACTGTTGGAAGATCCATCACCGGACGGCCGCTTCTTACTCTACAGTCAGGACGAGGGCGGCAATGAGAAACCGAACCTCTTCCTCGTCAACCTGAACGACGGCATGATTCGAAACATCACTAACACCAAGAAGATAGGCTATAGAGACATGGAATGGTCCCCCAACGGAACAGCGCTCGCTTTTGCGGCTGAACGTGAAAAACCAGGCGCATACTCAGTATTCCTCATCGATCCGGAGACTCAAGCAGTTAGCAAGGTTGCAGGCAATGAAAACGGAGAGTGCGGGAGTCTACAGTGTAGTCCGGATGGGAGGAAGTTAGCATTTGTCAGGACCAAGGATTATTTGCATACGGGAGTCAGCGTCATCGATTTAGAAACCAAGAGAGAAACCGCGCTCCTGCCAATCGACGAAAAATCGACCACTCTCACTCTGGGATGGACGCGTAACAGTGAGAAGATCTATGTTACGTCCAATGCGAACGATCAAGGTATCGACGCAGTTGCTCTACTCGGCCTGGAGAAAAATGAACTTGAGTGGTTGACGTTAAAGGACTGGGAAAGCTTCTTCTGCGACTCCTCTCCGACACAGAACCAGTACGTCTACGTGATTAATCAGGCTGGCAATCACCGCGTATTTCTCAGAACCTTGAATGGCGATGAGGTTGAAATTCCGTTACCGAACGGAGTTGTAAGAACGGCGCGGTTTTCCCCCGACGGCGCTCGAGTAGGGTTACTGCACGCTTCAGGCGACAGCCCGGCTGAAATCTGGATCTACGACCTCCGAAGTCGCGCGTTGAATCAAATTACCCAATCACTGGTGGGAGGATTGGAGAGAAGGAACTTCTCGTCTCCTCAGATTGTCGTTTACCCCTCCTTTGATGGGACACCAATAGCTTCGTTCTTGTATTTGCCGCCAAACATCGAACCTGACAGCTCGCATCCTGCGATCGTCTATCCCCACGGCGGCCCTATCTGGCAGCACATGAACGATTGGTATGCCAATCTACAGTACTTTGTTTCCCACGGTTTCGTAGTGATCGCACCAAATTACCGCGGGTCAACAGGGTTCGGGCGTACCTTCATAGAATCTTTAAGGAATGATTGTGGCGGCGGCGATCTGCGAGATCTCGTTGCTTCTTTAGATTTCTTGAAGAAAACAGGCTACGTAGATCCACGAAGAATCGCGATCATGGGCGCATCGTGGGGAGGCTACCTCACGCTCATGGCGCTGACGAAATACCCTGACCTTTGGTCGGCTGGTGTTGCTATAGTACCTTTGGCTAATTGGTTCACGTCATATGAAAATGAAGATCCAGTTCTGCGCGCCGGCGACGCATGGCTAATGGGTGATCCGGTTGCCGACCGGGAGTTATGGCGAGACCGTTCCCCATTCTTCTTTGCAGACCGTATCAAAGCGCCGTTGTTACTGCTGGCAGGGGCCAACGACATCAGATGCCCAGCGGAGGAAACCGAACAAATGACGGAGGCCGTACGAAGGAATGGCGGGGTTGTAGAAGTCAAAGTGTATGAGAACGAAGGCCACGGATTCGCACGAAGGGAAAATACCATAGACGCAATCAAACGAGCCGCAAAATTCCTAGAAAGCCACACCACGTAGGGCCTATCGTGGCACGCCCACGCACTTCAGGAACGACGAACGACGATTCACTTATCATCTCATGTCCTGAGAGTGGCTATGGAAAAGCATCACTATGGCTAAGGCTAATACCGTAACCACATTACGGAGTGCATCATGAGGCGAGTCCCACCGCCACGCAAAGTCACAATCCGTAGGGCCAGAGAATCAGACCTCTCTCGTATCACAGAATTGAGATTCAAATTGGACAAGTATCACCACCTGCCGGGCCTTTGGCCTCCCGAAGGGGGAAGTAGGCAACACTTAGTTCGGTATAGGAAGATGCTTCATCAACCCTTAGCGAGACTGTATGTTGCTGAGCAATCACCTCGCGGAATAGTTGGCTATCTAACCGCATTCATCCAAACCAGAAAATGCAACCAGAAGGACTTCCAACGAGTGGGAGTCATCGGGGAGGCCATGGTCGAGAAGGTGCATAGAAACCGAGGCATCGGTACGGCTCTCGTGGAGGCTGCGACGCGTTTCTTCTCAAGCAAAGGGATCAGACACATTTCGCTTCGCAACGCTGTCGGCAACGCTTTGGCGAACAAATTCTGGAAACGCCTTACTTTCAACCCGGTGTTGTATACACGAACCACAACGCTCACGCAGTTGGAGAAAGCTCTGTGTAGGTAGGCGCACCACTAGAACGACAGTTCAAACTTCTCCGTTCGCAACACGATCCGCACACAAAAGCGAGGTGCTCGCTACCGTTCCCTTGTCTTAATTGTTGGTAGTTGAACTAGGACTACGCCCACGATGACTAAGAGCATTCCCAAAGTCATGACATAGGTGACGCGCTCATCAAGAAAAATCCAGCCAAGCACAGCGACCTGCACCAGCATACTGTTCTGAATTACTGACAGGTCGTACGCGCGAATAGAGCGGAGGACGTGCTTCCAAAGCAGAAAAGCCAAGGCCGTATTGACAACGCCTAGCAACAATATTATCAGCAGACCATTCAGAGAAATCGTCCCAAGTCCATCGAATACTGCTGCAAGCAGCACAAGGCCCGCTGCCCCAATTCCCATGGTCAACATTGTCAGCTTCAATGAACCAACGGAGTCAACCCTCTGAATTCTCCTAATTATTATCAGGTAAATAGCCCATGAGAGGCCTGAAACGAGAACGGCAAGGATTCCGATTTGCTGTCCTGCTCCCGCGAGTTTCTCCGAGAAGAACGCGTAAGCCCCCAAGAGAGCCACAGGCAAGCCCACCAATTGAAGCCACGACACTTTTTCTCTCAGAAACAGGATTCCCAGCACGAGAACGAAGATCGGTGTAAAGTTGAGCACGAAGGTATTCGTAACTGCGGGGAGATAGAGCAGGCTGACGAACTGGAGACCCTGAGCAAGAGTGTAGCCACATATCCCTGCCGCGACGAGGAGTATTTTGCCATTGGCCACAGTCGCGCTCTTTCGAGGATGTTGAGGTCTTGCATAGAGTGTTTGTGGTACGGGAAGGTTTAGGTTATCGAACGGGCTTGCATAGAGCAGGACAACCACCTCAATCCGTTTGTGCACTTCCGTGAGGAGAAGCAACGTTGAAGGATGATGAAGCCGTATTCACCCCGTCGGATTTCATACGGCAGGCCGCTGAAAACAGAAAGGTTCCGGTCGAAGCCATCAAAGTTCCGAGATGCCTTCTGCTAACATATCAGCGGAGCATCTACAAGCATGCGAAGAAGCTGATCGACGGCAAAGAGATTGATTGGTTGTATGGTGAGGGTCAACCTGTCTGCGTTGGACGATTTAACGGCGTAGAGGTTGGGGCGGCGCGTTTCTGGGTAGGAGCACCCGCCGCTATCATGACGCTAGAGGAAGCGATTGTTTGCGGGGCAAAGACGATTTTCGAAGTGGGATTATCCGGAGGTTTGCAGGATTTTCTAAAACCAGGTGACATTGTGGTTGTGACGGAGGCAAACCGTGACGAAGGCACATCTAACCACTACCTTGAACCCGGTGTAAAGGTTGAGGCTTCCCCTCGGTTAAGGGACGGCTTGATCAGCATCATGAAAGGCAAAGCAGCAAGACATTTCGTTGGCCCTGTCTGGACAACTGATGCAGTGTACAGAGAGACTCGTGGGGAGTTTAGGAAGTTCAAGAGCAGTGGCGTTTTGGCAGTAGACATGGAAACCTCAGCAATATTCGCGCTCGCGAAATATCGCAATGTTGAGGCCGCGTCTGCACAAGTCATATCCGATGTTTTGACAGAAACGGGCTGGTTACAGGCATGGAGGCATCAATCAGTCACTACCAGTATTGAGCTCGTTGTGAGATGTGTCTTTGAAGCTATGAGTTCAACATTCCAATAGTGTTGAGCCATCTTGGATTCACCATCTTCGCTCAGCCTCGCCTTTTCTAGTGAGTGCCTGCCGTTGTGCGGCTGACAGAAACTAGACCCTTGTTGTTGTGCGCACCAACATACCCACAACCAACCGACTAAAATTCGCCTGTACTGTTAGTTTCCAGGTGGACAACTAAGTGGTGCAAGATGCGAGTAGGTATTCTACTGTTTGATGAGGCCGAGGAACTGGATTTCGTCGGGCCGCTTGAAGTGTTTGGCGTCGCATCGAGGTGGGTACAATCGCTTAGCGTCCTTACTGTTTCGAAGGATGGACGACCTATCCAAGGTCGGTACGGCCTGAGGGTTCAACCGAACTACTCTATCGCTGACTGTCCTCCCTTAGACCTCTTGATTGTGCCTGGCGGCAAGGGAGCGCGCGAACACGCCAGATATGACAAAGAAATCATTGCTTTTGTAAAGGCTCACACGTCGAACCATCAAATCGCCAGCATCTGCACTGGAGCGCTAGTACTGGCCGAAGCAGGGATCCTAACGGGCAGAAGAGCGACGACCCATCACTCAGCTCTAGACATGCTACGTAAGTACGCCGACGTGCATGTAGTTGAGGGAGCACGGTTTGTGTTAGAGAATGGAGTGGCGACTTCAGCAGGAATCAGTGCAGGCATCGACCTAGCATTAGAGCTTGTTCGTCGTCATTTTGGTGAAAAAGTGGCGCACGAGGTAGCCGATACAATGGAATACCGCCTTCCACAACCAACTTAGTAATGCTGTCATGAAATTTCCGTAAAACTCTTTTCTTAGTGTGTGCGCGCACCATTAGACCCACACACTTTCTAACGCCTAGGACAGGCACTACGAACAAAACCAAGACCAGTTCATCTACCTGCTCTAGGAGGTTGAACCTCTTACCAGTATCCGCGTCCCATGTGGAAAGTCTTGTCACTATTCATGATGAAATTGTAAATTTCCTCTGAACAGACTGGGATGAACATCTCGCCGGAATCAAATCGAATATGCCCATGCAAGTCCTCAAAGGAAACGCTTCTTTCCATCAGCCTGAATCCGATCTCATAATACAACCCGCCGAGAGGATAGGTCCGCACATCAGCGTTAAGACAGGCGACATCAGACTTCTTCTCCTGCCTTAGTATCTCACGTCCCTTGTTTACCATCTCTCTCGCTATTCCTCTATGTCTCGCCGAGGCGGTAACACAGGTTCCACCAATTCCTCCAAGGACCACTTTCTTTCCGTCAAAAAGCACTTTCCTGGTGAACAGTTCGAGTTGCCCTATCATTGCACCGTTCTCATATGCAAATATCCATCCGAAGTTTGCAGCTATGAAGCACTCCTCAATCTCCTCTCTGCTTACATGGCTGAAACATTCTCTCTGCAGCTCGTTAGTCCTCAACCTCTGGCCTTGTGATAACTCGTCTGTCTGTACAAAGATCAGCTGCAAAAATATTTACCTACATCGAATCAGCAACGCACCTAGTCTCCTTCCAATCTCTAAAGGTCTGGTGCTGAGGTTAAGTCCTTCCATGTGCGATACTGTCTATGGACCAAAGTGAGTGGGGCTAAAGTTGCGCACACATTCAGAGGATATCAACGGGCCAATTTTGTTGTATTCTTCAGCGGCTTGGGTCTGAGCAAACCCACATCATAAGGTAGCAGCCTCGTGGTTCTCTTATTTCGACTTGTGAGCTATCAGGAGGAAGCGAGATTCAGTGAGTTCCAATCCGTTTTCTGTATGACATTCCCTGTCCAACGAAAGTAGTGAATCTATATCACTTTCGAGGCTGAAACCGGGAATGGTCCATGGAGTCACGGTGAGCATGAAGACGAAATCTCCTAGGGTCGCGTATGCGACCTTACAATCGTGGCTAAGATTGGTTTCTAATTTCAATCCTGCCGCTTGAAACGCTTTAGCGTATCGTCCCCGGTGGTCGCCTGGATCGGTGGTTCTGGGAAAATGCTTCCGTAACTCTTTCCAGTTGTCGCGTCCAACCTGTTGGGTGATGACTCTTCCACCAGGTGACAGGACTCGAGCGATTTCGCTTGGTTCCAGGTCCTCATGACGATTCAGCACCAAATCAAAGCTGCCGTCCTCAATAGGAAATTGCGTGCTTCGACATTCAACCACCTCGATTCCGAACTTGGCTAAGCGTTTCTTTGCAACGGGAACGTTGACCTTCCATTCCTCAGTAGCCACAACCAGATCGGGGAGGCTGGAGGATATTTCCGCTAGAAACTCGCCTCCTCCTGTGCCCATGTCAAGAACAGATCTGGCGGACTTGGCTGCCTCACAAACTAATGAGCCGTAGTTCCAGGGCGGCGCAGCACCGAGCCGTCGCCAAGAGCCACTCGAGAAACTCCAGCCGGAGAAATTGCGTGCCCGTTCAACGTAAGGTCGCAGTGAATCAACCGCCCTATTTCGATCCAAGTCCTCCAGCCGCCGCTACATCTTCAATGAATTGATACTCGTCCAAGAAAAACCGTTCAGATATCCGATTACGATTCGTGCGTTGGAGCCAGGCGACATCCTTCCCTCGCTGGAGTGGAGGTAATGCCGAATCCGAAACACAAATTCTGCTCCGTGACGATTCAGGTTTGCTGGTTGATATAGCGCACCGGCTGATGGACATGATCAAAGTGTTCATGTCATACGATTGCGAGAATAAGTCATGCCCAAGGAGATTGATGGATTGCAGGCGAAAGGCGGTCTCTGGAAGTCGCGCTTTCGCGCTCCGAGCATTGGCAACACTCAGATCGCAGCGCAAAATCGGACCCGCGGAATAGTTGCCCACAACAAGTCGGGTGCATACCAGCTCTATGCTTGGGACATTTCCAAGAACGAAATGCGGCAGTTGACCAACCGACCGGGAGGAATGAGCCTCATTTTCTGTCTATCTCCTGATGGTCGCTACTTATACTACCTAGACGATAAAGAGGGGAATCAGATTGGACATTACGTCCGCGTTCCCTTCGAGGGAGGCGACCCCGTGGACATCACGCCCGACCTACCCCAATACTCGTCGCTTGCAGGCGACCCCGCATTCGCAATCAACCTTGCCGGAACCGTCATAGGGTTCACCGCGGATAACCCCGAAGGTTTCCGTCTATATTGCATCGATGTGGCAAGTGATGGTAATCTTGGCCAACCTCGGTTGCTGAGAAGCTGCAAGAAACTAGCAGCTGGGCCGTCGTTGTCGTATGATGGTCGAATCGCGTTCTGGGCAATTTGCGAGCGTAGCAACAAAGAGCAATTTGGCATTGAGACGATCGATACCGAGACGGGTGAGAAAATCTCTGAACTTTGGGACGGACAAGAAAGCAACCTAGACTATCAAGCCGCTGTTACCTCCCCTATCAAGGATGACTACCGTATAGTTACAGCCAGTAATCGAACCGGCATCGAGAGGCTACTTATCTGGAATCCGCAGTCTGGAGAACGAGACGACCTAGATATCGATCTCAAAGGTTCCATGAGAGCATTTGACTGGTCGCCCGATGGACAACGCGTCCTGTTCCGCACCATCGACCACGCTGTCCAGCAACTCTACATCTACAATCTAGTTAGCAGCGAGGTCTGGAAATTGAACCATCCACGCGGGACAAATTCTGAGCCCTACTTTTGGAGTGATAGTGAGATTTGGTCCCACTGGGAAGACCCAACACATCCGCGTTGGCTTATCGCTCTAGATGCGCAAACCGGCAGCCAGACACGCATCTTGTTGTCCGGGGGCGAGGCCCTGGGAGGCCATCCGTTGAGGTCAGTTACTTTCACGTCATCGGATGGACAGAATGTGCAAGGTTGGCTCGGAACGCCAGATGGTGAAGGCCCGTTTCCCACCATTTTGGAAACACATGGAGGCCCGGCTGACGTAACCTGCCTCAAATACTTACCAGGGAGTCAAACATGGATTGACCATGGCTTTGCTTTCCTGACAATCAACTATCGCGGCTCCGTCACATTCGGACGCGAGTTTCAAGAAAAGATCTGGGAGAACCTTGGATATTGGGAAGTGGAGGACATGGTTGCTGCTCGTGACTGGTTAGTCAAGCAAAGCATCGCGAGACCTGACAAGATTCTCCTCACAGGTAAGTCGTATGGCGGCTACCTTACCCTGCAGGCGTTAGGAAGACGACCTGACCTGTGGGCCGGAGGCATGGCCGAGGTTGCAATTGCAGATTGGACAGGATTGTACGAAGATGCTTCCGATACAATGAAGGCCTGGGCAGTCGCTCTCCTCGGTGGAACTCCGGGAGAGAAGCCTAAGCAGTACGCTGCAAGTTCCTCCATAAGCTACGTGGAGAACGTGAAAGCACCAGTTCTCATCATCCAAGGACGCAATGATACCATAACCCCAGCGCGACCCGTTGAAATGTATGAAGCGAAGATGAAAGCGCACAAGAAGCAGATTGAGGTGCACTGGTTCGACGCTGGCCACCTTGGTTCGTTTCATCAGATAGAGAAAAGCGTCGAACATCAGGAACTTATGTTGCGTTTCGCGCTGAGGATATTGCACACGTGACCTATGCCATTAGTTGAACCAACCTTCTGTGGTTGTGACGAAAGCGGAATCGGATAGTCAAGTGTTAAAGAAGTGAAAGAAGGAAAACAACCAGAACTTATGTTTCGTAACTTTCTTGGTTTTCTCGTCTTCTTCCAGCTTCTTGTAGCAGTCTCCGCAGTAGCCAGAGTATTCGGCTGGGTTCTTACGGCACATTTTACAGAGAAACTGTTCTCGTTCCCGCCTTTGTTCTTCTAGAAGCGCTTGCCCCAAGTTGATGTTCCACTGTGCCTGAGGATTTCCGCTCAACTTAGTTCACTTAGTTCACTAATCTGTAACACTACCCTTAGGCATTCTATTTACCGAGGCCCCTGCTTATCTCCATAAGATCAACGGCTCAAAACTTGGGGGAACCTGCTCACCATTAACGTTGCCCATGGAGCCATCCTGAGCGGTTCAAGCTTCTTCGCGAACTCATCACTACTCACCCACATCGACGACAGCAATTCGATCGAGTTTAGGACTGGATTTTCGTTTGTGGGTAGGATCCCTACTCCGCATATCTCACGTTCACTCAACCTAAACGTGGGGGAAGTTTTCGGGTTGGGGTATGTTGGGTCAGGGGCGTGGTATTGGAATTTGCCCAGATACTTGAACTCGCTGGCTTTAGCCTCGATCCCTAACTCTTCACGCACCTCGTTAACCATTTGAGTAACGTAATCCGTCTGCCCCCACTTCGGGTGCCCTGCGAGGGTTATGTCCCAGAAACCTGGGAAGGGCGGCGGAAAACCCAAGTCAGGCCTGACCATAGAACGCTGGGTAAGCAGTATCCTGCCATCCTTCTTGACGACCACCATCAGCCCTCTGTGAAGAACTCCATCACCCAAGTGAGCCTTCAGCCGCTCAACCGGGCCTATCACGTTGTCCTGCTCATTGACCTCTGTCAGTTGTTCGATCATTTGAGAACGAACCCTTCGCGCGAAGAATTAAGCACTCCGTGTATCTCCGGCTTGAATGGCCTCAGTCGGCCAGATCCCAAAAGAACTCTGCCACCCAGATTTAACAGAACCTAGACTTCGATAGATCCTTTGTTCAACTATGTCGAACGCGTTGATTCGGAAAACGGAATTGAACTGCTAGGCGGCTATTTGGATTGGGCGTTCGAGTACCGTCATAAGGCCGGTCTTTCTGCCTAGAGTAAGTTGGATTTCGCCCCTGTAGCTTCTCACTCTCGCGTTCTGAATCTGCACTACATCACCCTGGGAGACCGTATCGATTTGGTTATTCCATATTGCCAATGGAATTTGTCCGGTCCCGTCTGATAGCGTTACGTCACAGACCAATAGTGGGTTTCCGTCCTTCGAGGTTACGGCCCGGACTTGAGATTTCTTTATCACGTTGGCTTTGAAGGATACGCCGCTCAATCCAAGTCGTAGGTTACCGATTGCGCTTACTGTGTTCGCGTC
>Ga0074046_10003770_pt1 | contig 12562 bp, 13 predicted proteins | sample BogForMeECP23OM3_FD_94441 | JGI IMG/M metagenome (GOLD analysis project Ga0074046, IMG submission 94441) | Bog forest soil microbial communities from Calvert Island, British Columbia, Canada - Bog Forest MetaG ECP23OM3 | ecosystem: Environmental > Terrestrial > Soil > Wetlands ...
CTAAAGCCCGCATTTTTCCAGGACATAAACGGCACGAGTAAACTCGTGCCCTTCCCAAAACCGATTTATGAAACCAGTTCCAGGTCTTAGGAAAACCTGCCGTCTCTCCTGGCTGTGGGTGGTCTGCCGAGGACTGCGGTCTTCCCGAGATCCGGCCCCTGAGACCTGCCGTTCTACGCCGGCGTGAGGCCGTACTTCTCTTGCAGGCGCCGTTCCATGGTGCGGAAGATGAGGCCATCCACCATGTAGCCGAGGATGATGATCAGGATCATCACCGCCATCACCTGGCTCATATCGCTCAGGTCGCGGCCCATCATCAACAACTGGCCGAGTCCAAGACTGAGAAAAATCATTTCGGCTTGAATCAGCGAGCGCCATGCGAACGCCCACCCTTGCTTCATTCCATTCACGATAAACGGCAAGCTTGCGGGCAACAGCACGGACCAGAAAAGGCGGAAGCCGCTGGCTCCCAGGTTGCGCCCAGCCATGCCGTAGATCTTCGGCATCTGCTTGCGGCCGTCCTCCATGGCGATGGTCACCGAGAGCAGCGAGCCCATCAGCACGACAAAGAGGATGGCTTTTTCCGAAAGTCCGAACCAGAGAACGGCCAGCGGAATCCAGCAGATGCTGGGCAGAGATTGCAGACTGACCAGCAGACCGCCCAAAGTGTCTTCCAGGAACTTGTTGCTCGACACGGCCAGACCGAGGATCATGCCAAGCACTACCGATAGGCTGTAGCCGATGAGCATGCGCTTCATGGTGACGGCGATGCCAATCCAGAAGCTATGGTCGGCAAAGCCGTCCCACAAGGCGTGTCCCACTCCCCAGGGCGGAGGAAAAAGGTACGGCGGCCAGATACGCAGTTTCGCTAAAAGGGCCCAGACGCCAAGAAGGGCGGAATAGAAGATGAACTGCTTAGCGAGCTTCTTCATCGGCGTACTCCTCTTGCAGGGACTTGTTGATCTCGTCGCGCAGGCAATTCAGAATGTCTCCCGCCGTACGCGCGACATCGGCTTGCTCCATGTGCCGCGGCCGCGGCAGGTTCACCGAAAACTCCTGCTTGACCTGGCCCGGGCGAAACGTCATCAGGGCGACGCGATCTCCCAGCCTTACCGCTTCGCGCACATTGTGGGTGACGAAAATAATGGTGCGTCCGGTTTCGGACCACAGACGCTCTAACTCGTCGTGCAACAGATCGCGAGTCTGGGCGTCCAGCGCCGCAAACGGCTCGTCCATGAGCAGCACGTCGGGCTCTGTGGCCAGGGCTCGCGCCAACGCGACTCGCTGCCGCATTCCGCCCGAGAGCTGATGGATATAGCTGTCCCCGAACTTGGAAAGATGGACAAGACGCAAATAGTACTGCACCCTTTCGTGGCGCTCGGTTTTGGGGAGGTTCTTCATCTTCATGCCGAACTCGACATTGCCAGCGACCGTCAACCATGGGAACAGTCCGAGTTCCTGGAAGATCAGGATGCGATCGGTCCCTGGCCCACTCACCGGCGTGCCATCGACCAGAACCTTCCCCGAGGTCTGGGGCTGAAGGCCGGCGATCAAGTGCAAGAGCGTGGACTTGCCACATCCCGAAGGACCGACGATGCAAAGAAACTCTCCCGGCTGCACTTCAAGATTGATTTTGTCGAGCGCCAGCAAACGCTCCCCGGAACCCGTTTTATAGCTGAGCGAGATCGAATCGAGCGCGACTTTTGGAACTACCACGTCGGCGACCGGGCGCGGAAAAACAGTTACCGAAGCAGCCGGCTTGCCGTGAAGCACATTCGCGCGCACCGCGGTATGAGGGCCGACTGGGACTGCCGAGGGATACGCATTACGAGGACTTGTGCTCATTGAATTGCCTTCTTCCCTTTTTCCGCCAACACCTGGTTCAACAGCGAAAGATCGTACAGACTCGACAGATCCGGCATCTGGCGCCCCAGAAAACCTGCGTCGAATGCGGACTTGGCGGCATTCATCAGCGAACCGCGCAGCGGATCATACGTCGCCGTCATGCGCCCATAAGCTTCCTCCAACACGGCGTCAGGCAGCGCCTTCCCTGTCTCTTTCGCGATCTGCTGGTTGAGAAGTTTTTTTGCCTCGGGCAAATGCCCATTAATCCAGTCCGTCAGTTCGATGTGCGCGCGGATCCAGTTCTTCACCAGATCGGGGCGCTCTTTCAGAAATTGCGTCCGAACGATCAGATGAGCGGTAATGAACTCGCCGTTCGGCCAGAGCGTCCTCTCATCCAGGAACAGGCGGCCATTGCCTTCCTTGATTAACCGCGTCGCCCAGGGCTCGGGCGCCCACGCGCCATCCAACTCTTTCTTGATGAACAGTGTCAGTTGGTCGGGATTGGCCAGCGGAATTACCTGCACGTCCCCGCCCTTGTCGGTGGTTTTCATGCCGTGCGCCTTCAACCAGGCTCGCAGCGCGACGTCCTGCGTGTTGCCCATCTGCGGGGAAGCGACCTTCTTGCCGTGGAAATCTTCCGGCTTCTGAATGCCGGAATCGCCGCGCACTACCAGCGACGCTCCGCCACTGGTCGCACCCGCCACAATCCGCAGCGCCTCACCATTGGAGCGAACGTAACCGGAGATGGCTGGGTTCGGGCCGATGTAGGTCATGTCAATCGCGCCTGCAAACAAAGCTTCAATTGCCGAGGGCCCGGCGTTGAAGCTCTTCCACTCAATCTTGACCTGGGGCCCCATCGCTTTCTCGAACCAACCGCTGTTCTTGCCCACCATCGCCTGCGGGTGCGTGATATTGGGAAATGCACCCACGCGAATGACGGTCTGGGCCGCGGCAAATGCGCCCAGCAGAAAAACCAAACAGGCGGACATCAGGAAATTGCACTTAGTCATGACCCTCGCCTCGCACCAACATCGGGAGCACACTCGACTCGTCTTTCTTCTTCTTGGCGATCTTCCGGTTGCGGGCGTGGGGGCGGGAACCCGCGGGCTCACGGCTGATCAGGTCGGCCAGTGTCGTATTCTCCAGGATTTTGGCGGCCGCATCGCGCACTTCCAGAAACACTCTGTACAGGGCGCTATGGTCGGCATCGCGATCGATCAGGGCGCGCAACAGATCCGCGTCGCCAAAGGGCGCGAGCGGCCCATCAATCAGACGAATGATCTCGCTCAACCGGATCTCCGACGGCGGCCGGCGCAACCGGTATCCGCCCTTGGCGCCGCGGACGCTCTCCACCATGCGGGCGTTCTTCAGTTCCAGAAGAATCAGCTCCAGAAATTTTTCCGGCAGATTTTCTTCGTAGGCAATATCGCGAATCCGGATGGCACCCTGGGTATAACGCCGGGTCAGCACCATCATCGCCTGCAACGCATACAGCCCTTTTTGGGAAACCTTCATAGTGCCTTGCCCCGACTATCTCTATGTCTGTGATGGACATTATAGAAAATGCAAGCGCCCTGCCAAAGCACTAAATTGTTAATTTTTGGCGACACTTTGATTTCAGCGAGTTACGGCTGGAAGCAGGCGTTGAAGAGGAGGCTCTTGTGCAAAAACTTGCACTTTCGGAAGGCGGGACTTCCCTTGCCGGGCGCCGCTTTCAGGGTGGGGATGGTGTGGAAGCGGGGCTTCGCCCCGCTTGGACGGGGCGAAGCCCCGTCCCCACACAACCTGTCCCCGCACATGAAACGCCTCAGCACAAGCGCAGAATCTCGACCGTGATGTTATCCGGCCCGCCGCGGGCTCGAGCCAGTCCGATCAACTGGCGGGCCGCTTGTTCCGCGCTTTTGTTTTCGACGACGTCAAGAATCTCCACGTCGCGGACCAGCCCCCACAATCCGTCGCTGCAGATCAGGAGCACGTCCTCGGGGCGCAGAGGCTCGGGGTTTCCGGGCGAGTCCATGATGAGATCGGGGTTCGTGCCTAAGGCCGCGGTGAGAATATTCCGTTGCGGATGCTTCTCGGCGTCTTCCGGACTAATCATGCCAGACTCCACGAGCCGTCCCACATAGGAGTGGTCGCGGGTTACTCGCGTAATCTGGCCGTCGCGGATGAGGTAGAGCCGCGTGTCGCCCACGTGCACGTAGTAGAGGGCGTCATAGTCCGAACCTCCGTGCGCTCCGTCATGCGCACCCCTGACGATCGCCGCCGCGGTGCAGGTGGTTCCCATGCCGCGCAATTCCGGATGCGCAAAGCTGTATTGCCGGATCCGTTCATGGGCCGTCTGCAAAGCTTCCACCAGCGCGTCCTGCGGGCTGTCGCCGCCAAAATCGCGATACACTGCCACTAGCGTTTCCACCGCCAGGCGGCTTGCTTCCTGACCGCCTTCGTAACCGCCCATGCCGTCCGCCACGACTGCCAGCCGCCCCTTGCGCAGGAACTGCTGGTCGTCCTCGGGTTCCCAATAAACAAACGAATCCTCGTTGTTTTGGCGTACGCAGCCGATATCGGACAGGCTCGACACTTCAATTCCGGGGCGAACCTTCATCCCGGCACGACTTCGATTGCGAGAATGACAAGCATAGGCAGCGATCGCGTGCACGTGCAATCTCGCGATTATAAGGGTTGCGGACGGGACGCTCAAACGGGGTGCAAAGAATGGGCTTCGACAGAGACGGGTGGAACCAATAGGAAACGGGGACGGCAGCTTCGCAGCCGTCCCCGCAAGATCAACTCCCGGATGTCAATAGACCACTTAAGTTCTAACCAGTAGGTGCATCGCATACCCCACTGGGGTTGCCAACGGTCTGCACGCCGCCGGACGATGCAACCGGGATATACACGGGTTGAGATGTAATCCCCTGATACGTAGCTGTCACCATGTAAGCCCCCACATAGAACCAGGATGGCTTTGTGGGGTCCGATGAGGTGTCAATCCACGTGCACGTCGCGGGATCAACGGCGGTGATCAAACCGGTGGCGCTAATTTCAGCAGTCTGCGGGGGAGCAGGCAGCGGGTTGCCGAATGCATCCACATTGTCGACCGGATCAACGATCATGGTGTAGGTGACCTGGCCGGAGAGATCGTTGGTCTTACCATTGCTGTAGTTGCCTATCGCCTGCAATTGGATTGTGCCCCCGTTACCCTGCAAGCTGAAGAATCCAGCCTGACCCGTAGGGGCCACGCCGTTTATCAGGCTTGCGCCCAGCGTAATGGTCTGCAAGTGGTTCGTCGTTCCGCAGCCCAGCATACTGAACACCAGCAACGCGCAAGCTAACGCGGTCAAGAGAGTTGTACGATTCACTGCCGAGTACCTCCAAAAGGAATCTTCCGCATCGTCGCAGCATCCGTCACACGAGGCAAGGTAACCAAAGTCACTGCACCGCACGGACGTGAGCCTCTGTCCTCTCGCGTAACCGCGCTCGGAGCCGTATTGCAGAAGGGCGATGGCGGAGGCGCGGGGTCATCTACAATCGACCCATGTCTAATCGACCCATGTCCGATCAGCCCTTACCCGATCAACCAGTGCCGCAACCCCCAGCCGCACCCGAAAGCGTTACGGAGTTTCACATCGGCGACGAATTCGGGACGGCCAAGCGCAATCTTCCGCCAGCCGGCATTCTCCTGATCTGCATCGCTGCCGTCGCTGTGATTGTGGGAATTTTCGCTTTCAAGGAACGGCAGAAACCGCAGGGCGCGGGCTCGATCGATTTCGTGGCTGCCGCCGAAGTGCCCGGCCAGAACATGATCCTCGCCGCCATCACTTTCGCGCTGCGCAATACGGCGGACAAACCGCTGTGGATTCACACCCTCCAAGCGCAGCTCACCACCGCCGACGGCAGAACTTTCGACGATAAGGCCGCTTCTGCGGTGGATCTCGACCGCTATTTCCAGGCATTCCCGGCTTTGAAAGAACGTTCCGAGCCGCCGCTTTCGCCCGAAACCAAATTGCTGGCCGGAGCCGAACAGAGAGGGACCATCATCGTCAGTTTCAAGGTTACCCGGGAAGTCTTCGATCAGCGCAAATCCCTGACCGTCACGATTCAACCCTATGACCAGGCGTTGCCCGTGGTGTTGAAGTGACGCACGATGGAGCGACGGGCTTCTCGCCCGTCCAGGGTGGCGCGGCCGGACGGGACGCCCGGCCCTCCATCATCAAACTAGCCCCACGCCTCACTCATTCTCGAGTTGTTGACGCGCTTCGGCGAGCGCAGCCTTCTGCTCGCCGCTCACCTTCGGATACTTCAAATTCATTCCCTTCATCGCATCCACCACGGCCTCCGAGACCACCAGCCGTGTGAACCACTTGTTATCCGCCGGCACAACGTACCAGGGCGCGTACGCACTCGCCGTGTGCCGGATCATATCCTCATACGCTTCCTGGTATGCGTCCCAGAATTGGCGTTCCTTCACATCGGATGCAGAAAACTTCCAGTTCTTGTCCGGTGTGTCGAGCCGTTCCATGAATCGGCGCTTCTGCTCTTTCTTTGAAACGTGCAGGTAGAACTTAACCACCGCAATGCCGTTGCGGGTGAGGTAGCGCTCGAAACTGTTGATATCTTCAAAGCGCTCCTGCCAGATATGTTTCGTCAGCAGCGCTTTCGGCAGTTTCTGGTCTTCCAGAATCTCGGGGTGGATGCGCACCACCAGCACCTCTTCATAATACGAGCGGTTGAAGATGCCGATCCGGCCTCGGGCCGGCACGCATCTCATGCAGCGCCACAGATAGCCGTGGTGCAATTCTTCCGCCGACGGCGCCTTGAACGACGACACGTTCACGCCCTGCGGATTCACGCCCGACATGACGTGCTTGATCGTCCCGTCTTTCCCGGCCGCGTCCATGGCCTGAATAATCAGCAGCAGGCCCCAACGGTCCTGCGCCGCGAGAATGTCCTGCAATCGGTTCATTTCTTTGATGCCGTTGGCCAGCAGTTTCTTCGCCTGCGGTTCCGACCCCAGCCCGTGCGTGTCCGCGGGGTCGTGATCCTTGAGGCGGAAGTGTTTTCCGTCTTCGATGCGGTAGCGCTTGAGCAATTTGTCGATTTTCATAGTGTCACTTTATGCGGCTTTCTCTAGCGTTGCTGATTATAGACAGAATTGTCCGGCGCAGGCTCGTCATACTCGCGGCCATATTTGTTCTTGTGCGCCCTGCGCTGCCCATTCGCTTCCGGAACTCGAATCACTCCCAGAGACGAAGCATTCTCCCCGATCGTGATCTCCCGAGTCAGCGGCTGTGCATTTTCCGGACCCATGCCCTCGCTCCAGACATGCAGCATGTAACGCCCGTAGGGAACGCCGGACAGACTAAGCTGCCCGTCCCGGTTTGACAAGCCATACAGCGGCGTCGCCAGCGTGATGACAACCGCGCTCATTTCGGGATGAATATTGCAGAAAATGTAGCTGATTCCCGGGCGGTCGAATCGCACCGTCCGTGAGGTGCCGGCCTCGTACAGACCAAGGTCAAAGCGCTTGCCTTCAAAAAGCGAAAAAACGTTATGGAAGAAGGGATCGCGATTGGGAAACTCCACCAGCGACCCCGCTGGAACCACCAGGATGTGCGGCTCGAAACTCTTGTTCTTCTGCACCAGCCGCGGGTTTTGCGGCGGGCTCGCCGGGGGACTTCCCTGCGCATTTGGCGCCGCCGTGGCGGCTTCGCCTCCCGCTCCCGTTATCGGCGTCAGCCGCACCACGGTCACGGGAATCGTTCCATGCCTCGTCTTGCCGGCACCACCGGCACCGATGACCTCGACGCGCCCGCGCACTGTCGTTGTCGCAGCCTCGGCCGCAGCCTCGGCCGTGGCCTGCGTCGTTGCCTGCGCGTGCAATGCGGCCGCGCCGGCCCACGACATCGCGACCCAGATCAGGATCGTTCTAGGGTTCATTGTGATGGCTTATCGTAGCTTCTTATACGGTTCTTAAAATTGACTTATTACCGTGCCACTGGCATCTGTCTGGTCAAAAAAGAACTCCCATTATCAGATTGAGCTGGCCCGCGCTATTGCCGCCGTCGGTAAGCGAATAGGTGGTCAGGCGCCGGTACTCAGCGGAAAACAACAGGTCCGACCGGGGACGGTAAATCATGTTCACAAAGCTTCCCCGGTTTCTCGCCAGCGCCGCATCCCCGTATGCCTGGGGATACGGGAAATATTTCAGGTCGCTGGCATAGGGATTATCCGTCCCAAAGGCTGCATTGAATTCCCATTTATTTGCGGGCCGGTATTTCAGTTGCGCCCAGCCGCCAATCGAGTTCAAAGCTTGTACTTCAGTGCTGGCCAATGTTGGATCGCCGCTGAAGAGCACGCTGCGTCCGATACCGCCGTACAGCCCGCCCAGGGCCCTTCCGCGATAAAACTTTCCGCTCAACGAGAACTGGCGGTTGAGCGGCAGTTCGATGTCGGTCATTCCGGCCCAGCCATCGACATTCCGGTTGAAACCGTAATCCTGGCGGCTGTAGAAGCCTCCCACGCCCACCCGCAACGGCTGTCCGAAAACATTTCGCGTCCATGCGATCCTTGCGCCGTACGCTGGTTGACGCGTCGATTCCCCCGGCCCTGCCTGCCGGTAAGAACCTGAGTTCGGCGCTTCGCCGCTCACCGGATCCAAAATTCCTCCCTGGAATGTGAGGCTCGACTGCTCCCCCAAAGCGACTCTGTGTTCCACTCGTATCTGCGGAACCCAGCCCCACAAGTTTCCCGCCGCGGAGAGCGCCGGAACTGCCAGCGAGGCAAACGATGTAGGCGAGTTCGGCGAGAAGAAAATCGCATCCTGCCCGGCCACAATCGAGGTGTTTGTCCAGTCCATCCGCATGGTACCTGTTCGCAAACGCACGAGGCCGGAGTTGATTCCGTTCGGAACCGGCGGGAACCCGCCCGCCAGATCGAGTTGCAGGTCTGCTCTCGTCTTCGCACCCGCCACGGTCGGCCCGAATGCCTCGATCCCGATCTCGGATTGCCGCAAGGTCGCCCCAAAACTTCCGCCTGAATCGCCCGCCGGCCGCGCGTACGCGATGGTGGGAAGATCGATGCTATCCGCCACACCTTGATTGCTCACCAGGTTCATCAAAACGATGCCCGACAGCCGCAACCTGTACTTCGATGCGCTTTCCACTTTGGTCTGATACTGATCGTCCACCTTCCCACTCAGCAGTTGGTATTCCTCTTCCAGTCTGGCCACACGCTCGCTCTTTCGCTGATCTTCTTTCTCATCTTGCGGCGCGCCGTTCTGCAAGACGCTCTGCGAGCTGGATTGGAAGCTTCCCGCAGGCTTGGAGTTGGGAGTCTCCGATTTCAACACCGCATCGCTCAACACGGCGCTCCGCGGTCGTGTTCCGGCGCGGACTTCGTCAAGTTCCCGGCGCAGTTCGGCCGTTTCCGCGCGGGCGCGCTGCCAGTCCGAGCGCATTCCGGCAACCGCCGCCTGCAACTCTTGAACCTGCTCGCGCAAGTCGCGAACCGACTCACTCACCGAGTCACGGTCAGGAGCCGACCCCGGAGAAGGTGACTCAGCCCGATTCGCAGCCTCCTGCGCGACTCCGGATACAGTCCACGCCATCACCCCCATCAGCATCCCCCATCGCAACCATTCAAATCCGCGCGTCATACGCATGTGGCCTCCTGCCCCTCTCCCCACTTAAGTTCTGGATTGCGGTGGTGTCCCAAGTTCATTACCACGAAGGACACGAAGTCGCACCAAGGTGTGAATCCCCCGAGAGTTTGCTTCGTGCTACGTAACATGCCGGGCGGTCAAAGCATTTTCTGTCGAGGGACTCAGCGGAATGTTCATGCAAAATGTCGTTCCCGAGGCCGACGTTTCCTCCACCACGACCTCGCCGCCGTGATCCTGGAGAATCTTCTGCACCACCGTCAATCCCATCCCCGTCCCATTTTCCTTGCCGTGGCTCACAAACGGCTCGAACAGCCGGTCCCGCACCGCCTCGGCGATTCCCGGACCGTTATCCTGGATGCGAATTTCCAGACTCTCGCCGTTGCGTCGCAGCCCGATATCGATTTTGCCCGATTCCGGCGGCACTGCCTCGCACGCGTTCAGCAGCAAGTTCAGCAAAGCGCGCTCCAGTTTCTTGAAATCGAACCAGCCCTCGGTCGATCCTTCACCAGAAATCCGAATCCGTATGCGCTGGAATTCCGGATGCGCCTTCACGCCCTGCACCGCGCGCTCGACCGCCGACCGAACGTCGCCGTAGGTGGGACGCAACGACTCTCTGGTGCGCGAGAATTCCAGGAGCGACTCGATCAACTCCGTCATCTGGTTGACCGCGATTCGTATTTCGGCGTAAAGATCTTCGCGCTGCCCCGGCGTCAGGTTGCTCTCACAAAGAAATTCCGCGTTCGCTACCACCGCCGCCAGCGAGTGGCGCAGATCGTGGGAAATCGAACTCGCCATCCGCCCGATCGTCGCCAGCCGCTCCGCGTCCAACAACTCTCTTTGTGTTTTCTGCAGGTTCTTTCTCATCCGGTCAAAGGTTCCGGTCACCTCGGCAACTTCGTCTTCCCCGCGCGCCTGCAACGGATACGCATAATCTCCTTGCTCGAGCGCGCGCACTCCCGCCACCAGATTCTCCAGCGGACGCGTGAAGGTGTGCGAGATCAGAAAAACCAGCAGGCTCCCCGCCAGCACCGCGGTCAGCCCGAGTGCCAGCAGCAACTCGTTCAGGCTGCTCAAGAACGCAGTTGCCTGATCGAACGATTTCAACACCCACAGATTCAGCGCTGGTACACCCGGAGTGGGCAAATTCACCGCCGTCGCCAGGAACCGCTCCCCGCCCAGCAGGATTTGATCTTGTTGCGGCGGGCCTCCAGCAGCCGCTCTCGGCGCCACGCGCAGCAACTCCGATTCCTGGGCAGGCTTCAGAGTACTTCGCACAACCAAATCTCCATACCGAAACGCCACTTCGCTCGCGGCCACGCGGCTTAGGTCCCGGACAACGCGGTCATCGATTTCGTAACCCAGCAACAAGTGTCCCAGAACCTGGTGTCCGCTCGACGGACCGAAATAAATATCCTGGAGGAAAACTTCGTAGAGGTGTCCTTCGACGTACCACCAGTGTCGCGTCTCAGCACTCGACAGCAAGCTCGACGCCACTTGCGGCAAAAAGTCCTGCCCCTGACGAACCGTGATCTCCGGTGGAGCGGCCTGCAAAGCCATCACCCTGCCGGAAGAATCGGCCAGCAGCAGCAAGTCGCTGCCCGCCAGTTGCCATAAATCCCGCGATGCATCCTGAATGGTTGCCGGGTCGTGCGTGGTCATCAGCGCCCGCACATTCGGCAGGTCGGCCAGCAGCGCCGCCGAACGCTCGAGCGTCACTTCCCTCTGTTTTTGAAAGTTGCGGAATGCGGAAACGGAATTCTCGAGGTCGCGCTGGATGCCGAGGCGCACCTCCTGCTGTACGGTGTGCCGCACCACCAGCAGCGTAGTGAACGTCAATGCCGCCGATACCGCCACCATGGAAAGCAGGAACTTGGTCCGCAACCGAATTCCGCCCATGGTCAAACCTCGAAGGGTTACAGGATATAGGTTACAAAAGGGTCGCTCCTCTGACCTCGCTCCGCTACGGCACAAACTTGTAACCCGAACTGTGTACCGTGCGGAAGTGCAGCGGATTCGCGGGATCTTTCTCCAGTTTCTGCCGCAGTCGCAGAATGTGATTATCCACCGTCCGCGTGCTCGGATAATTCTGGTATCCCCAAACGTGGTTCAATAACTCCTCACGCGAGAGCACGCGCTCCGCATTCTGGATCATGAACTTCAGCACCTTGAACTCCTGCGAAGTCAACTGCACCAGGTTCCCGTCCCGCCACAATTCCATCTTCGTGAAATCAACCTTCACGCCGCCAAACTTGAAAGTCTCAGTCAGCGGAATCCGCAACGATTGCGACCGCCGCATCGCTGTCCTCACCCGCGCCAGAAGTTCCCGCGGACTGAACGGCTTGGTCACGTAGTCGTGCGCGCCCAACTCCAGCAGCAGCACCTTATCCATCACTTCCGTTCGCGCACTGAGAATGACGATCGGCAACGATGGCGCGGCCTGGCTGATTTCCCGGCACACGTCCTGCCCCGGCGTTCCCGGCAGGCTCAAGTCCAGCACCAGCACGGACGGCACGGACGCCCGGAACATCTCCAGGCCAGCGGCACCGTTGCCCGCGATATCCACCGCGAAGCCTTCGGCTTCAAACAACCGTTTCAGAGCCTTTTGGACGGCGCGGTCATCCTCAATCACCAGAATTCGCTCCGAACTGGCCGGAACCGCCTCCATCGTCATGGTTGCCGCCGCTACTGCTGAAGATACGTTCTTGTTCACTGAGGCCCCGCGCACCGGATCGCCAGGAATCATACCTCTAAACTCTAGCCTGATATCAGGTTAATGGCACATTTCGGGATAGAAAATGACATGAATTTGACAATTTGTTGACAAATATGGGATTCAGAGAACCCTGGTTTGCCGGTAACCGCCAACCGCCGCCATCGAAATTTGACTTCCCGTCACTTCCTGCCCACAATAGAGGTAGTTCTTTGCAGGCCCATTCCCACCAGTGGGGGCGTCACGGCTTCGACGGAGATGCTTGCGGCCAAGAGGCATGCCGGGGTGCACACACCCGTAATCGCGTGCAAAATGATAATTGCCAATCAACAGATGGCATACGCAGC
>Ga0074046_10003771_pt1 | contig 12560 bp, 11 predicted proteins | sample BogForMeECP23OM3_FD_94441 | JGI IMG/M metagenome (GOLD analysis project Ga0074046, IMG submission 94441) | Bog forest soil microbial communities from Calvert Island, British Columbia, Canada - Bog Forest MetaG ECP23OM3 | ecosystem: Environmental > Terrestrial > Soil > Wetlands ...
GAAACTGGATTGCTCAGCACAATCAGCTTCTCCGGTTCTTTCCGAATGGACAACGTCTTGAAAGATCACAGGTGGCCCACTCATTCGCAAAAACCGCGAATGAGTGGGAGACGACCAATGTTACCGGGGTGAGACCCCCTGCGCCACGCCCTCGATGGCGAACTGGAGGATGGCTTTCAACTGTCCGTCGCTGATTCTCGTAGACCAGAGCAATTCCCTCGAAGGGGATGCGCCTCCGCCGGTCTTTGAAAATGTACGCCAGCGGAACGCGGGTCCAGCGGACAATCTAGGCGGAGCCGGATTTTCCGGTGGTGCCCAATGTAATTTGTTGACATGTTGACTTGTACTATTTGGACCGCTAATGCACCAAAATGAAGGCCAAAAAACGCGATTTTATAACATTAAGTCCTTATTTCACAATGTGTTACATACAAGTCACTCAGAATCAATATTTTGCACATGATTCGTTAGCTAAACTATTGATTCTACGTAAGACGGGGAGAGGGGGGCTGAGAGCCACGAGAGATATGCAAATCGGCCGTTGCGATTGCATAACTCCAACGACGGAAACGCATCTGTCGCTGCGATTGCGATACCTCTAATCGCCGCTCGCGCTCGTGACAGAAGTTAGATGAACGTGCTGTTACGATAAACCTCGTGTCGCTGCTCGAAGTCCGCAATCTCACGGTTGAGTTTGCAACTGCTCAGGGAAATGTCGCCGCTGTCCGCGATGTGAGCTTCCAGATTGCTCCGGGCGAAGTGCTGGGTTTGGTGGGCGAATCGGGATCGGGAAAGTCGGTGAGCGCGCTGGCCATCCTGCGTCTGCTTCCGCCGCAAGCGCGCATTCTGGGTGAGATTCGATTCTGCGGCGAGAACCTGCTCGCGATGCCTGAACCACGAATGCGCCGCGTCCGCGGAGCCGGAATCAGCATGATCTTCCAGGAGCCGATGACTGCGCTCAATCCCGTGATGCGCGTGGGCGACCAGATTGCCGAAGCAGTTCTGGCGCATCACGGAACAGGAAGCGAAGAAGATGTCGAAAAGCAGATCCCTCGCGGACTGAAGTCCACTCGTGATGACAATATCGCAGGTTCACCTAGCGGCAAAGTGGGCAAGGCTGACGCGTGGCGACTTGCGGTCGAGGCATTGCGCACAGTCGCGATTGCTGAGCCCGAGCGGCGCGCGCGCGACTATCCTCATCAGCTCTCCGGCGGACAGCGCCAGCGTGTGATGATTGCAATGGCTGTGGTGAACCGGCCTTCGCTGCTCATCGCCGATGAGCCGACAACCGCGCTCGACGTTACCATTCAGGCGCAAGTGCTTGACCTGCTTGCCGAGCTGCGCGAGAAGTTTGCGCTGGCGATGCTCTTCATCTCCCACGATCTCGCCGTGGTCTCGCAGGTAGCGCATCGCATAGGCGTAATGTACGCGGGCAGCGTGGTCGAAATGGGAATCGCGGAAGAAGTTTTCACTCGTCCGGTTCATCCTTACACGCGCGGGCTGTTACACTCGGTGCCGACGCTGCGCAGCGAGCGCAGCCGACCACTTCAGACCATCGAGGGAACTGTGCCTGCCATCAGCGCTCTGCCGCCGGGTTGTGCGTTCGAGCCGCGCTGCTCATTCCGCATCGCGAGATGTTCGGTCGCGCTCCCGCCGTTAGTGGAAGTAGCGCCCGGCCATCTGGCCCGCTGTCCGGTGTTATCGGCGGAGGTCGGTTGATGCGGCTGCTCCTGCTTAGCGACATTCACGCCAATCTGGAAGCGCTGGAGGCCTGCCTTGCTGTCGCTCCCGCTCATGATCTGATGGTCAATCTCGGTGACGTCGTCGGCTACAACGCGTCGCCCAACGAGGTTTGCGAGCGGGTGCGCGCCCTGGGCGGATGGATTGTGCGCGGCAATCACGACCGCGCCTGCTCCGGGCTGACCGATCTGTCGGAGTTCAACCTGGTTGCCGCGATGTCAGCGCGCTGGACGCAGACTACTCTGCTGCCCGAACATCTGGAGTGGTTAAAGGAGCTGCCCCGAGGACCGATGCGCCTCGGCGAACTGGAGGGAGTCGAGTTTGTTCATGGCTCACCGCGCGATGAAGACGAGTACGTGCTGAATCCCTCCACTGCCGGCGCAAACCTTAGATTGCCCGATCACGCCGACAAGATTTTCTTCGGCCACACTCACTTGCAGGGCGGCTTCGCTTTCCAGAATGGGCAAATGCGGTCCTTTGCGCCGGTTTTCCCCACAGGAGAGGACGTCGTGGAGTTCGCCATGCCGCTGGCCGCGGATGAGCGGTACCTCATCAACCCCGGCTCAGTTGGTCAGCCTCGGGATGGCGACTGGCGAGCGGCTTTCGCTCTTTACGAGCACAACGGCGATGCGCCCGGAGCGGTGACGTTCTATCGCGTCCCGTACGATATTGACGAAACCCAGAAGCGAATTATTTCCGCTAATCTTCCCGAGCGCCTTGCCTTGAGGCTGAAGCTGGGGCGGTAAGCACGCGACGAAGGCGTACTTCACCGCATCGAAGAATTCAGGGGGTAAACTACACCTCATGCCGTGCCGGCCGTTTCCCGGAAAGTCGCCGTACCGCTCTCAAGAATTTCCTGGCGGTACGATCAGCACCTCAGAACAGGGCTATCTAATCACCTACATCGATGGCGGCTCGCGAGGGAATCCCGGTCCGTCAGGATATGGCGTCGTCGTGGAAGACGAAGTCGGCCGACCGGTCGCTGAACTCAGCGAGTTCCTGGGCCGCCAGACCAACAACTATGCCGAGTATTCGGCCTTGCTGGCCGCGCTCAATTACACCCTGCGGCACGGATTCAAAGCGCTCAAGGTCATTAGCGATTCCGAGCTGCTGGTGAAACAAATCAACGGGGAATACAAAGTCAGCAGCCCCGCGTTAAAAGAACTGCATGTCCGGGCGATGAAGATGCTCGACCAGTTCGACTACTTCGAGATCAAGCATGTATTGCGTGACAAGAATCGCGAGGCCGACCGGCTGGCCAACCTCGCGATGGACCGCGGGATTGCCAAGAAAGCTCCAGTGATCGCGGCGACGGACGTCGGCGGCGTAGCCTCTGTTGTTCCCGAGGTCAATGGCGTGGTGCGCAATGGGGTCATCGAGTTCCTCGGGAAGCCTCTGCTTGATGGCACGCTGGTCAAGATTCGTGCAGCTAACCCGCCCTCGAAGTAATAACGGCCATTTCGCGCGACCGTGCGTGGAAAGAGGTACCTGTGGAGCTGTTCATCTTCGCGCGGTTTCATTCACGTCCGGGCCAGGAAGACGCCGTGGCGCAGGCGGTGCGCGATGTCCTCGGCCCGTCCCGCGAGGAAGCAGGCTGCCTAAGCCTCAACGCTTTTCGCTCGATTCGCGATCCCGGGCTTTTCTATATTCACTCACGCTGGACAAACGAAGCTGCTTTTGACCTTCATGCCACGCTGCCACATACGGTACACTTCGTCGAATTGGTCGAACCGCTGATTGATCACCCGCTCGAGGTGACGCGAGCGGGACTCTTGGGCTGAAGCTAATTCCGGCGTGCGCGCGGCAGCCGGATGAGCGCTATATCCTGAAGGTGAAGAACATCCTGCAGATATTCGCGAAGCGCCATCAGGATGAACGCTGCTTCTGCCGTGAGGAACATTCCTAGGTAGCACACGGTCAACTGCAAGCTGTCCGGAATCTCTCGGTAATCGGCGGCTTTCAGCAGATTCGCAGTGACGTCCATGACGCCCCGTTCCGAGAATACGGTCAGCGAATCCATCAGGTAGTGGTGATACAGGAACACCAGAGTTAAGGAAGCTAATATCAGGAGCAGCGGAACGAAGGAAACGAACATCCGCAGGGTCACGTGTCCATCCGGCCGGGTATAGAACATCAGTCTTCCCAGCGAATGCCTGATGTAAAAAAGGTAGCCCAGCATGAGGAAGCAGAACAGCGAAGTGTAAGTCGAGAGGAACTTCTCTTGCGCCGCATACGTCGGGATCAGGTGGAACGCCGCCAGCGGAATGGGCAACGATGCGGTCACCACCGAAGCGGTCCCCATGTAAGCCTTAAAGAACTGGGCAAAGGCCGCGAACCGTACTGGCTCGTGAGGTTCAGCTTCGGAATGTGCGGCCCGCAGGCCTACGGCACTGGTATCTCGCATTTGACCTTTGCATCCTGGAACGCGGAGACCGTTATCGGTTCCGTCTTTTTCACGGTGCCGCCCACTTGTTTGGTGGCATACACCGAGTACATGCCGGGTGGCAACGCCTTCGAGGTCGGCGTGCTCATCTGCGGGAAGGACAGTTCCGCTGAATTCAGCCCGCTCACGGACACCCACTTGTACATCACCGTCCATCCTGCATCCGGCTGGCCATTCTTGACGGTGTTCGCGATGACCGTAATCAGTCGCCCTGCTCCCCATGCACGACAGTCCGTCACCTTGATGTGGAGATCGTTGGCAATGCTCGCCAAGACCTGTTTTGCTGCCTCCTTCTTCTCGGGTTTCGTGTTCAATATGTTCGCCACCTCAAGACACCACCTAGCCTCATGTGACAGATCTTCGACATATTCTTTCGGCGGCGCAAATGGCAACCACCCACCACTTCGGTTGTAGTCGCCACCCCGGCCGTAACCCTGCCCGCTCACCGCCCCGCCGCTGGCGTAGCCACCTTTCAGCAGTCCCAGGGTCAGTTGCTCTTGCGCATCGAGGAGCTTGAACGAAATATCAGGCGCGCTTCCGGCAACGCTTTTACCGCATTGCTTTATTCCAGCGAGCGCATCGGCCGTCGGCTCAAGCCAGGGCGGAGGCACGGAAGATTGCGCGCACAAAGAGACGAACGACAGGAGCACACCGAAGAAAACGCAACACGCGCCGCGGCAGCAACGGTCGGCACGTCGCGACAGATTCTTGATTGGGCAGGTTGTGGGCATCCAAAAACCCTCCCGCTATGACCTAGCACACAGGGACGTGATGCCTAGAAGGATATAGCACTTTTTGGATTCTTGAGCACTCTTCGCGTGGTCTAGTTTAGTGCAACTTCAGGCTCACTCTTGAAGCAGTTACAATGGAAGGTTTCCTGCCCGCATAAACTGCAATTAACAAAGGAGGTCTCCTTGATCGCTCGTTACACGCGGCCTGAGATGGGACGCATCTGGAGTGACGAAAACAAGTTTCGCACCTGGCTCGAAGTGGAAATCGCCGCCACCGAAACCCTGGCTGAAGCCGGAATCGTGCCGCAGTCGGCAGCCAAGGCCATCCACGAGAAGGGTGACATCGACGTCGCCCGCATCAACCAGATTGAAGCTGAAGTGAAGCACGATGTCATCGCCTTCACCACCAATGTGGCCGAGAAGGTCGGTCCAGAATCGCGCTGGCTGCACTATGGGCTCACGTCAAATGACGTAGTGGATACCGCGCAGGCGCTGCTGGTGAAGCAGGCATCGGCCATCATTCGCGAAGACCTCGCGAAGCTACGCGAGGTGCTGAAGCGCCGCGCACTGGAGTTCAAGGACACGCCGGCGATCGGCCGCACGCATGGCATCCATGCCGAGCCCATTACGTTCGGCCTGAAGCTGGCCAACTGGTATTCCGAAGTGCAGCGCGATATCGAGCGTTTTGAGATGGCTGCCGAGCAGATGCGCGTCGGAAAGCTCTCCGGAGCGGTGGGAAACGCGGCCCACCTCGAACCCGAATACGAAGAGAAAATCTGCCAGCGGCTGGGCTTGAACGTCGCTGCCGTTTCGTCGCAGGTAATCCAGCGCGATCGCCATGCTTTCTACATTGCGACGCTGGCGGTGATCGCATCCACGCTGGACAAGATCGCCACCGAGATTCGCCACCTGCAACGTACCGAAGTTCGCGAGGCCGAAGAATTCTTCAGCGAGAAGCAGAAAGGTTCGTCGGCCATGCCGCACAAGCGCAATCCCGTAACCTGCGAGCAGATCAGCGGTCTGGCGCGCGTTGTGCGCTCCAACGCGCAAGCAGCGCTGGAGAATGTCGCGCTGTGGCACGAGCGCGACATCTCGCATTCCTCCGCCGAGCGCATCATCCTGCCCGACTCAACCATTCTTGTCGATTACCTGCTCAACAAGGCGACGAACCTTATCGACACGCTTCTGGTTTACCCGAAGCGCATGATGAAGAACCTGGAATCGACGGGCGGGCTTGTTTTCAGCGGACAGTTGCTGCTCGACCTGGTCGAGGCTGGCGTGCTGCGCGAGGATGCTTACCGGCTGGTACAGTCGAATGCCATGCGGGCGTGGAAGGAAGACCTGAACTTCCGTGAGCTGATCATGAACGATCCAGAGATCACAGCCAAGGTAAAGCGTGAGACTCTGGAGCACGCGTTTGACTTGCAGCGTCCGTTGCGGAACGTGGACAAAATTTTTAAGAGGGTGTTCGGGAAGTAGTAGGGAGCTACTCCAGCCGATTGATAACCGCCGCCACATACCCTGCCCCGAAACCGTTATCGATGTTGACTACGCTCACATTCGACGCGCACGAGTTCAACATTCCCAATAGCGCCGCGATGCCCTGGAAGGAAGCTCCGTAACCAACGCTGGTTGGCACCGCAATAACCGGAACGCCAACCAAGCCTCCCACGACGCTGGGCAGCGCGCCCTCCATTCCGGCGCAGACAATGACCACGCGGGCCTGGGTCAACGCCTCGCGCCGTGCCAGCAAGCGATGGATGCCTGCAACCCCGACGTCGTACACGTGCTGCACCTCGTTGCCCATGATTTGGGCTGTGACTACAGCTTCCTCCGCTACCGGAATATCACTCGTGCCAGCGGAGACCACGATGATCGTCCCTTTGCCATACCTAGTTCCATCCTGCGTTAGCGTGACGGCACGCGCCAACTCGTGCAACTCCACCTTTCGAGACTTGCGCCGCACCGCACGAAACTGCTCCGCTGAAACCCGCGTCGCCAGTACGTTATGGCCGTGTTGCGCGAGCCGCGCAAAGATCTCGGCAAACTGCTGCGGACTTTTTCCCGGCCCGAAGATGACTTCCGGTATGCCGATGCGAAGCGTCCGATGATGGTCCACATTGGCGAAGCCGAGATCTTCGAAGGGAAGATGCTTCAGCCGCTGCACCGCTTCATCGGGCGAGAGCTTACCGCGCTTCACCTGCTCAAACAGTTTCTTGATGGCGTCGGAATTCATGATCAGGGCTGGTGTTCAAGGGTTAGTTTCACGGTTTGAGTTCCGAGTTGCAAGTGGAACACGACCTGGTGTAAACCTAAGGGCCACCGCAAACCGAGTGATACGACTAAACCCTTAGATGCCCGCGCAACCCAATCCAGCACCGCGGACCCTCACCGTCGCCGTGACCGGCGCCAGCGGTTCTATCTTCGCCAAGCATCTGCTCGACGCCCTCGACCGCGATGGTCGGGTCGCAACGATCAACCTTATCCTGTCCGACAGCGGACTACGGGTAATGGCCGAAGAGCTCGAGGTCGCAGGCCGTAACGATATCATTCCCAAGCTGCTGGGACGACTTTCGCAGAAGATCCGTCAGCAAAACAACACCGACATCGGCGCCAACGTAGCCAGCGGTTCGTATCAGACCGACGCCATGATCGTGCTACCGTGCAGCGTGGGCACACTGGCGCGCATCGCCAACGGAATGGCGATCCAGCTTATCGAGCGGGCCGCCGACGTTTGCCTGAAAGAGCGCCGGCCGCTCATCCTGTGTGTACGCGAGACGCCATTCAATCTCATCCACCTTCGCAACATGACCCTCGCCGCTGAGGCGGGCGCGACTATCTTCCCGATCATTCCTGCGTTCTACTTCCGTCCTGTCTCAACGGATGAGATTGCGCGCGAGTTCGTGAACCGGGTCCTCGCCCACGTGGGCTTGTCGCAGCCCGACGCGTATCAGTGGAAGGGCCAATAGCTCAGCGCGATCCGACTCACAACTCAGAGACAGGCGGCGACGACGCTTTCGCGTGCTTGTCGCGCACCGCGAGCAGCGCCAGCGCACATGAGCCAAGACGAGCCAGAATGTTGTCGGTGCGACTGGCCACGACGACCGGCACTCTGGCGCCGATCACCATACCGCATGCCTGTGCGTCCGACATGTACTCGAGCTGCTTCATCAGGATGGCTCCCGCTTCCAAGTCCGGGACCACCAGGATGTCGGCCTTCCCCGCAACCGGCGAGGCGACGCCTTTCGTCCTGGCTGCGGCTTCCGACACCGCAACGTCGAATCCCAGCGGGCCGTCGAGCACGCCTCCGGTGATCTGACCGCGGTCAGCCATCTTGCACAGCACAGCCGCGTCGAACGACGACGGCAGGTCCGGCGAGACGGTCTCCTGCGCTGACAGCAGCGCAACCTTCGGTTGGGCAATCGCCAACGTGTGCGCCAGGTCGATGGCGTTCTGCACGATGTCGCGCTTCTCTTCCACCGTGGGTGAAACATTCACCACGGTGTCGGTCATAAACAGCGGACGCGGAAAGCTCGGTATCTCGACCGCGGCAACGTGGCTCATGCGCCGCGCTGTACGCAAGCCCAGCGGCGTGTCCACAAACTGCATCAACTCCCGCGCATGAAGGCTGCCCTTCATCAGGGCCTCGACTTTGTGCTCGCGCGCCATGGCCACCGCGCACTCCGCCGCCTGATGGCTGTGCTCGGTAAACTCCATTTCAAATTGCGTGATGTCCAGCTTGCAGTACTCCGCCGCGGCTCGAATCTTCGCTTCCGGCCCCACCAGCACTGGGATAATCAGGCTGGCCTCGGCTGCCTCAATGGCGGCCAGCAGCGAGGCGGTATCCACGGGATGAACCACTGCGGTGCGAATCGGATACAGGCCCTTCGCCGCCTCGATAAGCCGGCGATAATGCCGTCCCTTTTCCAACAGTTTGACCTCGGGCAGCCGCACACGCTCGCGTGAGATCTTCTCCGTTGGCGCGATCACTTCGGCCGTTCCGCTGATTACGATTTCGCCTCGCTGATTGGCCGCCTGGCACTCCAGGGCGACGCGGTGCTTGTCCTCGTCCATCTCCGCGACCGTCACGGTCACCGTAATCGTGTCGCCCAAGCCAACCGGCCGGCGGAAGCGCAACGACTGCCCCAGGTAGATGGCGCCGGGTCCGGGAAGCTGCGTGCCCAGCACGGTAGAAATCAGCGCACCGCCCCACATGCCGTGCGCGATGATCTTGTGGAACATGTCACTGTCGGCGAACTCCTTGTCCACGTGCGCCGGGTTCACGTCGCCTGACATGATGGCAAACAGTTCGATGTCCCGGTAGGTGAGGGTGCGGGACAGACTGGCAGAGTCGCCGACCCTGAGCTCGGAAAAGGTGCGATTCTCGATTCGATCCAAGGCGGAAATACTCATGAGGACCTCGCAGGTGGCGGCTACTCCAAAACTTCTACCCTACATTAGGATGAGCCGTTGGGGCAGTGAGCTTCGTCACCAAGGCCGGTGGCACGCTTTTACTGCAGCTTTGCATATTCCGATTTGGCCTGCTTCAGAACGGGGATGTCGGGGTCGGCATCTTTCCAGAGTGTGAGGAATTCTTTGAACGCGGCCAGCGCGCGAACGCGCGCGGCGTCGGCATCCGCCCCCTGCGAGTTCTTCGCCTGCAGGCTATTGGCCCGGGCCACGCCAAGGTGCGCTAACGCTCCCGTCCAGCAGTTCCAGACGATGCCGCTGTGGTCGAGGATCTTCTGAAACTCCGCCGCGGCGGCGCGGCCTTGTCCCGATGCGAGATAGGCCTGGCCGCGAATATACGTCGGACAGAGGCAGGAAAGGTTGTTTACGAACGCGATTTGCCCGAACTCGATGGGTGGGGCAGCAGCCTGCAGATTATCCAGGGCGGCAGCCGGATTCTTCCGGTTAAGCGCCACTTGTGCCCTAATTGCCGGCAGCCAGTACGACTGCATCTGAGTGTCAAGAGGGTAGCGCTTGTTCAGGTCTTGCGCCATAGACTCGGCGCGCGCTGTATCGCCGGCCATCGCAAACGCCAGCGCCGCTTGGACGCCAGCGCCCTGACTCGCAGGCGCGAGCTTCAGCCCCGCTTCTGCTGTCCGCCGCGCTTCCGTTGCATTGCCCAAACCGGCTTCGCGCCGGGCAGCATTCCCCTGCCATGTTGCTCCAGTCTCTTTGCTGTCCGCACGAACGGCGGAGTCCACGGCCAGCTTGGTCAGCTGCCGTGCCTTTCCCAGATGACCTGCGTAACTCTCGGTATCGGAGACGAGCGAGAGCCCAACGTTCTCGTATTCGGGCTGGTCCGCAAACCATTGTTGCTGTTCCGTCATCGCCGGGGAATTTGACCCGAGAAAAGCCAGAGCGTAGAGAACATCGTGCAGCAGGTAGTCATCCAGTTTTCGCGCCTGCGCCTCGCCTATGATCTGCCTGGCTTCGTCGAAGCGCTGCAAAGCGAGCAGGTAGTAACCGAGGTTGGCGTAGGGAGAGACATTATCCGGGTCAAGAGATAAACCTCGGCGAGCCATCTCCACCGCCTTCTCATACCGTCCCTGCTCGGCGTACACGGTACCCAGTTCGTCGTATCCTTTGCCGTCTCGTGGATAAGTATCAATGTGCTCCTGAAACGTCTGCGCCGCCTTATCCAATTCCCCGGTTACATTCAAGTAGTAATCGGCGGTAATATTTAGTTTTTCCCGCTCGCTGGCACGATCCCGCAACTCGAACGCCTTGGCGAAATACTCGCTGGCCCGCCCTAGCTCAAAGAGGCCGCCATAGAGCTCGCCTACAGCCCGATACCCCATGGCAAAGCTCGGGTCGAGTTGGATGGCACGTTGCATGTAGGGCAAGCCTGCAGCGTAGCCTTTCTCGCTGGCCGCCTTTTCGCCGAGGCTGTAGGCCCGCAGGGCTTCCAGCGAAGGGGTGGTGGCCTCGGCCAGCGGAACATCGAATTTCTCCACCGTCGCCATTGACTCACCCAATTGAGCGCGCAGCTTGGCCGCCGCCTCCCCCAGCGCATCCAACACCTGCTCTTTGGCCGCCGCCCTGACCTGCTCCTGCGCCAGCATCTCGCCGCTGCGGCAATTCACCGCCTTCAGCCACAGCACATATTCCTTGCCCAGACTGGCAATCGAGCCGGCAATATAAGCCTTGCTCCCCGCCCGCAAGCAAAGCTCGTGGGCCACCTCGGTCGTGAGCACGCTGCCCGCCGGACGTGCCATTAGTTGCAAAGTCGCCGCCTCTTTGTCGTCGGAAAGTACATTCAGGAAGGGCGATTGGTTCAGAGCGACGCCGAGCGCGGTGTTCAGAGTGTCGTCGAAAACCGGATCTCCCGTCTTATTGGCGAAGTCGGCCAGAACGACCGTGTCCTTAACCGTCAGCTTCTGCGCCCGCTGCCGAGAGTAGAAGAGCCCACCTGCTGCGGTGGCAGCCGCTAAGAGCACCGCGGCCATTGCGAGCGAAAGCTTCTTTCGCTTTGCCTTGGAACGTAATCCTGCCGCGGTTCGCTGCTCGGCTTGCAGCTTCTGCGGCAGCGCCGGATTTCCTGCGTCGTCCGTGAACAGGTTGTAGATATGGATACGGACGCCGTGCTTCACCTCCGCCTCGCCCAGATCGTGCAGGGAACGGTTCCAAGTACCCAACTGGCTGAGGACATCGGCCACGGCATGCGAGACTAGAATGTGTCCGGCATCACCGCAGTCCATCACCCGTTGTGCCATATTGATGCCGCCGCCAGCCACGTTCCGGGCGGCGTTGATGTCGGCGACGCGGTACACCGGCCCGGTATGGACGCCCATGCGCAGTTTGATTTCAGGATGTTCGCGAAGAGCACGACTCAGTTCCAGCGCACAATGCACAGCCGATTCGGGATCGCCGAAGAAGACCAGCGCCATGCCGTCTCCGGTAGGCAGGCAGACCAGCCGGTCCTTGCGCTGCGCTCGCGCGAAAGCTGCTGTACTGCGCACAGCTTCCTGAAACTCACTCAGAAGCTGTTGCTGCTGCTCCATTGGCAGCTTGGAATAGGCCACAATGTCGGTGAACAGGACATGCGCCATTTCCAGCGATGGAGCTAGCTCTGACGCACCTTGCGGACTAGGCGGGGTAACCGGTGGCACGCTTCGCTCCCGAGGACAAACTTACCACTGTAACCGGCAACGCCGAAGTTTATTTTCCGGCGGGGCAGGAGTGTTCCACATGCAGAGGGAATGTCTGTGCAGAAAAACCACCGTTCGACGCCGGGCGAGGGAAGAGACACGACATGATTGTCAGTGCCTCATCGCAAAAGCCGGATCACGCACAGCTGCACCGCGCTGACTGACAACGGCATGCCGATCGGCACACTCCCCTGCACCCTGGCCTCCGTCACAACCATCAGAGCGCCGTCAACTTACAAGTTCAGTTTGCAGCGCAGAACGCCCAACAACCCGAGGACGCCGGAGCCAAACAGCAGGATGCTGCTCGGTTCAGGCACAGGCGGTCCGCAGTCGGGTGAGTTGTTTCCGGCACCACAGCCAGTGGGTTTGACCGTGAAGGCTTCCGAAGGAATCGTGCCTACGGAGCTTTCCGAAGCGCTCGACGGGCCGCTGTTCTCATCCCAATAGACCGGATCGCCGCTGGGGACGACCGCGTTCTGCAGGTTGAGC
>Ga0074046_10003773_pt1 | contig 12556 bp, 9 predicted proteins | sample BogForMeECP23OM3_FD_94441 | JGI IMG/M metagenome (GOLD analysis project Ga0074046, IMG submission 94441) | Bog forest soil microbial communities from Calvert Island, British Columbia, Canada - Bog Forest MetaG ECP23OM3 | ecosystem: Environmental > Terrestrial > Soil > Wetlands ...
AATGAAAGGAGCGAGAAAAACAAAAAAGCCGCATAAGGCCTTAGTTCCTGTGAATACTGGACATGGAAAGCAGAAATGGCAAGCAGGAAAGAGCTATAAATTCCGACTTGCTTGTTGAACATTTCCTTTCCCAATAAATAAAGCACGGGGATTGAAAGCGTCCCCAGCAATGCCGCCGGGATTCTCACAATAAAATCGCTCTTTCCGAATGCGAGCATGGCATGCACCATCAAATAAAAAAGTGGTGGGTTTGAATCGAATTGCAGCAAATCCTGAGACCAGAGGCCTCTGATTATTCCGATACAGTCCTTTTGTGCAACCAAGATGGTGCCCATTTCATCCCACCACAGGGTTTGGGCGCCAAGGTGATAAAACCGCAGCAATGCGCCGGCTGACACAATCAATACAACCAAGATAAAGTGAATATCTTCCTTGAATTTTTTCCTGGTAGTCGCTGTCATTTCTTCGATTATCACTTCGCTACTGCTCTCCATAGCTGAAGCAAAAGATTCGTGAGAAGCCCGGCCGCCACATCATCGAGCATTACACCCAGCCTTCCGCTTACCGCGTTCTCAATATTCCGGATCGGGGGAGGCTTGAGTATATCGAAAAACCTAAACAAAAGAAAGGCTGCTATCAAATAGCCGGCTGTAAGGGGCAGTAGGAATACGGATATCAGCAGTCCAGCAAATTCGTCAATAACGATGCGGCCGCTGTCTTCACCGAAGATGCCTTCGGCGATATGGGCAGTTATCGTCCCCAAAAACAATGTAACAAGAATAATCGAGCCGCTCAGCGGCACGCCGGGTTTAATAAGCCACACAAATATCAAAGCCGCGAGGCTCGCGAAAGTGCCGGGAGCAACCGGTATATAGCCGACAAAGAAGACAGTGGCTATGATTCGTGACAAAAACCTGAAAAAATCTTTCATCGTCCTGATATATTATCGCAAAAGAGGAAACGCCGGCTGTTCATTTATCTATTCGCCAAAATTCTTTCATAATTTTATTATTCTGCGTTGTGACGATACCGAAACCGAAAAACAGTAAAGCAAAAATTCCGAGAAACAGACCCACAAGGGCCATAAATACTGCAACTTCACCTCTCACCAATCTATATACGGCATCGCCGATAAAACACAATGATCCGAGCACACATAATAAGCTGAATGACCAAAAATACCTTATCGGGTTGGCAAAAAAAGCGAAATTCAAGTGCGATAAAATCAGTTTCCCAACTTTAGACGAGGACTTCCTCTTGACGTTCTTGTCCTTAACCAGTTTGTTGTCCTTCCACTCAAGTATGGCTGGAACTTCGCCAATCCTGCGGCCAAGTGTAACAAGTTTAAGCAGGACTTCGAGATGGAATTCCTTCCCTTTTTCGTCGGTTTTCAGCCTTTGAATGATCTCCCTGCGATATCCCCTCGTCATTCCGGTATTCATGGTGGTTTTTCTCGTAAAAAACAGCCCAATGATTTTATTCCCTATTCTGGAGATCCAGACCCGCCTGGAGGGAACGTTTTTGTAACCACCTCCGGGCAGATTCGGAGATGCAACTACGATATCGAGAGACGGGTCTTCTTTAAACTTATCTATAATCCTCTCGACTATATCCTCTCCCCATGAAAGATCGATCTCTGTAGTAATGATAATATCACCGCTTGCAGCATCTATGCCGGTTTTTAATGCGTGGCCCCTGCCCTGATTAAATGGATAAGTAATCAATATGACATTTTCAAGATCGGCAACGATGTGTCTCACTATCTCAAAACTCTTGTCCTTGCTGCCGTCATTCACCAGGATGAGTTCCCATTCATACGGCAGCTCTTTCAGCTTAGCGGTAAAAACACTGACCGCCTTTTCGATGATGGCCTCTTCATTGTAATAAGGGCATACAATGGAAATTTTTCGTATTTCTCTTTTTTCTTTTTCTATGATTCTTGGCATAAAATTAATATTTTCCTACAGCCCGGTTCCGGCATATGGCATAGCGATAATAAAGATAGCATAATCAGGATCAATGTTTAAAGCCTTTTATATAAACCATAAATCCCAAATGTGTATCCATGAAATGCGCCACAGGCTCAGGAATCAGCCTTTGAAATGGCAGGAATCTAACAGGAAAATAGTGGAGCTCCATTTCAATATTGTTAAATCTCTTCAGCATTTTCTTCACTTCCGAACGGGAATAGACTTTGCCCAGTGGATTGTCCTTTCCATCATAATAATTGATAAACTCTTGCAGAGAGATGTTTCCCTTCAACTCTTTTATTCCATGCATGCCAACCTTCAACAACTTCATCAGCCTGATAAATAACGGGAATACGCCATTTCTGAGAAGCATGTTTTTGTAATAGAGCGATATGATAAATCTCCCATTTCTCTTAAGGACCCTGTGTATCTCATCAATGGCCTTTTGTGTATTTGGGGTATGGTGCAAACATCCCATACTCGTGACCATATCGAAAGACTCCGCTTCAAATGGAAGGTTTTCGGCATCCGCCTCGATTATCGCGGCATTAAGGCCATACAGTTTTAGTCTTTTACGTGAAATGATCGTCGCGGTTTCCGTCAGATCTACACCAGTAACCGATGCGCCGTGCCTGGCATATTCGCAAACTACCCAACCAGTTCCGCAGCCAACGTCCAAAAGCTTTAATTTGCCGCTGTTTTGGAATTCGCAAAAGTCTTTGGCGTATTTTTCTATTTCGTCTCTAATGCTGTTATGTTTTTCAAAAAACTCTAATGTGCCGGGTTCTTCCTCGATCTCATAGGAACAAAGAGGATGTTCATTCCAGAATTTTCTTACTTTCCCTTTTAATTCACTGTCCATACATCTCCTCAAATGATGCCGCACACATCGTCATCACCTGCCGTCATAAGCAAGCAGAGCTTCCAATGTCCTGGCGGCAGTATTACCGTCCCACAAAGGAGGCTTGGTTCCCCTCTTCCAGTTCCCCGATAAAATAATTTCAGCCTTTCGCCGAAGATCGGCCACAGTGCAAAGTTCATTGGTGCCGTGCGTAATTGTAATCGGCCTCTCAGTGTTAGGACGCAATGTAACGCACGGAATGCCCATGTACGTGGTCTCCTCCTGAATTCCGCCGGAATCCGTAACTGTAAAGCCGGCATCAAAGACCAACCTCATAAAATCAATATAGCCCAGCGGTTCCGTTATGGTCGCGCCTCTTATATTGACAAGGTCATCCCATATCCCGATCTCCTGGAACCTCTTTTTAGTGTGCGGATGTACCGGAAAGACACAATGTACGGTGCCCGCCAGATCGATAATGGCCCGGAGCAGACCAGCAACAAAGTCCGGATTATTCAGATTCGAGTGGCGATGAACCGTGAGGACAAAATATTCCTTCGGCTTTAAATTGAAAGTCAGCAGCGCCGGACTCATCATGATTTTATCACGCATCATTTCCAGGGCGTCGATCATTATGTTTCCCACAAATACGACCCTGTTACCTTCGATACCCTCTCGTTTCAAATTTTCGTTGGCATCAAGAGACGGCGTCAGCAGAAGATTTGATAGTGCGTCCGTAACAATCCTGTTGATCTCCTCTGCCATGCTCCGATCAAGGCTTCTAAGCCCTGCTTCGACGTGGGCCAGCCTTATACCGAGTTTGGAGGCCACAAGAGATGCTGCAAGCGTTGAGTTCACGTCGCCGACAACGACAACCCAGGACGGACTGTTCTCGACACAAACCTTTTCGAACGCCACCATAGCTTTGGCAGTCTGTTCGGCATGCGTCCCGGATCCCACGCCCAGGAACATATGAGGATGTGGAAGACCCAAATTTGCAAAGAATACATCTGACATATTGGCGTCATAATGCTGCCCTGTATGAACAATATAAGGATCAAATTGCGACGGGAACTTCAGCATCGAGTGATAAAGGGGAGCGACCTTCATATAATTCGGCCTGGCGCCGACAACAAGCAATACTTTCATGATGCCCTTAATATCCCGTTTCCGGGACTCTTAACCCCGGCGTCAGCCGGCCTGAACTCACATACGGAATCGTCATACCCCTCTCCCCTTATCATCTCTTCCTCCATATGCGCATAGCGGGATGATCCCATATGGAATGTCGAAAATTTGTCCAGGTGTACCGCTCCTGCAGCACCCTGGGGCAGCCTGTCTTCAATGACCACCCTGTCAGCCAAAAACCGAACTGTCCGCAATAAAGACGCCGGGAATCGGCGCTTGCGGCGCACCAGCGTATTTACGAGTAATTTCTTCACGGCATATGCGGCAAAGGCAAAACGTCCCACTGTCAACGTAAACAGCCGGAAGGCCATAAAAAGCCACGGACCGAATAGCTTCTGATTTACTGCAACGAACGGCGCCGTTATCTCGATCTCGTCACCATTGACATGGAAAGATGATGCTCCTTGAGCCTGGCTGCTCAGCCACATATTCTTCAGTTTCAGCAAATAGCCGCATGATTGAAAAGCGAGTCTCCCTGTCCGCTTATTCCACACCCTCGCAACTCCGCCTTTCTTGCAGCCGACAACCGCATAATAAGAATCTGTGCTCTTTACTACCAAACCGGCTTCAGGAAATTCCCAAAGGCCGGTAGTGGCAAATGGAAGTCCCGACCCTGATATATTATCCCTGCGCTGCTGGCAATGTTCGAAGGCATAAATATAATTGTTCAAAACAGGGAACACGTTATAGGCATCCATCTGTTCCAGTCCCACGGTCTTACAGTCCTGTATCTTTGCCCTCTGAAAATCCGCAATCATAGCCGCTGACGAACAGTGATCATAAAGCATCTCATAAGCCGCAGGATAATAAAACATAGTATTCCGGCTTGCGTACTCACCCCCTATAGAACCGTCCGGATGGATGAAATGGGTCAGAAACCGGTTAGCGCGTTTCAGCGAAGCGAGCAACTTCTCATCGCCTGTTTTCTGCCAAATCCGTGCAAGGTAAAAAGATGCATGTGTCTGGTAACCTATATCAGCGCCTTCATACTCCTTATACCAGCCTTCGACCGACTGATGAGCATATATCCGCTCGACAAAGTACCAGGCCCGCTCGATGTAACGTCTATCCGATAATATGGAGCCGGCATTATACATGCCGGAAGCGGCAGCAGCCAGATGATTTGACAGGACTCCATGTTCCTCGTCATTCTTGGACATCCAGGCCGCGGCTTTATCCAGAGCCGCAAGAAAATGCGCCTTTACAGTCATGTTCATGTCTTTCTGCACCAAATTATATCCCTCTGTCAAATAGAACATCGTAAAAGCGGTCGCGGCCAGCGAGTGCTCAAATGGATATGCCTCGTCAAAAGAACCATCCCCGTATTGTATTTTCTTCCAGTATTCCAGCCCTGCCTCGATCATGGATAGTATATTCCTGTTTCCTTTCCACTGATTCAGCGGGATATCGGCGCAATAAAGCCACGAAAGGGCATAAATATATTCCTGAAAACGCGCTCCGGGATAATCTGTAAATTTCCAGCACCAGTACACGCGATCACCGGAACCGAATGTGCGTGAGAACGGCTCGCGATCAATCTGTGAAATAACTTGCGGTATCCTGGTGAGGATGCTGTCAAGATATGCAGGCATGTGACGACCCTGCGCCTTTCATGAACAACTTGAACCATGTATTCAGAGCAATTAACGAAAACAATTGCTTGGATTTCAGCATTCCCCTATCGCTTAGATTCAGGCTCCGGAGATATTTTCTGGAAAACACCGAGCCCAAATAATTCTCGCTCTTGAAGCTCTCAAAAAGCTTCAAAAAGGTGGGTCTCCCAAAATACTCATCGAGCGGTATGTAAAAAGGCTTTTTCTTACGACTGATTAAATGGTCAGGCAATATTTTCAACCCAAGCCTTCTCAAAACAACCTTTTCCCGCCAGCCTTTTATTTTGTATTTGTCAGGCAACGAACAGACGAAATTAAACATCTCGTGATCGAGATATGGCTCCCGGCCTTCAAGAGAATGCGCCATCGTCATTTTGTCGTAACGCATCATTATAAGATCGCAGAGCCAGTCTCTAAAACGAAGTGATAGTATATCATCAAGAGACGGCTCAGGGTAAATGTCGAGACACTGTTCACTTGATTTCTCCAGCTCAGCCATGAAATCGCCGCTATAATACTGTTTGAGAGCCTCTCCCGGAAAGAGAGTTATAAGATGCCTGAACATGGTGGATACGGATGAATTCTCAATGCTTCTCAGAAAAGCGGCCAATCTTGTCTTGCCTTCATTTCCAAGGTCGGCAGGATACTCGAATGCCGTGTTGATAATCTGATGAGGAAGAGCGGCAAAAACATACTGTCCAAGCAAGCGCGCCGGTTTAGGAACATATTTCCTATACTTGACAACTGCTAATAACGTCTTGTCGAAGAGATACCCTCCGAATACCTCGTCAGCCCCCTCGCCGCTCAGTACGACCTTGACTTGCCTTCGTGCATTCTTCGCCAATAAATAGGTGGGAAGCACAATTGCATCCCCTATAGGCTCGTCGAGATGCCATATTATGGAATCAAGATTTTCAAAGTCTCTGTCGCTGCATACTATTTCCTGATGATTAGTTCCTATGATCCTCGCCGCCTCGGCAGCGGCAGCGGTTTCGTCGCAGTCGCTATTAAAACCTATCGTAAAGGTATTAACCGGACCTGCATGAAATTTTGCCATCAGTGCAACCATTATCGTCGAATCGATACCGCCGCTCAAAAATGCACCAACAGGGACATCAGCCACCAAGCGCCTCTTTACCGACGTTTCCATATGCTGCTGCAACTGTACTACCGCATCATCGAATGCGATTTCTTTCTTCGTGGTCGGGAACGCCGGGCTCCAGTATCTCTCAATGCTTGTCCCGCCGTCGCCAAACTTGAGCATGGACCCCGGAGGAAGTTTATACACGCCCTGAAAAAGTGTCTTGTCTCCCGGCACATACCTGAATTTCAAATAATGGTCTACAGCCAAAGGATTTATCTTACGGGGCAAGTCCGCATCAACCATTAAAGCCTTCATCTCAGATGCAAACATTAAACGGCTGCTATTGGCATAGTAATAAATCGGCTTCACTCCGAACCGGTCTCTGATAATATAAAGGACCGGACGATCCCTCCGGTCAGAGATGGCTATCGCAAACATTCCGATAAGGCTGTCAATTATGCGCAATCCCCGCTCCACAAATCCGAGCAGAATAACCTCCGTATCGGAATGGGTGCGAAATCTGTGCCCGTCTTTCTCAAGCTCTGCCCTGAGCTCCTTATAGTTATATATTTCACCGTTAAAAACTATGGCCACCTTTCCGTTGCATGCAGTCATGGGCTGATGTCCGCCTTCAATATCTATAATGCTCAAACGCTGCATGCCGATAGAATGACAGTCTGAATAAAAAAAGCCATTGTCGTCAGGACCGCGGTGTCTGATTGTCCTGCACATACTCATCAGCAACTCGTCATTTCTGAATCCTGCAAAACCGGCTATTCCGCACATAATACTTTCCCGATCAGAGATACCATAGACCCATTTTGCGAAACCTTGCAATTTCCTCTCTTCCAGGCTCCCTGTAATAAGGAGTACCCTCCGCATCCACGGAACATAGAGGAGTTCCCTTAACTAAATTGTCCAGCGCCTTGGTGAAAAGCTCGGGCACTAACCTGAACGTTCTGGTGTAGCAATCAAAAACCGACTTGCTCGCGGGGACGACCGCCTGGGCAAAGACTTCTCCGGCATCTATTTCAGGCGTCATGCTGTGGATTGAAACGCCAATTGTCCCGCAGCCATCCAGAAGGGCATGAAACACAGGCTCGATTCCCCGATATGCCGGCAGTTTCGAAGTATGCTTGTTCAAACCACATATCCTTGGCGCGGCCAGAATGCCTTCTTTCAATATTCTCGGCTGGTTGTTAAAAATTATGTCGACCTGAAGACTTCTGACCCTTTCTATACATTTCTCGCTATTGGGGTTGTTGAAATGGTCTACAGTAATTCGATAATGATTAAACACATCCTCAACCTTAAAAAAATGAGGGGGCGAATAGAATCGGCAATTCTTTTGGTGCGTGACCCAGTGAGAAAAGAGACGGGGCAGGGCACGCCAGCCGTCGAACATAAAACATTTCTTTATCTTTGAAGGCAACGTTTCAGTTTTCAGCGGAGGAAAGATTGCCGCCCCGACTATCTGCCCGGAATGCTTTCTGAGTATAGAGTCAAACACGGGCGGATGAAATACGTTTTCAGTGCTGCATAGCATGTAAATACGAGGCACTTAATTCCTCCAATGTAATTACGCTGCGTGCAGCAGTCAACCTCTTCAAACGCATGTCAAGCCACGACAACAAATCGTTACGCCGTGCAAAGGGCAAAGTATCTGTCCAGGGAAATTCCTTATAGCACTCGCGAGTAATCACCTCAACAGGATGAATCTCGTAGTGGATGTGACGTTTATAAAAATCCAGGAGAAAAGTCTGCATGAAAAAGACGGGCGCAGGCATCGAACAATGCAAAGTACCATAATAGGCAACGCCGCATGCCGTAGGAATCGGCCATTCGATCAGTTCCCTGCCGTCATTAAATACGATTACGCAGGGCTCCGAGCCGGAAAACCTGGCATGCAGAGGGGAGTTCTTTTTAAGCTTGAATCTCTTTTCAACAAAACTCAAAGCAGTCATTATAAGGCGCGTTAATCGTGAATTGCAGACACTGCTGTCGTACAGGTAGCCAAGCTCGGCGAGCTCATGCAATCCCCTCTCGGTTATGTAATAAGCCGGCGCACGATAGCCGATTGGCCTGATTCCAAGCATATTACTGATCTTTTCATGTCCGCCCCGTATGTCGCATACATGCTCCTCATCCGACAGGGAATCGATTTCGGGATGGGAAAGGGTGTGATTTCCAATCTCATGACCGGCGGCGACGATCTCTTTAAAAACAGTCAATGTTTCCGGCTGATCCAGCTGGTCGGCAATACAAAAAAAGGTGGCTTTAATCCCGTATCTGGCAAACAGCTTCAGGATATCCCGGCACATTACATTATAGGTATAAGGGTCACTTTCCACCTTTGTTCCGGGTGGCGCAAAATTGAGATAATGGGCAAGAGCATCGCAATCAACAGAAATAGAAACGGTATCTCCATATAACTTCATATAGTCCTTCGTAACATTTAGATTCTTTATCGAAGAAATTATCATACAAGGTCTCAAAAGGATTAATCAGCTTTGCTTTTTTAGAAACGCCATCTTAATAATCGTTTTTAGGAATGCCGTAAATGCAATAAACAATCTTTGAATATCTTCATATGTTCGCAATTTTCCGAGGTGATGAAAAATTATTCTCGGCCTGAAATAAAATTTCCTAAATGCCTCGGACGAATAATATTTCAACTCTTCAGCAGTAAGACCCGCAGGAATAAAATTAACAGTTAAATTGTTCATCTTTTCGATGTTCCTATCGAAGCTGCCGTATTTTTCAATTTCTGAGTATACTGCCGAACCTGGATAAGGAGTCATAAAGGTTTGTTGAAAATAGTCGAGATCAATTTTCAGCGCAAAACGTATGGTTTCTTCCAGGGTTTCTTTGGTTTCACCCGGGAATCCGAAGATAAAATTCCCACGGGTTTCTATGCCCGCCTCTTTTGTCCATCGCAACGCCTTTTCAACCTGTTCCAGTGTTATCTTCTTTCTCATAAGATCGAGCATTTTCTGGGAGCCGCTTTCGATGCCATATTCTATCTGCCAGCATCCCGCCTTCTTCATTAGCGTTAGGGTCTCAGGATCGACCATATCGACTCTTGCCTCACATGACCAGTGTATGTTCCATCTCTTTCTTATGATCTCTTCGCATATCTGCTTCGCACGGGATTTCAACGAAAGGAAATTATCATCATATACCAGGAAATCGTTAATGCCATAATCATTTATCAATATCTCAATCATTTTAAGCACATATTCTGCGCTAAACCCCCGAATCCTGCGCCCAACACCGCCGACATCACAAAACGCGCATCTTCCGGGGCAGCCTCGTGAGGTCAATAAAGTTGTTGCCCTACTACCTTTCGTTCCAATAATAGACATCCTATAGTGCTCCGTCAGGGATGGCAACAGGTCCCACGCCGGAAATGGAAGCACATCCAAATTGTCAATAAACGCTCTCTCTTTCGTTCGAACAATGCCAGCTCCTGAACGGTACAGTATGCCATCCACTTTAGAGAGATCGCCATTGTTGCTTATTTTTTCGAGCAATTCCACTATAGTAATCTCTCCCTCTCGCAGTACGCCAAAGTCCAGCTCGGTTATATCTTCCATGACCTCTTCGCCTAGAGCTGTAATATGAGGGCCTCCCAACACAACCGGTATCTTAGGAGAAATTTTCTTAATCTGCTGAATGAACATTTTTGCTCCCGGATAGGACGGCGTCATACATGTAACGCCAATTACATCCGGATCAGTTCCAAGAACTTCTTTTATTGTCTGCTCTAATGTCATCCTGCGCGCATACGCGTCGTGGATTGTCGGTATCCCGCTATGCTCTCTTATCATGCCGGCCAAGAAAAGAAGGCCCATAGGCGGACTGACGCTATCCACCCCTGACAAATCCCACTCCTTATAAAGATGCCCCCGGTCCAGAGGGGGAACCACTAATGCGATCTTCAAACTCTACCTGTTCCTTATTTCATTTCCTATCATTAAAAATGCACCGCGACTGTATGCCTGCCGTGCGACACTTCAACAGCCACTGTGCCGGCGAGCCCTTCCTTTACAGGCGCGCCTTTACCATCGACCCTGGCTTTCCAGTATTTATTATACGGAAGAGAAAAAATTATCTCTCCGTCGGAATCAGTATTTACAATTGCGGAACCTTCTCCTTCATCAATTCTCATATCGCCGATGACAGGCGCTCTCCGCAATACAATAGGCATAACCTCTACCTTCTTTACAACAATTTCTGTTTTCCCTTCCACCGGATTAATTTCATATATAAGCGGTTCATTATGATTGAAAATACGGTATGGCATCCATATGGTCTTCGTCGCGCCTCCTGCTATCCATGTCTCAGCATTTCCGCCGCCTCTTATGGTTACACTGACAGGCATCTCTGATTTTATCTCCATATAGACAGCAAGATTATCCGTATTAAGGGTTCTTAATGCCGCTGTATCGAACAATGTGTCTCGCAAGTGTTCATCTGCATCTTTCTTCTTCCAGAGCCTGAGCCATGAGAACAATTTTCTTTCATACCTGTATTCTTTGGCCTTGTCACATTGGGCAAAGAATATCTGACCAAGATAGTCGTTGTTATAAAATACACTGGCGTCCCTTTTCACGCCGTCGGGGAAATCTATTTCTTTAAGATTGTATCGGCCTGAATTCAGGACGCACTCCTTAACAGGAGAACCTTCAGTCATCTTAGCCAGTATGTACTTGACACCCCAAAGCTGAAGCGTTGTCGGTCCGATTTGATGTATATAACCATACTTGGCTGCGTCCGCATTGTCCCCCCAAATAGTCCTATCAAAACCTTCCGCCGAATCAAAATCGAGCGTCCCGTTGTCTTTCCTCATCAGATTAAGCCATTGCGGCATGAATGATATAGACTGAAATTGCAGAACTCGGAACTCGTCTTCAGGATCTTTCCTCATCAAACTGCCCACCTCGTATTCGATCCCTGCAGGAGCGTGCTGCGGAGCATCGGCTCCGCGCACTGGATTTCGCCTGTATAGTTGAAAGACTTCTTCCTGGTACAGATCATATCGTTCATGCGGGAGGTCTGTTCCCCTCGAAAATTCTGACGCGAGTGAATAGTCATTCCTGCTGATTTTCGCCGAGTCTTTTGACGAAAGAATCCATAAGAAATAGTCAGGCTTTTTATCATCAAGCAGCTCGCCCTTTGCCCCTACAAAGGTAAGCTTGTATTTGAATGGATCAAGCCGCATCATAAGATTAAAGAACGAACCGCCCTGATTAAGCGGTATCCCTATTACGGTCCCTTCCGGAATATTCTTGTCTATCCATCTGTTCATCTCCTGCCTGTTTGTCTTAGAGGTCATATATGCGAAAACACGACTGTTTTCATATGCGGTAGACGAGATTAAAGCTATGACGATAACACCGGCCACGGCCGCCGCAAGCCTGCTGACAGACATGGCCTTTTCCAGCATAGAAGCTAACAAATCAGCGATGAGAATAAGCAATAAGATCGCGGGCGTGTAATAATAGTACGTGAGAAAAATCACTCCGTCCCTCGTAACAAAAGCCATGTATGCGATAAATCCCCACAGGACAACGGATACGATACCGCTGGAAACTGACCGATGATCTGCCATGATGAAAAGCCTGCCTATGGAGAAAAGCAACGCCGGAATCACTAGCCAGTTCAGCGTCTTGCCATAATGGGAATCGAAGTGAATAATGCGATAGCCAATAGAATTTATAATAGGCAGTAACCCTGTTGGAGATTGGGTTTTCACCGATTGAAGATAACTAAATAAATGCCTTACATATATGACCATACCCTTTATTGCAAAGGGGTTAGTTATAAAAAATAAGGCCGCCATGATAAATATGGAAAA
>Ga0074046_10003774_pt1 | contig 12553 bp, 9 predicted proteins | sample BogForMeECP23OM3_FD_94441 | JGI IMG/M metagenome (GOLD analysis project Ga0074046, IMG submission 94441) | Bog forest soil microbial communities from Calvert Island, British Columbia, Canada - Bog Forest MetaG ECP23OM3 | ecosystem: Environmental > Terrestrial > Soil > Wetlands ...
TCGCATTCTCCTCAATGCATGCCTTGGCGGGATAGATCTGGTACAGCGGACGATAACGAACCGGCGTGAGATTGGGCATGACCACGTTTGCGCCCACCTGCAGGCCCTGTTTGCGCCCCTGCGTTCTGTTGATCGTCGCCAGCGCCGTGGTGCTGGGAATGTTCGCGTCCGGGCACAGTATGCGTGCGAGCGCGATCATCTTGTAGACCATCTGTTCGCTGGCCGGCGTCTGCTCGGCCTGATGGATAGGCGGACGAAGCTTCGCGGAGCCAAGCGGCGTGGAAGGATGCGCAATATACGGCCCAATGCCAATCATGTCCAGATCGAGTGCGCGAAACGTGAGTACATCCTGCGCCACGCTCTGGTACGACTGCCCGGGGATTCCGACCATGACACCGCCGCCCGCTTCATAGCCGAGCCGCTTGATCTGCCGCAAGATCGCCAGCCGGTCAGGCGCAGACGGCGAATGGCTCGGGTGGATGGCGCGAAAAAGGTCTGGGTCGGAGGTCTCGAAGCGCAACAGATAGCGGTCGGCGCCTGCGCTGCGCCAGAGCCGCAACTCTTCTTCACTGCGTTCACCCAGGCTGAGCGTCACTGCGAGGGGCGTCGAACGCTTGATCCAGGCGACGATCTCAGCGATCCACTTTGCGGTCAGCATATCGTCTTCACCGGCCTGGATCACTACGGTTCCGTAACCAAGCCGCACGGACAGCTGCGCGCACTCTTCGATCTCCTCGCGGGTCATGCGGTAGCGTTCGAGGCTGCGATTGGCCTTGCGCAGGCCGCAGTACATGCACTGCCGTCGGCAGTGACTTGAGATCTCAATCAATCCCCGCAGGTGAACCGCTTCGCCCACATTCTGTCTGCGAATCGCGTCGGCCCACGCGTACAAGTCCTGCAGTCGCTCCGGCCGTTCTTCGCGCAGCCACCGCAGGATTTCGGATTGGGAGAGATCCGGCACCGTTAATTCACCAATGCCGACCTGGTTTCCGCCGCGTGAAGCTGCTGGGCTGCCGCCGGGCACTTCACCTTCGCCGCTCGTGCTTCATGGAATGCGGCGAGCGCCTCAGGGAACGGCGCCAGGGCCCGCTCCAGGATCCCCTGCGCCATGGCAATCACCAAGCCGTAATTCGTGATGGGCACATGCTGCCTCTGGCATTCGCGAATGCGGCTCATCATCTCCTGCCGGTTCCACATGCATGCGCCACAATGAATGACGAGCTTGTAGGGCGAGAGATCTTGCGGGAAATCGCGGCCTTTCACGTGCACGAACTGAAGCCTGCCGCCTACATGCCGTTCGAGCCAACGCGGAATCTTCACGCGCCCTATGTCCTCTTCGATCGGGTGGTGCGTGCAGGTTTCCGCGATCAGGATTCTATCGCCCGGGCGAAGCTGGTCAATGGTGAGAGCCGCTCGCGTCTGTGCGGGCAGGTCCCCCTTCAGCCGTGAAAGCAGAATGGAGAAAGCCGTCAAAGGCACGGCTTGCGGAGTGAGGCTCGCCACCTTGTCGAAGACCTGAGCGTCGGTCACTACCAGGCTCGGCGGCGTCTTCATGTTGCCGAGCACGCTCTCGAATCCCGCATCTTTCACGACGATGCACGACGATTCGCCGTCGAGAAGATCGCGGATGGCCTGCACCTGGAGATTCTTGATGCGTCCTTTGGGAGCTTCCTTGTCAATCGGCATCACAAATACCGCAGTTTCTCCCGGCAGCACCAGATCGCGAACCATTACCGGCGCCGCAACGGTCTCGGCAGGAGCCATTTGCTCGAGCAACTCCCGAAAGGCATCCAGGCCTTCGCCGGTTGTTGCGGAGAGCAGAATCGCCGCAAGATTCTCTTGCCGGAAGTGCGCGATTTGTTCCGTTGTGGGCTGGCACAAATCGGCTTTGTTCAATACAACCGCTACGGGAATTTTGTGCGAGCGCAACTCCGCGAGCAGTTTTTCTTCAAACTCGCCCCACGCGCCGGCTTCGGTTACCAGCACAGCAAGGTCGGTGCGCGCGATGGCCTGGAGTGTCTTTTCAATCCGCTGCGCTCCCAGCGCGCCCACATCGTCTATGCCCGCGGTATCGACAAAAAGCACGGGACCGATGGGCGCGAGTTCCATCGGCTTTTCCACCGGGTCGGTCGTCGTGCCCGGGACCGCGGAGACAATCGATACCGTCTGCTTTGTCACCGCGTTCACCAAGCTTGATTTGCCCACATTCCTGCGGCCAAAAAAGCCAATGTGCAACCGGAATCCCTTCGCTGTTGCGCGTTGCATCTTACCTCCTCTTTCTCTAAACAAAAACGTCGCGCTCGCCGCGCCGAACCTGATTGAGCATCGGCAAGGTGCGGGCGGTTTGATGGCCATCCATATGTTGCAGCTCGATTGAAATCAATTTTTCGCCGGCCGATTTCGCATCCGGCCCGGCGTAGTCGCACAGATACTCAAGAAATGTCGAGAGTGCATTGGGCTGGCAGTGGTACTTGATCTCGCCCGGCTTGGCCAGGTCCATGAAGTCCTGACCGGTGCGTCCCAGGCGATAGCAGGCAGTGCAGAACGAGGGCGTATAGCCGAGCGCAACCACGTCGCGAACCACGTCTTCCACCGAGCGATGATCGCCCAGTTGGAACTGGCTGCCATTGGGATCGCCTTCGCCATCTTTGTATCCGCCGGGATCGCAGCGGCTCCCCGCCGAAATCTGCGAAATGCCCACTGCAAACGTCTGCCGCCGCACCTCCGCGGTTTCGCGCGTCGACATGATCATGCCCGTGTACGGCACCGCAAGGCGCATGATCGCGATCAGCTTGATAAAGTCCGCATCGCTCACCGCATACGGAGGAGCTGAGGCCAGTTCGGAGCCCACTGCCGGCTCGATGCGCGGAAAACTGAGCGTGTGCGGCCCGACGCCGAAGCGCTCTTCCAGGTGCTGGATGTGCTGCATCAGCGAGAGTACTTCGAAGCGCCAGTCGTAGAGCCCGAAGAGAAGGCCCATGCCGACGTCGTCGATCCCCGCTTGCATGGCGCGATCGAAGGCGGTTGCACGCCAGTCGTAGTCCCGCTTCTTCCCCTTCAGGTGAACCGAAGCATACGTCGGCCGGTGATACGTCTCCTGGAAAAGCTGAAATGTCCCGATGCCCGCTTCCTTCAGCAGCCTAAAGCGCTCGATATTCTGCGGCGCCAAATTGACATTCACGCGCCGAATCTCACCCGGCCCCACCCGGGTTGCGTAAATTGTTGCAATGGAATTGGTGATGTACTCGAAGCCTCGCGGTGGGAGCGCCTCGCCGGCAACTACCAGTACGCGCTTGTGCCCCTGGCGGATCAGGATGCGCGTCTCTTCGGCAATTTCATCCTGGGTCAGCGTGCGCCGCTTGAGCTCGGTGTTGGTGGCGCGGAAGGCGCAATACGTGCACTCGTTCGAGCAGCGGTTCGAAATATAAAGTGGGGCAAAGAACACCAGCCGCGAACCATAGATTTCCTCCTTGATGCTCCTGGCGGCGGAGAAGAGTTCGGCCAGCAGTTCGGGATCGTCGACGAGAGTCAGGCAGGCCACTTCCTCCATCGAGAGACCCTGCATTTCCCGCGCCTTGGCCAGCAGTTCGCGCACGCGTTGCCGGGTGGGCCGCGGCCGCCCTGTCAGTAGCGCCTCGATTTCTCCCGGTTCGATAAAGTCCGCACGTTCTGCAACCATCACGACATTCTCCTCATAATGCTGGGGCCGGTCCGTCCTTAATACTTGTGTTTGTCCTCGCTCTCAATACGGTTCTCCAGGATTTCTATGACGTTCGCGGCAAGGCATTGATGAACGTGCTCGCCGTCGACCTGAGCGTTGGGGCCGTGCTCGCATTCCTCCATGCAGAACGCCGCGCGCACATCGATCTGGTTCTCCAATCCCGTTGCCTGCACGTGGTACAGCAGCGTGTTCAGCACTTCCTGCGAACCCTTCAGGTAGCAATTGGTTCCCAGGCATACGCTCACCTTGGTCTTTCTGCTCCCGCGTGCCTGCATGAGAGGCAGAACCTCGTCCGTGATGCGCCGCCGGCTTTGGTAGGTGGTGTGCAACAGGTGATGTGCCTTCTCGCCGCCGATATCGCCGAGGAACTTTGCGTAACAGTCGGTGACGACGACGTTGTCCTGCGACTTGTGCAATTGCAGCATCTTATCGGCTTCGTAGAGCCCTCTGGTCCTGAGTGCGCGCGCATTGCGTGCCGCACTCAAGGGCTGACCGGCGCCGCCCACGCATCCGCCCGGGCACGCCATCACTTCGATCAAGTCGTAGTGGCTCTTGCCCGCCCGCACCTGCTCTGCAACCACGCGCGCGTTCCTGAGTCCGTGGACGATTGCAAGCTTCAGCTCAGTGCCATTGACCGTGATCCTGGCTTCGCGCAAGCCCGATTCGCCCCGGACTTCCTGGAAGTCGATACGGTCGAGCTTGTTGCCCGTCATCTTCTCCGCAGCGAAGCGCAGCACCGCTTCCATTACGCCACCGGAGTTGCCGAAGATGACTCCGGCGCCGGTGTAGAAGCCGAACGGCATGTCGAAGGATTCGGTTTGCAGCGAGCTGAAGATCAGGCCGGCCGATTGGATCATGTGCGCCAGTTCCTGCGTCGTCAGTACGTAATCCACATCCGGATCGCCGTCCACGCCAAGCTCGGGCCGCCGCGCCTCGAATTTCTTCGCCGTACACGGCATGATGGCCACAACCTTCACATTCTTGCGATCGACCTTCAGTTGCTCCGGCGCCATGGCCTTGATCAGCGAACCGAACATGGCCTGCGGCGAACGGCAGGAAGACAAATGCGGCAGCAGCTCAGGGAAATACTGCTCGGCGTACTTCACCCAGCCCGGGCAGCACGAAGTGAACATCGGCAGCTTGCCACCCTCCTGCTTGCGCTTCAGGAACTCCGCGCCTTCTTCGATCACTGTCAGGTCCGCGGCAAACGACGTGTCGTAAACCTGGTTGAAGCCCAGTTGCCGAAGCGCCGCAACAATCTGGCCCGTGGTAATCTCGCCTGGCTTGAGCCCGAAGCACTCGCCCAGACCCACGCGTACGGCCGGCGCAATCTGCGCCACCACAGTCTTTCCCGGATCGGCGAGCACTGACCAGACTTCGTCGACCTCCGGCTTCGGCGTGAGGGCGCCGGTGGGGCACACGGTAGCGCACTGCCCGCAATTCACACACTCCACTTCGCCCAACTGCTTGCCGAATGCGGGCGTCACGCTTACGTCATGACCGCGGTGTGCGAAGTCGATGGCGCCGATGCCTTGAATCTCGGAGCACATCCGCACACAGTCGCCGCAGAGCACGCACTTGTTGGGATCGCGTACCAGTGAAGGCGAAGACTCGTCGAGCGGCACGGGTTGGTGGACCGGCTTGAATCGGACTTTGCGAATCCCCAGGCGTTGCGCGAGGCTCTGCAACTGGCAGTTTGAGCTGCGCATGCACGTCGGACACTGCTGGTCATGGTTGGCCAGCAGTAACTCCACAGCAATGCGGCGGATCTCGCGAATCTCGGGCGTGGTTGTGAGAATCTTCAGACCCGGCTCTGGCGGCGTGGAGCATGCGCCCATGATGCCGCGCCCTTCCACCTGCACCAGGCAGAGGCGGCACGCGCCGTAAACGCTCAGCTCCGAGTGGTAGCAGAAAGTCGGAAGATCAATCTCCGCCTTTCGCACCAGTTCCAGCAGGTTGCGTTCGCCTTCAATCAGCACTGCTTTGCCGTCGATCGTTAATGTCGGCTGTGTGAGCTCTTTCACTGGCTAAACCCCCTCTACGGCTTGCAGCTTGCAGGCCTTGGCGCATGCCCCGCACTTGATGCAAAGCTCGGGGTTGATGGAATGAGGCTTCTTCTTTTCGCCTGTGATCGCGCCGGTGGGGCACGATTTGATGCACAGGCCGCATCCTTTGCATCGTTCCGCGTTGATCTCCGGCTTCAACAGTGCTTTGCAGCGACCGGTGCGGCACCGCTTCTCGAAGATGTGCTCTTCATACTCCTTGCGGAAGTGGCGCAGTGTCGACAGCACCGGGTTCGGCGCCGTCTTCCCCAATCCGCACAACGATCCCACCTGCACCGCGCGGCCCAGCTTCTCGAGCAGATCGAGCGTGCCTGCGTCGGCTCGCCCTTCAATGACGTCGTCGAGCAGTGCCAGCAACTGTTTGGTGCCTTCGCGGCAAAGCACACACTTGCCACACGACTCGCGCTGCGTAAACTCCATGAAGAAGCGCGCAATGCTCACCATGCAGGTGCGTTGGTTCATGACCACCAGGCCGCCGGAACCCACCATTGCGCCCACCGCGCGCAACGAGTCGTAGGAAAGCGGCAGATCCAGGTGTGCCTCGGTGAGGCAGCCGCCCGAGGGGCCGCCGATCTGAACGGCCTTGAAGCCATTCTTCATCAGCTTCCCGTTGTCGTCGGTTACGCCGCCACTGATCTCGAGCACGATCTCCCGCAGCCTGGTTCCGAAGGGCACTTCAACGAGCCCGGTGTTGGCCACGTGCCCGGTCAGGGCAAAGGTCTTGGTTCCTGGTGAGTCCGGGGTCCCGATACTGTGGAAGGCTTCGGGGCCCTGGTTGATAATGCGCGGGACATGCGCCAGCGTTTCAACGTTGTTGATGATGGTCGGCTTGCCCCAGAGCCCACTCTGCGCGGGGAATGGAGGTTTCGGCGAAGGCATGCCGCGCCGGCCTTCAATCGAGGCAATCATCGCGGTCTCTTCGCCGCACACAAACGCGCCGGCGCCTTCCATCACGTCGCATTTCATTGAGAGACCGGTGCCGAACACGTTGTTGCCAAGAATTCCTTCGCGTTCCGCGTCGGCGACCGCGCGCTTCATGCGCTCCACCGCCAGCGGGTACTCGGCGCGCACATACACCAGCGTCTGCTCGGCTCCAATGGCGCGGGCCGCGATCATCAGCCCTTCAATCACGCTATGCGGATTGCCTTCCATCACCGAGCGGTTCATAAACGCGCCCGGATCGCCTTCGTCGCCATTACATATGACGAACTTGGTGGCTGCCTTCTGCACCCGCGCCGCATCCCACTTGCGTCCCGTGGGGAATCCGCCGCCTCCGCGGCCCCGCAATCCGGACGCGCTGATCTGCTTGCAGATCAGTTCCGGAGACATTTCCAGAAACGCCTTCCTCGCCGCCGAATAGCCCCCGTGCAGAATGTACTCGCGAATATCTTCGGGATCGAGGAACCCGCATTCCCGCAATACACGCCTGTCCTGCCTGGCGTAGAAAGGATTGTCCTCGAGGCCTCTGCAGGCCTTGCGCGTCGCGGGATCCTTGTAGAGCAGCCGGTCCACAACCTGCCCGCCTACCAGCGTCTGCTCTACGATCTCGGGCACGTCTTCCGCGCGCACCTTGGTGTAAAGAATCCCATCGGGAACTACCGAAACCAGAGGTCCCATCTGGCAAAAGCCCTGACAGCCGCTCTTCGACAACCGCACGTCCCTGTCCCCGGCTTCCGGACGAAGCTCAAGAACAACGTGCAGTCCGGCTCGATCCATCTCCTCCCGGAAGCGCTCAAAGACCTTCATCGCGCCATTTGCCATGCACCCGGTCCCGGCACACAGGATCACGCGCCGCATCGCCGAATACCCCTCATGCGCATTGGAAGTCGCGTTCAGAACTACCAACCCATCGCTAGTGGACATGAGTCTCTCCATTCACCGGCGCCGCGGCTGCTTGCGGGACGGTGGCGTTCTCTTGCATCTTGATATCGTCCACCAGAGCGACGGCTCGCTCAGGCGTCATCCCGCCATAGACCTGTTCGTCGATGACCACCACGGGCGCCAAACCGCAGGCTCCCAGACATGCCACCGTCTCCACCGTGAAAAGTGCGTCGCCCGACGTTTTTTGTTTCTCGCTCGTCCCCAGCTTCTGGTGGATGGCGCTCAATATCGGCAAGGATTGTTTGACATGGCACGCCGTCCCGTCGCAAATCCGGATCACGTGCTTTCCTTTCGGCTCCAAGGCGAAATGAGCGTAAAAAGTGGCTACTCCAAACACGCGAGCCGGTGGTATATCAAGCGATGTCGCCACAAAGGTGAGCACTTCCTCAGGCAGGTATTGGTACTCGAGTTGAATCGCCTGCAAAATCGGGATCAATCCCGACGGCCTGTAACTATGCTGGTCCAGAATGCCGCATACCTTTCGGAACTTTCCCGCGCGATCGAGCGCGATGTGCGCAGTGGCCATCAGTGCAAACCTCCATCTTGTAGTAATGAGACGCGAAAACGCCGTGCCAGTTTCCATGAAACTGGGGCCAGAGATGAATACAGATCTTCGTTGTGAACGATGATGTGCGAAGGCAAATAGAGCCGCACCGGCGCAAAGCCGATTCGCGCGCTCTCTTCGATGCCACCACGCGATATTTTTCTATCGGTACTCAAATATCAACATTAGGGCATGAGTGATTCTTCGATGAGTGACAGTTGTCACGAACAGTGGTTAAGCATCTCGTGATGCGATATGCGCGTTCCGCAGTCGCTTTACGCACGTTCGAGATTCAGTCCCCCGACAACGACCGGAATCCATCGACGCCGTGTATATTGCGCTGTCCGTGGCGATCTTTGCCAAGCCTGTCATCACCGCTCTGCACATCGGGGCGCGGAAGGAAATCAATTGTTTGCGGACCCCAACCTTTTCGAATCGCCGTCTGATTCGTGCCAGGCCCTCAGCGGGTTGATGACCAGCCATGCCGCGCCTCCGAGCAGTGCGATGGAAGCAGCGGTGACGAAGGACATCTCCCACCCAAAATGGGCCGCAATCAGCGGAGTGAGCGAGGCCGTGCAGGCCCCACCCGCCTGCCCGCCCATGTTCATGATCGCGGAAACTACGCCGACATTTTCTCCGGCGATATCGGCCGAGACCGCCCAGAAGGCGCTCTGCGCGATGTACAGGACGCCCGCGCCACAGGCGAGAATCAGTCCCCCGGCAGCCGCGCTGTGAACTCGCGACCCGACTACCAGGAGAACCGCCGTGCATGCAAAGGAAAGTGCAGGCAACAGGCAGCGCCCCTTACGCAGGCCGAAGCGGGCCGCGATCCAATCGCTCACAACGCCTCCGCCGAGGCTGCCCAACGTCATTGCGATGAATGGCAACATGGAGATGGCCGCGCTGGCCTTGAGGTTGAGGCCTCGCACCTGCGCCATATAGATGTAAAACCACGCAAAGAATATCCAGGCAACATAGCCATAAGCAAAATAGCTCGAGGTCAGGGCAAAGACCTCTTTGCTGCTGAAGATCTTCGCCCAGGGAACCGCCGGTTTGGCTGGGCGTGCGGAATCGCCTATCGTGAGGGATGGGTTGGCCAGATTCGGTTGACCACCGATAAGAGTTCTTTCGGCTTCTCCGGCCAAAGGGTGCTCGGCGGGGGTATCGCGGGCGGCAAGGTACCACACCAGGCTGGCAACCGCGTCAATCGCAGCGCTGAACCGGAAAGCGGCGCGCCATCCGTAGCGGAGAATGATCGCAGTAGCAAGCGGAGGTGTGAGACCTGCACCCATGCCAACCCCGGCGAAGATCAGTCCATTGGCTTTGCCGCGTTCATTTACGGGAAACCAGCGCTTGACGAATTGACTGGCAGCCGGGTACATGGCTGCCTCGCCGCAGCCAAGACCAAAGCGTACCAACGCCAAGAGAAACACCGCGCCGCGCACGTTTGGAGGAACAAGCGCAGTCAAGGCGGCGAAGACGCTGCACCACGCAATGCCGAAACTCAAAACGCGGCGGGGGCCGAGACGCCTGGCAAGCAGTCCCGCGGGGATTTGAAAGGCCGCGTAGCCAATGAGGAAGGCGCTGAAGATCCAACCCAGATGCGTGTTGTCAACCGCAAACTCACGGCTGATTTGAACGCCGGCGATCGAGATATTCGTCCGGTCAAGGTACGCCACCGCGCTCAGTACAAACAGCCACAGCACCAGGAGATAGCGTATGGGTGGAAGTCTTGTTTGCCAGTGATCCGATCTCAGATGCATTCCATGCCCGTTGATACTGCGCAGGTGAACATGACCTCGCATTATAGTTTCCCTGTTCCGATTTGTAACCGGCATGCAAACACCAAAACCATGACCCGGGAGAAATCCGGAGAGCGGTCAGGATTCGCTCTACAATTAACAGGCGAGGAGATGACGCGCACGGCGCTATAGTTGGGGCAAGGCCTATGAATTCCCCGCGAAAGCTTTTTATTTCTCCGTGCGCTCTCCTCCTTGCCTTGTTGCCTCTGGGCTTCGCGCAGCAGGTCAGCTTCCGTATCACACCGCTTCGTCCCGTTGAGGAGTTGCGCGCAGAAGCGTTGAAAGAACAGCCCCCACGCGAGCAGGGAACCTTTCTCAAACCCGATCTCGTGGAGTTGACGACCCTCGATCCCACCATCAAGCTCGACATCCGTTATGCCACCACGAACAATTTCCTGGGAACGCCCATCTACACCCAGGCGCGCGCCTTTCTTCAGCGGCCAGCGGCGGAAGCATTGCTTCGCGCGCACCGCGAGTTGAAGGCTTACGGGTACGGTTTGATCATCCACGACGGGTATCGTCCGTGGTATGTCACCAAAATTTTCTGGGAAGCCACGCCCATCGATAAAAGGATCTTTGTCGCCGATCCGGCGAGGGGCTCGAACCACAATCGCGGATGTGCCGTGGACTTGTCGTTATACCTTCTCGCAACCGGAGAGGAGGTAACGATGCCCAGCGGCTACGACGAAATGTCAGAGCGCGCCTACGCAGATTTCCCCGGCGGCACGGCTGACGAGCGCGCTCGCCGCGCCCTGTTGCGCCGGGTCATGGAGAAACAGGGATTCACAGTCAACCCGGAAGAATGGTGGCATTTTGACTATAAGGATTGGAAGAAGTATCCGATCCTGAATGTTAGATTCGAGGATATTGGCAGGTAGAAAAACCAGCTGATCAACGTGCTCATTGCGCGGCAGCATGGCTCAACTTCGGCAAGTTCCAGCGATGGGTCAATCGCTCATATGCCGGCATCGGTAGTTGCAGCAACAGCGGCCTGCGCTTCGGATCGAGCCAGGTGAGCAGCGTCTCCAGGTTCATTTGAGGCATAGCAGTACATCCGGCGGTGCCTTGGCTCTGGTCGTGCCAGATATGGAGAAAAATGCACGAGCCGCCTCCCGGTTGCGGCACTTCCTGATTGCGCCGTGCAATCGTCCTGTTGTGATCCACTACGATTCCCCATCGGTACGACTCGCCGGTGTCCCGCATGTGCTCGGAGCTATTCCAATCGGCGGCCACGGCGGAGCGATCCACGATCCGGTTATAGTATTTCGAATTGACGTCGTCGACGCATTCGATCGATTCGGTCAGCGTCAGATATGGAAACTTCAGCCCCGGCAGAGGCTGATCGCTGTATCCAAATACAGTGCCAAGATCGAAGATGCCGGCCGGCGACTTTCCGTCCCCCTCCTTTTTCGCGGGATCGGATGAAAGCCGGACATTGGGGTCATCGGCCGCAACCAGGCCGATGCCCCACCCCATTCCATTCCTGCCGACGACAATCGGAATCGGCTCGCCGATAGGGCGCCAACGCCCATGCACGCGCTCAAATCGCTGCAACTGCCCCGTGGCCGCGCCCCAGTCCGACGTGGTAACCACGATCAATTGAGTGGAACTAACGAAAGGATCCGGGTTGGCGGCGCCGGCTTGAGATGCGGAAAATGCAAACCTGCCCCCGCACAGCAACAGTAAAACAAGGATGCAAGCAATTCTCATCATAAGCAGTGTAAGTCATGTCGTTCTCGGGCCTGCTGAATGGGTTTATTGCGCCACCCGGAAAACGGCGTGAATGTCCCGTGCCAATGCGTCTCACGCCCAATGGGCCGAACTCGCAGGGCGGTTCATGAGCCGAGGGAACAAGCCGGGACTCAGGGGAGATGAATCTTCAGCTTGTAGCAAACGAAGAGAATCACGATCGCGCCCAAAGTTGAAAAAATGAGGCCGGCGGGGTGATATCGCTCGTTTCTCGAGCGAAAAATGATGTGGGAAACGCCGCCGCCGAGAAGCGATCCGATGATGCCGAGCACGATTGTCCAAGTCATCGTCAGGTGCACATGCATCACCGACTTTGCGATAACTCCCGAGAGAAGCCCGATGATGATGTACCAGATTATGTGAAACATATTCTTTCCTCCGTGGATTGCCTTAAGCTGAAATCTCCTGAATCGGCGCCAATTCCCTGAAGATGTATCGCTGCCGAGGGTATTGCAACACCAACATTTACGGCCGGAAAACCAGGCGATTCAGCGTTCGTCCGGGACGCGCTAGTCTGGACGAATGCCCTTATCGTCGAGTTTTCGTATAACGACCCCTCCTGCATCTTCCTCCGCGATTCGAATTCTGCAGGGAGGGGAAGGGTTAAAGATGGTCAAAGTTATACAGTTTGTCGCAGCGACCGGCTTACCTTGAGGAAATCTGCATACCTGCTCCGCGCAGGTCGCCAGATTATCCAGGATTTTGGCTCACTTACAGTCAAGACTGTGGGTAGAGCTTGAACCGTTCGCCATTTGGCGACGTTTATGGGAGCGAAGACAGGAGGGGCTGGTCA
>Ga0074046_10003776_pt1 | contig 12547 bp, 11 predicted proteins | sample BogForMeECP23OM3_FD_94441 | JGI IMG/M metagenome (GOLD analysis project Ga0074046, IMG submission 94441) | Bog forest soil microbial communities from Calvert Island, British Columbia, Canada - Bog Forest MetaG ECP23OM3 | ecosystem: Environmental > Terrestrial > Soil > Wetlands ...
AGTTCTTCGACTGACGCCGTGATGGCGGCCCAGGTCCTGGTTTCAAAGGGAGTTCAGGCGTTTTTCGCCATGCCGGACAATACCGTCTTTGCCTCGTTCGAAGCGCTAAAGAAGGTGTGCGACCAGGCGCGCCTGCCTGTCTTCACCAGCGAGTCAGGCTTGGTCGCGCGGGGCGCCCTGGCCGCCTATGGCGCAGATTTCCACGCCTGGGGGCGGCAGGTTGGGGCGCAGGCCGCACGCCTTCTCGAAAAAGGTGATCCCTCGGGAGTGCAACTGGAAGTGGTGGCGACACGCAAACGCGTCTTCAACCCTCGATCGGCCGCTCTGCTGGGCATCCGGATGCCGGCCGGATTCGAGCCGGTCTCAGCGCCATAGGGCAAGCACGGAGCGCCGACCCCCCAAAGCCAAATGCCACAATTAGTGCTTGACAGACGCTCGCTAGGGAGCTACCACCCTAGCGTATGTTTATCGTGGGGCCGAAGTATCGGGCCTTCGCGACAACTAATCCGCGCGAGGGTGTCCGCTTGGAGGAAACCGCAGGACACAGGCAGTCACCGTTTGTCATTTTCCCACGGTGCTGACCTATGTAGCGCCGACCTTCAGGTCGGCAGTTTTCTTGTGCTCCAGCGATGCTGACCTGAAGGTCAGCGCTACATTCAAGCCGCTACTTCCAGTGAGGAACCCACAGCTTCTCTGGCGGCGTCAGGAGTCGCTTCCAGTCGACAGTCAGCGACCCCGAAAACGGCCAATCTTCCGGTCGCTCGCACAGGCCTTTACGGACAGGATTCATCCAGATGTAGTAGGCAACTGCTTTCCAGCTTTCATCCGGTCTCAGAATGTGGTCGTAAGGCCTATCCTGCCAAAGGCGCTTTCGGGTTCTCTGTTTGTAGGTAAAACTCGAGCGCTGTTTGAAGGTTTTGACGAAGGTCAGGCAATTGGCTGTAGGGCGCGTCCCGTTCGTCAGCAGGTGAAGATGATCCGGCATGAAGCAGTACGCTTGGATGTCAAAGCCGTGCGTGTGCGCTTCTTCCACCAGGAAGCCCAGCGCCTCTGCTACCAGCCTTCCGTCCTGAAATCTTGGAATACGATCCAGGGTGCAGGCTGTGAGGAAGTACCATTGAGGCCCGATGTAGGAGGAGCGCGGCAACCGAATATTTTTGCGGCGGAATTTCATCGCCAGTCTTTGTAGCGCCGACCTTCAGGTCGGCAGTTTTGTTGTTTTCCCTTGGTGCTGACCCCGCGTGCGGGGTCAGCGCTACATCCTATCGCCATGTCCTTGTAGCGCCGACCTTTAGGTCGGCAGTTTTGTTGTTTTCCCGTCGTGCTGACCTGAAGGTCAGCGCTACATCCCGGTCATCGCCATGTCTTTGTAGCGCCGACCTTCAGGTCGGCAGTTTTGTTGTTTTCCCTTAGTGCTGACCCCGCGTGCGGGGTCAGCGCTACATCCTATCGCCATGTCTTTGTAGCGCCGACCTTTAGGTCGGCAGTTTTGTTGTTTTCCCGTCGTGCTGACCCCGCGTGCGGGGTCAGCGCTACATGCCGGTCCGCGCCGTCCGCAGCCTCGGCGACGACGCGTAGATTGTGGTCTCAAACAGTTTTACGTCATCCTCCATCATATTCCGATGCCGTCGGAGCCGCTGCAAATGCTTCTGCGCATTCCTCAGGCGTCTAAAATTTGTGGCCCCGACGGCAATTCCACGCCACACGTCTACTACAGTGTAAACCCGCAACTTGGTTTTGCTTCGAATCATACCTCTACTCCTCTATGAGACGCCTGTGCCAATCGAAGACATTGGTGTATTCGAGAAAGCTGCATAGTAGAGTTGCACCTTGTACTGCCCATCTTCTGCCACTTCGGCATTGTGAAAGACCTCTTCGAAATCCGCGTACGGGACAAAGAGCGGAGGGGAGCCATCATCCAGTAGGAAACATAAGAACGCATTGTGCCCACCGAGCTGTCGCAGGTCGACCTCGCGGAGTCCGAAAAAGGTGCGGCCGCGAGGATGCACTTTGGAATACCGAAAGTAAATGCGAGCCGCTTCATGGCCAATGGTGAAGAGCGATTCACTCCCCTTGACTTTCCGCACTTCACCGAAGCGTTCTCGAAGCGTATCTAGGACCTTGGCTTTATGCAGATTCGGCATTTGTTTGAGAATTCTACACCAGAACGCATTCCCCCGTCTCCAGCTGAATCGGCATCGTTCAATTGGAACCACAATCGTATCTATGACCAGCAGATCAAGGTGGGTGGCGCCCCGCACCCCCCGAAACGGACTTCATGTCTCTTGACAAAAGGAACAAGATAGGCTAGAGTGCTAAGCTGAGGCTATGGCGGAGGTCATGGCCTCCTGGGAACACCTTGTTGCCGTGCCGCCGGGATTTGCTAAGCCGCTCTGGAGGACATGCCAAGTGCGACGAAAAGCCCGAAGTGACTCTTGCTCTGCCATGGACAATAAGTCTTTATCTGAGAGGGAAAGAGAAGAAGAATTCTTAAAAATGAACGACCGATGCGGGAATGTCTATGAAAACAAAGGACCGCTGTGGAAAAGTGAGCCCAAAGCTGGAATGTCTATGAAAACAAATTACTTAGCCATTAGAAGCGGGAATATTGTTGAAAATAAAGGAATTGTAAATTATAAATGGTGAATAGTGAATTGCCTTCTTGCTACTGGCTACGCCGACCGCCTTCTGCTTACTGCCGACGCCCTGCTGCAAGCGTAGGTGGGGAAGAGGGGTTCCAGGTGTCAGGTGCCAGGTATCAGGATTCAGGAGTCAGGAGTCAGATTGAAGAGCATCTGCTCCCCGCTGACTGCCTTCTGCTTACTGCCGACTGCCTACCGCAGGGGGCGCAAGCGGGGATTTTTCTGGTAAGCTTACTGCGCATTCATCCAAAGTGAGGTGAAATACCATGTCAACGAGAATATCGAGGCGAAGTTTCATGGTGGGCGCGGCCACAGCGGCCGCAGCCCTGCGCGTGATGGGGGCCAACGACCGGATCCGTTTGGGCATTATTGGCTCAGGCGATCGTGGGACTTACCTGATGAAGCGTGCCAACGAGGTGGGTAATTTCGATTGGGTTGCGGTGTCGGACATATGGGATGTGAGGCGCGACCAGGGTGAATATACCGCAGGCAAAAAGGTGGATAAGTACGCCGACTACCATCAACTGCTCGACCGCAAGGATATCGACGGCGTCATCGTGGCTACTTTCGACCACGTCCACGCGCAGATCACCATTGACGCCTGCCAAGCCGGCAAGGATGTGTACGTGGAAAAGCCCATGACGTCGCTGCCGGAGCAAGGGCCGAAAGTGGTGAAGGCTGTCCGGGAGACTAACCGCATCGTCCAGGTGGGCACACAACAGCGAAGCACGCCGCATTTCCTCGAAGCAAAGCAGAAGTTTTTTGACAGTGGGCTGATCGGAACAGTGAACATGGTGCGCACCATCTGGAACGCCAACGGCGGTTACTTGACGCCGGTGCCCAAGGGTTTCGAGCCGAAACCCGCCGGGCTCGATTGGGACGCCTGCCTTGCCTGGTTGCCCAAGATCCCCTGGGATGCCAAACGCTACTTCAACCGTTTTGCTTACTGGGACTTTTCCACGGGTGGGCAGACCGGCGGGTTGTTCGTACACATGGTGGATGTAGTGCATTGGTTTTTGAACATCGAGCGTCCTTTGGCCGCGGTGGCGATGGGCGGCATTTACCTTTACGATGACGGGCGGGATACCGCGGACAACATCAACTTCGCGCTCGAGTACCCCGAGAAGCTGAACGTGACGTTCGAGGCCACGCTCACGGACATGATCCCTGCGGGCGCGGCAGACATCGTCTTCATGGGCACGGGCGGCAGACTCTCCATCTTCCGTTACGGCTACCGATTCATCCCCAGCAAAGAAAACGCCCAACTCGGTGAAATCTCCAGCGGGCCCACGAACGATACCCATGTGGCCAACTGGTTGGAGTGCATGCGCACGCGGCAACAACCCAATGCCGACGTGCTCGCGGGACATTACAGCGCCGTGGCCTGCCACCTCGGGAATATCGCTTACAAACAGAAAAGCCAGGCTGTCTGGCGAAAGGAGTGGGAGGTATGAGCATTCAAGCCGGGGTCAACATGGAATTCATCCGCTCGCAAGACAAGTCTTTTGCCGAAGGGGTGGAGCGCGCCGCGCGGCTCGGCTACCGCTTTGTTGAGCCGATGGTCCACAACGGGCGCGAATTGCTTAGCGAAGCCGGCTACTTTCATTCATTCTCTCTCGACGATGAGCCGGGCGAGATGAAGGACATCCTGGAACAATACGGCGTCAGAGCTTCCGGCCTCAGTGCTCACTGTCCCCTGATGCGGCCGGAAATCAGCGTGCCCTACTTGCAAAAAGCCATCCGGTTTGCAGCCGCCATCGGGGCGCCGGTGGTGAATACCGACGAGGGCATTCGCCCTTCCTGGGTGAGTATGGACGAGGCGTTTCCCGTGATGAAATACACCCTCACCACGGTCCTGCGAACGGCGGAACGATACGGGATTTACATCGGCATCGAGCCTCACCAGAGCATTTCCAAGTCTACCCAAGGGCTGCTGCGCATCGCCACCCTGGTGGAGTCGCCGTACCTACGCGTAAACTACGACACCGGGAACGCCTACCTGGCGGGCGAAGACCCTTACGAGGGCCTGCGGGCTGTCAGCTGCCTGCTCGTGCACGTGCACGCCAAGGACATCGCCCTCGCGCATTCGGAAGCGGAACGTGGAAAGGTGGCCGGCACGCCGGTGGGATGTGCCTGCGGCGACGGCGTGATCGATTGGAAAAAGGTGGTCGGCATTCTGCGCGAGTCAGGTTTCAACGGCGTCCTTTCGGTGGAGTGCGGGACCGAAGAACAGGCGCGCCGCAGCCTGGCGCATTTGAACAGCGTGCTGGGAGGATGAGAAGAACTCACCACAGAGGACACAGAGACCGCAGAGAAAAGCAGAAGTAGTTTTTCTCTGTGTTCTCTGTGTCCTCTGTGGTGAATCTTTCTGAGTTACATCGAGGAATGCCTATGAAGAGTTGTTCTTTAGCCAAACTGATTGTCCTGCTGCCAGTCGTGCTGCTTTCTTGCAAGGCGAGCACCGCGCAGGTGACGATTCCTTTCTTCAAGCCGGGGGCGATTCGCGTCCTCATCTTATCGGGGCGGAATAATCACGATTGGCGGACCACCACGCCCTTTCTGCGGAAAGCCCTTGTCGAGAGCGGGCGCTTCGATGTCCGGGTGGAAGAAGAGCCGATGGGAATCACGCAGGCGACGCTGGCTGCTTACGATGTTCTAGTGCTCAACTACGACGGCCCGCGCTGGGGGGAAGTGACCGAGAAGGCCGTCGAGAATTTCGTGAAATCGGGCAAAGGGCTTGTAGCTATTCATGCGGCTACCTACGCCTTCACGGGCCTCGAAGTGCTCGGCGATAACCATCGGCCCATGGGATTCAAAGAGCCGCCTTGGCCGGAGTATCTGAAGATGATCGGTGGCTGGTGGAGTCAGGGCCCGCCCAAGACCGCACATGCGCCCAGGCACTGCTTTACGGTGAAATTCGTGGATCGAGAGCACCCCATCACCAAAGGCATGAAGGAATCGTTTGTGGTCTCGGATGAGCTTTACCACAGCCAGCAGATGTCGCCCGAAGCTCACATCCTGGCCACAGCTTTCGATGATCCCACGAATGGCGGGACGGGCAAGGACGAGCCGATGATTTGGACGGTCAACTACGGGAATGGGCGAGTCATGTACACAGCCCTTGGCCACGACGTTGCCGCGATGCAGGAAACCGGCTTCGTGAACACGTTCCTGCGCGGAACCGAATGGGCCGCGACCGGCGCCGTCACACTTCCTGCCGATGTCACCGCCGCCAAGAAGGAACCGAAGCCCCTCCAGTTGCTCGTCGTCACAGGAGGGCACGAGTATCCGACCACCTTCTATACTGTTTTCGATGGGGCGGATGATCTGCATTGGGACCATGCCGTGTCCAACCACGAAGCCTTCCGGAACGACATTCGGAGCCGGTACGACGTGCTCGTCCTCTACGACTACTCCAATGAAATAAGCGAAACCGAGAAGACCCACTTGCGAGATTTTGTCGAGAGCGGCAAAGGGATTGTGGTCCTCCATCATGCCATTGCGGATTACCAATCCTGGGAGTGGTGGTACAAGGAGGTGGTGGGCGGCAAATACCTGCTGAAGCCGGAAGGCGCCATGCCAGCTTCGACGTACAAGCACGGTGAAGAACAGTGCGTCAAAGCGGTCGTGAAACACCCCATCACGGCGCGGGTGGGAACGCTCCACCTGTGGGATGAAACCTACAAGGGCATGTGGATTTCGCCCAACGTCAAAGTGCTGCTCAGGACCGATAATCCCACCAGCGACGGTCCCGTGGCTTGGATCAGTCCTTATCCGAAGTCCCGCGTGGTGTACATTCAACTCGGCCACGGCGAAACGGCACACCTGCACCCCGGCTACCGCACCCTGGTCCAGGATGCCATTCGCTGGAGCGCAGGGAGACTTGGGGAGCAAGCCAGGTAGTACGTGTCCTTCCCGGCAAAGCGGGAATCCTGGGGTATAAGCAACCTTGCTCACACACAAATCCTCGTATAACGTGAGCTACAGTGTGCCTAATGAATTTGCGGAGGTGGACATGCCCAAGCCTTCTCCCGTCAGCCCTTGCTCCCGAGCTTTCGTTTACGGCGTTCTAACCTTCCTCCTCGTTTCATTTTTTGCTTCGCTCGCCCGAACCGCCGGTTACCAGACACAAGGGTTGCGGCGTGCTACCGACGCCCAGGAGTCCCGCGTTCGCAGCAATGACGACGGGGCACGTCAGGCCCAGATCACTCCCTCAGCACCCACCCAAGTGGGACCGCGAAGACCTTCCGAGGCGGAAGCGATTCTACAACAAGGCAGCCTTAGAATCTGGGTTCCTAGAACTTACTACCGCGGCATGGAGAGCATACCTGCGGAGGAGCGTTACCACGATTACGACTGGGAGGGCCTCAAGAAAGGGTTCAAAGCCGACTTTCCCAATTTTGATTTACGGTTCCAGGAACTGGACCTCGCCCCGTTCATTCGGGCCATGCACATGTATCCAGAGGATGCGCGGTCAGTGGACGTAGCGTTTATAGACAACTACGGCGAGCTTGGCCCGTTACTCAAGCAGAATGCCGTGGTGCAAATGTGGGGGCAATCGCGCTTGCAGTATCGAGGATGGTGGGTGGTGTTTCGCCAAGCACAGAACTTCGCGGCGGGCGAATCGTTCCTGCTGTGGGCGTCTCAGCGCTTTCATTGGACGCCGTGGAGCGTCAGCACCAAAGCCATGGACGCGGCGGACGTCACGGCCGTCCAGGAGCTCTCGCAACGGGCTATCCAGAGCTACGCGAAGGCCGATGCGCAGTCGCTCGAGTCGATCATGGATCCCGACGCGGCCCGCTTCGAGTTTTCGCGACGGAACAACGTGCAAATGCTCCTGAGCGTCGAGCCCTTGTTGACCTTCGGCAGCTCGCGCCTGGCCTTCACTCTATTGGCTGCGTTGGGCGAAGGCGACCAGACATTTGGCATGGCTCATTTTGGACTCGTTCTCAGAAACAACGGCGCCGGTTGGAAGGTGTGGCTCATTTACCCGGACAGCCCGCTCCCCGATCTCGAGCCGGTGTTTCAGTCCTTCGACGGTCTCGGTCTGACGAAAACAGGGGCGCAAGCTCTGCCCAGAGTGACGCTGCTCGCCCCTGCCGATGGCGCACAACTATCACCGGACCCACGACCCCAGATCACATGGTCCACGGTGGACGCTCCACTTGCCACTTACGTGGTTGAGTCTCAATCAAGTAATGGCTCGAGAGGCTACAGCGGGCGGAGTTCCATCGAGCTCGTTCCGCCGGCATCCATCGGACCTTCGATCAGCATGCAGGCGCCCTTTGGCGGCGGTGCGCAACCTTATCGCTGGAGGGTGTGGGCTATCGGCAAAAATGGAATCGTATCCACCAGCGACTGGCGCATCATTGACTTCACCCGCGTCCCCGTGCCTGCCCAGAAAGCGAGTGCACCGCTGGCGGAGGTTTCCGTCGCGACCGTTGAACCTGCGTGCATGGAGTGGGTCGAGGCCGCCGAGCGCCGCGGGCCCAGGCTGCAACCGCATCTCACCATTCGCTACAATCCCAGGGCGCCCGGTGCGCGCTTAGCCTCCGCTCAAGCACTGACTCTGGTGATTGCCACTCAGAACGTGGCTGGGTTTGATTCCGCGAAGATTCCGATGACGCGGACGGCAGACGGTTCTTGGCAGGCTGAGTTTACACCCAAGCCGAGCCACTCGATCACCAGCTACTCGATCTTCTTCTTTGAAGATGAGAAGAACGCCATCGATAACCGCGCAGGCCAGTACTGGGACATCCTGGATTGCGACCGGGGAGTACCAAACCCGTTCGCCGTACTCAGGCAAGCCTGGACCTACGAAGGGCCGCTGGTCGCGCCCGGCATCCAGCGAGCGCCGGATTTGGCGCGGGCACTTGCAATCCTCAAAGCCGATCTCGAGGCTCACCCCGGCCATTACAATCGTGACTATTACGAGATTTGGGATTACGAGCTGAAATTAGGATCTAAAAGCCCTTCCGCCTACGAGCAGGTGGGCCGCGAATTAGACGCCTTCCTCACGGAACACAGCAAATCTTTTCACGCCATGCTGGAGCTTGCCGGCTTCATAGGACCCCGCCAGCGCGAACTCCCCTCCGGTGTTGTTCAACACTTCCGCCAAGCGGCCAATGCGCTTCCCGAATCGGAAGCCGGCCAGATCAACTCGGAACTTGATTACCTATTGCTCTCGTCGGAAGAGGATGAGCAAAAACAGGCCCAGGGTTACATTGCTCTTGCCGACAAATACCCTCAAAGCTCGTTCAGAACCAACGCGTACGAGCGCGCCTTCAATTGCGAACTGGAACTGAAGGACCTTGCCGGCGCGGAGGCGGTATTTGAAAAACTGGCTGCCCTGGATCGGGTAAACGTCGGGCCGCTGCTCTCGATGGCTCAACTCTATATCGACCAGAAGATCAAGCTGGATCGCGCGGTGAAATTGCTGGACGCTGCGGATGCAACTTTGACGGTAAACGGCGCGCATTACTCGCCCGGCGCCCTGGCGATGGAACGGGAGCGGACGGAGTTTCTGCGCGGCCAAGCGTATTTACTGCTTGGAGATTTACCGCAGGCTCGCGCTCATCTCGAGACCGCTGCCCAATCCAAGCCCGACGACCCCAAAGTGCTTTACGCGCTAGGCGACGTTTGCGAAAGAACGGGTGACAAAGCAAAGGCCCTCGAAGCCTACCTCACTGCCGCCTGCGCGCCTTCCGAGGAGAGTTCCGCGCCGCGGGAGGCGTACGAGCGCCTCTTCGTCGCTCAGAAACAGGGGACCGCTGAGAACGCCGAGCAAAAAATCCTCGAACGGGTCACCCAGAACACTAAGCGCGCGGCCGCCGAGTACACGCCCATCCCCTTCAACCGTCCAGCACCAAAGTTCTCGTTTACCGATCTCCACGGAAAGCCATTCGACAATCAAGCCGCCAAGGGCAAACCGGCACTGCTCACCTTCTGGTCTCCAGGTTGACTGCCGTGCCGCGCGGAGTTGACCGCGCTCGAGAAATTCCAAGAACTGCATCCGGGCGCGAATTTTCTTGCGGTGGACGTTGCAGGGAAAACCGAAGAGGCCGTGTCTTTTCTCGCGGCCCACCACCTCGAGGCGCTGCGCGTCGCGGTAAGCAACGGCTGGCCCCAGGAATTCGGCGTCATTGGAACCCCCGCGACCGTCGTGATCGACCGCTTCGGTCAAATCCAGTTTGTCCACGCCGGGCAACTTTCCGATGTCGAAGGTATACTTGGGAAAGACTTGGAGGCCTTGCCCGCACCGTAGTAATAGGGGCACGGAGTTGTGCGCGCACACTACTCCACGGCTCTGGCTGCGGTTAATGCCACGATGCTCATTCAGACCGTCCTCCTGCTTAAGACCAATATGGCGGCGGGACATGGCGGTTCGTCCGGCCGCTACGATTATCTGAGAGAGATTGCATTTGATTATGCCTTCATGCTGGCGCAACTGGGAGTGGAGAAGTAGAAGTGTGCAGGGTTTTGTACTTGTCCCCGACTATTTCGTACTACCCTTTGGCGGGAGGAGAAACAAGTGAGGAAGATACTTCTGTTACTCGCAGTGAGTGCCGCAATGGGTGCACTACCGGCAGCAGGGGAGCAGTCCACTGTCAAGCGCCTGGACGGCAGCACAATCACGTCAGCCAAAATAGATGAAACGGTTACGCGCCTGATGCACGCCGCAGAGGTTACGGGCGCGGGTGTTGCTATTATCAACCATGGGAAGATCGTCTACGAAAAGACTTATGGGCTTCGCGACACCAAGAATAACTTGCCGCTGACCGAAGACTCTGTCATGTACGCGGCCTCTTTCAGCAAAGTGGCATTTGCGTATATGGTGATGCCTTCGAAGTCGACAGCCAAGGCCGAGCAACCACGATGATCCTGCACACGGGTGGCAAGGATATTCCCATAAAGCGGATCGACTGAATTTTTGATATGGAGAACTTAGCTGGCAGCGCGTTCGAGATACTTTCCCTCCGCCGTGTCCACCGTGATGACTTCACCCTCGCCGATAAATGGCGGGACCTGTACCATGAGGCCGGTTTCGAGCTTGGCGGTTTTCGTGACGTTGGTGGCCGAAGCCCCTTTCATTCCAGGTTCAGTCTCTACGACTTTCAGGTTCACGGTGGCCGGCAGCTCGATATCCACCGGCCTTCCCTCGAACAACTGCACCTTAATGACCACATCCGGAACGAGGTAGGAGGCGCGGTCCTCGATAACAGACTTGTGCAGGCCGATCTGTTCGTAGGTCTGCGTGTTCATGAAGAAAAAGGAATCGCCGTCGGAATAAAGGTACTGCATATCGACTTCATCGAGATTGGCTTTCTCGACCGTGTCCTCAGATCGGAAGCGGTGATCGATGAGCGCGCCGGTGCGCAGGTTGCGCATGCGGGCTTGAACGAAAGCACGCAGGTTACCCGGCGTGCGGTGCTCGGCCTTGTGAATAGTAAATAGTTCTCCATTATGTCGAATGACCATACCTGGCCGCATATCATTGGCATTCATAACAGAAATCCTTCGAGTGGAATGGGATGGGGCTTAAACGAGGGGGGAAACCCAAGCAGTCCGGTCCCGCAGCACCCCAAAAGACCATTGTTGCATCTTCTTCCTGCTGCGTCAATCCGGCGTCGTAATCTTGTCAGGGTCGCGCCAAAGTCGCGGAAAAAGCGGCTCTGCCGCCTGCTGTGCGGAAAGCCTCTGGCTTTCCGGCGCAGACAGCCTCCCTTCTTCCATTCGGCTCGGCTGGAAGGCTCAGCCTTCCAGCCGAGCCGAGGGGGTTAGTCAGGGCGAAAGCCCTCGGAAAGGCGAAGCCTTTCCGCACAGCAGGCGGCAGAGCCGCTTTGGGATGTTACCTTTCCGGGACTTTGACGCGACCCTGCGTAATCTTGTTACTGAGAACTCCTACCACTGGAATTCCACGCGCGTGCGGCGGGCTGAAAACTCTTCGTATGGCCCCACGCGTAACGTCCGCACGTGTCCCGGGCGATCCGTATAGGCCAGAACGAACGTCAGGATATTCTCCCTTCCTACGGGAGCGAAGTACGGTTCCGGGAGATAGAACTCCTTCTGTGGTCCAACGGTCACGTAGCGCCCCACGAACTTGCCATTGAGATAGATCAGAGCGTCGCGGTCAGCCTCGAAGGTCAGTTTCCAAGGCACCATCCAGCCCGGTGCGACCCCAGGCAACGCAAATTGCGTCCGATACCACGTGAATGCGGGAACCAGTTCGCGCGCTGGATCCGTTGCCCGGTAAGACGCCGGGCTCCAGGCGGCGAAATCCGGGTCTACGTCCCGTCCTCGCATGGGCGCTGCAAAGCGCTGGATTTGCCAGGAAGCAATGGCTACGCCGCTTCGGGCGTCGGTTCCCATGCGCACAAATTCGATGCCCTTCAGATCGGCCATCTCTTTATCACCGTTGTACGCCCCAAACGCCTCATACGCGATCTCCAGCGTGTTTGTCCCCGCCTTGGCGTATTTTGCCAGTTCGAAATCGACAGCTTTGGCGGAGTTCAATGCTTCTTCGACCAACTTCCCATTGATAAAGACCTTTGTCGCATCCCCCGCGAAAGTCGAAATGAACATCTTGGGCTCGTTGCTGTAATTGAACTGAGCCTTATACTTCACGTAACCATAGGGGACAGGACCGGTATCTTCCAGGGCGCCAGGCAAACCGCTCTGCCAATGGCCGGAGGCGGTGTCATATCTTTCCACCCAAGCCTGGCCGTCGCTCAAATCGAGCGGCTTATAGGGCAGCGGCGGAGTCGTAACCTGCAGGCGCGCACTTCGATGCTCGCGTTCGTAAGCAATATCCATCAGCACGCCATCGACCCAACACTTGTCAGGCTTGGAAGGAAGCAATAGGGCCAGATCGTGCTCGCCGGGCAGATAATCCAAATCCGCCCATA
>Ga0074046_10003777_pt1 | contig 12546 bp, 9 predicted proteins | sample BogForMeECP23OM3_FD_94441 | JGI IMG/M metagenome (GOLD analysis project Ga0074046, IMG submission 94441) | Bog forest soil microbial communities from Calvert Island, British Columbia, Canada - Bog Forest MetaG ECP23OM3 | ecosystem: Environmental > Terrestrial > Soil > Wetlands ...
CCGCCCTTTTGTTTTGACTGGGGCGGCACGGTACTCAATTGCGCCGTCGAGGTCGACGGAGCGTATCCGATCGCAACCGAGATCAGGCGCATCGATGAGCCCGTCATTCGTTGCTTTGCGGGCGGCGAGGAGACGCCGGCTGAATATCGTAGCGCCGAGGAATTGCGTGAGCCTTGCGAGCCGGGGTCGGTGTATGCCATTCCGCGCGCGGCTTTGCATCTTCACGGCATTCCGGTTGCAGGCGAGCCGCTCAAAGACACGCTGCGCCGGCTGGGCGGCGGTCTCGAAATCTGCTGCCGTGTGCAATTGCCCATTGGCTCAGGCCTGGGAACCAGCAGCATTCTCGCGGCCACGGTGGTGCGCGCGCTCGCCGGCCTCTCGGGAAGGGAACTTGACGATCATGCGCTTTCAGACGCGGTAATCCAGCTGGAGCAGCACATGACCACTGGCGGCGGATGGCAGGATCAGGCAGGCGGCATCTTTCCCGGCGCCAAGCTGCTCATCACCGGGCCGGGCCTGCATCAGCGCATTCGCGTGCAGCCGGTGCCGTGGAGCGAGCAGCGGCGCGATGAGTTCTGCGCGCACATGGTGCTCTACAACACCGGCCTGCAGCGCATGGCAAAGGATCTGCTGCGCCAGGTGGTATCGCGTTACCTGGCGCGCGAGACGGCTACCGTGCAGGTGCTGCACAGCATCAAGACGCTGGCCGTGGAGATGTCGTATGCCGCGGCGGAAGGCGATTGGAAGCACCTGGGCGAATTGCTCGACCGGCACTGGCAGTTGAACCAGGTGCTCGATCCCAATACGGCCAACGCGCCCATCAACGCGCTGCTGGACCGTGCCCGGCCGTTTATTTTTGGAGCCAAGCTGGCTGGCGCAGGTGGCGGCGGATTTCTTATGCTGCTGGCGCGCAGTCCGGAAGCGGCCACAGAGTTGCGTGTGGCGCTCGGTCAGGAAGCATCGCACCGCGGCGCGGCGGTTCCGTACCGGATTGCCGAAGATGGGCTGCGCGTCCGCGCCTGGGACAAAAATGCAAGCGGCGATGTGGCGGCGGAATCCGGTGATCCCGCCTTGGCTCGAGCCGAAAACTAAGTTTCTGACAGAATGAATTCGAGCCTTCAATTTCGTGGCTCAAATCACCCCAGCGACCAGGACCCTATCACTGAATTCTTTGAATCGCAATTAGACGCCCTCTTGTATTGATAGTCAGACTGCCGGTTCTAGAAGTTCGGTTTCCATCCCCCGCACTCGACCGCAGTCTGCGGGGGCGAACTGTTGCCGATGATGTTGGCGTCTACGCAAAGGAAGCCGTGATCGATGGCTTGCTGATTGCGCCAGATCACTTCGGAGTACGATTGGTTCGGGTCCGTTCCGTTGTACGGGTATCCTGCTGAGCCGCCGGGCCCTGGATTGTAGCCGCCCCCAAGGCCTGGTCCATCGTCCATAGCGGTCTTCGTACTGTTAGCTGCAGGCGGGTTGTTTGGGTATCCTGCGGAGCCGCCCGGTCCCGGGTTGTAGCCGCCGCCAAGCCCCGGTCCATCATTTGCGCTCGCACTCGCGCGGCTGGGATATCCTGAGCCGCCCGGTCCTGGATTGTAGCCGCCGCCAAGGCCAGGTCCATCGTTTGCGCTCGCACTCGTGCGGCTGGGATATCCTGAGCCGCCCGGTCCTGGATTGTAGCCGCCGCCAAGTCCAGGTCCATCGTTTGCGCTCGCACTCGTGCGGCTGGGATATCCTGAGCCGCCCGGTCCTGGATTGTAGCCGCCGCCAAGCCCCGGTCCATCATTTGCGTTCGCACTCGCGCTGCTGGGATATCCCGAGCCACCCGGCCCCGGATCTGCTGAGTCTGCCGGCGTGTAGGGAGAAAGCATCTTCTGCGTCCACCCCGGAGCTAATTTGTAGCTCCTAAACACGGCCTGAACCGTAGGCACAGTCTGGGCGGCTATCGTCGTGGGGGCCGCTCCATACATCAAGAAACTCTTGAAGAATCTAGCGGAGCTGTCATCAAACGAGCAGAATATGCCCATTCCATCACCCGGATTGGCGCCCCCGGCGGCGCTGATAGCAAACATGCCGCACTGGCCCATACCCGATGGCATTTTGATGGGCGCCTGATAAAGGTACTTGAGTTGTGGAACCGGCATTCCGTTGAGGGCCGCTTGCTGCTGAAGAACCATGACGAGCTTGTCAGAAAGTCTTGCCGAGGAGGGCATTGTCAAATCGGCGCCGCCAGGGCCCTTCTGTCCGAGCTGAAACGGACCGTCATGCGCGACGATTACTTTGACGTTAACGGCTTCGCCTTGCGGTCCTGCCATAGCGATGGCACCGCTCCCAGCATTTGTGACTTGCCATCCGGAAGGCACACCGACAGAGGCGCTCTTGTCGGGCGCAGTGTAGGGCTGCAGTTGAACTGGCACGGCTGCGGGGGACGTCGCTTGCGCCCGAGCGGTGGCAACGACTGGAATTCCGAAGGGGATCAGGATCACCGGCACGGCGGCGATCCGCAGAGATTTCATGGCATCGCAGATTTGCATGGATTAGGTCCCTCCGACCTGGTTTTAGGCACTTTGCCTTGCACGGGAAGCGGGCAGCGGGAATTCTGCTCAGTTCAAGGCCCCGGGGGTAGGTGCAGGGTAGCACTCAGGAATTGCGTGTGTCTATTGTCTTTCGAACCTGAAAACAGGGGATGAAAAGAGCGAAGATGCGCTGCGCGCGCGCCTTGGACAAGGCCGCGATGAGTCGCGCTGGAGCCGAATCCGGCAACCCGGCATGCGCTCTAATCCAAAGCTGGTACGTTTCAGAAAAATGCAAAAAACAACGCGCGCACGGGCCATACTCCGTGCGCGTTTTATCGCATATGCAGTTGCGCGCGAAATTCTTCGGCAGCTGTTCGGGTCACTTCCGCTGCTATTTCCGCAATCGGGCGAGCAGATCCTGCGGATGGACAGGTTTCGCGAGGATGTCGAACTCGTAGCCCTCTTTGCGCGCCTTTTCCAGCAGGTCGGCCGTGGCGGCCTGTCCGGAAAACAGCAGAATCTTGATCGCCGGAAGCACTGCACGAATGCGGATTGCCGCGTCGATGCCATTGAGGTCGGCCATGATTACGTCGGAGATCAGCATGTCCGGCTGAAAAGACTCGGCAAGTTCCAGGGCTCCCTCGCCGGAATAAACGGCGCGCGCCTCAAAGCCGCTCTGGTTCAGGATCATGGCCAAGGTATCGGCGATGACGTGCTCGTCATCCGCCACCAGAATCCTCGGTTTTTGGGTGGTCGTGGGCATACTCTCCTTGGGGTCGGGGATGAGAAATCATGACGGGCCGTTCTCACGCGTCACGGTCTACCGCGCCCGTTTGCGGCCCTCCCAGTCTTACATTTTTCATACAGCAGGGATGGTACGCTTAAGTAGTGTAATGCACTGCGCCCCCGTATGCGTCGAGAGCCTGTCGAGAGCCATGGAGGGAGCCCGGGAGCCATGCGCCGCAGTTTCCCGGCTTCCGGAGACGCATTCACTTCGGGTCAATTTTTCATCCTTATACTGGCAGCATCTGGCCGCGAACCGGCCAGCAGTTTCCCACCGGAGAACCGGAGATGCAGGAAGCGGTCACCCCGAACCCGGCCCTTGACACCGCGCCGGCGGCCCCTCAAGCGAGCCCCCAGGCGAATGATGACGCGATCATTCGCGCCGAGAAGATCGAGAAGTACTACGCGCAGCCGAGCCAGAATCGCATTCAGGTGATCTCGGCTACCGATTTGAGCATCGTGCCCGGAGAGATTCTTGCCTTGCTGGGGCCCTCGGGATCGGGCAAATCCACGATGCTGCGTATGCTCACCGGGCTCTCCACGCCGTCGGCGGGGCAGGTGTACTGGCACGGCACGCCTATCGCCGAGGCCGAAATCAACGTCTCCATCGTCTTCCAAAGCTTTGCGCTCTTTCCCTGGCTCACTGTGCTCGAGAATGTTGAAGCGCCGCTGCAGGCACGCGGCGAGACGCCTGCGGTGCGCCGCGAACGCAGCATGAAGATGCTCGACATGGTCGGTCTCGATGGTTTTGAAGCGGCCTATCCCAAAGAACTCTCCGGCGGCATGCGGCAACGCGTGGGTTTTGCCCGCGCCCTGGTGGTTGAGCCGGAAGTGCTCTTCATGGACGAGCCTTTCTCCGCGCTCGACGTGCTGACGGCCGAGAACCTGCGCAGCGAATTGCTGGAGCTGTGGGCGAAGAAGACCATGCCCACCAAGGCGATCTTTCTGGTCACTCATAACATCGAAGAGGCCGTACTGCTTGCCGACCGCATCATCGTGTTGGGGCGCAATCCCGGCCACATCCGCACCGATTTCCGCGTACAGCTTGCCCAGCCGCGCGAACGCAAGTCAGAGGCCTTCACGCAATTGGTGGACTACATTTACAAGGTGCTCACCCGGCCCGACACAGAGCCGGCCGAAGCGCCCGGCCAGCAAATTACGCGTGCCGCGCGCGACCAGCGCCAGATGCACTACCAAATGCTGCCCCACGCGCGGCCGGGCGGCATCGCCGGCCTGCTCGAACTGCTTCTCGACAAGGGCGGGCGCGACGACATTTACCGTTTGGCCGACGATCTGGCCTTCGAGATCGACGATCTGCTGCCCATCGTCGACGCTGCGCAGTTGCTGGGCTTCCTGAAAGTCGAGGAGGGCGACGCCGTCATTACTCCCAGCGGCGAGGAGTTTGCCAACTCCGAAATTCTTCACCAGAAGGAGCTCTTCCGCAACGCCGCGGTCGAGAATGTTCTGCTGTTGCGCCAGATTCGCCGCGCGCTCGACACGAAGAGCGACCACACCGTGCGCGAAGATTTCTTTCTCGACATGCTCGACGAGCAGTTCAGCGAGGAGGAAGGCCAGCGACAGATTGAAACCGCCGTCACGTGGGGCCGTTACGCGGAACTGTTTGACTTTGATGCCGCGCGCCGCCGCTTTGTGCTGCCCGATGCGTTGGAAGAGGAGATTGCTCCGAGCGAGGACAAGAAGTGAACTTCCAGCGCCCGCTCGCACGTACTCACGTCATCGCTCGCAGCACACCTTTCATCATCGATCTGGGCGTGGCAGCCTGCGCGCTGGCGGTTTTCTTCGCCGTCGTCTCGACCGGTGTCTATTGGTTTCAGAAGCCGATTCCGGTGGTGCCCATTTCGAGCTCTATTGGCGCTCTGCCGCTCTATGCCTTCTACTCCATCGTACGCATGACCATTGCGTACTTTCTCAGCCTGGCCTTTGCGGTCACCTACGGATACATCGCCGCGTATAACGCGCGCGTCGAGCCGTGGATGGTCGCGGTGCTCGACATTCTGCAGTCGATTCCGGTGCTCAGTTTTCTGCCTCCGGTGGTGCTGGCCATGGTTTCGCTCATTCCCGGCCATCAGCTCGGCATCGAGATGGCGGTCATCCTGCTCATCTTCACCGGCCAGGTGTGGAATCTTGCTTTCAGCTTCTACTCCTCGCTCAAAACCATTCCGCGAGAGATGCAGGAGGCGTCGCGCATCTATCGCTATTCCGGATGGCAACGCTTCTGGCAACTCGAAATGCCGTTTTCCACCATCGGCCTGGTGTGGAATTCGATCGTCTCCGTGGCGGGCGGCTGGTTCGCGCTCATTTTTTGCGAGACCTTCACCATGGGCGATCGCAACTTCCAACTCCCCGGCCTGGGCAGCTACATCCAAACCGCAACCTACGCCGGCGACGTGCGCGCGTTGCTGGCCGGCATCGCAACCGTGATTCTGATTGTTGTTGCTACCGATCAGCTTGTGTGGCGACCGCTCATCGCCTGGAGCGACAAGTTCAAATTCGAGCAGGTGGAATCCGCCGACCAGGTCACTTCGCCGATCCTCGAACTCATTCGCCGCTCCAAAATCTGTCAGACCCTTCCCGGCCGCATCTGGGACAGTGTGGAGGAGCCGGTCTGCCGGCGTCTTGCGCAAAGCAAGGAATGCCGCGTGGTAAAGCCACTTGACGAGACGAAGTCCGATAAGGTTTCTCCGCTTCTCTGGGCGCTGGCATTGGCGGGTGCGATGGCCGTTTGCTGGGCCGCTGTACAAGCCGTGCTCATGCTCAGGGATGTCACGTGGGCCGATCTGCGCCTGTTGCTGGAGGGCGCGGGTGCAACCTTTTTGCGCGTGAACGTCGCGCTGCTTCTCTCTGCCGCGTGGACGATTCCCGTCGGCGTGTCCATCGGCCTCAATCCCAAACTGGCACGCGTCGTGCAGCCCATCGCGCAGATTCTGGCTTCGGTGCCTGCGACGGCGTTCTTTCCGATTCTGCTGATGGGGCTGGTGAGGATCGGTGGCGGCCTGGGCATCGGGTCCGTTGCGCTCATGCTGCTGGGCACGCAGTGGTACATCCTCTTCAACGTGATTGCCGGCGCCATGTCCATTCCCTCGGACCTGCGCGAGGTAGCCTCCCTGTATCACTTCACGCGCTGGCAGCGCTGGATCAAGCTCATCCTCCCCGGCATCTTTCCTTACCTCATCACCGGGATGGTCACGGCCTCGGGAGGCGCGTGGAACGCTTCGGTCATGGCCGAATACTCGCACGTGAAAGGCCAGACGCTTTCGACCATCGGCCTCGGCGCGCAAATTGACGCGGCCACCGACAGCGGCCGTTTCTCCATGCTGTTGCTGGCCACCATCTTCATTTCGCTCATGGTGGTCACCATGAACCGGCTGGTGTGGCGGCGGCTCTACCATCTGGCGGAAACCCGGTTTAAACTCGATGGCTAGAGACGTAACTCCGGTTTTGAAAGGGCACGGCTTTACAGCTTGCTGGAAAATTCAATTGAAGGCGCATTGTAATAAGGGCACGGCTTCAGCCGGGCCAATAAAGGCAGCAAAATCAGGCGGGCTTTAGCCCCTGCCATCTCTGCTTTTCAAGTTTTCGACCTTCATTCGGACTGTCTCAGCAAGCTGTTTAGCCGTGCCGTGAAAGCCGCATAAACATTGGGGCTTTAGCCCCTGAGGGAAGCTGTTCCATGATTCGTGCAGGTTTGGTCGGATTCGGCATGGCGGGCCGCGTCTTTCACGGTCCGTTGCTTTCGTCGGTCGAGGGACTGGAGCTGGCTGCGGTGATGGAGCGCAGCACCAACAAGGCCGCGGAGCGCTATCCCGGCATCACGGTGTACCGTTCGCTCGAAGCCATGCTGGCCGACAAATCGCTGGGGCTTTTCGTTGTCGCTACGCCGAACGAAACGCATTACGCGCTCGCCAAGGGGATCCTGAGCGCGGGCAAGAATGTCGTCGTGGATAAGCCGATGACCCTGACCTCGGCCGAAGCTGCGGAGTTGATCGGCCTCGCAAAAAAACACAACGTGCTGCTCGCGCCGTTTCATAACCGCCGCTGGGACAGCGACTTTCTGACGGTTCAGAAACTATTGCATGAAGGTGCGCTGGGCCGGCTGGTGGCCCTGGAATCCCGCTTCGACCGCTGGCGTCCGGCTCGGCTGACTGAGCGGCTGTGGAAAGAAGGGGTTGATTCCGGCGGCATGCTGCAGGACCTGGGGCCGCACCTCGTCGATCAGGCGGTTGTGCTGTTCGGCAAGCCGGAAGCGGTCAGCGCCGAAGTGCTGCGCGAAAGAGATGGAGCAGGACCGAACGATTCCTTCACCATCCGCTTGCGCTACCCCGGTCTGATCGTCACTGTCGCGTCCAATTTGCTCTCACTCAAGGCCGCGCCCCGCTATCGCCTGCGCGGGACACGCGGCGGGTACGTGAAGAAGGGCGTGGACCCGCAGGAGGCCGCACTGAGTAAAATCACGCGCATCGAAGAAGCCGCCGGGAGGGATGCTGCGTGGGGCCAGGAACCTTCCTCGGCCTGGGGCTTGTTGTATGTGGATATCGACGGCGGCTCGGTCAGCCGTCCCGTTCCGGCAGTCACCGGCGACTACCGCCTTTACTACGCGGGCATTCGCGATGCGCTTCTCGGCAAGGCCCCGGCTCCGGTCACAGGCGTGGACGGCTGGCGCGTCGCGCGGCTGCTCGAATGGGCTGTGGAAAGCTCTGAAAAGCGCCGCGAGATTGCGTGCGACTGGAGTGGGGAGCCGGAATAGCCGTAAGCATGCGGTTTCCGGTTGGCCGGTTAATTGACCAGAAGCACGATTCGCACAAACGATCCAGTATGTGCGGCGGCGATTCTTCGCCAATTGTCGTCAGAGACCCGGCTTTTCTTTCCGCTGTTTGTGCCGCTCGATGACTAACGGAATTCCTGAGATCTGTGCTGGGTCATATGCTACCGCTGTCCTTCTCGATCTCACTTCGATGTATTTCCCGTCTCGCCACTTGAATTCCGTGATTTGGTATTTGTGCTGACACCATTCGCACTCAAATTTCGCCGATTCGGGACGAGCAACATACTTGCCCATTGTTCGTTCCCACAATTCCATTAGGCCCGATTTGAAGACCATTCGACCTTGTCCAACTGTTCGGTGAAAGATCACTTGATAGTCTCCCCCGTTCCACGTGAGAACTAGGAATGCACTGCCCGTGCCATCTCCGTTAAGCACGTAAGCGATAGCCAATCCATTCTCGCTAGCCGCCAGTTCAAACTCGCAGCTGGCTGCATAGATCCCGCCTTGCCCATATTCGACTAGGGTTGACAAATCAAACAGCTTAGCGAGTTTGCCGCCGACGAGGATCGCTACCTCGGGATTTGGTTCAGGACCATCTCGCGTGTCATAAATCACGACCTCCTCGCCAGACGGACCGAGCCGAGTTTCTTTCACGCCTCGGACCACTCCCGCCCCCATTAGCTGCGAACGAATCCCATCCGTAACTGTGGCGGCGGGCTTTGCCTTGTCCATAGCCCCGAACAAACCGATAACTCGCGGAAACCCATCGCAAGATGCGCTGTCCGTCTGAGCTTTCGCAACCAAAGTGAAAACTAGCGCAGTAAGCACGCAAATCGTGGAAAAACGGATGTATTTCCCCATAGCAAAATGGTACCAACCCAGGTCAGCGAGGGGTTTGGGACGTGTTGTCGACAATCCGGAAACTGCACCGCAGCCGGAATAGCGGCTCGCCGCGCGTACCGATTATTGCCGGCTCGGCTCTCGTTCAATCAGCGGCACCCAAAAACGAAATCTCGCCCCGCCGCCGGGAACATTGGAGGCCTCGATGCCTCCGCCGTGAACGATCAGGATGGCGCGGATGATGGCCAGACCCATGCCCGATCCTTTGCGCTGACCGGTGCGGTGCTTACCCCGATAGAACTTCTCAAAAATCAGTGGCAGGTCGAGAGGGTCGATGCCAGGGCCGTTATCCTCCACGCAAAACTCCAGCCGGCCGTCGTGGCGGGCGCTGCTCAGCTTCACGCGGCTGCCGGGAGGCGTATAGCCGGCTACGTTTTCGAGCAGGTGGCGCAGGACCCGGCCCAGCAAATGCGGATCGAACCATGCTGGTTCGCTCTGGGCTGGCTCGCTCCGGGCCGATTCAAACCTGTCGGAACGGTCTTCGTCCTCCACCACGATGTTTACCTTGTGCGCGGTCAAAATTTTGCGCGACTCCTCTACTGCCTGATCGAGCAGCGTGCGGGGATTCTGCGGAGACATCTTCACCTTCACCACGTTGGCGTCGATCTCGGCCATTTCCACGGCCTCGCCGATCAGCAGATCGAGCCGCGCCGCCTCCTCGTCGATGATGCGCGCCATGTCGGTGCGTGTGGCCTCGTCCAGGCCCTCGCCTTCCACGAGGGTGGTGGAAGCAGCGCGGATCGAGGTCAGCGGAGTGCGCAACTCGTGGGTGAGGGAATCGATGAGGGCGGTACGCAGCCGCTCGCCTTCGCGGGCGGCTTCCACGCGGGCCGTGGTCTCTATCGCGATAGACCGCGCCACCGCAATCGCGACCTGGCCGCTGATGGCCGCGGAGACTTCGCGCGAAAGTGTCTCGGGCCGCCACGCCAGCGCACCCACCGATCTCATTCCCAGCGTCAGCGATGTGGAATGGTAGCCGGACAATGGAACAAGTGTAGGGCTCAAACCCTCCGTCAATGCCTGCATGTGGGCACGAATGCTGGCTGTCACTTCTCCAGTCGAAGAGTAGAAACGCTCCTGCTCGCAAACGTAGAGAATGACGCCGTCGAGCGCAAAGATGCGGTCGATCAGCCCGGGCAGGTCGCGGATGAGCCGGCCGGCGTCCTCAAACAGCATCATCTCCTGGCTGAGGGCGTATAGCCGCCCCACGTCCGCCTGACGCTGCACCGCCTGCATGGCCTCTCTGCGCGCGCGCTCGGCTAATCGGCTCACAACGATGCAACCCAGTGCGAAGGAAATCATCGCCACCCACGCCTGCGCGCCCACCAATCGAAAAGTGTGCAGCGGAGGCAGAAAATAATAGTCGAAGGAGACCGCGCACAAAACCGCCATGTACAGCGAAAGAACGATTCCCGCCTGGCTCGCCGACCACACCACCAGCACCAGAAAGACCATGCCCGCGGTGGTGGAATTGGCGCCCAGCCAGACCAGCAGAAAGGTGGTGAACATGGCCGCGGCAGTGGCCAGGAACCAGCGAAGAATGTGCCCGGAATAGGCGCGGACGCGCATCGACTTCCCCATCGGAATCATAATCGCCTTTCGCGGATTGTGAAATGGCGCGCGCAGTGATGTAATCTCTTGCGCGAAAATGATGTAAGCTTCGGTGGAAAGAAGAAAGACCATGCCTGGACGAATTCTGGTAATCGACGACGAATCGCAGATAACGCGGGTACTGCGCGCCGCGCTTTCTGCACAGGGCTACGACGTGCGCACGGCCAACGATCCCGAAGAGGGCTTGCGCGTCTTCCGGGACTGGGCGCCCGACCTCGTGATTACCGACCTGATGATGCCGGGGATGAGCGGGGTTGACGTCTGCCGCATGATTCGCACGCGGGGCGCCACGCCGGTCCTTGTGTTGTCAGTCCGCGAGCACGAGCGGTCGAAGGTGGAGGCGCTCGACGCCGGCGCCGACGACTATGTGACCAAGCCCTTCAGCATTCAGGAGCTGTTGGCGCGGGTGCGGGCCCATCTGCGGCGTGCTCCAGAGCGCACTACGGCCGCCATCGAGGTGGGCGACTTTGTGGTGGACTCCCAGGCGCACACTATCACCGTGCAGGGCAAGCCCATTCACCTGACGCCCAAGGAATTCGATCTGCTTCTGCATCTTTCGCGCAACTCCGGCAAGGTGATGACGCACCGCGCTCTCCTGACTGCCGTCTGGGGTGCGCAGTCGGCTCACCAGCCCGAGTACCTGAGGGTTTTTGTCGGGCAATTACGAAAAAAACTCGAAACCGAAACCGGCCGCCAATACATTCAGACCGAACCCTGGGTGGGTTACCGCTTCATTCCCGAGGGCTGGACCGGCAACGAAGAGTAGGCGGGTGCAGGCCCTGCGTATCGCAATGTGGGTCACCCGCCTCGGCGCCCGCTGATGCCTCGAAACTTATCGCCGTCCGGCTCGAATCCTTATGGTTTATTTAGGAATTCTTTTCGATACTCAAACCTGTCACAAGACAGAATTGATCTCGGTTCAGCCATTAGGTGAGACCAGGGCAGGATCGCAACGCGAATTCCTGTGCCTGCCCCGGCAGAGCCGATGAACCACGAATGGAATCTGTTTTTCCTGAGATTCTACCGGCCTGGTACTGGCCGGTAGAGGGGGATCCCGCATGCAGGACGCAGTCATGCTGCTGTTCACCGCCGTTTTCTTCGCCCTGGCGTTTCTCTACGTCAAGGCATGCCAGAAGTTGAGGTAGCCCATGCACATGAATTGGATCTCGGCGACCGGACTGGTTCTTTCGATTCTTCTCATGGTGTATCTCACCATCGCGCTGCTTTTCCCGGAGAAATTCTGAAATGTCCGTAAATGGCTGGCTACAATTCGCCATCTACTCTGTCATTCTGCTTGCTACCGTTCGCCCGGTGGGCACCTATTTGACGCGGGTTCTCGAGGGCGAGCGCACCAGGCTTGACCCGGTGCTTCGTCCTTTCGAGCGGATCATCTACAAGCTCTGCGGCGTCCGCGCTGACAAAGAGATGGACTGGCGCGAGTACACCTTTGCCATGCTGGGCTTCTCGGCAGCGAGTCTCGTGCTTACCTATGCAATTGAGCGCCTGCAGGGGTTCGTCCAGGGATGGGCCAATCCGCAGCATCTGGCCGCCGTGGGTCCGGATCTTGCCTGGAATACCGCGGCGAGCTTTACGACCAATACCAACTGGCAGTTCTACTCGCCCGAATCGACCATGAGCTACCTGACCGAGATGGCAGGTCTGGCGACGCACAACTTCTGGTCGGCTGCCGCAGGCATCGTGGTTGCCGTGGCGCTTATCCGCGGCATCAAGCGTACGCAGTCGGCCACCATCGGTAACTTCTGGGTGGATATGACGCGGACGTTGCTTTATATCCTCACGCCGGCCTGCATCGTTTACGCGCTGCTGTTGGTTTGGCAGGGAGTTCCGCAGAATCTCCATCCCTACACCGTCGTGCATACCGTCGAAGGGGGCACGCAGACCATTGGCCAGGGGCCGGTGGCTTCGCAGGAAGCCATCAAAATGCTGGGCACG
>Ga0074046_10003778_pt1 | contig 12543 bp, 16 predicted proteins | sample BogForMeECP23OM3_FD_94441 | JGI IMG/M metagenome (GOLD analysis project Ga0074046, IMG submission 94441) | Bog forest soil microbial communities from Calvert Island, British Columbia, Canada - Bog Forest MetaG ECP23OM3 | ecosystem: Environmental > Terrestrial > Soil > Wetlands ...
TCGGGGTCGAGCGACAGCACGATTCCGACGACCGGCTCTCCACCGTCCGATCGTTCGAAGAGCAGCAGTTCACCGAGCCGCGTTTCCGGCAGGCCCCGTACGCTGGCGACATTGTCTCCAACTCGCTCGACGCGGCCGATCAAGTCGAGCCGGGGCTCGGCCTTGAGCTGACCTAGTAGCCCATTCGCCCTGCTCAGACGATCCTTTACGGATTCAGCCAGCGTGCTCATTGCGATTGATCTCTTTGACGGCGGTGGCCAGCGAGTCGCGCCAATTGAAGCGGAGAATTGCGTTGGGAAATGTGATTTCGGCGCCGGCGATAAGCGCCGGGTCGGTGTTGAATTGCATTGCTTCGGCCCCGATCCGCTTTGCGAGCTGTTCGCGCCATTCCGCCTCTTCGAGCGCGTCGAGCGGATGAGCGGTCGTGACCACGACTGAGGCCTCGCCCAGATGCGAAACGAGCGCGGCCCGCTCCTGCGCCGGCAGATGGTCCAGATAGTCCAGCACGCGCGTCAGGAACGCATGATCGAGCGACGTAGAGGCCAGCTCGCGAAGCAGCCGTTCCGCGAGTTTCACGGCGAGCTCGATTGTCTGGGCAAACAACTCCTGCGTGGCGGCGGCGCGCTCTTCGCCGAGCCGCGCGGCCGCCTGGTTGCGGATTTTCCCGGCTTCCGCACGGGCTTCGTCGAGCGTCTTCATTCGTTCGCCGGCTAGTTGCGCGCGTTGCTCTTCGATCGCTTTCCGGCGCTCGGCCTCGATCGCCGCCAGTTGTGCCTGAAGGTCGTGCTGCATGCTCAGCGCCTTTTGTTTTTCGGCTGATACTTCTGTCATGCCACGCGCAATTTCCTCCTTGCGCCGGGCGACGATCGCACTGACCGGCTTGAACAGAAAGCGCCTGAGCAGCCAGATTAGGATGAGAAAATTGACCGCCTGCAGCGCGAAGGTCCACCAACTGAAATTCATCGCGTGAATGGATTGGCGAATAGCAGTAGCAAGGCGACTACCAGGCAGTAGATCGCCATCGTCTCGATCATTGCCAGGCCGACGAAAAGAGTGCGTGAGAGCGAGCCCGCGGCCTCGGGCTGCCGCGCGATGCCGTCCATCGCCGCCGCGATCGCGCGGCCTTCGGCCAGCGCCGGCGTTATCGAGCCGACGGCGACCGCGACCACTGCGCCGATTATGCTAAGCATCTGGACCGTCATCTTCTTCCGACCTCCATCATTTCTCGATTGTGCCGATGCCGCCTCCGATATAGACCGTGGCCAGCACGCTGAATATGTATGCCTGCACCAAGCCGACCAGAATTCCGAACGCCATGAATGGAATCGGCACCAGCAAGCCTGCCAGCGCCAGGATGATCGCAACCACCAGTTCCTCGCTCATGATATTTCCGAACAGGCGCATTGCCAGCGAGAACGATCGCGTCAGCTCGGACAGGATATTGAACGGCAACATAATCGGATTCGGCCTGAGGTAGCCCTTCAGGTACTTGCGGAAGCCTTGAATGCGAACGCCGAAGAAATGCACCGATAGAAAGACTATCGCGGCAAGCGCACCCGGCGTTTCGATCGACGCGGTCGGTGCTCTGACTCCGGGCACCAGCCCGGAGAGGTTCCCTGCTACCAGAAAGATGAACAGCGTTCCGAGCAGCGGCAGGAACGGAGCCCCGTCGCGGTTCAGCAGCGCGGCGATCTGCTCTTCGATTCCGAGCACCACGGTTTCGATCATCGCTTGCCATCCACCGGCGTCGACGCGGAAGCTCCGCGTCACGATCCAGCTCGCGCCGGTCAGCGCCGCCATCAACCCCCACGTGGTCACCACGGTGCGGCTGACGGGAACGATGCCGACGTGAAAGAGGATGACGTTTTCGAGCGGCGAATGGCTCATGGATTTTTCTCGAAGGCGAGCCGGTATCGATTGATCGAGATCGTCCTTAGCGCGAGGAACCCCGCGAAGCTTGCGAGCAAAGGCGCGGCGCCTTGCCGGGCGCAGAACGTGAAGGCCGCGACTGCCGCGGCAAGGCGCGAGAGGTGCAGCAGCAACGAATTCCATCCGGCTCCATTGTCTGCGTAAAGTCGGACGTTCCATCCAAGCGCAGCGAAATAAGCGGCACCGGTCAAAGCGCCGAGAATTGCATAGGGCACTATGCGCAGAACGATTACTTCGATCATTCGCGGCTCATCCTCTTCCAAACCGCCCAGAAGCCCGATGCGGCGCCGAGAAAGACCAGCGTCGCGCTCCAGAACACGCCGCTATCCAAGGTGCGATCGAGCCAGCGTCCCACGAACGCGCCGACGAGAATCGGCGCGACGATCGTCCATCCGAACCGTCCCATCATCGCGAGCGCGCGGCCCATCGGCCATTCTCCGGTCCTCAGCCAGTGCTCGCGCCGGCTATGCGCCTGCTTAACTGCTTCTTCCATTTCGCGCTCGTCCGCCCTCAAATCTTGATCGCCATGCTTTTGTCCGGTTGGCACGATCGGCCTTCGCGGTTATTTCGGCGGCTCGGCTCGGAGCGGTCGTTCAGCGGGCCGCAGGTAACGATAGATTTGCCGAATTGCGGCCTGCTCAAGGTTGAGTGCACCCGATCGGGCGGAGCGTTCAGCCTCGACGTTCTGCTCCATCGCAGAGAGAATTTCACTACGCAAATGCGGCAGATCGTCGTTTACGACCGCCTCACGGGTGGCTATCTCCACGAACGTTCCCTCGCGGACGCGCAGCACGCCGCCACGCACGGCGATGTAGTGCTCGACGCCGTCGCCGTTGCGCCATCTCACGACGCAGATCGAAAGCGTAGTGAGAAAATCCGCATGCCCCGGTTCGATACCAAAAGCGCCGCTGGGATCCTCGGCGCGAACGTGGCGAACGGGACTTTCGTCGAGCGCGATCGTTGTGGGCGTAGTGACGATCAGCCTCATTGCAAGGTCAAGGCTGCGCCTTGCGCGCAACCATCTCCTTTTGCCGAGCATCCTCGAAAGTCCCGACCATGTAAAATGAGCTTTCGGCCCATCCGTCGCCTTCGCCCGCTAGTATCGAGCGGCAACCCCTGATGGTTTCCTCTATAGCGACGGACTTTCCGGCGATTCCCGTGAATTGCTCAGTCACGAGAAACGGCTGTGTGAGAAAACGCTCCAGCCGGCGGGCGCGCGCCACGATACGCCGGTCTTCCGCGCTCAGCTCCTCGACGCCGAGCAACGCGATGATTTCCTGGAGTTCCTTGTAGCGTGCAATCGTTCGGCGCACTTCTTCGGCGACGGCATAATGTTCTTCGCCAACGACGAGCGGATCCAACAGCACAGAAGTCGACGCCAGCGGATCGATGGCGGGATACAGTCCCTCCGCCGCCATGTCGCGCGACAGGACGACCGATGAGTCCAGATGGCGAAACGTTTCGACTACCGCCGGGTCGGTAAAGTCGTCGGCAGGCACATAGACGGCCTGGATTGCGGTGACCGACGCGCCTGCCACCGAGGCGATTCGTTCTTCGAGTTCTGCGATCTCGGTCGCAAGCGTCGGCTGGTAGCCGACCCGCGACGGCAACCGCCCGAGCATCCCCGACACCTCAGAGCCCGCCTGCACGAATCGGAACACGTTGTCCATCAGGAGCAGAACGTCGCGTCCCATCACGTCGCGAAAATACTCCGCGACGGTCAGCGCGGTCATGCCAACCCGCCAGCGCGCGCCCGGTGGCTCGTTCATCTGTCCGAAGACGAGCGCGGTGCGGCTCAGCACGCCCGATTCGCGAAGCTCGGCGAGCAGCTCGTGGCCTTCGCGCGATCGCTCGCCGATGCCTGCGAACACCGAGATGCCCGAGTACTTTTCGACCGTGCTTCGAATCAGCTCCATGATCAGCACGGTCTTGCCGACGCCCGCGCCGCCGAACATCCCCGCTTTGCCGCCGCGCGCCAACGGAGCAAGAAGGTCGGCTACCTTGATGCCGGTGCGGAAGACCTCACGCTTGTGATCCTGAAGATTGATCGCGGGCGAGCCACGATGAATCGGCCGGCGGGTTGTGGACTCAATTGGCCCGAGGCGATCGATCGGATCGCCGACCGCGTTGATGAGACGGCCAAGCACCTTCTCTCCCACCGGCACGCAGATGGGCCCGCCGCGGTGAGCGATCGCACCGCGGCGCAGACCCGAAGTATTTTCCATCGCGACGGCGCGGACGGTGCGAAGATCGAGATGCTCCTGGATTTCGGCGACCAGCCGGGGCCGTCCGTCGAGCTCGATCATCATTGCGTCGTTGATTGCCGGCAGGCGTCCGTAGGCGAACTCGACGTCGACGACCGACCCGCGAACGCGCGTGACCGTTCCCTCCTCAATCTGCGTTTGAGCTTTTGAATTGTCTGGGAGGTGAGCCATGCTTCCGGTCCGAATGCAACGAGTAAGGTAACAGTATCTATGAAGGCCGAGGTACGCGAGGCCATGGATGGAACCGCCTCACTTTCCAGCAGAGAAATCGCCTCATGTTGCACACGAACTACTCGAAAGACCCTTTCTCCGGTGCCGCGAGGGAGTAAATGACACCGCACACACGCGGGCTGTTTCTGAGTGGAAGATCCCCAGAGATAGACACTCGATGGCGGAGAGGGGGGTCCCTACCAAAAACTCCGAAGGGGTTGAAAAGTCTGGTGATTTATTTCGGTCGGCCGTAATGTCGCCGGCATGCAGTCACCTTTCTCGGAACTCTTCTCATGGCTCAGCTGTCGGTTTCGCGGACGCGCAGAATTGGAGCTCGAGGTCATTGCGCTCCGCCACCAACTGGCCGTCCTGCGCCGTCAGCGGCCCGGACGCACCCAGCTTTTCTCGATTGATCGCCTAATTTGGGTCTGGCTCTACCGGCTGTGGCCGCGATTCCTGAAGGTAATCGTAGTGGTGAAGCCGACCACCGTGATTCAATGGCATCGGCAAGGCTTTCGGCTCTACTGGCGCTGGCGGTCAAAGTCAGGACGGCCGGCCGTGAATCGCGAGGTTCGTGATCTGATCCGGCAGATGTCCAACGCCAACCCGCTCTGGGGTGCGCCTCGGATCCATGGCGAGTTGCTCAAGCTCGGCCTCGAGGTCAGTCACGCCACCGTCGCGAAGTACATGATACGAAGGCACGGCCGGCCTTCGCCGACCTGGCGGAGCTTCTTGCGCAACGAAGCTATCGGCATCGCCGCGATCGACATGTTCGTCGTGCCGTCTGCGACCTTCCGGCTATTGTTTGTGATGCTCATCCCGGCCCACGACCGCAGGAAGATTGTGCGCTTCGATGTCACGCAGCATCCGACCGCAGGCTGGTTGTCCAGCCAAGTGACCGAAGCGTTTCCGTGGGATACGGCACCTCGCTTTCTGCTGCGCGACCGTGACGCCTCGTACGGCTCAATCTTCCGCAAACGGGTCGAGGCGATGGGCATCACCGAAGTCGTAACAGCGCCGCGCTCGCCATGGCAGAACGCCTACGTCGAGAGAGTCATTGGTTCGATTCGGTCGGGAGTGCTTGGACGAAGTGGTCATCTTCAACGAGCGCCATCTCCGCCGCGTTCATTCATCATATGTTGACTATTACCACCGCACCCGAACGCATCTTTCGCTGGACAAAGACTCTCCGCTCTCGCGACCGGTCCAGCTGCCGCGGAATGGACGAATCATGGCAGTTCCACAAGTCGGCGGGTTGCACCATCGCTACGAACGCCTCGCGGCGTGACTCGTCTCACTGACCGGTGATTTGGTCGCAGCGAATGCTGCTGTCTTATCCATGTATTTCCTGATTGAATCCTGCCAATCAAACACGGGCGGCAGCAGGGAGCGATTTCGATCGTCGCCGGTTCTGTTCGATCGCGGCGAACGATATTGATAGTAGGACTGATTCAAACTTTGGTTCAGATTGAATTTCCAGCAAGCACAACCAACCGTCGATGAGCTCGGCGTTGAAACGCCAATCGGTGCCGATCCGGAACCCCCGGTAGTTCTCCGCGACGAAGCAGCTTGTAGCAGCCGATTGAAACGAACGCGAGGATCATTCGATCAACGCGGCATCGAAGCCGGCGCGGGCAAGTGCACGCCGTGCAGCTGACTCAACCTTCGGACTGTCCACGTGTGCCGCGGCCGGCACTTCGGGCGCGGCGCGAAGGCGTCCAACGAGCGGTTCCGAATCGGTGTCGGCTATACGGTCGCACTCCGCGTATACACCGTCAGGTCCCTCCTCGACTTGATTGTGTATTGCCAGTACTGCCTTGAGCGCCCGCAAGATCGCGCCCCGTGGCGTGGGCACCAGCAGCGCCGCGATGGCGCCGTGATCCAACCGCAGCCTGGCTGCGATCGCGAGTGGTTCGCCGCATCGAAGCCGTTGTATCGCGGGCAGCAGAATCTTCTCTTCCATGCCGATGTGCTTAAGAAGTCCGCGGCGGAACTCGCCGAACGCCTCCATATCAATATTGTCGAGATCGCCGCTGGCGCGAGCGAGCAATTGATCTAGCCGCTGATGATCGCGCTCGAGAAAGCTCCGTATCGTCTCTCCGTCGGTCTTCAAGATTTCCCGCCTCTGTCAAGGCGTCGCGCGGAAAATGCCGATTGCCCCTTTGTAGGCGCGCGCAATCGCATGATCCACAAACGGGTAGTCGCCGGACTCGCGTACGCGGAACTCGAAAATCGCGCCGTCGCCTGGCCCCACTTCAAAACTCTGCACCCCGTGAAAAGGATTCGCGGGATTGCCGCTGCGATAGACCGAGCTGAACACGGTGCCAACCACGTGAAAACTCGAAGTCCGGTTGGGTCCCGCATTGACGAAGAAAATCCGCACCAGCTCGCCGACTTTTATTGGGATAGGATGGTCCGCATATTTTTCGATGACGCCGTTGAACACCACGAAGTCCGGCCGCTCATCCATCATGCGTTTGCTGTCACCCGACACCATTCCCTTGTCATCGGGATCGCCGTAGAACTCGCCCTGCTCGATCGTCACCTCGTGCGCCTTGGGCCATCCGCCCTTCGGATCGACGATCATCATCCCGTACATCCCGTTGGCGATGTGGGTGACCATCGGCGGCGCGCTGCAGTGGTACATGAATGAGCCCGGAACGTCAGCATCGAAGTCATAGGACAGATCCGTCTTGCCGGGGATCGGCGCGAAGTGCTTGTTGGGCGCGAGCTGGGCGGCATGGATGTCGATGCCATGGGCAATCTCCATGTCATTGACGAGATGAATGTGAACTCGATCGCCCTGCCGCACGCGCAGCACGGGGCCAGGCACTGTGCCGCCATAGGTCCATGCGTCGTACTTCAGACCGGAGCCGATGTCGATGACTTTTTCCTCGACCGGGATGGTGAAGTTGCGCTGCTCGGAAAGAGCAGGCGACGAGGTGAAGGAAATCGCCACAAGCGCCAGAAACAGCAAAGACAACGACCAGCGACTCGCCATTGCTGGCATCTGATTTATCACGCAACTCTCCTTCGGTCCTTTGCAGTGACAGGCTCGGCGAGACGAGCAAGCGTTTAGCCTGGCGACCCTTCAATTGTGCCGTGTGGCGCGCGATAGAGCGCCGACCACAACGACACGAGTCCGGCGGCGTTGGCGCTCCAGAACACAACCCAGAAAGCGGTCTCCGACGAGTTCGCCGACAGCCGCGACAGCATCAGAATCACGATGGCGCCGCCCGCGACGATTGTCGTAACGCCCGGCCACTTCAGATAATCGACGCGATAGGCCCAAATTCCGAGCGCGGCGAGCACGGCGCCGCTCAGAGCCAGTATCCAGCTGTGCGATTCGAGCATCTGACCGTCAAGCACGGCGGTGCAGACGAGTATGAGCGCGATGAGCGTGCTCAGCAGGTCTGGAAGCATCGTTCCCTCCTCGATGGAGCCGGGTCAGATAGCGCCACGTGATCGGTGGGATTCCCATGTAGGCCATGGCGCTCGCGACGACCAGCGCTTTCCATCCGAAATGCAGCGGCGTCAGTGCGACGATTGCGGCAGCAAGCGCGACAAGCGCACCGCAACTCGTGCGGCTCGCGGCGCCGAGAATCGGGCTGCCGTACAGCCGCGCCACGCAGTACAGCAGACCGTACGCGCCCCCCGCGACCACCAGCGCGCCGAGCATCAGCGCGGTCGCTACCATCGCGTGCGGACTCATGAGCCAGCCGCGGCCGTCGCCTCCTCGCGCGCACCGGCTTCGCGCCGTTTTGGAATGGCGATCAAATCGTAAACCAGCACCGCGAAGCCGCAGGCGAAAATCAGTCCGAATGCCAGTCGCGCCCACATGCTCTCGTTGAACCACGGCCGGCCCTCCATCGAGAGGTATGCGTTCCAGGTCGAGCCGCCGATAGCGCGCTCGAAGAAGGCCTGATCAATTCCCGCCACCAGCAGCGCGCCGCTCATGCCAACCATCCCGGTGTTAAGCAGTGCGAACGACCATTTCCAGGCGGTGCCGTCGAGCCGTTCGCATCCGCGCGCCTGCGCAATCGCCAGGTACAGTACGGCGATCACGCCGCATCCGTACGCGCCCCAGAACGCGAGGTGTCCGTGCGAGGCGGTCCACTGCGTGCCATGCGAATAGAGATTGATCTGTGGCAGCGTCATCATGAAGCCCCACACTCCAGCGCCGATGAAGTTGCCGAATGCTTCCGCCAGCGTCCAGTAAAAGGCCGGCCGGTTGGCAGCTTGAAGATGACGCTCGCCCGCGTCGTACACAGCATGCACGACCATCCCGAGCAGCGGCAGAGGTTCGAGTGCGGAGAAGAATCCACCGATCGCAAACCAGTAACGCGGCGTGCCAATCCAGAAATAATGATGGCCGAGTCCGAGGATGCCGGTGCCGAGCACCAGCGCAACCTCGACGTACAGCCAGCTCTCGACCACACGCCGCGACGCGCCGACCAGATGAATCAGCGTCCACGCCATGATGCATCCGATCAGTACCTCCCACGTAGCCTCGACCCACAGATGCACCAGCCACCACCACCAAAAGAGGTCCTGCGACATGTTGGTCATTTCGGGAAACGCGTCGAAATAGAGCAGCACCAGCGGAACGAGGTCGGCGATCAGCACGGTCAGAATGCCGGTCGACTTGCGCGCCACGACCGTGGTGGCGATGACGTTATAGGCGAAGACCCCGGCGACCGCCGCGATTCCCATCGCGGCCCAGCGCGGCGCTTCGACATACTTGCGGCCCTGGTTGATGAACCACATGCTCCACTCATTGGCCGCGCCGTACTGGACGAAGATGAACACCACAACCACCACGGCCACCGCGGCGCAGAACACCCAGAACAAGACTTCCGCGAGCCCGATACCCTCGACCTCGCGATCGAGCTCCTGCGGCAGAAACCAGTAGATCGCGCCGATGAATCCCATCAGCAGCCAAATCACAAGCCCGTCGATGTGTACGATCTTTGCGGTACTGAAGTTGAATGTGTTGAGCATGAAGCCGGGGCGGACATAGTAAATCGACGCGAGCAGACCGAAGACGATCATGGCGCCGAACATCACCGTCGACGCCGTAAGGTACTTGAGCCCGAGCCGCTGCGCACGATACATCGAGGCCTCCTTATTGCGCACCCGGAGCGCCGAACCGATCGGGGAACCCGTTGCTGTCCACCGCAGACATCCACTTGAGATATGCGACCGCAGCCTCGGCCTCGTCGCGCTGAATGTGAAGATTGGGCATCGGCCGCGAGCCGAGCCTGAGCGGATTCATCAGGAACTTGGCGAGCCGGTCGGCACGCTTTGGCCCCGCGTATCGCGCCCACACCGGATCCATCCACGCGCGCGTGAGATCGGGAGCGTAGTACGCACCGTTGCCAAAGAAGGTATGACAATCGATGCAGGCGCGGCTCTGGATCACCAATTTTCCCCTGGCGAGCAGCGCGGTCGCTTCATCGGCGCTGTACTTGTGGCCGAAGATCAGCTCTTCGCCGCCGATCTTCGGCGCATACTCGCCGCGGCTCGCATCGTATTGATAGGTGACGGCGCTGTTGATCACGTCGTACGCAGGGACCCGTGCGCCGCCCGGAGTAATCTGTCTCAGGGTATCAATCGTCAGCGCCGCAAGGACGACGCACATGAAGATGACGGTCGCTATCGCACCCGCACGCCAGAAGTACGGATCCTGCGTGTACATTCTCTACCCCCGGAACGAATGCTCACAAATCTACTAAATCAAAGCTTGGATTTATACTTCGCCACCGAGATGAAACACCGACCGCTGCCCTCGTCGCGCGACTTTCACTGACCGCGCGCGCAAGCCCGGCGCCGCATTCAGGCACGAAGCATCTTCGGGCCGAAGAAGGCGAGCCAAACCGCCGAGCCCACGATCCACACGGCGGCCGCCCATCCGAGGTGAATGAAATAGGTCTGACTGGCATCGGCCGCCAACCTCGCACACAGCGCAATCACGAATGCCGCGCCCAGTATGATAACCGCGCGCGGACGACCGAGGGCGAGTTGCTCCATGTTCAGATGGCTCATCGCGACGTGGCTGCCCACTCCAAAAACCAGCAGGCTGAAGCCGCCAATATAAAGGATGTGCATGGCTGGCACGCGATAGTCAGGCCAGATTGCCGAGGCGATCAGTCCCACCGGCATCAGCCACACCGCGAGCCACACCAGCTTGCGATGCGCACCCGGCTTGCCGGGCAGGCGTAATGCGCCGCCGCCGAATCCCAACCCGATCGCAACTACCATCGCGCGAAGCAGCGGGCCGCTTCGTTCAAAGCCAAGATGCTCGAGCAGCAAGCTGGCGAAGATCGCAATTCCGGCGGCCGCATATGCCAGTGCCTTCCAGGTTTCACGAGGCGCGGAACCAAGGTCTGGAGGTGGAGGCGCGCCGCCCATGAGCGGCAGAACGAGACTGCCGATTCCGACCGCAAGGCAGAGAAATACGCCCTGCTCGACCAGTAGCACACCAAGATAGCCGGTGGATGGAAGCACGGCGTTCGCGTCGGCCGCGGCAATCAGGGCGGCGCCCGCCAGACCCTGCAAGGCTGCGATAGGCAAAAGCACAAAGGCGGCCGGCGGGCGACGTCCTGCCTCGCCAGCCAGAAATCGACGCAGCGCAAACTGGATGAGCAGCACAAACAGCGCCGCGTACGCGATTTCGGCTGAAATCCACGAGTCGAGGATCGCAGCGCCAGTAGTCACCATCAGCGCTGTCGCAAACGCTGCCATCTCCATTCGCCCAACTAGGGGTGATTGCGTTCGGCGCGGGAGCGCCGTGAGAAGAAAACCTATGGCAAACGCCATCATGAATGCCTGCATTTGCACCAAGCCGTGAAAGCGGCACGAGTAGGTCGCCGTGACTCCGGTGGCGTACAGCAGCCAGTGACCTACACCGATCCACGCGAAGAGGACGCCCAGCGGAAAGAACAGCCGGAACGGTTCGCTCCTCCAGCGTGAGACGGCCGCGGCCGGCGAAGGCGAAACACCTGCAGCAAGGTCCGCCATCAGGTTTATTCTGAGGGTTGCCTGATGCGACTCTCGGGTAGCCCCTCCCAAGCTCCCTCCACGTGATTGAACAAGATCAAGAATTTCATGACGGACTCCTATTGGTTTTCGGTCAGGTATCGACCCGGCACCAGCGTTGGAAAGCGATAGGGCACAAACCCTGAGGCGACACCGAGTTCCGCACCAACTTCCTGAATCACCTCGGGGCTGAAATTGTATGCCCGAATTCGCGCGATTCGGCCATCCTGTTCCTCGAAGCGCGCCACCGCCATCAGCAATTTCGTGTCACCGTGCACCAGGAAGCCAAGAAGCATCGGCTTTCCTTTGTAGATAGTACGCTCGTTGACGAACTTCGGTGGGCGCATCTCGGCAGGAATGTCCGGATGAACCTGAACTGCCCGCCAGAGCCAGCTTCCTTTGGCCTCGAACTCCTTGCGTCCAACTTCCAGCAGGTTTCCCCGCACCTCGATTGCAGCAGTATCAAGCATCAAGGCGAGCAGTCCCGCGAGATCGGACGCATTGAGAAGCTCTATACGAAACGATCGACCAAGGCCACGGAAGGAACCGGCCGTGGTGCAGGCACCGAAGACAAGCGATTGAGGCTGCGATGAAGGGCAGCCTTGATTGCGCCGACCGAGGTGCCGAGGTATCTCCGCAATCTCGTCCAAGCTCATTTCAAATGCCTCCTTGAGCACGAGAGCAGCCCACTCCTGCGGCGCCCAGAATTTGCACAAGCCGGCTTCCTGCATCCCGCAGCTGGGAGGAGTCTGCCTTTCCCTTGGAAATCGGGACTCGGCCCCTCGCGGTGTACCGCTAGTGCCTGCGCTTCGGCCGCTCTCGTAGCCCGATAACGCTGAAACGCGAAAGGGTCGTGTCTCGACTTTGATGCTCGAAGCCTCTGGTGTTCAGCGAGCAAGCCAGCCGTGCGTCATTTACAGGCCGATGCTGCTCGCGCGACTCGATGATGGCCGTATACTCCCCGAAGTAGATCCCGATATCTAGCAGGGTGTTGAGAAACGCCTCTTCGATGGGATCGACGGAAGGTTTTGCATCGGTATAGTGGAACGAGGCCAGTTGGGTTGAGGAGGAAGCGGAAGATGCGAGGATACGATCGGGCACA
>Ga0074046_10003781_pt1 | contig 12534 bp, 6 predicted proteins | sample BogForMeECP23OM3_FD_94441 | JGI IMG/M metagenome (GOLD analysis project Ga0074046, IMG submission 94441) | Bog forest soil microbial communities from Calvert Island, British Columbia, Canada - Bog Forest MetaG ECP23OM3 | ecosystem: Environmental > Terrestrial > Soil > Wetlands ...
GCGCTGGTTGAGGCCTTCACTCTCCAACAGCTGGGCATAGCCCAGGATGGCGGTCAGCGGGTTGTTGAGCTCGTGGGCCACGCCGGCAATCAACTGGCCGACGGCCGACATTTTTTCGCTCTGCAACAGCTGCTCCTGCGTCTTGCGCAGATCTTCGTAGGCGCGGCAGGTTTCTTCGTAGAGGCGTACCTTTTCGATGGTGGTGGCCAGTTGACGGCTGATGGCGACCAGCAGGTTCTCTTCGTTGCTCGACCACTCGTATCCCAGGTGGCTGCACAGACCCATGATGCCGGCCGGACTATCTTTGCCCCAGAAGAGCACCCAGATCCAGGAGCGGTCCGCATCGGAACGCAGGAAGTCGGCCACGTTGGGCGGCAGGTGAGGCAGGTATTCGCCGGTGACGACCTCGGCGCGGGAGCGCATGATCAAATCGCCGAAACCTTCCGCAAAAGTAATTTCCGCAGGGCGCGCCTTCTCCCGGCTGCCGGGGCCCCATGCGGCCCGGCGCCGATAGGTCTGGCAGTCAGCGTCGCACAGGTACACCGATCCGCTCTCGGCACCAAACAGCGAGACGACCTGGCGCAGGGTCAGGTTCAGAATTTCGTCCAGGTCGAAGGATTGCGCCGCCACCACCGCCATGGCATTGAGCGCGTTCAGTTCGCGATTGCGGCGCCGCATTTCGTCCTCGGCCCGGCGCTTTTCGGTGGTGTCGAGGACAAAGCCCTGGTAGCGCTCGATGTTGCCGGATGCGTCGCGGGCGGCGAAACTGCTCTCCACCGCCAGCAGGAGCGTCCCGTCCTTGCGGCGCAACGTGACTTCGAAGTTGCGCACGTAATTGTGCATCTCCATCTCGCGATGGAATTGCTCCCGCTGCTTGGCGTCCACGTAGATTTCCGTATTCAGATTGACGACCAGCAACTCTTCCCGCGAGGCGTAACCCAGCATGTGCACCATCGCGTCATTGCAATCGAGAAAGCGGCCGTCGGGGGTAGCAACATAGACGCCTTCCTGCACCTGCTCGAACAGCAGCCGATAGCGTTCTTCGGCGGAGCGGCGCTCAGAAATGTCGCGGATGACGTGGATGACTCCCTTTTGCGCGCCTTCCTGCTCGGTGTAAGAAGTGGTCGAGACGACCGAAAAGCCGCCGAAACAGGGGTCGGCGCCTTCGGTGAATTCATCGTCGCCACGCATGGCGCAATAGGGGCAACCGGTCCACGCTCCCAAGCTGTGGGGCAACGCCGATTCGCAGGTGCTGCCAATGACGTCGGCCGGAGCCTGTCCCAGATGTTCGAGAAGAACCTGGTTGGCCTTGAAAATGCGGAAATCCGAGTCGTGCGCCAGGATGATGTCGTGGACGGAATCGAAAGTGTTCATCCACTGGCGCTGCGAGCGTAACACCTGTTCCCGCAGACGGGAATTCTCCACGGCGATGGCCAGTTGTTTGGCGCAGGTTTTCAGAAACTCGCGTTCTTCCGGGGTCCATAGCCGGTTGCGGGAGTCGCCCAGCAGCAGCAGTCCGACGGGAGATTTATTGCCGACCACCGGAACCATGACCAGCTGCCGAATCTTTTCCGCCTCCAGCAGCAGGGACTCCTCGGGAGTGGTGGCATCGCGGGAGGAGACCTGCGGTTCGGCTTCCTGGAACAGCTTCGACAATGCCTCGGTGAGCGGAGCAAAACTGGTATTGCGCAGAAAGTCGGCGGAGAGTCCGACGGCGTGGGTCGCGACCAGATGCTCGCCGTCAAGCAGTCGGAACCACGCTGCCCGGAGCTGGTTGCTGCGCTGCAGTTCCTCCAATGCGGGCTGAACCAGGCTGCCGTACGAGGGCGAGCCAGCCATGCTGTTGGCGAGCGCCTGCAAGGTCAGCAGGCGGCGGGTGCGGGCGCGAGCCTCGCCCAGAACCAGCAGCAGCATCCATAGACCGAGCGCCACCTCGGCGGCCTGGAGCGCAACCCCGGTCGCGCCATCGGTAAACGGCGACCAAGCAAGATGCAGCCCGGGCAGGCACAGGGCCATGAGCCAGGTCACCGGCTCCCGGCGGCCGCGGCGCGCATGCAGCAAGGCGATCGAAGCGGTCAACAGGATGATCCGGTAGCTGATTTCGACCGCCATCCGTATGGGCAGGGAGTCAGGCCATAACAGAATCCTGGCCCCAGCAAAGCCCACGAGGATGGGCGTGATCACCGCCAGAGGTATGATCAGTTCCCGGCTGCGTGCATACAGAAAAACGGCGCCGGCGAGCAAGCCCACGGCCAGAACAAACACCGCGTGGGTCGCCACCAGGTCGAAGGGTTCGGGTATCTTGGCTGCGAAGGAATGTTCGATGAGCCGCGAAGCCACCAGCGCGATCCAGCCGGCAATCCAGAGCCGGAAATAACCTTCGCGGGCGGCGCGCAGGGCGAACAGGAACGAGCCCAGCAGAATCAGCAGAGCTAATTCCGCCGCGGCGGGCCTGGCGCTGCCAAGGCTCGCTGCCGCGTTCCAGGTTGACCAGAGGGAAGCGCTCATCTTAGTCCGGACGTACGGGTTCCTTGTTTCTGAATATCATGGGCGGGGATTTTCTCGATGAAGTTTCCGGACCTGAATGATTACTTTCGGCATCTCGCCGGTAGGTTACAATCGCCGATAGACTTTCGTGTATTCCCATGGCAGCAGAGCGCATCCTGGTAGTTGACGACGAAGAAGCCATTCGCGAAATCGTCTCTTCGATGCTGACCACGGCGGGGTACGCCTGCAAGCAAGCCGGCTCCGGCATGGAGGCGCTCGCCGTCCTCACCTCTGGGGAAGAGTTCGAGTTGATGCTCTCCGATCTGATGATGGCAGACCTGGATGGCATCGGTTTGTTAGAGCGCACTAAGGAAAAGTATCCCGATATGCCGGTGGTGATGGTCACGGCGGTGCACGATATTTCCGTGGCTTTGAGGGCGATTCGAGACGGCGCCTATGACTACCTGCTCAAGCCGTTTGAGCGCGAACAACTCCTGAACACCGTCAGCCGCGCCTTGGAGCACCGCCGGCTAAAGGTGGAGAACCGGACCTACCAGACGAATCTAGAGTCTCTGGTCGAGGCGCGCACCAATCAACTGCAGGCGGCGATGGCGGATCTGACCCGGTCGTATGACATTACGCTGGAAGCTCTGGGCAACGCTCTGGACCTGAAGGACGCTGAGACAGAAGGCCACTCGCGGCGGGTGACTGCCTTCACGATCGCCATTGCTCGAGCCATGGGGTTGCCGCGCGAGCAGATACCCGTTATCGCGCGCGCCGCATTTCTGCACGACATAGGGAAGATGGCGATTCCCGACGCGATTCTGCGCAAACCGGACAAGCTGACGGCCGATGAAGTGGTAATCATGAATGAGCATGCTTATCACGGTTACCAGATTCTGAAGAAGATCCCGTTTCTGGTGGAGGCGTCAGAGATCGTATATGCCCATCAGGAGCGTTTCGACGGCACCGGTTACCCCCGCGGACTGAAGGGCGATGAGATTCCGCTGGGAGCGCGGATCTTTTCCATCGCCGACACACTGGATGCGATCACGTCAGATCGTCCCTATCGGGCGAGACAGCCGCTACAAGCCGCACGCACGGAAATACGGAAATGGTCGGGGCGGCAGTTTGACCCGGAGATCGTAAACGTGTTTCTGGAGATGCCAGACAAGATCTGGGAGGACTTGCGGAAAGACATTGATGCCCAGATTCACGGTTTTGCCTATTCGACGGCGAATAGCTAAGTCGTCTGGGGAATGAAGCGTTGAGCCAGCGCAATCCATCAAAACTGTATTTTGCCGCCGCTCTGCTCTTGCTGGCAGTGCAGGCGCTGGCCAGTGTCCTGCTGGCACCAGGCTTCGCCCGGACTGCGGTTACGGACATCTCCGGCGCCCTGTTGATGCTTGGCGCACTCCTGGCATTTGCCGCCAACGGCCGTGCCAGCAGCGGCCGCATGCGATGGTTCTGGGCCCTTCAGGCCGCCGGATGGGCGTTATGGCTCGCCGATCAGGCGGTGTGGATCATGTTTGATGTGGTGTGGCGGCAGAAAATGCCGGCCATGCATTTCGCGGACGCTCTCCTGTTTCTTGCCGGGGCTCCGATGTTTGCCGGTGTTCTGCTTCGTCCGCATCGCGAGCCCAGCGAGCGCAGTGCCCGCCTGGGGGCTGCGGACTTCTTCCTCCTGATGCTCTGGTGGCTCTTCCTCTATATATCGTTTGTCGTGTGCTGGCAGTACATCGTGCCGAATGAGGATGCCTACAACCGGAACTTCGATCTGCTGGCGACGGCCGAGAATCTGCTGCTTACCTGCATCCTCGCGGTTTTCTGGTGGCAGACTTCGGGCCGGTGGAAGAAGTTTTATGGGTTGTTTAGCGGCGCAGTTGCCTGTAATGCACTGGCGTTTTACTTGATCAACCGTGCGATTGAGAAGGACGTCTATTTCACCGGCGATTGGTACGACCTTTTCTATTCTGCGTCGTTTGCCGTGTACCCGGCGGTGGCTCTGGCGGGAGAGGGATTGTCGCCCACGCAGAAGGCGGAAAGCGGTGATGGGAGCTGGCTGGCGAACTGGGCAATGATCGCCGTGCTTTCGCTCCCCGTCATTGCCTGCTGGGCTCTTCTCGATCCCCGCCTTCCCCGTCCGGCGGCGCACTTCCGGGTGCTGGTGGCGCTGGCCACGATGTTCCTGATGGTGCTGCTGCTGTTTATCCAGCACCAGCGGTTGAACCGCGAATTGCGGCACACCAACGTGGTGCTGCACGAAGCCTCGCTCACCGATCCCTTGACCGGTCTGCGTAACCGGCGCTACTTTTCGGCGACCATTGATGCCGACGTCAGCCAGGCCCTGCGGGCTCACGCGGACGGCCACGACCTGCATATTCGCGACCTGGTTTTCTATCTGATCGATGCCGACGACTTCAAAGAGGTCAATGACCGCTACGGCCACGACGTGGGCGACCGGGTGCTGGTCGAAATGACCCGCCGGGTAAGTTCTTCCATTCGCGACTCCGATGTTCTTGTCCGCTGGGGAGGTGAGGAATTCCTGCTCATTTCGCGACACACCGACCGGCGCGAGGCGGAGCTGTTGGCGAAGCGTGTGCTTGCCGCCGTCGCCGATATGCCATTCGATGGGGATGAAGAGGGAGGAACGATTTACCGCACCTGCTCGGTGGGATGGGCGGCGTTTCCCTGGTTTCCCGACAATCCGCGCGCCATCAGCTATCGGGAAGTTCTCACTCTGGCCGATCGCGGTCTGCATCAGGCGAAAGTGTCGGGCAAGAACCGTGCGGTTGGAATGCTGCCGCCCACGGGCAAGCTGACTCCGATCTCGGTGGAGGGACTGCATTCTGCCCGCATGCAGGTGGATGTGCTGGCCGTGAGTGGCCCCTCGCGCCGGCCCTAGCTGCTCATTGCGTGAGCGGAGCGACCTCCAGCGTCAGCCCGTCAACTTTGCGCACCACCACCAACTGTCCCACGGGCAGAGGAGAGGCCGCGACCGCGTCCCAAAGTTCCCCATGAACGAACACTTTGCCTTGCGGGGAAAGCGCAGTCTGCGCCACGCCGGTTTCGCCCACCAAGCCTTGCGCCCCGGTGACAACCTTGTTGCGCCGCGCCCTGAGAGCGATGGTCATCAGAAAGGCGGTGATCAGTCCAAGCGGGATGCTGACGGCGAGCGCCGTCGCCAGGTGCACGCGCATTTCGGGAATGGGCGAGTCGACCAGCAGCAATCCGCCCAAAGTCAGCAGCGCGATGCCACCGATGGTGAGAACGCCGTGAGTGGCGAACTTGGCCTCAGCGGCGAACAACGCGAAAGCTCCCAAAATCAGCACCAGAGCGGCAAAGCGGGTGGGCAGGAGATTGAGCGCAAAAGCAGCCACCAGGATGAAAACCACGCCCACCGTTCCCGGGATGACCGCACCTGGATGGTTGAATTCGATGTAAAGCGCCAGCGCGCCAATGGCGAGCAATAGAAATGCGATGTTGGGGTCCATCAGCGCATCGAGGATGTGTTCCCGAAGAGTCATCTCATAAGGGAAGACCGGCTGGCCGGCGAGGTTCAACGTGACAGACTCCCCATTGAAGCGTTTGAACGGTTTTCCCTGCATCTGGCGGAAAAGGTCTTCGGGACTGGAGGCGACATAGTCAATGAGATGTTGCGCTAACGCTTCCTGTTCGGTGAAGGACTTCGACTCCAACACGGCACTCTCCGCCGCCTCGACATTGCGGCCACGCTTGGATGTGACCGCGCGCATGAGGGCGGCGGTGTCGTTTTCCATTTTCTTCTTCATGTCATCGTCCGGCTTCAGTTGCACCGGACCAATGAGCGCGACCGGATGAGCCGCTCCGGCGGCGGTTCCTGGAGCCATGGCTGCGATGTCAGCCGACTCCAGAATGAAAATGCCCGCTGAACCAGCATGACCGCCGGTAGGCGTTACGTACACGATGACCGGAACGGCTGAACCGGTAATGGCCTCGATGATTTCGCGGGTCGAGCTGACCAGTCCGCCGGGCGTGTTCATCTCAATCAAAACCGCCTGGTCGCCGCGGCGGCGCGCTTCATCGACCGCGCGTTCGACGTATTCCCGGCTGATGGGCTGAATCGTGTCGTTAATGGCAATCTTGAGAATCTCGGCCGGGGCCGGGGACGAGAAAATAGCGACGCATGCAATGGAAAGAATAAGGCTAGGACTGAAGATCGGACCGGTTCTTATAGCTCGGGATGAGAAGCGCATGGCTTTATTGTCGCTCTATTTGGGCGCGCCGGTGTGGATTTCTTGAGCCGCGGACAAACTGCTTATTGATGACTCCTGTGGCGTGGGTTCTTCTGCCCCGGCAGACACGTGCGAATCCGAAGTCCAGCCCGGCAAGTACGTGCTGCCGGTGATCAGCCGCGCTCCCCGCTCGTAAGTGACATAAGACCATGCCCACTGAATGAAGACCAGGAGGCGGTTTCGAAAACCGATCAGGAAGAGAATATGAACGAACAGCCAGGCCAGCCAGGCGAGAACCCCCGAGATGTGAATCTTGCCGAAATCGGCGACGGCGGCAGCGCGGCCAATGGTCGCGAGGCTGCCTTTATCCCAGTAGTGAAAGGCGGGACGGGAGTGAACGTCCCCGCCGTCTCGCACGTCACGCGCTTTCACTTCGCGCCGGATGAGTCTCGCCACAAAACGCCCTTGCTGGATGGCAACCGGGGCCGTGCCGGGAAGCATTTTGCCGTGCTCGTCGCTCAGCGCCGCCAGGTCGCCGATGACAAATACTTCCGGGTGATTAGGAATGCTCAAATCAGGCAACACCCGCACCCGTCCGGCGCGGTCAAGCGGCGCACCGAGCTTCTTGCCCAAGGGTGAGGCGGCGACTCCAGCCGCCCACAGCACTACGGCTGCGGGGAGACGCAAATCGCCGAAGTGAACCGCGCCCGGCTCGATCAGCGTCACTGTGGTTGAAGTGCGGACTTCGACCCCGAGGCGTTGCAGTTGCTCCTGCGCGCTGGCGGATAAATCCTCGGGATAAGCGGCAAGAACGCGTGGTCCGCCCTCCAGCAGAAGAATGTGTGCCCGGGTTGGGTCAATCGAGCGAAAGTCGTGGGCCAGCGCGTGGCGGCAAATTTCGGCCAGCGTTCCTGCCAGTTCGACTCCCGTGGGTCCGGCGCCGACCACTACAAAGTTGAGGGGAGTGGAGGAGTCTCCGGCGGCGGCTTGCCGCTCCGCCAGTTCGAAGGCCAGCAGCACGCGGCGGCGAATCTCGAGAGCGTCTTCAATGGTTTTCAGGCCGGGAGCCAGCGGCTCCCAGTCGTCGTGCCCGAAGTAGGTGTGGCTCGCGCCCGCGGCAACGACGAGGTAATCATATGGGACTTCGCCTTCGGCAGTTTGGACGGCGCGCCGTTCGAGGTCGAATCCGGTGACCTCGGCCATGAGGACCTCGACATTTTTGTGCGAGCGAAAAATCGAGCGGATGGGCGCGGCGATCTCTCCCGGCGAAAGACCGGCGGTTGCGACCTGGTATAGAAGAGGCTGGAAGGTGTGGTGATTCTTGCGGTCGATGATGGTAATCTGCACCGGCGCCCGGGCCAGACTGCGCGCGGCATTGAGGCCGCCAAAGCCGGCACCAACAATCACAACCCGCGTTCTCGGCTTGCCGTCCATCACCCCACCTCTATAAGATTCACGGCGATGGCGGACGATTCCGGAAGATCGCTCGGAGGGTTGACTCCTCGGTGGGCGCGTGTGGCCATGCCCTCGACAGCGGACTTGATTTTCGTTGCGCTGCTCACCGCGCTGGTGTTCACGCCGCTTTCGGTGCGCCTGCTGGGAGACGCGGGAATCGGATGGCACATCCGTGCCGGACAGCAGATTCTGGCGACGCACACGATCCCGCGGGTGGATTCGTTTTCCTCGACCATGGGAGGCAAGGCGTGGTTTGCCTGGGAGTGGCTGTATGACGTGGTTGTGGGTGGGTTGGAAGCTATCCTGGGGCTGAATGGGGTGGTGTGGTTTACCGCCCTGGTGATCGCTGCGGTGTTTGCCTGGGCCTTCCGTCTGCTGATCCTGCGCGGAACGAACCTGCTGATTGCACTGGTGCTCGTGCTCTTCGCGATATCGGCTGCGATGATTCACTTCCTGGCGCGTCCCCATGTGGTGAGTTGGCTATTCACGCTGGCCTGGTTCTGGATTCTCCAGTCTTCCGAGAGGGAATCGCTGGACGGGCAGAGCCTGCGGCGCAGGAGGGTGTTGTGGCTCATGCCCCTGCTGATGCTGGTGTGGGTGAATGTGCATGGTGGATTTGTGCTGGGCTTCGTGCTGCTGGGGATTTTCTGGGCAGGCGCGCTGTGGGATTGGTCCGGTACGAAAGAGGGACGAATCGAGGATTTATTCTCCAGAATAGCCGCACGCAACCGGGCGCGGGCGCTGGTGGAGGTGGGGCTGCTTTCGTTGGTGGCAAGTCTCGTGAATCCGTACGGATGGAAGCTGCACGGGCACGTGTATTCATATCTTTCGAACCGGTTCTTAATGGATCACATTGAGGAATTTCGTTCCCCCGATTTTCACGGCGTGGCGCAGAAATGCTTTCTCATTCTGGTTCTCACTACGCTCGCGGCTCTGGCTACACACGGCCGCGGATTGCGGATGAGTGAAATGCTGACCGTGCTGCTCGCCGTGTTCACCGGGATATATGCCTCGCGGAATATCCCGGTTTCGTCGCTGCTGTTAGTGATGGTAATCGGGCCCCTGCTGTCGCCAGTGCGGCTGGGGCAAAGATTCTTCGAGAAAATGACCGCAGTCGAGTGCGGACTGCGCGGTCATCTGTGGCCGGTTCTGGCGGTCGTGGGCACTTTCTTGATCGCGGTCCATGGTGGCCGGGTCGGGTCCAGCGTATGGATGGATGCGCACTTCGATCCCAACCGGATGCCGGTTGAAGCGGTCAATTATTTGCAGGCGCAGAAACTTCCCGGCCCGGTCCTGAGCCCGGATTACTGGGGCGGATATTTGATCTACCGCCTTTACCCGGGAACGAAGGTAGTCATAGATGACCGCCACGACTTGTACGGCGAGGAATTCTTAAAGTCTTACTTGAAGATGATGAAAGTGCAGCCAGGACGGAAGGAATTCCTCCAGGAACATGAAGTTCGCTGTCTTGTGCTGGCGCGGGATGCAGCGCTTACGAACCTTCTGCCGGAAATGCAAATGCCGCTCGAAAAGCCAGACTGGATCGAGGTTTACGGGGACGACACGGCGGTGGTGTTGGTAAGAAAAGGGCCAGCTTCAAATCGCTAATCTCGAACGGCACGACACCAAGCGAATTCGATTGCGGTTCTCGAGGATTGCCATGATGATTAATTTCGAGGTGTGCTAACGGAGTGCCTGGTAGTTTTCTTGTGCTTAGAGCGAATTCAGAGAAGTTGTATCCGCAATGCGGAGCTTCGCTCCGCCGGACAGCCGAGGGCGGCTGTCCCCACATGGACACAGCAACTGCGGAATTGCTCTAGAAGACGAACTTATATGACGGTCAAAAGAGTGATTCATAGTTGTTCTGGGGCGACGGCCCCTGCAATCCTTCTTGCTTTGTTGACGCTGGCGCTGACTGGGTGTTCAGGATCTTCGCCCTCGGGAACGCAGCCAGTGAATCCAGTCACGCCAACCCTGGCACAGATCAGTTCCGATCCTTATACGATTCCGCCCGGGCAGCATGCGACCGAAGTTGAGCCGCACATGGTGGCCAACGGATCCGCGCTGGTGGCGGCATTTCAGGTCGGGCGCATCGCGCCCGGCGGCGCAACCGACATCGGATGGGCGACCTCGACCGATGGCGGGACGACCTGGAGCCACGGCTTTCTGCCCGGACTGACGACCGGCGAGGGGACCGGCCCGTATGATGCGGCTAGCGATCCGGTGGTGGCGTATGACGCCAAGCATGAAGTATGGATGATCGCGTCGCTGCCCATCTCGTCCACATTGCAGACGCCCGCCGTCACGGTTAACCGCTCGACTGACGGAATGACCTGGCAGAAGCCGGTGGCCGTGGACACGACTGCGCAAGCGTCAGACAAGAACTGGATCGTGTGCGACAACTGGCCGGCGAGTCCCTACTACGGCAATTGCTATGTGGAGTGGGATGATTACGGCAATGATGACGAACTGCTGATGAGCACTTCCAGCGATGGTGGATTGACTTGGGGAACTGCAACACCGACGGCCGACTCAGCCGGGGGAATCGGCGGGCAGCCCCTGGTGCAGCCCAACGGAACCGTGGTGGTGCCGGTTCTTCTGGACGCCGGCGAAATGGCCGCGTTCAGCTCGACGAACGGAGGGACAAGCTGGTCTGCGCCGGCGAATATCGTCCTGGTGCAGGCGCACACCGATGCCGGGGGAATCCGCAGCGGGCCTTTGCCTTCGGCAGCGGTGGACGGTGCGGGAACGGTTTGGGTGATGTGGGAGGACTGCCGGTTCCGCGCCAGCTGCGCGAGCAACGACCTGGTGTACAGCACTTCCAGCGACGGCGTGAACTGGAGTGCGGTGGCGCGCGTTCCGATTGATCAAACGTCGAGCGTGGCGGATTATCTCATCCCGGGCATCGGGATCGATCCGGCAACTTCGGGCGCGAGTACGCACGTCGCGATTCACTATTACTACTACTCGCAGACTAACTGCACGGTCACTACCTGCCAGCTCTATGTCGGGTTCGTTGCCTCGGTCAACGGAGGCTCCACGTGGAATACCCCGGTCCCGCTGGCTGGGCCGATGCAGCTGGGCTGGCTGCCGAATTCGCAGAACGGATTAATGGTGGGGGATTACATCGCGACCGCGTTCGTCAGCGGAGTGCCACACGGAGTGTTTGCGGTAGCGGCGGCGAATTCGGGGACGACCTTCAACGAAGCGACCTTCACGGCTCAGGGATTGACCATGACCGCGACCAAGCGGCAGTTGTCATCCGCGCTGGACCGGTCGCTGCACAAGCTGTCGGACAAGATCGAGCGCGAGCATCCAGAGAAGGGCGTGATTCCGCCGTCGCGGCGGAGGGCCCGACGCAGCGCGAAGTAGTGCTTCAAGGCTGTGGAGATCTTCGAAAGAATTCTGCTGGCGAGACAGAGTGGAAGAGCGGCCCTTCAGGGCCGCGTTTTCAGTCCTTCATCTGAATGGCCTTTAGGCCCTGCGCCCACCGGGGCTGAAGCCCGTGATTTCTGCGATGATTCTTACGCGGCGCTAAAGCGCCGTTCTTCCACGGTTGCTCACGGATTCCCGCTGGCGAAAGGAAGGCGGTGCACCGCCTAGAACCGGTCGTTGGTGTCGATGTTGAAGCCGAGGATGGCAGTAACTTCCACCGGTTGGTCGCCGCGCAGAGCGGGCTGAAACTTCCAACTGGGGAGAGCCGCCATAACCCTCGCCGTCATGTCGGCGGGGCCGGCTTCGAGAACGCGTAGGTTCTTAAGATTCCCCGAAGCATCGAGTATGCAGGCAACCACCATGCGGACGTGCGGCAAGCCCGCGGGGAGATCAGCGCGGATCTGCTGCGGGGCGTTGAGGGATCCGGGGTTGGAGCGACCGGCGGAAGCTTCGTCGGCATATTCCATGACCACCGTGCCTAAGACCGTATCGAGATAGCTGGTGTGCTTCTCGCCATGCAGCAGGTTCTTGTACGGCTCGAACGCGCCCGCCGAGCTGGCGGTGGAAACCACATCGACTCCCAACACCTGGCGTTGCTTCAACGACGAGCGCCGAGGCGAGCCGGGATCACTCGGCGAGGGATCGGTGTCGAAGCTGACCTGAACGCTACCGCCGCTGACCGAAACTCCCGGCACGGAGGGAGTGCCACTGGGCGCAGTGCCCGCTCCGCCGGAGCCGGGGCTGGGTGAGATTCCGCCATGGGCGTTGGGATCGGAGCCGCGGCCGGATTTGCCGGCACCGGAGCCTTCGCCCTTCATGCCGCTGCCGGAGCCAGTGCCGCGTCCGATACCCGTTCCTCCGCCCGAGCCGCCTAAGCCGGGTTTGTCGCCGCCGGAGGGTGACATGGAAAGCGAACCCTTGTCTCCGGTCGTGGGAAGTCCAA
>Ga0074046_10003782_pt1 | contig 12534 bp, 10 predicted proteins | sample BogForMeECP23OM3_FD_94441 | JGI IMG/M metagenome (GOLD analysis project Ga0074046, IMG submission 94441) | Bog forest soil microbial communities from Calvert Island, British Columbia, Canada - Bog Forest MetaG ECP23OM3 | ecosystem: Environmental > Terrestrial > Soil > Wetlands ...
CATTCCTAAGAGGTTCGAGGAGACCACGCTGGAGGAGCTGGACCGCGTGATTGATATCAACGTCCGCGGCACCTTCGTCGCGACGCAGGCAGCGCTGAAGCACATGAAGAGCGGCGGCCGCATTATCATGATTGGCTCGTGCGTAGGCGAGCGTGCCATGACGCCCGGCTTGGTGCCCTACTCGGCCACGAAGGGAGCAGTCAAGATGTTCACTCAGGGGTTGTCCAGAGAAGTCGGGAGCCGCGGTATCACGGTCAACAACGTTCAGCCGGGTCCGATCGACACGGATTTGAATCCCGCCGCGGGCGAGTGGGCAGTGCCTCAGAAGGCCGCCACAGCGCTCGACCGCTACGGATCTGTTGATGAAGTCGCCGCGTTGGTATCGTTCGTGGCTGGTCCGGAAGCGTCGTACATCACCGGTGCGAATCTGACTGTCGACGGTGGCACGAACGCCTGACCAAGATGGCATTTGCCTTGAAACAGCGGATAGAAAGGAGGGAGCACCAACGATTTTTGCGTTTGATAATGATCGCAACCAGTAGGACGACGTCAGATGGAAGTTTCAAAATTCGAAGGTTACAACGGCTTTAAACAAATTGGGGCTCTGGCGTGGATTGACAGCGATAAGCTGACTGCAGCGATGCGGATTGTGCGAAAAGGTCGCGTCTACGACCTCGGCCTGGAAATAAGCGATCGTATGCCGCATGGGCCAGGCTTTGCTCCCTTCTCGCTTGCGTTCACACATACGCCGGAGGGAACGGCTGCGCGATCGCCATTCGAGTTCTCGGCAGAGGTGATAACCGGAACGCCCCATGCGGGTACCCATATCGACGCGCTCGTTCATGTCCAGGCTAATGGTCGTATCTACGGCGGACATCGGGTCAGCGAGGTGCTGGACGAAAAGGGATGGAAAGAACACGGAATGGAGACGGTACCGCCGATACTCGGTCGGGGTATTGTGTTCGACGTGGCGGCGGTTCATGGTTGCGAGAGATTGCCTGATGGGCACGAAATTGGCATCGATGAGCTTGAATCAGCGCTTCGGGCCTCCAAGCAGAGTTTTAAAGCCGGAGACATCGTCTTGGTGCGAACCGGCAAAATTCAGCAGTTCAACGATCCAACTGCATTTGGGGCTGGTCAGCCCGGGGTTGGCCGGGCTGCGGCCATTTGGCTTTATGAGTCAGGCATGGCCGTACTAGGAACAGACACCGCGTCGACCGAACCTGTCCCATTCATCAACCCGGCATTGTCGACTCATCGAGCGATGCTTGTCGACTCAGGCGTTCATCTGATTGAGAATCTCAATTTGGAGGAGTTGATACGCGACGGGGTAACGGAAGGGCTTTTTATTGCACTCCCGCTCAAAATTACGGGCGGTACAGGTTCCTGGGTAAGACCGGTTGTCATTATCTGAACGCCTGTGGTCATCTTGTTCGGTTGGACAAGAGTTAACGCCGGAAAAAAACGGCCGTCGCCGCGTGAAGGCAAGCTCCGCGAACAATCTGTTCAAATTCGCGTCACGCACCTCGCATAGACAACCGCGAAAATAACGTATACATTGTGAAACACGCGCTTTTCCGCTTGAGCGCGAGCTGGATATGATATCACAACAGGTCCGTCTAACTACGGAAAAGGGTAAAGTGTCCCGGTTAGGGGTACGCCAACGCTCATCGGAATTTGCTTATCGGCTCTTGAAGCGAAAGATCCTGGACAGCGATTATCCGCCAGGAGAGCATGTGCTTGAACAGGACATCGCCGCTGAGCTTAAGCTGTCGCGCACACCCGTCCGAGAAGCTTTCGTGCGCCTGGAGCAAGATGGTTTACTGGAGATTGTACCGCGCCACGGCGTCCGCATTTCTGTATTGTCACCCAATGACATGCGCGAGCTCTATGAGGTACTGACGGCTCTTGAGCCGACAGCCGTGGAACTCCTGGCGCGGCGCCAGCCCGCGGACGAAGAGCTTGCCCCTCTTGTCACCGCATGCGACGCAATGGAAGCCGCACTTGCTGGGAAACGGCTGAAGGCATGGGCTGCGGCAGACGAAGACTTCCACTTTAATCTGGCGCAGCTTTGCGGCAATCGCCGGCTCGCGGCAATGATCATGACGATGTGGGACCAAGCCCATCGGGCCCGCATGTTTACTCTCACCCTACGACCGCTCCCGAAACGGTCGACCCAGGAACATCGCGCCGTCGTCGACGCTATCCGCGTCGGTAACGTCGCCGGCGCACGCGAACTTTACGCAGCTCACCGTCGCCGCGGCGGGGACGAGATGATGGCTATCATTGATCGCCATGGATTCCAGAGGCTCTAAGAATCGGACATGCCGAAGGTGTTCCACATCGCTCTCATGCCAGGCGAAGGGATCGGTGTCGAGGTACTGGACGCCGCTAAGGCGGTCCTCGATGCCGTGGAGATCCGTTACGGAATTCGCTTTCGATCGGAAACAATTCCAGGCGGGGCTCACTATTACAAAGAACATGGAACGCCTCTTCCTAAGGACGGCATCGACCGCGCGGCCGCGGCAGATGCGATCCTTTTTGGGGCGATGGGCTGGCCGGATATTCGATACCCGGACGGAACTGAGATTGCCCCTCAGCTGGACCTGCGTCTTCAGCTCGATCTCTATGCGGGTGTGCGCCCGATCCGTATGATCCCCGGTGTGCCGAGAGTCTTGACGAATCCCCGCGCAGCTAATCTTGACTTCGTCATTATCCGGGAGTCGACAGAAGGCATGTTCGCCTCGAGAGGCAAGGGCGAGATCATTGATGATCAGGAGGCACGTGACACGCAGGTGATTACTCGGCGCTCCACTGAACGGCTAACGAATTTTTCCTGTATTCTCGCCCGCCGCCGAAGGGCAACACGCGGCACCCCCGGCCGCGTCACTCTCGTCGACAAGTCGAACGTATTTCGCTCGTTCGCGTTCATGCGAAAAGTGTTTTATGAAGTCGCAGCAGCGCATCCGGACGTGGACGCCTGTCACCACTACATTGACGCGATGGCGCTAGATCTAGTGAGGCGCCCATGGGACTTCGATGTCCTGCCTACGGAGAATCTCTTTGGCGATATTTTGTCGGATCTCGGAGCCGGACTCATCGGTGGGATGGGCTTCGCACCCTCGGCTGATATTGGCGACGAGCACGGCGTTTTCCAGCCGAGCCACGGCTCGGCGCCGGACATCGCTGGAAAGGGTATCGCCAATCCGACCGCGATGATCTTGTCTGCAGCGATGATGCTGGAATGGCTTGGAGAGCGGCATCAAACCGACCTTTTACTCATGGCGGCGCGTGCAATCGAGCGGAGCGTCGACATGGCTTTCGGTTCTAGGAAGATCCGTTCACACGATATCGGGGGGCTAGATGGCACAACAGCTATCGGTCGGACGATCGCCGAAGTCATACGTTCAGGCGAGGCTGACTTGGCATGAGCCTCGCGGTTGCAATCGTCGGTCTCGGCTATTTTAGCCAGTTTCATCAGGACGCGTGGAGTCGTTGCCCGGAGGCGCGGGTCATCGGGATAACCGACAATAATCCTGCCAGGGTCGCTGAAGCGGCGAAAAGATTCCCGCAGGCACGAACCTTCAACAATATTGAGGCCATGCTGGATGCCGTGCACGCCCAGAATGCGTGCTCGCGACCGCCTCGGGCGATATTTTCGCTGCTGATTGGCGCGGCGGAGTGTCGCATCTACGTCCAGACGGGGGTCAGCTTCTCTATCTGGGTGCGTCCGCCGACTTACCTGAAGGGCCTCGTCCGAATGGTATCGCGCTTGAGCCGGACGGCTCTTTCCTCTTCGCCAATCTCGGCACACATATCGGCGGCGTCTGGCGGATAGACCGAACCGGACAAATTCGACCGGTTCTCACCCACGTCGACGGCAACGTTATCCCTCCCTCAAATTTCGTCACCCGCGATCTCCGGGGGCGCCTTTGGCTGACAATCTCCACCCGACTTAGCCCCCGCTCGCTCGACTATCGGCGCACGGCTTCATCAGGTTTCATCATCCTGGCGGACAGGAGCGGCGCGCGCATCGTGGCCGACGGACTGGGATTCGCTAACGAGTGTCTGGTCGACCGCTCTGGCGAATGGCTTTACGTCAATGAGACCTATGTCCGGCGCCTCAGTCGATTCCCGCTTCGCGCTAACGGGAGCCTTGGAACCAAAGAGGTCGTGGCAGAGTTCGGTCCCGGCCAGTTCCCGGACGGCATGGCCTTCGACGTCGAAACTCAACTCTGGATCGCATGCATTATCTCAAACCAACTGCTCCGAGTGGATCCTCGGACCGGACGCGTAACGACAATGCTCGAGGATAGCGATGCGGATCACGTCGCCTGGGTTGAAACGGCCTATCAGAAGAGCGAGCTCGGCCGTCCCCACGTAAACACGATAAGGAGCCGCAAGCTGCGCAACATTTCCAGTATTGCGTTCGGAGGAATCGGTAGGCGAACTGCCTATCTCGGCTGCTTGCTCGGGGGTGCGATCGCGTCAGTACCGGTGACAGTGGCAGGTGTGCCGCCGGTACATTGGGAGTATCCAGGAAGCTGATCCAGGATGCCTGAATGCACCTCATGTCTTGATGTCGGCGCGATGGCCTATTTGCCACCTGTAACCTCACGGAGCCGTTGGAAGAATGCGCGCTTATGGTCGGTATTCACCGACCAGTTGACAGGCACGGTCTGAAATCCGCTCAGATCCTCATAGCGGCCCTCTCGGGGACGAGTTGTCCAATCCATCTTGGTCTGTTTCTGGTCGCAGCCAAAGCCCTGATCGTAGTACCCCCATGAACAACCCTCATCCAGCGAAACTTCGAGATTACGAACATCAATGGAATCCTCGTTACAACAGATGGGCCGCGGCCTCGTGAGGAGCGGATCGCTCGTTTTTAGCTGCCGAAGACTGCTGCGCCAGGCATCCGGAAAAATGTCGTTACCATGAGGTAGGAACAAGTCGACGAGATCGATCCATTTCCCCTCCGGAAGATGTTTCTTCGGAAGCGTGCTTGTGCCGACTAAGAGACGCCGTTGGCCCAAAGCTGTACTGCGGACAATCTCTATCAACGCATCGATGCCTCGAGACGAGAGAATCCCCTCGGCCTCCCTGACCTCATTTTTGATATCGACGATGATGTTACAAAAACGGGTGGAGAGAAGCCACTGAGTCGCCTCTTCCGTCGCCCTTTTGACTGCGGCTTCGTCATGGAAGCGCTCCTGGCGCCAGTAGAAGTAATTGATAATCGTAACAATTCCAGCTGAGTCGGCGGCCTCGATTACGCGCAAGAGCCGCTTCATATATTCGCTCTTCAAAGAACCGTCTGGGCGAAATGCGAAGTTCAGGTACTGATCGTAGAGCGGCCGAGTGTAGATTGACCCTCCGCCTTGCATGCCAACCGTTACGGCTAAGAGGCCATAAGTCCGATATGTTGGAAGCATTGCGCAAAACTCGTCGGTATTTCGGTCCGGATCCCAGACATTGGTATCGGGATATCGCCAGGCATTACGGGTTTCGGGGCATTCGTCGTCGAAGATGGCTTGAATCATCCGGCTGTTCAAAAGAAGGCCCTCGATTCGCCTTCGACGATCTGTATCGCCCTCATATGTTTTCCGCCCATTGATCAAAAAATCGACTCCATCGATCTCGACTACGGTTTTCAAAGCGCTCTCCTCTTTAAGGCACCTGGTTCACGGAATGCTCGGCGGTCACTTTTGTGACTGGTGTGGCGAGACGTTCCCGGCCGTTGTCTCAGCCCACCCAGTGCTTCAGGGTGCGCATCGCTGAGAAGCGGACGATTTCGCGTCGGCGCTTGGATTGACAACAGGCCGGGCATGTTCGTAGAATAACGTATACGTTTGCGCCGACACGCAGCAAGTTCCCACCCCAAAAAAAAAGAATATTATGAGCTTTCGCATGATTCCCGCCGCCTTCACCGCGGCCCTGTTAGCCGCCGTCGGTTTAGCCGGAATGAGTTCACCGGCTATGGCTGAGGAGAGTACCGTGAATTTTCTAAACGTAATGCCGGACAAAGTCTATACGCCGGCCATCGCCGCATTCGAAAAGGCGAATCCAGGCATTAAGGTTCGTGAACAGAAGGTGCCCTTCGATCAACTCAACGCCCAGGTTCAGGCTAGAATTGGCGCTGGCGACAGCGGTATCGACATCTACAGCGCCGATCCACCCCGTGTCCCCGCATTGGTGTCGCGCAAGCTCTTGGCGGATGTTTCCGACCTCAAGGATAAGGCTGTCTCTGCCTGCATAGCTAAAGCAGTGGATTCGGCAAGTGTAAACGGCAAGCTGTATGCACTGCCGGAGTTCACTTCAATGGTGATCCTATTCTACAACAAGGATCTACTGGATAAGGCCGGTATTACTCCTCCTTCCGGCGATCCCGGCAAGCGATTGACTTGGGATCAGCTTTTATCGGATGCTCTCAAAGCGCAACAAGCCGGCGCACGATGGGGATTCTGCTTTGAGCAGGTCGACCGATACTACCAACTGCAGCCGCTATTCGAGTCGAGCGGCGCCGGCCCGGGTCTCACAGGCGACAACCTGCTTACTCCGGATGTAAATTCCCCAAAATGGGTTGAGACCACGAAGTGGTACGGCGACCTGTTCGCAAGTGGACTCTCTCCACGGGGCGTCGCACCTGAACAAACGGCCGCTTTGTTTGCGAACGGCAAAATCGCGTATTTTATCGCTGGTCCATGGAACTTTTCTACGTTCGAACAGACGGAGAACCTTCATTTTGGTATCGCGCCGCACCCTTATTTTTCAGGTGGCAAACCGGTCACCCCGACCGACGGCTGGGCTATCGGAATCAATCCGCATAGCAAAAATCGGACCGAGGCGCTGAAATTCGCAATGTTCCTCACGCTTGACGATAGCGGCGCGTCAATGACATCAGCTCATTTCCCGCAGCCTCCCGCGAACAAAGTCGCGTTGCAGAACCACATTGAAGCGGAAACAAAGGCTGGAGGCGCTGCGACCGCGCCATACGGTGATATCCTCAACTATGAACTTACCAATACGGCGGTCAGTCGACCCCGGACGGTGGGGTACGTCGCCTTCGAGGAGATCATGAATAAGGCCTTCAGCGACGTTCGAAACGGTGCTGATGCCAAACAAGTCCTCGACAACGCGCAGAAAGAACTCGAAACGACATTTGCCCGCTTAAAGTAACTGTGCAACGTCGTTCGTAGGGCCAAAAAACACCAACTTTCTATTGAAGCATCGCTTTCATATTGGCTCCTGAGCTAAAACAAACCGTCAGGAGCAAACCTATGCTCCGGAAGTTGAGATCGACGGCCCATTCTGCAAGGCGGCATGAGATACTGAGCGGCGTTCTGATGCTGCTTCCGGTAGTCATTGCCGTCATCGTCTTGCGAGTCTGGCCATTCCTAATCGCGGTTGCTGGCTCGCTCACCTCGGATTCTCCGGAACACTCCATCGATCTAACGGTCTATCGGTCGTTATTTGAGGATCCTGCATTCACGGGCTCATTGCTAACGACAGGAATTTATTCCGCCATCGTCAATCCAATCCAGATCATCACCGCGCTGGCGATTGCACTTCTTCTGCACCGACGAATAGCTGGAGGTGGCGTCTGGAGAACGCTTGTGGTTCTGCCAGTCGTCATTCCCCAAAGCATCTCAGCCGTCATCTGGGGCGTCGCTCTGAGACCTGATGGGCCGATAAATGCCGTCTTAGCCGCGCTCGATTTACCACAGCAGGGGTTCCTCACATCGACGACTCAGGCGCTGCCAAGCATAATCGTGATCGTGAGTTGGGTGGGTGTAGGTTACTGGATGACATTCCTTTTGGCTGGCCTCAAAGATATTCCCATGTCTCTTTACGAGGCGGCGCAGTTGGATGGCGCAAATGCTTGGGAGCGGTTTATCCACATAACGCTGCCGCTCCTCCGACGACCGCTAGCCTTCGTCCTGGTTGCCGACACCGTGTCTAACTTTTTAGTCTTTGCGCCTGTCCAGATACTAACCAAGGGTGGCCCCCAAGGGACCACCAATTTGGTTATGTCGGAGATATTCACGCGCACTTTTATCTATGGCGACAACAGAGGTGGCGCGGCTGCTACGGTCATTTTGGTAACGGGCGTCATGGCTGTGGTCTTGATCCAGTTTCGAATGATGCGCGCGAGAGGCTGAGATGATGGTTCCCCCAAATGAACAAAGGAGCCGGCTTGCTCTGATTACCGCGATACTGATTGCGGCCTTTGCAATTTTCCCACTCTATTGGGCCTTTGTCAGCGCGCTCAGACCGAACGAGGACATTTTCAAATATCTCTCTCCTTTAAGTTTTTGGACGTTTGTACCCAACCGTATTACCCCAGCGAATCTGACTAATGTATTGTCGGGACCGTTTGGCAGAGCGATGTTGAATTCGATTGGTGTGAGCGTCGCCACAGTTGTTCTCGGACTCTTAATATGCACGCCGGCTGCTTTTGCCTTGGCGAAGCTGAATTTGCCGGGTAGGGGTGCAATCTTCTCGATCGTAATATTGAGTTTTCTAATCCCGTTCGATGCTATTGCGATTCCGCTCTCGGCACTCTTCCGCGGCTTAGGGCTTGAGAATACTTATCTTGGTATCATCCTTCCCGGTATCGGCAACGGCTTCGCAGTCTTCCTGCTTCGCCAGTTCTTTCTCGGCGTTCCATCGGAGATTGCTGATGCCGCGCGCCTGGACGGTTTGAACTGGTTCGGCATATTCCTAAGAATCTACCTGCCGCTCACGCGGCCGGCCTTGATTTCTGCGGGGCTCATCTTGTTCGTCTTCCAATGGCAGGCGTTTCTTTGGCCGCTTCTTATTGCTCCTGATCCCGATTACAAGGTCGCCGCGGTCGCCATTGCGGATTTTGCGGGAGAGCACTCGACTGATTTTGGGGCGATGTTTACCGGTGCGATCTTCGTTTCGTCCGTTCCCTTGATCATTTTGCTCGCTTTCCAGCGGTACTTCACATCCTCGATTGCTGCGACTGGCAGTCAGGAATAGGGGCTGCGACGTCTGCGATAGGAAGCGTCTGATCGGATTGGGGGGCAAGTTATCTAATTCAGAGGCGCCTAGCCTCTGCGAGCTGGATTAAAAGCTTTCTGGTGCCCTGGGATTCCACCAGGAGCCGCTGGCGTGGTTGGAAAGCTTTACTCGGATTTTCGGTCCGTCCGCCCGAACCGCGTTAAGGAGCGCGATACAACCAAGCATATTGAGAGGCTGCTGGCGAGGGTGGCGAGTTTCCTTAGACATTCCGTTCGCCTATTCTATTCGCCGCACCGATCAACCCGCTTCTAATACGAAAGAAAATCTCGGCTCATTGAATCAATTTCTGCCATACTTTTTTCGACAGGTCGACCTCGCCCCTTTACATGGCGCAGGTATGGCAAAAGTCCAGCGCCTACCAATGCTTCAACGCTCCCCGCGTGAGGAAATCCTGGTATGGCTGCCAGAGCTTGCGACCGGCGCCCGGTATTCCTAAAGGTTATTGACCAGGAAGCCAGTCAGCGCTGGCTTGCCGCGGTCACTTTGACCTCGTCGGTCATGATAAGGCCTTCTTCGCAGACCAAGGCGATTCCGCCGTCGAGCAGCGTTGCATCGGGATCGTGGTAGCGAATCAATTCAGTTCCATTCATCGAACCGATGATCGTGGCTCCATTCACTTCGAGATTGAAATGATACCGTTGTGACCAATGCCAGCGGTACTCAACCTCTGCCAGCACCTCGACCGAATCATAGTTCCGGACCAGTCGCAACGCCTGATTCGGTCCAAGCATGAGGGCATAATATCGCGTCAGTCCTTGGACCCGGGCTGCCAGTCCGAAGGACTTGGCTGGGTCTGAGATGATCGCAGCTTCCACCGCGTAGTTCTGCCAGTCGCGCGATCCTTGAATGAACAGCCCAGTGCCTCGGTTTTGGGACAAATGAAAGGCGGACGCCCATCGTGTGCCTACGTAATCGACCGCATTGATCCAAGCTCGCAGCCACATTTTTCCGTCGGCATCTGGACGACGAAACACGGTGGTAGGAGTTCCCGACCAATCGATATAGTCGACGTAAACTCGACCACTGGCAGCGGCATCCGTCTCGATTCCAAACTGCGCGATCGGAGCGCCGTTCAACTCTTCAATTCGCCATTGGAACTGCTGGGCGACACCGGGATCGAGTAAAAGGGCCGATCCGTGGTGATAACGAAGTTCATCGTTACCGCCATAGTACGCAATGAACGGGGCGATCCGAACTGGGGCAGAATTCTCGGTGCCGGCGATGAGACGTCCTTGAACGACATTTCCTGGGTAAAGTGTCGGGCAGGCCATCAAAGAGTAGTGACTTGCATCTTTTGAATCAGGCGGGATGAAGGTCGGCGTCGCGATCTTGACCGGAAGCCCGTCCGGCAAAAATTTGAAATCAAGAGCGAGGCTATGCTTACCGCTCGAGCTATTACCGAGAGAATTCGACAACAGAACCCCAGACGGCCTGTCACCTGGTTCAACCTGGAATCCTTGGAGTGACCCCGGAAGCTCAAAATGAAAACGGGCGCCGTGTTTCGGTATCGATATCGGCGGCGCCTGTCCAAGCTGGTTGGCCAACCGACAAATTTCATAGGTCTCACGGACCGCGTCCGTGATACAACGTCCACCGTCGGCAGTGGAAAGAAAAAGTCTGTCAGCGACGGGCGCCCGGAGTTTTGCGTCGATGGCAGGCAGACCGTTCTTGATTCCCATCAGACATCCGACATTGCCAGAGTTACAGTCGGTATCCCAACCGGCCGTGTTGGCGATCATGAGAGCACGGCCAAAGTCGTCCTCGGAATAGAGCAGGCTGAGAAGGATGATGGCGTGATTCGGTATGACGTGGCAATTGCCGGGGAATTTATCGTATCCGTAAGTCTTCTCGATCCGTTCCCGGGTCTCCCGCCAATTTCCATCCGTCCGGTGCCAATCGCGTACATCGTTGACCAGCCGCCTGATTAAACAATCCGGAGGAAGATGGGAGAGCCCGGTTTCGATCAGCTGATCAATCCTTGGTTCGGTGAACGCTTGTGCCTCCATTGCTGCCAAAAGCTGCGCCGCATAAATCGCTTCACCATCATGACTGACCGAAGCCGCTTTTCGGGCCAGCTCTACCGCCAGGCCAGGATTGCCCGGAGAAACGAGCGCCCAACCGTCTATGAAGATTTGGGCACCGATCTGTTCAGCCACCGTTTTGCCATTTGTCTGAATTGCACCGCTCACCGGCGCCGGAATTCCGTTCTTCAATCGAAGAAATGCAGTGTGCTCCGTTGAATTTCCCATGCCGCCCCACCAGAGGATACTGCGGTTCTCGACGATGTAGTTTAGCCAAGTTAATCCAATTTGTTCCGGTGTTAGGTCTGCGGTACCTCCGTGATCCGGCAAGGCGCGCAGGAATGTGAATGTGCCCGAGATATCATCGTCGGCGACTACCAAAGGCACGCCGAACCGTTCGTGTTGATAATTCCAGATTTCGCCTAGTTCTGATAAAATCCGCTGATGAGTCCAGTTCTCAAAAGGGCGCCCCAGATAAACACCAATGATTTTGCCGAGCACACCGGCATAAACGCGTTCGAGGTAATCGGTAGGAACAGACATAGGACTTTTCGTTTGGATTGACAATGGGGCGCTTCAACCTTTGACTGATCCAGCCGCCATGCCTTGGATGAAGCGGCGCTGCATCAGCAGGAATAAACCGACAGCCGGAGCGACGATGAGGATCGCGGCGGCCATGATCTCGCCCCAATCGCTGCTGTATTGGCCGCCGAGCGTGTAGAAGCGCACTACGGCGGTTTGTTGGTCGTGGCTCTGCAGGAACGTCGACGAGATGAGGAATTCGTTCCAGATGTTGAGGCCCGAAATCAAAGCCACCGTCAGAATACCGGGAGAGACCAGCGGCAGAAGCACATTGTAGAAGATCTGCCAACGATTAGCGCCGTCGATGACGGCAGCTTCCTCGAGTTCCTTTGGGATTGCGAGAAAGTAAGTGCGCAGCAGAAAGATGGCGAATGGGCTGAAGACCGCGGCATAGACGAAGGATAAGGCGAACACATTGTCGATTAGTCCGAGATGCGCAAAGCCGAAATAGAGCGGGAAAAGATAAAGCTGGATCGGCAGTGTCGTCGTGCCCAGCAGATATGCGCTGATCCAGCGCAATCCGGGCCCGGTCCGCTGCGCCAGCGCATAAGCCGCCAACGAGCAAGTCGAGCAGATCAGGATGACAGCCAAGCCGGTCGTCTCTGTGCTATTCAGCAGCGACCGCCCCAATTGGGCGTCTGTCCAGGCGCGCGAGAAATTGTTCCATTGCAGAGCGCTTGGTAGAGCCAGTGGATTGGCAACGATCTCCGTGCTTTTCTTCAGCGAGCTGATGACCATTAAGGAGGGCGGAAATAAGGCAATGACGGCCGCAACCGCCAAAATGAAGTAAGAAATGAAGATCGTGCCGCGCCCAAGAGTCTGGTTCATTGGACCCCTTCTCTCTGTTGAATTCGCACGTAGAAAAATGTCGCGATTAGGCCGAAGA
>Ga0074046_10003786_pt1 | contig 12521 bp, 10 predicted proteins | sample BogForMeECP23OM3_FD_94441 | JGI IMG/M metagenome (GOLD analysis project Ga0074046, IMG submission 94441) | Bog forest soil microbial communities from Calvert Island, British Columbia, Canada - Bog Forest MetaG ECP23OM3 | ecosystem: Environmental > Terrestrial > Soil > Wetlands ...
CGTCGAAGTCCCGCTCGGCGCGCGCGCTTACACGATCCACATCGGTGCCGGCGTGATCGACGAGGCCGGTCCGGAGATCGCCAAAATCGCGCCCGGCGCGAAATGCGCAATCGTGACCGACGCCAACGTCGCGCCGCTCTACCTCGAACGCGCGACCGCGAGCCTGGCGCGCGCCGGCCTCGGCTCAACGTCGATCGTCTGCCCGCCGGGAGAATCAACGAAGTCCTACGCGGAGTTCGCCCGCGTGTCGGACGCGCTCATCGCGGCGCGCATCGAGCGGCGCGACGTCGTGGTCGCTCTCGGGGGCGGGGTCATCGGCGATCTTGCCGGCTTCTGCGCCGCCTCGCTGCGCCGAGGCGTCCGGTTTGTCCAGATTCCGACGACGCTGCTCTCCCAGGTCGATTCCAGCGTCGGCGGCAAAACCGGGATCAATTCGCCGCACGGCAAGAATCTCGTCGGCGCTTTCCACCAGCCCTCGCTTGTTCTGGCGGACTCGGGCGCGCTCGAGACCTTGAGCGCGCGCGAGTTCCGCGCCGGCTACGCCGAGGTGGTCAAGTACGGCCTGATCGGCGACCGGAACTTTTTCGATTTCCTCGAGGCCCGCTGGCGGGAGGTCTTTTCCGGCGGCCCGGCGCGGGCCGAGGCGATCGCGACGAGCTGCGCGGCCAAGGCGCGCGTCGTCGTCGCCGACGAGACCGAGCAGGGCGAACGAGCGCTGCTGAACCTCGGACATACGTTCGGTCACGCCTTCGAAAGCCTGACCCATTACGATTCCGCCCGTCTCGTCCATGGCGAAGGGGTCGCCGTCGGCATGGCCTCGGCCTTCCGCTTCTCCCGCCGGCTCGGGCTCTGCCCGGGCCAGGACGCGTCGCGGGTCGAGGCGCACCTCAAAGCCGCCGGCCTGCCGACCCACATCCGCGACATTCCCGGACTTGAGACGGACGCCGAGGCGATCCTGGCCGCCATGCGGCAGGACAAGAAGGTCGAACGCGGCCGGCTGACCTTCGTTCTCGTGAGGGGAATCGGCGAGAGCTTCGTCGCCCGCAACGTCGACGAGGGGAGCGTTGTGGCCTTTCTCAAGCAGGATCTCATGCTCCCGCGGGGCTGAGCGCCCGGTTTCCGTCGCACGCCTGTCGCACGCAAGGGGCAGGCCTTCATGCTAGAACGTCGCCATGCCGATCTCGCTCGACATCGTCGTCATCGTCGTCAGCATCGCCTTGGCGGCCTTCTTCGCCGGCGCGGAGACGGCGCTGACGGCCGCATCACGGGCGCGCATGCACGCCCTCGAGATGTCGGGCGATGCGCGCGCCGCGCTGGTCACGCGGCTTATCGGCATGCGCGGACGGCTGATCAGCTCGATGCTGCTCGGCGGACAGATCGTCACCATCGGGTCGTCTGCGATCGCCACCAGCGTCATGCTCGACCTTTACGGCGACCATGGCGTGTGGGCGGCGACGGTGATCATGACCGCGCTGATTGTCGTGTTCGGCGAGGTCATGCCCAAGACGATCGCCATCGCCTATCCCGACCGCTTCTCGCTCGCGATCGCGCCGCTGGTCCTGTTTTTCGTCACGGTTTTCAGCCCGATCGTGTTCGCGGTCGAGGCGGTGGTCCGGTTCGTGCTACGCCTCTCCGGCCTGTCGCTGACCGACGCCGACGCCGGCGTGTCGGGCCACGAGGAGCTGATGGGCGCGGTCGACATCCTCCATCGCGAGGGCGAGGTCGAGCGCAGCGAGCGCGACATGTTCGGCGGCCTGCTCGAACTCTCCGAGGTGCCGGTGGCCGACGTCATGGTGCACCGGACCAAGATGCGGCTGATCGACGCCGACCTGCCTCCCGACGAAGTGGTGCGCGAGGCGATCGAATCGCCCTATACGCGCCTGCCGCTGTGGCGCGGCGACCCCGACAACATCATCGGGATCCTGCACGCCAAGGACCTTTTGCGCGCGCTGGTCGCGACCGGCGGCGACGCCAGCAAGGTGAGGATCGCAGATATTGCGCTCGATCCGTGGTTCGTGCCCGAATCGACGACGCTGCGCGACCAGTTGCAGGCCTTCCTGCGCCGCAAGACGCATTCGGCCCTGGTCGTCGACGAATACGGCGTCGTGCAGGGCCTCGTCACGCTTGAGGACATCATCGAGGAGATCGTCGGCGACATCCGGGACGAGCACGACGAAGCCTTGCAGGGCGTGCGCAAGCAGCGCGACGGCTCGGTTGTCGTCGATGGAGGGGTCACGATCCGCGATCTCAACCGGATGATGGACTGGAGCCTGCCCGACGAGGAAGCGGCCACAGTCGCCGGGCTCGTCATCCACGAGGCGCGCGCGATCCCCGAGCCGCGACAGACCTATTCCTTCCATGGCTTCCGATTCGAGGTGCTGCGCAAACAGCGCAACCGCATCGCTGCGTTGCGGGTAACGCCGTTATCGGCGCGCGGGTCGGGCAGGAAGCCGCTCGATCAGGAAGGCGAAACCACGGCCCAGGAGTAGGGTCGACCGAGGGCGGTCTCCGTTGCCGCGCCGCGGGACTTCCCTATATAAGCGCCAGTCCGGCCTATATAAGCGCCAGTCCGGCGAGGCGGTCGGACAGCGAGAGGATCGGATGTCCTGGAACAATCAAGGCGGCGGACCGTGGCGCTCGCCCGGGCGCGGCCCATGGGGACAGGGGCCGTCGGGCCCGCCGACCGGCGATCTCGAGGAAATCGTCCGCCGCGTCCAGGAGGCGCTCGGCCGCCTCGCCCCGGGCGGGTCCGGCGGCGCCGGACAGCCGGCCGGCGGCTTCAAAGCGCGCACGATCCTGTTCGTCGTACTGGCGGCGATCCTCGTCTGGTTCGCCTGGGGCACGTTCTACACCGTCCAGCCCAACGAGGTCGGCATCAACCTCGTGTTCGGCAAATATACCGGCAAAACCGCGGCCGGCCTCAACACCAACTGGCCCTGGCCGATCGGATCGGTGACCAAGGTCCCGGTCTGGGATCAGCAGATTACCGAGGTCGGGTACCGGAGTCTCTCAAACGCCGATGTGCCGGAGGAGAGCCAGATGCTCACCGGCGACAAGAACATCGTCGACGTGCACTTTCGGGTGAACTGGCAGATCGATCCCGCCAAGCCCGAGGACTATGTGTTCAACATTCTAAGCCCCCGCGAGACGGTCAAGGCGGTGGCCGAGAGCATCATGCGCGAAGTCGTCGGCCTCAAGACCATCGACGGCATTCTGACCACCGACCGCGCCGCGGTCGAAGCTGACGTGCAAAAGCGCATGCAGGACCTGCTCAACGAATATCGAGCGGGCGTCCTGGTCAAACAGGTCCAGCTCCAGTCGGTCGACGCGCCGAGCGAGGTCATTTCGGCCTACCGCGATGTGACCGCCGCACAGCAGGACCAGCAGCGCCAGGTCAATGAAGCCGAGACTTACGCCAACAAGGTCGTGCCGGAAGCCGAGGGCGGCGCGTCGCGAATCGTCGCCGAGGCCAATGCTTATCGCGAGCAGACGATCCTCGACGCCAAGGGCCAGACGGCCCGCTACAACCAGATTCACGAGCAGTACAAAAAGGCGCCCGGCGTGACGCGCGAACGCATGTACCTCGAAACGATGGAGCGCGTGCTCGGCCCGATGGACAAGACGATCGTTGACACGAACGGCACGACGGCGCCTGTGCCCTACATCTCGCTCGACGCGCTGTCCAAGTCCACGGGAGGCGGCAAATGAGCCGTCACCTCTCCGGGCTTGCGATCGCTGTGATCGCCGCCGTCGCGATCGTCATCGCGTCCCTGTCGACGTTCGTCGTCGATCCGACCGAACAGGCGCTTGTGCTGCGTTTCGGCCGACCCATCCGCGACCTGATCGGCGCGCCCGGCCTCTACTTCAAGTGGCCGTTCATCGACACGGTCGTCTATATCGACAAGCGCATTCTCGCGCTCGACAACGAGCGCCAGGAGGTGCTGGTGTCGGACAACCAACGGCTCGAGGTTGACGCGTTCGTCCGCTACAAGATCGACGACCCGCTGCTCTTCTATCAGTCCGTGTTCAATACGCGCGGCGCTGACGCCCAGCTCGGGGGCATGCTCAACTCCGCGCTCCGCCGGACGCTCTCGGGGGCGTCGATCACCGACATCGTGCGCGACAAGCGCGACGCGCTGATGGCCGACATCAAGGACCAGATGATCACCGGCGCCCGGCGTTTCGGCCTCGATGTCGTCGACGTGCGGATCAAGCGCGCCGATCTGCCGGCCGAGAACTCCGAGGCCGTGTTCCACCGCATGCAGACCGAGCGCCAGCAGCGCGCGGCCTCGTATCGCGCCCAGGGTTCGCAGCAAGCCCAGCAGATCCGGGCGGAAGCGGACCGAAAGGTCACAGTCATCACCGCCCAGGCGCAGCAGCAGTCCGAACAGATCCGCGGCGAGGGCGACGGCGAGCGAAACCGCATCTTCGCCGAGACCTACGGCGCCGACCCGGAGTTCTTCGCCTTCTATCGGTCGATGCAGGCCTATCAGAACGCGTTCAAGGACGGCCAGACTCGGTCGCTGGTCAGCCCGAAGTCGGACTTCTTCCGCTATTTCTCGACGCCGACGCCGCCGCCGGAAGGGACGCCGCCGGCCGCGGCGGCTCCGCCGACGGCCAAGGCGGATTGAGGTGCGCGATTTCGCTGCCGCGGTCGGCCTCGTCTTCGCCATAGAAGGGTTGTTGATGGCGGGGTTCACCGAGCAGATGCGCAAACGCATGGCGGCGGCGGCCCGCGAGGACCCGAACAGGCTGCGCGGGGTTGGGCTGGGCGCGGCGCTGCTCGGCGTCGCGATCGTCTGGGCCTCGCGCTCACTGCTTTAGCTCCTATCTAAAGGCGTCGGGCTTGCCCCGCAGCGCCGGGAATTGACGATTTCGAGGAGGACTCCATGAACCACGTTGCGCGGATTTCGACGTCGCCTCGGCCTCGGGTCCGACCGGCGCTTGCGGCTGCGCTCGCTTCAGTGCTGGTCGGCGCGCCGCTCACAGCCTTGCCGGCAAGCTCCGCGTTCGCCCAGGCGCGGCCGACCAACCTCGCCGATCTCGCCGAACAGGTCGACGACGCTGTGGTCAACATCTCGGCAACCCAAACGATCGAGGAAAAAGGCAGCGCGATCCCGGACCTTCCCAAGGGCACGCCGTTCGACGAAATGTTCGAGGAGTTCTTCAAGAACCACGGCGGCGTTCCGCATCCCCGAGCCCAGAAGGCCCAGTCGCTCGGCTCTGGATTTGTCGTTGATCCGAGCGGGATCGTCATCACCAACAACCACGTCATCGGCGACGCCAATGACATTGTCGTCATCTTCAACGACGGCCGCAAGCTGAAGGCCAAGGTGATCGGCAAGGATTCCAAGGTCGACGTCGCGGTGCTTAAGGTCGAGAGCGACAAGCCGCTGAAGTCCGTCAAGTTCGGCGACAGCGACAAGGCGCGCGTCGGCGACGGCGTGATGGCGGTTGGGAACCCGTTCGGCCTCGGCGAGACCGTGACGGCCGGGATCATCTCCGCCCGCAATCGCAATATCGAAAGCGGCCCGTACGACGACTTCCTGCAGACCGACGCCTCGATCAACAAGGGCAATTCGGGTGGCCCCCTGTTCAACATGCAGGGCGAAGTGATCGGCATCAACACGGCGATCCTGTCGCCGTCCGGGGGGTCGATCGGCATCGGTTTCGCGACCCCGTCGGCGACTGTCCAGCCGGTTATCGCTCAACTCGAACAGTTCCATGAAACCCGGCGGGGCTGGCTCGGCGTGCGCATCCAGCCAGTCGACGACACGATCGCCGAAAGCCTCGGCCTCGGGACGGCGCGCGGAGCGCTGGTCGCCGGCGTCGACGACAAGGGCCCGGCCAAGCCCGCGGGGCTCCAGGCGGGCGACGTGATCGTCAAGTTCGACGGCAGGGACATCAAGGAATCGCGCGATCTGCCGCGGATCGTCGCTTCGACGCCGGTCGGCAAGGCGGTCGACGTCGTCGTCATCCGAAGCGGGCAGGAAGTGACCAAGTCGGTGACGCTCGGGCGCCTCGAGGACGGCGGAAAGGCCGCCGAGGTCGCGAGCAACGAAGACGTCGTGGTCCCGGAAAACGCGGTCCAGAAGGCGCTCGGGATGGAGTTCTCCGGCCTCACCGACGAGGCGCGAAAGAGTTACAAGATCAAGGACAGCGTCAAAGGCGTCGTCGTCACGTCCGTCGAGCCTGGGTCCCCGGCGGCCGATCGCGGCTTGAGGCCCGGCGACGTGATCGAGGAGGTCAATCACCAGGCGGTCGAGAAGCCGGGCGACCTCGCCAAGGCGATCGAGGCGGCAAGGAAGGACAACGCCAAGAAGCCGGCGCTGCTGCTGGTGGCCAACGGCGACGGCATGGCGCGCTTCGTCGCCATCCCTGTCGAGTAAGGCGGCGCAAGGTGGACGACTCCGCGAGCGCGCGGCCCGCCCGAGCGGACAACGCCCTCTCGATGGCCCGCGCCGTTCTCGAGCGCGCGCCGCTGTTCGACGGGCACAACGACCTGCCTTGGGTCATCCGGATCGACAAGGCGGCGCGCGGCGACGTCATCGCCTACAATCTGAATCGGGTGCACGAGAAGGCCGACACCGACATCCCGCGCCTGCGCCAAGGCATGGTCGGGGCGCAATTCTGGGCGGCGTTCCAGCCGACGAGCGCGCCACACCCCGCGCGGACGGCGCTCGAGCAGATCGACCTCATCCGCCGCATCGAGGAGGCGCATCCGGACGTGTTCCTCCCGGCGCGGCGGGCGGCCGACTACGCCAAAGCCAAGGCGGCCGGGAAGATCGCCTCGTTCATCGCGGTCGAAGGCGGCGTGGGGCTGGAGAATTCCCTCGGTCCGCTCCGGATCTGGCATGCGGCCGGCGTGCGGCTCATGACCCTCTGCCACAACGAGACCCTCGACTGGGTCGATTCCGCCACCGACGCGCCGCGCAACGGCGGGCTGAACGCCTTCGGCCGCGTGGTGATCGGCGAGCTCAACCGGCTCGGTGTCGTGATCGACCTCGCCCATGTCTCACACGACGGGATGCGGCGCGTGCTCGACGCGACGGAGGCGCCGGTCGCGCTCACCCACTCCAACGCCTATTCGCTCTGCGACCACCCGCGCAACGCTCCGGACGACGTTCTCCGGCGCCTGAAGGACAACGGCGGCCTCGCGATGGCGACCTTCGTGCCGGGGTTCGTGTCCCAGCCTTTGCGCGACTGGCTGAGGCGCGGGCGCGACGCCTACGGCAAGGCGCCTCTGGCGGCGGACCCGAAGGCGCAATTCGCCGAGCTCGAGGCCAGGCACGGAATCGCGCCGAAGGCGACGCTGGAGCAGGTCGCCGACCATGTCGAGCGCCTTGCGGAGACCGCCGGCGTCGATCACGTCGGGATCGGCTCCGACTATTTCGGCGGCGCTTCGCCCGAGGGTCTGGAGAACGTCAGCCGGTTTCCGCACCTGTTCGCCGAGCTCGTGCGGCGCGGCTTCTCCGAGCGCGATCTCATGAAGATGGCCTCGGGGAACATGCTGCGGGTTCTGCGCCAGGTGGAATTGGTCGGCAAGAGATTGAGAAAAACGCGGCCGCCAGCAATCGGCCGGATCGAGGATTATCCGGGCGCATAATCCCGCCATCGCTGCGCGCGGGGACAGTAAGCGCCGGGGTTCTCCTACAATCTTGGAGCGGAAGCGGAATGGGGGAGGGCGGCCGTCAGGGCTTAATCGGCCTCAAACCCGCCGCGCCGCTAAGTCCGTCGGCTAATTGCGGCGCCGGCCAAATCGAACTATGGCTCGCGCCCAACTGTTGTGAAGGGGCCGACCATGAAATCTCCGCGCAAGATTTTCGAACCGCTGGCGATCGGCGCGCCGCGCCCTTACCTGGAGTTGCCGTCGAAGCTCGAGCGGATGATCCATTTTGTGCCGCCGCACATCGAGAAACTGCGGGCCAAGGCAGGCGAGCTCGCCGGGCAGGTCGACGTCGTCCTCGGCAATCTCGAGGACGCCATCCCGATCGAATCCAAGATCGCCGCGCGCGACGGCTTCATCGCCATGGCGAAGGCGACCGACTTCGGCTCGACAGGCTTGTGGGCGCGCGTCAACGCCCTGAACTCGCCCTGGTTTCTCGACGACATGACCCGGCTCGTCGGCGAGATCGGCGACAAGCTCGACGTCGTGATGATCCCCAAGGTCGAGGGCGACTGGGACATCCATTTCGTCGACCAGTATCTTGCGCTGCTCGAAGCGCGGGGCGGCCTCAAGAAACCGATCCTCGTCCATGCAATCCTCGAAACGCCGCAGGGCGTGAACAATATCGAGGCGATCGCCGTCGCCTCGCCGCGCATGCATGGGATGAGCCTGGGACCGGCCGACCTCGCCGCCTCCCGCGGCATGAAGACGACCCGCGTAGGGGGCGGGCATCCCGACTACAAGGTCCTCGCCGACGTGACGACGCCCGGCGCGGCGCGCCTGTCCGCCCAGCAGGATCTGTGGCATTACACGATCGCCCGGATGGTCGACGCCTGCGCGGCGCACGGCATCAAAGCGTTTTACGGACCGTTCGGCGACTTCTCCGATCCGGACGCCTGCGAGGCGCAGTTCCGCAACGCCTTCCTGCTGGGATGCGCCGGCGCCTGGACGCTGCACCCGAGCCAGATCGCCATCGCCAAGAGAGTCTTCTCCCCTGATCCGGGCGAAGTCGCATTCGCGCGAAAAATCCTCGCGGCCATGCCGGACGGCTCGGGCGCCGTGATGATCGACGGAAGGATGCAGGACGACGCGACCTGGAAGCAGGCGCGCGTCATTGTCGAACTCGCCAAGCAAGTCGCGGCGAAAGACCCGGAATACGCCGCGCTTTATCAGCTCTAAAGACGTAACGCAGAGAGACGAATCGCGAATTGACGCAGTACCGATCGCGGACTAAGGCCTCGGCATGACGCCGCGCATCGCAAAATTTGGCATCGGCCAAGTGGTTAAGCACCGGGTCTACCCGTTCCGGGGCGTTGTCTTCGACGTCGACCCGGTCTTTGACAACACTGAGGAGTGGTGGCGCTCGATCCCTGCGGAGATCCGGCCGTCCAAGGATCAGCCGTTCTACCACCTCTACGCCGAGAATGCAGACAGCCAGTACATCGCCTATGTATCCGAGCAGAATCTCCTGCCCGACGATTCGGGCGAGCCGGTGCGCCACCCCCAGATCAGTGAGACGTTCGAACGCACGCCCGATGGACGCTACCGGGCTCGCGGCCCGGCGAGAGCGAGCTAGGCGGGCTCCCGGGTTGAGATGAAAAAGGCGCGCCCGCTCGCTGCGGCGCGCCTTTTTGTCTCGCATTCCGTCTCCCGCACCGAAGCGGGAGACGCACGCCAAGGGCGACTACTGCTTCGGGGCAGCCGGCGCCGCCGGAGCGGCAGGCGCGGCCGGGGCCTGGGATGGCGCAGCGGCGCTGTTTTGCTGCTGCTGTTCCAGCATCTTGCGCTGCTCTTCCGCCTTCTTCTGCAATTGCTGCTGAAGCGCCTGGCGCTGCTGCTCGAGCAGCTTCGGATCCGTCGGCTTGCCGTCGAACGTCGTCCCGAAATCCTTCAAGGGGATGTTGAAGGTCAGCTCGCGCCCCGAGGGGTCGCCGCCCGGCACGCGCAGGACGACGGCGAGGTTCTGGCCCTTCTTCAGGTTGGAGAGAGCGCTCGCGCTGATCTCGACCTCGGCGGTGCAGGCGTTCTGGAAGCACATGTCGTACTTGCCGTCGATCGGCTCTGCCTTGTCGATGATGACGCGGAAGCCGGGCTTCAGCAGCATGCCGATCGGGAGCAGCATGAAGCGGAGCTTCCTCTTCTCTTCGCCCTGGAGTTCGAAGACCTGCATGCTGACCATTGGCGGCTGGTCGGCCGAAGTGGCGAAGTCGCGCATCGTCTGGCAGGCGTCGCGGCCGGTCGTCTGCTCCTTGCCGCAGAGCTTGACCCACTGCGGCTCGGGCGACACAAGATCGACCTTCGACGGGATTTGAGGCTGCTGACCGGGCTGCGCGCCCGCCGCCGGAGCGGCGGGGGCGGCCGGCGCGTTCTGGGCCAGCGCCGCCCCTGCGCCGAGCGCCATGCTCAGTGCGAGCGCCGCGGCGCCCAAGCGCGTGATCGGGAAATTCATCAATCGTCCTTTCAAGCCGTAAACGAGTGAACTCGGTGCGCCCTCGCGCGCCCTTCGCGCTGCGGCCGCGCGGGCCTTCAGCCAGCCGTCTGGCGACAATATGACCCTGCGGCGTCCGCCGGCAGGCGGCTCCCCGAGCGCGCGCTCTCTTTCCATATCCGGCGCGACAATCCAATAACAATTTCGCCCGTGCGGCTCGACGCGTGGGCGAAATCATCGATAGGAACCGAGAAAGGTCGCATTTTCCGATGCTAAGGTCCGGTCATGATCGGCCTTGCGATTCGTTGTCTCCTGGTGGCGGTCGCGCTCGGCGCGCCCGTGCGCGCCGCGACCGGAGAACCTGTCTCCGCCATCGCCATGCACGGCGAGCCCGCGCTGCCGCCGGGTTTCGCGCACTTTCCTTACGTGAACCCAGACGCGCCCAAGGGCGGCCGGCTCAACCTCGCCTTTCTCGGCGCCTTTGACAGCCTCAACCCTTACAACGTCAAAGCGCTTTCGACGGCGCAAGGGCTGGTCGGCAACGTTTATCAGTCGCTGATGATCCGCTCGGACGACGAGCCGTTCACCCTCTACGGCCTGATCGCCGAGAGCCTCGAAACCGACCCGGCGCGAGACCGTATCGTCTTTCATCTCAATCCGGCGGCGCGGTTCTCCGATGGCTCACCCATCACATCGGCCGACGTGCTGTTCACCTTCAACCTCCTCAAGGCGAAGGGACGGCCGCAGCAGCGCGAGGCCTTCGGCTTGGTGAAGAGCGTCGAGGCGTCCGATGCGCATACGGTGCGGTTCGACCTCAACGGCGCCAATGACCGCGAGCTGCCGCTGACCCTCGCCATCATGCCGGTTCTGCCCAGCGCCCATACCGACGCCGAGCATTTCGAGGACCAGACCCTGCAGATCCCGGTTGCCTCGGGACCTTACCGGATCGCCGAGGTGACGCCGGGCCAGCGCCTCGTTCTGAAGCGCGACCCCGGCTACTGGGCGCGCGACCTGCCCGTCTCGAACGGTCTTTACAATTTCGACGAGATCCGGATCGACTATTTCCGCGACGCGACCGCAATGTTCGAGGCGTTCAAGGCGGGGCTGATCGACTACAGGATCGAGGACGACGTCACCCGCTGGCGCTCGGAGTACGATTTCCCGGCCGTCAAGGAGGGGCGGGTGGTCAAGGCCGCCATTCCGAACGGCCTGCCCAAGGGGGTGTCGGGCTTCGCCTTCAATACCCGCCGACCGCTGTTCGCGGACCCCCGGGTGCGCGAGGCGCTCGCCTCGATGTTCGATTTCGAGTGGATCAACGCCAATCTCTACGCCGGCGCCTACCGGCGCTCGGAGGGCTTTTTCGACGACAGCGACCTTTCGTCGATCGGACGCCCCGCCTCGGAACTTGAGAAGGCGCTGCTCGCGCCCTTTCCCGGCACGGTCCGAGCCGATGTGTTGGACGGGACGTGGCGCGCGCCCGTGTCCGACGGCTCCGGGCGTGACCGGGCGATCGCCCGGAGGGCGATCGAGCAACTGGAGGGCGCCAGCTATGTCCTGAAGGAGGGGCGCCTTCTCGACCGCGCCGGCGCCCCGCTCGCCTTTGAAATCACGGTCAACACCCGCGACGAGGAGCGCCTTGCCTTGGCCTATGCGCGCAATCTCGCCCGCATCGGTGTCGCCGCAAACGTCCGCCTCGTCGACGAGGTTCAGTTCCAGCGGCGGCGGACGCGCTTCGACTTCGACGTGATGCCGGGAACCTGGACCGCCTCCCCCTCTCCCGGCAACGAGCAGCGCGGCCGCTGGAGCTCGGCGGCCGCGAACGCGGAAGGCGCCTACAACATCGCCGGCGCCGCTTCGCCGGCGATCGATGCGATGATCGCGGCGATTCTGGCGGCCAAGAGCAACGAGGATTTCGTCGCCGGCGCGCGCGCGCTCGACCGGCTTCTGATTTCCGGCTTCTACATCGTCCCCTTCTACTATGCCCCCGAACAGAGGATCGCCTATTCGGCCAGGCTCGGTCGACCGGAGACGACGCCGCTGTTCGGCGTGGAACTCGCGGCGTGGTGGCGCAAGCTTTGAGGCTCGCTCGCCGCGGCCCATCATCCAGTGCTATGTTAGTTGCAAGGCATGGAGGATTCAGTGGCGGGTAAGGTCGCAGCGTTCGCCCACTATGGCGTCACGTTGACCAATGATCGCTTGAGTTGGTCGGGATTGACCCCAAAGGGAGAGGTCGTCGTTGGCCTTTGGCAGGACGAATTCGACTATAAAACTAACCCGGTTTCATACCAGCCAAACCCGGCGACAAACGACTTATGGCGCGACAAATTCGGTAATAGGCAACGCATCACCCATCTAATTCATGCGCGGGATACCGCCGGAGGGAGGTTTAGAGTTGTAGTTATGAGGGCCGTAGACGAAGCAGCCAAC
>Ga0074046_10003787_pt1 | contig 12519 bp, 8 predicted proteins | sample BogForMeECP23OM3_FD_94441 | JGI IMG/M metagenome (GOLD analysis project Ga0074046, IMG submission 94441) | Bog forest soil microbial communities from Calvert Island, British Columbia, Canada - Bog Forest MetaG ECP23OM3 | ecosystem: Environmental > Terrestrial > Soil > Wetlands ...
AACAGTCTTGAGCTTGGACGCGAGAAGATCAAGCAGAGAGGCGATCTGAATTCCGTTCTCCTCGGCGATGTCGGGATCCTGTGCCCGCTTGATTCCCAAAGATCCAAAGAATGAGAGCTTCACCGGCCCATTCCGATCCACAAGGGCGGCGAGTGTGTTGTCTTGGAATTGGGTCATTTCCGCGTGTTTCAGGTAGGGAATGCTATCGCGCAGTGAATCGGGGTGGAAGGGCTGGTTCGAGAAAAAGTCGAAGTCCTCCGATTGGCGGTGCCCCAGCCGCAATGCCAGAGCTGTTCCTCCATAAAGCACGAATGCCTTCGGAGTTTCTTTCAATTCAGCCCAAAGCTGCCTTTGAGGCTCTGGAAGAATGCTCAGATTTGGTGTGAACATTTCCAACTCCTTGGGGCTGGCCTCGCATCCTTAATCACCTTAAGGCCGCCTTTTGTACGAACGGCCGAATGGCGCCGAGACATCTCCCTTATTTTGCCTGATTTAACTCAAGCTGAATAGCGACCGCTGCTCGGGAACCGCGGACCTAGCTCGCCGCCTCTTCCCTGACAACGACTGCGGTCGCTGCCCGAAGACGGTGATAGACGCGGTGTCCATGGCTTCTTCAACAAGACTCGCGGGATCAGACTGAGTATTCAGCAGAGGACCCGTAATTTCGATGGATGAGGGATCATCGTCGCGGTGAGAATTCGCCGGGAATAGCTTTTGATGTTCTGTACTGAGGGCTCTCCAAACGGAGTCGGCCGTATCGCCGATGCCATTCCTCTCGACCAATTCCCGCGCCATCGCCGAGAGCATGTCATCGTCTTCATCGATGCTCTGCAAACCCTCGCCGGCAAACTTGCCTTCCATGGTGAGTGCCACGAGGAGCTTCTTCCCCATGAGACGCAAACACGATGTCTGCATCGTCGCTTCGCAGCAAAGAAATTTCACACGTACCGGGCGTCGTTGCCCGATCCTCCAGGACCGGCGGCTGGCTTGCCGTAAGGTGTGTAGTGAATACCCCGACTCGTAGAAGAGAATCGTCGGAAAGTCCAGCAAATCCAGACCGGTCTCCACCAGTTTGGGATGGCAGATGACTACCTGGACTCCGTCTTTGACTTGTCTGGCGTACCAAGCCTCACGCTTCGAGGTGTCCACACTTGCTCTCAGAACTGCCGTGTGGAGCCCTTCGTTACTCAGAATTCGTTGAAGTCGGGCTGTAACGTCGTGCTTCTGCGTGTACACGGCAAAGACTTGACACCGCCGTCCCTCTGCCAGCTCTTTCCTGATCTCTTCGATCAGCCTGCGTTCTTTGGAATAAATCCGGTCCTCGGGAAGGTCGCGGGGTTCTGCAATCACAAATCTCACTCTACGTTTGAGTTCAGGATCGAACTCAGTACCGTACAGCGTCCCAATCCCGTACGGGTGATCGGGATACAGCAACAGCGTGTTGAGCATTGTGCTCAGAACCGACCGGTTGCCCCGGTGAGCTTTCAACGCCTTCCGCATGTCATCTTCGAGCTCGCGGTACGCTTCCAGCATGGGAGCGTCCATCGCCACGCTTAGATAGGTTTCCTCGTATGGAGGAAGTTCTCGCGAGATGTCCTCCAGAAACAGAAAGGCACACAGCTGCATGAGGAATTCGCCAAATAACAGTGGTGACGCTCCAGGTTTGCGACGTACCGTGCTCGTGGTTTTGGCCTTGGAGCAGGCGTTGTTGGCAGGCTCTACTTTGGTGATGGTCTCCAAGACACCGTAGTCCTGAATGAAGGAACTGCGTCCCGTTGTGCCCCATTCGTAGCCATGCTCCTTCATCCTTCTCGCTTCGAGACGGAAGAGCGTGTTAAACAGATCGTCTGCGTAGCCACCGAGGAGTGTGCCGGTTAGCCCGACAATCCTGTTGGTGCAGGAGGCCAGAGTGCCCAGGGCATTTCCTTGCGCCGTGTCGCCCGCAAGTTGGTGGATTTCGTCACAAATGGCGTAGTCGAACCAACCGGGCATGTAGCGCCCTATGAATTCCACCGGGGCCATACGGCGGATTTTCTCCGGGTCGGCCTGCCACATCGCGCTGTGTAGGCGCCGGCAGGGCCTTTCTCCGCGGGCCTCAATGGTCTCGGAGATTTTGACCTTCTCGAAATCGGCGACCGTCAGCCGGCCATCATCAACCATCACGGGCTTGCCCGTGTCCGCGTTGACGACGCAGCCCAGGTACGGGCCCGAACGTGGCATGACGAAGGCGTGGCGCCAGAAGTACCCGAGCTTGGCGCGTTCTCGTCCTACGATGAACAATGCCGGTCTCGTGCACAGCGATCTCCAGCGTTCGCGTGAACTCGAAACCTGCTTCCGCAGTCGCATGTCGCCGAGCGTGGTATGCAGGCCTTCACGGACAATCCGGCCGTTCTTGAGCCGCACTTCGTTGACACCGTGCGGTGTGTTCTCGGCTCCGCCGTTCCGCAAATCGTCGATCAAGAACACGCGAATTCCAGGCACGGTCAGGAATGCTTCCCGGGCCCATTTCTCGACCAAGTGTGGAGGGACCATGGCCAACGCTGTGAATGGATGCCCTTCGCTATGGACGAGCATCGCTCCCAGCGAGATGAGTGTCTTACCGGTGCCGCATTCGGCCACGACCATGGCAGTTCTGGCGTACTGCCAGCGCTTCACAACACCCATGAGGGCAATCGTCTGTGCCGGAAACGGCCTTCGCAGCAGCGTATCAACCCGAGGTGAGACCGGATCGTCGAACCGGTGTAAGGCTGGGTATTCCTTTAGGATGCGTTCTCCGAGCAGATTTGCGTTCGCTCTCATATATGTGTAGATATCAGTTATGTTGTCGTGCTTCATCGAAGGCCTCTCTTTCCTGCCACTGCTGCGTCCCCGTGGCCACATAACCTGCATACTTGGCTGATTTCAAATTCACTCCCAGGAGTCAGCCAAATGTTTGAGCAGCTAATGAAACGCAGTGATTGGATCTGGACGTACAAGATGGGCCGCTTTGCGCCAGAACGGCGCGCATTTCTGTGTCACCTGAACGAAGAGGGCCACAGTTTGCGCACGCTCCAAAACATCAACAAGCTTTTGCTCGCAGTTGCGGAGCACGTGAACGTAAGGAAAGCAGGGGGGATCAGGGAAGCACAGATCTCGTGGGCGGCCAAGAACTGGGCCATGAAATCATGTGCACCGAGTTCTAAAGCTGAAACGCGTGAGATGGCAAGAAAGAGGTGTCTTTATTGGGCTAAGAATTGGTTCCGGTTCCTCGGCAAGTGGCATGATCCTGTCCGCAATGCGCAGTTTAGGTCCGAACTCGACGCCTTTCTGAACTGGTTACGCGACGATAGAGGGTATACAGAGCAAACGGTTTCCACACGCGAATCAGCGCTGCGCCTTTTCCTCGAATGGCTTGGCACACAGGATACGGCTCTGAAGGAAGTTTCTCCCGGCGTCCTGACGGCATACTTCATTCAGAGCAAGGCACTGGGCTGGAAGAAATCAACCGTCAAGGCCTACGCTCAGTCGCTGCGCGCATTCTTCCGCTACGCGGCCGAGCGCGGTTGGTGCGCGTCAGAATTGGCGGACACAATCCAGAGCCCAACGATTTATTCGTTGGCCGGACTGCCGCAAGGCCCGAGTTGGGAACAGGTTCAGCGCTTGATTGCCAGCCTCAATACAGAACGGCCCGGCCATATTCGCGATCGTGCAATTATTCTGCTTCTGGCCGTGTACGGTGTCCGCATAGGAGAAGTCTGTGCTCTTCGATTGGAGGACCTCGACTGGGCCAATGAAAAGATTCGAGTACGCCGCCCGAAGATCAAGCGAATTCAGGAGTTCCCACTCACCCCTGAGGTCGGAAATGCCATTTTGAAGTATCTGCAGAACGTACGGCCTCAATCTTCTTCCCGTTTCGTTTTTCTCTCGTTACACAAACCTCATCGGCCGATGATGACGCGCGGTGCTTCCTGCTCCATCGCTATCCACATTCGGGGACTTGGCTGCCAACTGCCACACTACGGTCCGCACAGTTTGCGCCATGCCTGCGCTACTCACCTCCTGGACGAAGGATTTTCGCTCAAGGAGATTGGTGATCACCTCGGGCACAGCTCACCACGATCGGCACAAATCTACGCCAAAGTCGATCGCGGGAAATTGGGGCAGGTCGCCAGCGTGAAACTGTCGAACCTCACCGAGCACTTGCGGACCCAAACACAGCCGATTACAGCAGATTGGGCCAAGCAGCGATTGAGTTCACTCCGCGAGGTTTCCAATTTCGGGTTGGGAGGCCTTCGATGAAACTGGCTCCCGCTATTGAAGAATTCATCCAATACAAACAAGCTTTGGGCAACTCCTTCACCTCACCAGCCCGGATCCTCAAGTCGTTTCTCAGGAAGACGGGAAATCTCGAATTTGATGCACTCACAGCGCAGCACGCCGACGCCTTCATGCCCGTCCAGAACGGCACAGTCACGAATGGCTGGTTTCATAAGTTCTGGGCACTTCGCAGCTTTTTCCATTTCGCCACGAGCCGTGGTTACATACAACATCGGATCCTTCCGGCATCGATTCCTGATCGGCCGCCGAAGTTCATTCCCTATATTTATTCCACTGACGACATTCGTCGATTGCTGGCAGTGCCTGATTCACACTATCCGCCGGCATGCCCATTGTCACCAGACACGATGCGCACGCTGATCCTCGTGCTCTATGGGGCTGGATTGCGACTGGGCGAAGCAGCTCGTCTGAAGCATGAGGACGCTGATTTCAGGAATGCCGCACTGACGATTCGTGAAACGAAGTTCGGCAAGTCCCGGCTGGTCCCGATCGGAAAAGATCTGGTTAGCGTCTTGAGACTTTACCGAATGCGACATCGGCCGCGGTTTGGCTACGAGCGCCCGCCGACTCTCCTCGCCACAAAGATACGCATGATGATCAGTAACAGTCATGCTGACCATCAGTTCCAATGGCTCAGAAGAGAGGCTGGCGTACTGAGATTCGACACTGCTCGCTACCAGCCGCGGCTTCATGATTTTCGGCACACCTTTGCCGTAACTCGTCTCTTGACATGGTATCGCGATGGAAAAGATGTGCAGAGGATGCTCCCGCTGCTTTCTACATATCTCGGCCATTGCGGACTCAGCGAAACATCCGTGTACTTGCAAATGACAAAGGAGCTCCTCCAAGCGGCCAATCGCTGCTTTGAACGCTATGCTTTCGCGGAGGTGTCCAATGCCTGATCACGCCTCCGTCGGCTTCTGGGTTCGCCGTTTCTTGTCGGACCATTTGATGCATGAGCGTGGATGAGCGTGGAGTGTCGCGAAACACGCAACAGAGCTACCGCGACACTTTTTGTTTGTTCCTTCCGTTTGCCGCCGCCCAACACAAGACGGCAATCGATAACCTTGCAATCGACGACCTCTCACCACAAATCGTCTCGGGCTTCCTGGCACATCTGGAGCTGACTCGAAGTTGCTCAGTTGCTACGAGGAACCAGAGGCTTGCCACCCTCCACGCTTTTGCTCGATTCACGGGAGAACGTAGCCCCGAGCATGTGGAATGGTGCGCTCAAATTCGTAGGGTTCCGTTCAAGCGAGGATGGAGAACCCCGATCCCTTACATGGAGAATAACGAGATGGATGCACTTCTTCGCACACCGGATCGAGCGACTGATCACGGCCGAAGAGATTACGCACTGCTCTTGTTCCTCTACAACTCCGGCGCACGAGCCACCGAGGCCGCGCAAGTTTTGATTGAAGATCTAACCTGGGAGTCGTCGGGCAGCGGTTCCGTAAAGATCCGTGGAAAAGGGCGGAAGATCCGGTTCTGCCCACTCTGGAAAAAGACCATGGCGGAACTCCAGCCACTCATCCGTGGACGAGATGTAGTCAGTCCGTTGTTTCTCAACCGGTACTGCGAACCCATGACGCGGTTTGGAATCCATGCCCTTGTGACGCGTCATGCGAAAACAGCAGCACAGCAGAGCCCGTCATTAAAGGCCAAGCGCATCAGCCCACACACGATTCGGCATACAACCGCGACCCACCTGCTTCGAGCTGGTGTTGATCTCAACACAATTAGGGCATGGCTGGGCCACGTTTCGCTTGATACAACCAATATCTATGCGGAAACAGACCTGGCTCTCAAAGCAAAGGCTCTGGCGGCATGCGACCCAGGAGGCCCATACCGCAGAATCAAGAAGTGGCGGGACGATCCGACCCTCATGGAGTTCCTCCGAAGGCTCTGAAATCTGAACTTTACAATTCGTATCACCTGGTACATTCATGGACGGGCGACGGAGACTGTCGCCCTCCTTATTCGAACATCGCAGGGTGTGCCTCACAGCTTCCGGTTTACCGCCCACACAGGACATTACGACGGAATTCGCTGATTGACCTCAAAACCTTCACTGTTGGCCGTGGGTCCCCCACGGACTTTCGGCCTGCATCTGGGAATTCTCTTTCAAGAATCCAGCTAAGAGTCCTGGCGCGCGGCGGTTGCCAGGAAGGTTATCCACCGTTACCGTTTTTCGTCGCACACGATAGACTGCCAGCGAGGAGTCACTGGGAATTCCGAAGTCATATCTGCCATCTGGGGCAATCGCCAGACCGCTGTCAGCATCCGTCGTACTGGCGAGAACGAGTTTCAACTGCCCGGTTTCGGCAGCATAGAATCGGACCGTTCCGTCCTCAAGCGCCGACGCAATCACTTGGCTATTGGGGCTGAGTGCCGCCGCCGAGACTCCCGCAGGAATCTGGTAATGGCCGGCATCGCTCCAGTCGGTTGTGCTCCACTTCCATACCATGCCGGTCGATTCAACCGCGTATGCGCGCTTGCCGTCATGCGAGAACAAAACGGCAACAATGGCACCGGGAAATTCCTCATTTGGCAGAACAAACGGTTTCACCTGCCGCAGAATACGCGGCGGATTTTCGCCGGCCGCGTCCAGTAACCAGACGAGGCTTTCTCGTGCACCTGCTAACAAGAATTTGCCGTCGCGACTGTAGGCCAGCGCTGAGGTTCCATAGTCGCTGATACCAGAGTTGGTTTCGTTTCCGGGACCCTTGAATGCGCGCGTCCGATTCAGACTCGCTGCGTCGTAGATCTTGACGATCTTGTTTTGATGGCCGCTTGCGATCTGGGATCCGTCCGGGCTGAATGCAACCACATTCAGTTCTGGATCGGGCTGCCTGCGCGAACGGAGAAGATTTCCCGACGTTGCGTCCCAGACCGTCAGCAGGCCGACCAGCCGGTTGTCCGAATTGCACGCCGCGTCGTGATTCTTCGGAGGGCAGTCCAATTCAGTGAGCATGGCGACGGCCACCGCTTTTCCATCCCGTGCAAAGTCGAGGCTGTTCGACGAGCCGTCAGCGAGTTCGGAAATGTTCGTAACCCCCAACACGGTTTCTTTGTCGGGGGCATTCAGTTGCCACAACTTGGTTGTGCCCTCGTAGGAGACGTTACCCTTTACATCGCGATCTTCATCGCGCGTGCCGATTGCGATTCGGCCGTCGTTAGACAAAGCCAGGGCGTGAATCGTGCCCTGCGCCGTAAATGTTGCCAGTTGTGCTGCCGGTGCAGGCGCCCAGATCCTAGCGAACTTATCGCTCGCCAGAGCGAAGTCGCCGGTCTTCTCGTTCCATCGCACGGCAGTCATTCCATGCAGTGGCGAGGTGCACGTCGTCGCGATCAGCTTTCCCGTCGGAACATCGATGACGCTAACGGTACCGCCCGCAATCGCCAGTTCCGTGCTATCGGTACTGAAGGTAAGCTCGCCCTCCACGATCGAGGGAATCCCTTTGGGAAAAGAACCAGTGCGCTTCCACGTGGCAGTTTCGAACAGGACGATTTCGCCATTCCATTGCACGGCAAACCATTTGCTGTTTGGACTGAAGGCGATGTGTCCTACGGAGGGGTACTGGACGTCTTGTTTAATTTGGGTGAGTTCGGCGCCGGTGGAGGTATCCCAGATGGTCACGAACCGGCGGTTGCTCGAGTGGGCGGCAAAGTATCGCCCATCGTAGCTAAGCGCCATCCCGAGAACATCGTTGAAGCTGGCGTCGAGCGTGCGCAAGACTTGGCCCGTTTTAAGATCGATGAGCTGGATGTGCTGATCGTTTCGTGGCTCTTCACTGCGCGAAGCACCTATGCTTCCATCGCCGCTGATTGCCTGCAGCCTCATTCCTTTTTCGAGCAACTCCGCAACCCCGGCGCGATTACCAGAGATCGTCCATGTTTCGACTTCGGGTGTGGAGGGAGCGGCACTGTTGCGGGCGACGCGATCATCAAGGTTCCATTGTCCCGTGGTTAAGGGAAGGCCGGTATCGACATTCCACACGGAGGGAGGCGCTCCCGGCGGCCCAAAGTTCAGAGTATTGGCAAAATCGACCGGCAATACTGCCACGATTTTGTCGTCTGGGCTGAACACGGCAGTACCCTTAGCTCGGGCTGAAGCCATCAGCGTACTGCCAGTCTTCATATGTTTGATTTCGGGGCTGCGGTATGACTTCATTGTGTTGAGCAGTTTGCCCGTGCTTATCTCCCAGAGAAGAACCTCGTCGCTGTTGTCGGTTGCAAGAAGCTGCCCGTCGTGGCTGAAAGCGGCATGCACGCACGGGCCCGAGTCTGCCCGCTGTATCACGAGCTCCGGAGCAGCTGATTGTGCGACGAGCAATCCAGACGACACAATCCGCCAAAAAAACAATCCGCTGATGATTAGTTTTGGTAGTCTACGCATCTTCGAACAGTATCCGCCACCACCGCCCGATCAACAAGTCGCGCCAGATCAATGCTCGATTCTTCGCACACACTGACCAGTCGTAGGTCGCGTCCCAAAACTAGTTGAGCAGATGACGGGCAAGCCGGCAGTTGAGAAGTTGAGATAGGCAGAAGTCTCAATATCAAATTGCTCCGACCACTAACCCTTTGACCTCTGATTGCGATCTTGAGGTCCTTTCCTCCCACATCGCCGCAAATCGAAATCAGATGGCCCTTGGAAAATGTCCGCCACAGAACGGGCCACAGAAGTCCGTTCTTATGTGGCCGATCACAACCCGGAAATGCCGTTCAGAGAGGTGCTCGTGAAGCACGACAACATAACCGACATCTACACATATATGAGATTATGTGGTCGACCACATAATCTCATATAGTCGTAGATCGTGGAAAGTTCGGGCATGAAATGCCTCCATGAAAAATCTCAGGAAGAAGGAAGAAGAGCGGATTTCGCGGTCGAAAGCAGCGGATCGGTGAGTCTCGCGATGAGCAGATTGAACCGAGTGGCGCAAGACCTTCCCAGCTTCGATCTCCAGCCGGCCCAACCCGGAGTTACCAGCCGGCTACGGGGCTTCGCGTCTGGGTGACCAGTCTGGCCAGACAGCCCATTCGGGGCGCCACAGTTCGCGAGCAGGGTGCTTAGAGTACGGATTCCAATGCGTGCAGTTGTTTCAACTCACGGTTTCTACGCTGTGCTGGCAGTCTCCATTCTTTTTGTGCACGCGCTGTTCATCTTGTGGGTAGTCTTCGGAGCCCTACTGGCACGCTCGCGTCCAATCCTGCGGTGGCTGCATATCGGTTCTCTTGTCTGGGGAATCCTCACGGAACTCCTTCCTCGGCCGTGTCCGTTGACTCTGCTCGAGAACTGGCTCGAAGGTAAGGCCGGAACCGAGCCGTACCAGGACGGGTTCCTGCTGCACTACATGGACAAGTTGGTCTATCCGGATATTTCTGCAACTGTGCTAACGATTGCGGGCGTGCTCATCTGCGCTCTGAATCTCGCGTTTTATGCCCGACAAATGTGGATCGCTCGATGCCGATAGCGCACTGCGGTCCCTAGCGGCCGACGCAGGTTGCTAGTCAACGCGTGCCGGATCCAATCTCGGACCTGAACATCGTTGTTCTTGCATTGCAGTGCAGAAAGTTTGAGACCTGTTGGGATTCGTCGCCCAAAACAGTGGCACAAGAAGGACTAAAATTCTGGGTAGATCTGATATCGAAAAGAGGTAGTTTGAACGCCGCAACTGTTCCTTCGACGCGGTCACCGGATCGCCATACCATCATTGTTGGCGGTGGTGTGATTGGCGTCTGTTGCGCTTACTTTCTCGCCAAGCGCGGCGCCCGGGTTACCGTGCTGGAGCGCGATCAAATCGGAAAAGCGGCATCCTTCGGTAACGCTGGATCAATCGCACCCGGTCATCCACCCATCAACAGACCAGGCCGCGTCCGCCAGGCTCTGAAATCGCTCTTCGATCCGCTCAGTCCGTTGTATGTGGCTCCGCGACCAGATCTGGCGCTCGCGAAGTGGCTCTGGGCCTTTAGCTCGACTTGCACCGAGCAACATCTGGAACTCTGCATGCGTACGCTGGCGCCACTCGGCCATGCCAGCCGGCGATTGTTCGACGAATTGGTCCAAGCGGAGGAGCTAGAGTGCTCTTTTCGCCGTGATGGCTACTACGAGATCTACCTGACCGAGCGCGGACTGGAATCAGCCAGGAAGGAAGTCGGTATGATCTCGCGATATGGCTTCCATCCTGAAGTGATGCCGGGAGGAGCGTTACGCGAACGCGAGCCGGCAATCAACGATCAGGTAGTGGGGGGAGTTTTTTATCCCGAGGCGGCCACGATCAATCCGTATCAGTTCGTTCTGGAGATGGCGCAGCGAGCCGAGCGTTACGGTGCAAAATTCCAAACCGCCACAGACGTTGTAGCCCTTCGGACCGTGGACCGCAAGACACGTGGCGTCCAGGCGCGGAACGGTGAGGTCATGGAAGCCGACTCTGTTGTTCTGGCTGGCGGGGCCTACAGTGTGCCGCTCATCCGAAAACTCGGCGTACGCTTGCCCTTACAGCCGGCGAAGGGCTACCACCGTGATTGTGAATCCAAGAAAGGCGGGCTACCGCTTCTGCGCCATGCCTGCGTCTTGGGAGAGAACATGGTCTTTTGCACACCGATGAACGGGTTTGTACGCTTCGCGGGAACGCTGGAGTTCTCCGGCGTGAATGACGAGATCCGACGCCCGCGTCTCGAACAGCTCACAAACGCCTCCAGCCGGTATTTGAGGACTATGGAAGGTGCAACCGTCCGATCGGAATGGTGCGGGTTGAGGCCCTGTTTGCCCGACGGACTGCCTGCTATAGGTCCACTCTCGCGATCCGCCGGTCTCTTCATCGCGACCGGCCATGCCATGATGGGCCTTACGTTAGGACCCGTGACCGGGAAGCTGATTGCCGAATGCATTCTTGACGGGTCACCCAGTATAGACATCAACGCACTGCGTCCCGAGCGGTTCTGAGAACTTTGCCATCACCGTCGCTTCAGTTCCCCACGGTGATTCTTTTCACGGCCTGGCCACTGGGCGGAGGTCGCGGAAGGCTCACGAGAGCTCGGGCCCGATATCCTCATGGACTGCAGCGGCGGTCATCGTACCAGGGCGGTGCACCGCTCATGGTGTGACCGCTATGCTTGGGCTGAGTGAACGAAGACTTACCACAAGAGCGGTGAGGATGAGCCTCAGGTTTCTCCGCGGAAAAAAGTCTGCCTCAGATCCCAGCGCGGCCAGTGAATGGGTCGACTCTCCGCGGGAAAGTGGATGGTGCCATTCCACAACCCGTCACTGAGCCAGGAAAGAAATTGCTCTTTGTTCCCTTTGACTAGCACAGGATTACATCCGAGACCCAGCATCGGGACGACAGCTTTGTGCTTTTCGAGTTGGCTGAGAAACCATTCTGCCCAATCAGGAATTCCGGGAATGCCGTGAATTTGGGCCAGCGACGCCCACACAAACAAAGCCTGCGAATCGGCCAAGAGGGTCCGATCCTTTCCTGATAATGTGCCGCTCGTGGCAAACTCCTCGGAAAACCCGATGAGATGGCGGAGCGGCTTCTTACGTCCGGCAAGCTGCAGCGAACCCTTGTAGCACTGGGCATTGCGCTCCAGGCATACACGAATCGGTTGTACACCCGATCCTTCCAGCATGAAACGCTCTCCCATGGATATGGCCGCACTGATGGCGGAGATCTGCGTATCACCGCCGATCGCCGAAATGAAGTGGGCCTTGGCCTGCCGCGGTGGGTCCGGTAGAACCTCACCGATGAAGCGGTCCAGACGCAATCTGATGTTTGTAACAGCTTTTTCTGTACTCCTGACGTAAGTGAGCCAGCCAAACCGAAGGTGTGCGTTCTTCACGGCGAATCCTTCTTTTCGTGGGTAAGGATCTGGGTCTCGCCGTCGGCGAAGACCAGCGTCAACTCATGCGAGAACCGTTCGCGGTCATGCAGGATCTTGGTTCCATCCTCTTCCTGCTCTTCCCAGTGGTCAGTGAATTTCACGGAGCGCCAGTGGGCGATGTGGCGATTCTCTCCTTCGCCGAATATTCCATTGAGCATTCCAGCCGTGCATAGCAAGCCGACATGTCCACCGTGCAGTGGTGTGAGCGGCCGGCCTCTGACGTCATTCAGCTTGGGCAGAAGCACACGTCCAGCTTGACGATATGCGGCTGATTCCAGTAACAAGTCCTCCACTTCGTCCAAAGGAATGCCCATA
>Ga0074046_10003788_pt1 | contig 12517 bp, 14 predicted proteins | sample BogForMeECP23OM3_FD_94441 | JGI IMG/M metagenome (GOLD analysis project Ga0074046, IMG submission 94441) | Bog forest soil microbial communities from Calvert Island, British Columbia, Canada - Bog Forest MetaG ECP23OM3 | ecosystem: Environmental > Terrestrial > Soil > Wetlands ...
ATCGCTGAAGCAGGTTCTGTCATTGTTTCGTCTTCCGTTAATGCGAGACGCCTTTTTTACCGTTCCCGGGACACCGGGCATGGCCGCGGGCGAGACTGGCATACGGCCGCATCAGTTCCATCCTGATCCTCATAACTCCTGCCAGTTTCATGTCACCGGATTACCCGGGACTTTTTGGAGGTTCGCTCTCGGTTGCAGGTTTCCAGGTTATCGCAAGGATGCCCCCGATGATCCCGAGGACCCCGCCGATATAAAATCCTCCCCCGCTGATAAAACTCATGGCAGAGAACAGGAGGATAATAATTCCCCAGCTCGTGTGCGAGGGCACAGGGCTGGATCCAATCATATAGGCCCCGATGATAACGATTGCCCCAAAGATGATCCCGAGTAACCCCATGCCCGCCATCAGCGAACCGAGGGGCCCAGTCCCGTATCCGTACATCATCCAGCCCATCATCCCGTACATGAACGTCGTTCCAACACCGAGCGTAATGATCCCGGCAACCAGGATCAGAGCCCCGCCGATGTAAGAAAGGACGATCGCGGTATTCGGACTTGCCTTCTCTTCATCCATACTATCCACGCTGTCCACTCATGCTCGGCCAGAATAAATGCGTTTTCCTTCCTTTCAAAATGCATCCTGATGAACTCTGACAAATACGAAATGATATTTCCGGATATTTGTGACGGTTGTAAAATCCGGAACAGGGCCTGCCGCCTTCCGGCGCTCAAGACGGACAAAGCCAAATGCCGGACGGTCTGGCCCGGGCGATCTGAGTGACGGCAGGACACCGGCGCAATTTCCGGCATTCCGGGAGCCACAGTTTTCCGTGACTAGCTTCCGTGAGCCGGTTTCATATGAAAGATACTGCAGGTGCAGCTACGGGCAGGCTAAATGCACGAGGATTTATACCGGCCAGCCGAAGATCTGACCGGAGATCCGGGATGCATGGATGAGAAGACAGAAAAGATCCACGAGTATGTAAAAAGCGTTCTTGGTCAGGGCGGTTCGCATGGTCTCGACCATGTTGAAAGGGTCACCCGCCTCTGTGAGGCGATCGGGGCCCACGAACATGCGGACATGGGGATCCTGCTCCCTGCTGCACTTCTCCATGATATCGGGCGTCCGGTCGAAAAGGAGAAAGGGACTTCCCATGAAGCTGAAGGAGCGCAAATTGCGGAGCGGTTCCTTCGATCCATCGGGTACAATGAAGATCTTATCCCCCCGATTACCCACGCAATCCGCACCCACCGCTTCCGATCGAAGGAAACGCCGGGTACTCCTGAAGCCCGGATACTTGCCGATGCGGACAAGCTGGATGCCATGGGTGCGGTTGGAATAGGCCGGACATTCATGCGGGCGGCAGAGCACGGGGGGACGGTCAATGACGCCGTGGAACATTTCCATGACAAACTGCTGAAATTAAAGGATCTCATACACACGGAAACAGCTCGGGATATTGCCAGGGAGAGGCATGAGTTCCTCGCCGGTTTTCTCGCGACCCTTGAGCGCGAGATGGATCTCAGTTCCCCCAATTTTTTGATCCTGAATTACTTTGAATGACAGACCCTAGTGAGGACCTTCCTCTTAAGTCAGGGCCTCCTTAACGGGGGGCGGGGGACCGTGACCTCTATACTAAAGAGATCAGGGCTCTGGAGAGATCCTATTTTCCAATACATTGGCGTATAATTTCAGGTGGTGATGAGGATGACCTTCTCGTTTTATTCCCCTTCTTTTCAAAAGATTTTCGCCAACCACCTGAGGGCTATCGCGATATGGGGTGCCCTGGCGGCCGGGAATTAATCGTCGCATCAGCGAGGATCCGGGGCGTTTTCCCGGCACGAATATAAATACTGCGTTCCGGCTCTCCGTTCCGTACCCATCATCTCCATGCATCCGAAGCGATCAATCCCGGATACCCTGCACGGACCTTCCATGGTTGTTCCGTGGGGCATGGTAACAGATACCCTCATATGGTTTTGCTCTGCAATCTTGCTTCCGGAACACCACGTATGGATGCAATAGAAGCGAAAAATCTCCGCAAGTCGTTCGGGCCCGTGACCGCCGTTGACAATGTCAGTATCACTATCCCGGAAGGCGGCATCTTCGGGTTCCTCGGCCCGAACGGCGCCGGGAAGACCACGACAATCCGGATGATCACCGGTGTGCTGATACCGGACACCGGAACGGTGCAGGTCCTTGGGACGGATGTGGACAAAGACCCGCTCACCGCCAAGCTGAAGATGGGCGTCATCCCAGAGAACGGCACGGTGTACAGCGATCTCACCGCGGAACAGAACATCCTCATCACCGCAAAATTTTTTGGCATGGACCGGGCGAGCCGCGAACGCCGTGCCGGGGAGATCCTCGCACGGCTCGGGCTTGAGGAACGGAGAAACGATATCGTCCGGACATTCTCGAAAGGTATGCGCCAGCGGATCAGCATCGCGTGTGCCATCGTCCACTCGCCGCCGGTCCTGATCCTCGATGAACCGACCACGGGACTGGACGTGTACAGCCGCCGGCTCGTGATCGATACGGTCCGGCACATGAGCGAGCAGGGCAGCACGATCCTTCTCACCACGCACAACATCGAGGAGGCCAACGCGCTCTGCTCGATGATCAGCATCATCAACAAGGGAAAGATCGTGGCGACTGGCAGCCCGGAGAAACTCAAGAAAACCTTCGACACTTCCCGGTACGTCGAGATCTCGTTCGACCAGCCGGTGGGACCCGGGCTGTTTTCTGCCCCGGGGATCACCCGGGCGGAGCCATGGGGGGACAAGTGGCGGGTCTTCACGGACGACCCGGACCGGGCCGTAAAACACCTTGCTTCCGCTTCGGAGCGGGACCACCTGACCATCGTCTCCATCGCGACCTCGAACCCTACGCTCGAAGAGGCGTTTGTCCGGCTCACCGGAGACGTGTAAGATGGACTGGAAGGTCTTTCTCCGCAGCATCGCGGTCGTCACCGAGAAGAACATGCGGATCTATTACTTTAAGGGGCCGGTGGTGGTCTTCGGCCTGCTCTTCCCCCTCATCATGTTCTTCACGTTCTTCATAGGCCGGAACCTCGACATCGTCCTCTTCTTCCCGGGGTTCCTCGGGATGATGCTCTTCTTTACCGCGTCCTCGGTCGGCCCCCTGATCACCCCGTGGGAGAAGCGGGAGAAGACCTACGAGCGTCTCGTCTCCCTCCCCGTGATCCTCGAGAGCATCATCATCGGCGACCTGATGGCCGGCGCGATCTTCGGCGTTGGCATCACGGCAATCGTCTTCGTGGTCTCTGCGGTGCTCCTCCGGCTCCCCCTCGCCCATATCGGGCTCCTCGCCCTCTCGCTCGTGCTCGGGTCGATCACGTTTGCAGCGCTCGGAACTCTGCTCGCCTCACCGACAACGGACAACCCGTCGAACATCATGATGCTCTCGAGCCTCGTCCGCCTCCCGCTCATCTTCGTCTCGGGCATCTTCGTCCCGCTCGGCCAGCTGGCCGGCTGGGAATGGATCCTCACCTCCCTCTCCCCGCTCACGTACCTCGTCGACCTCTTCCACGCAAGCCTGAACGGCGACGAGGTCTACCCGCCGGGGCTCGATGCGCTGGTGCTCGTGCTCGTGATCCTGATGTTCATCGGGTGTGCGAAGGTGATCCAGAAGCGAAACCTGGTGAAGGGGATTTAGGAATCGCATCGAGGAACGCATCCTGAAATACAATACCATTTCTTCCAGGACATTCACTGAAATCCACCATCAGCGTATCCATTTTTCCGGATAATCTGTCCCGGGAAACGGTCATGTTCCATCGCTGGTGACATAAATCCGGCTGCCCACATGTGCTCTCACTAGTATCTTTTCTCCCAAACCGTACGATCCGGGACATGTACAGGGGGCAGACATCCCGTCGCCCGGTCCTGCAACACGGATCCCGGCACTACGGACGACCGATTAGATTTCAGATGATGCCCGGGATGGGCGGATATCGATCGGTTTTTGAAACATGGTGAAAACTCTATTACATCCCGGCGCACATACTCGCTCAAATCCTGTAAAGGGATGAGGTGGTTATTGAACCATGCATGAGGATTTTTCAGTGTTACGGGGGAAAACCGCAATCGTCACCGGCGCTTCTTCTGGGATAGGCCGTGCGACCGCCCAGCTCCTTGCAGAAAATGGCGTCACGGTCGGCCTTGTTTCGCGATCCAGGGGGATACCGATCCAGGGGGATACTTGAGGAACTATCCGGCACACTTCCTGGTTCCCGCGCCTTTCCTGCCGACATGACAAAGATCCCACAGATCCGGAAGATGGTCAGCAGGGCGATGGAATATTTTGGCAGGATCGACATCCTGATCAATAATGCCGGGCAGGGCTATGACGCCACGGTTGAAAGAACCGAGATCGGCACATTCCGGTACATCTATGACCTCAATATTATCGGCCCGCTCGTCGCCATGCAGCAGGTGATCCCGATCATGAGGGCACAGGGCGGGGGGACGATCATCAACATCAGTTCCGGAACCGCGCTGATGCATCTGCCGGGCATGAGCCCGTATTCATCGTCCAAGCGGGCCCTGGCCGGTATCAGCCTTGCCGCCCGGGAGGAACTTCAGGCTGACAATATCGTTGTCAGCGTCGTGTACCCGTACATTACCCTTACCGGTTTCGAGAAGAATACTATCCGGGCGGTCCCGGTGCCCGAAGATGAACGGGAACCGACCGGGCCGTATCCCTCGGATTCCGCAGAATTTGTTGCCGGGAAGATTGCCGGGGGGATCGTGAGCGGCGAGGCAGAGGTCTTCTCTCATGACTGGATGAAAGAGCGGCGCACAGGGTTGACGTGACGGTAAACCTGGTCCGGTTCCGCCGGAGGGTACAGAAAAATTCTGATGGGTTTGGGAGACCTGCAGGAACAGGTATGCCGGAGTCCCAATCAAAAGGCATTTTTCAGCGCGAATCTGAGAGCAGAAGTTCCAGGACCCCCGATCAAACGGGCGGGATATTATTCCACACCATCCCGGACGGGATCATCCACAGGTTCGGGTTTTGCGTCCTGCTTTCCATGGATCTCGTGAACGAACCGTGACCCGGTCATTGAGGATAATATCGCGGCGATGATTGAGAGCAGGGCACCAATGTAGAAAGAGATCCTGAGCGACGGCATGAAGGCATGCGCAAGCGTTGTCGGGAACCAGGTGGTGCCGGTCAGGGTCGTTATGGTCGCAGGGCTGATCGAAGCAACGATCGACTGGGGCAGGGTAACAAGGATCTCATGGACCGGGTTGTATCCGAGGAAAGCGGCAAATAACGCCCCTGTCGGCGGAATTGCACTCATGGGAACGACCAGGGCCGGGGCCCCGGCATCTGCAAGCGACACCGCGAGTTGCGGGGGAAAGAGGTGGGTCAGGCTGACAATGACGATGGTGAAGAACAGGGCCATGGAGACGACCATCCCGCTGTTCTGCAGCATCGACCTCATGCCCGACGCAACACCCCGGTCTTCCGGGGGCACCGAATTCATGATGGCCGCGATGTTCGGTGTGCCGAACATGCCATTGCCGAGACCCATGATCAGGAGCGCGATGGCGAAGACCGGGTAATCAAAATTATAGGGCAGCATGGCCAGCATCACGAACGAAACGGCGATAAGGATCAGCCCTGACGTGACGAACCAGCGGGAACCGTATTTATCCGACAGCCAGCCCGAGAGAGGGCCCATGATCACAAAGCCGGCGGTGAGCGGCAGCATGAATACTCCCGCCCAGAACGGTGTCGATTCGTAGCTGTACCCGTGGAGAGGCAGCCAGATGCCCTGCAGCAGCATGATCAGAAGGAACATCATGCCGCCGCGTGCGAGTGCGCTCAGGAACCCGGCGGTGTTCGCGAGGGAGAATACCCGGATCTTAAAAAGGCTCAGCCGGAACATCGGGTCCTCGACCCGGCGCTCGATGAACGGGAATGCAACCAGAAGGACGATGCCGATGACGAGCGATGCGAGGACCCACGGGCTGCCCCATCCCATCGGATCCTGCCCATAGGGAAGCAGTGCATACGTGACACCGATCAAAAAGATGGTCAGCCCGGCGACAAAGGTGATGTTGCCCCACACGTCGATCTTCCGGGCCCGTTTTGGCAACGGGGTCTCCTTGAGTTTCAGGAATGCCCATATCGTGCCCAGCAGACCTACCGGCACGCTGACAAGAAAGACGTACCGCCAGTTATAGAACGCGAGTACACCGCCGAGGATGAGGCCTACGAACTGGCCAGACAGGAATGCCATCGTGTTCAGTCCCAGCGCCTTGCCCCGTTCATCGGGGGGAAATGCATCGGTGAGGATTGCCGCGCTATTGGAGAAGGTGAATGACGCACCCACCGCCTGGACGAGACGGAATAAAATCAGCTCAATGGCGCCTGCGTCACCTTTGCCCGGCGTGAGAAAAAGCAGGATGGATCCGAGCGTGAAGATGGCAAACCCGATATTGTAGAGCTTCACCCTCCCGTACATGTCCGAGAGCCGGCCGAAACTGAGGAGCAAGGTTGCGGTGACGAGGCTGTAGCCCATCAGCACCCAGATAAGGTACTGGAACGAAGTGAGCGGGTCGATATTGATGCCATTGAAGATCGCGGGCAGCGATATGAGGGTGATGCTCCCGTTCTCCGAAACTGTGAACATCTCGATGGTCGTAATCGAGAGCACGATCCACTTATAGTCTATGCCTTTTCTGAAGGGAACAATGTCATTGCCTGTGATTTTGTTTTCTTCCATGAGATCGGACTGTCCCCCGGCATCATCCGGGCATCTTCCTGAACCTATAAAATATAGTTTACAAATTGGATCTTTTGGTACTATAATGTTTCAGGACTCCTGCATGAAGGAGCATCTCCGGATGATGTATCCAACAGTATACCAATACAAGGTCAGGATTTACTACGGTGAAACGTGAAAAAATGAAGATTGCCTTTCTGGCAGGAGCCTAGGAAACATTGAAACCTCATCCCGGTTGATCCTTTCATCAGGGTGGCGTGCATGAAATATGCCGATGTCGACAGGATATACCAGACCATACCGCTGGATAATCTCCCGTGGAACAGCGAGGCCCCACCGGATGCGCTTGTCAGACTTGTGCAGGAAGGGAAAGTCCGGCCCTGCAGGACTGCCGATCTCGGGTGCGGTGCCGGCAACTATGCGATCTACCTGGCAGGTCTTGGGTTTGAGGTGACCGGTGTCGACAGTTCTCCGACAGCGATAACCATCGCCAGAGAACATGCAGAAAAACGGGGAGTCAGGTGCAGGTTTATTGTCGCTGATCTCCTTGGCAGGCTGCAGGAAGTGAGCGGCACGTTCGACTTTGCCTATGACTGGGAATTCCTGCACCATATCTTCCCGGAAGACCGGGAGACCTATATCAAGAATGTCCAGAAAATCCTGAACCGGGGGGCAACGTACTTCTCCGTCTGTTTCAGCGAGGACGACCCCCAGTTCGGCGGCACCGGGAAATACCGGACGACCCGGATCGGGACAACGCTCTATTTCTCCTCAGAGTCCGAGATACGGGAACTTGTCTCCCCGTATTTCACCGTACGGGAGTTGAGAACCATGGAAGTCAGTGGTAAATACGGTTCGCATATTGCGGTCTGCCTGCTGGCTGAACGGCGCTGAATTCTTCTGGGGTGACGGGTTTCAGCGGGTCTCAATTTCCGGTATGGAGCAAAAAATGTAATTTTCTTCTTTACAACCAAGATGAACTAATCTTTTAACATTAAAGAAAATGGGTGCTCTCCTCTCTCTATTATCCGAACCCGCCAGACGTTTTTGGCGAAAGCTAGATAGAGGTACGTGACGAGATACCCTGAGAAGATGATGATACGACCGGGAACCTCCGGAGCCGGCCGGCAGGAATTATACGGTGAATACCCAGGGAGATCCAATGGAGAAAACTGAAAACAGGACCGAAGCGAACATTGGCTTTGGCAAGGGGAGGATCGAGTCCCTCACGGACGGGATCTTCGCGTTCGGCATGACGCTCCTCGTGCTCGGGGCCGGCTATCCTTTCGCTGTTGAAACGCTGGCTGGCAGGCCCGTCTCCCAAATTCTCGTCCAGTCAGTTCCGGATATTATCCTGTATGTCATTTCTTTTCTTATCCTCGCAACATTCTGGGTCTCGCATCACACACAGTTCCACCACATACGCTCTATTGACCGGACCCTGCTCTGGCTCAATATTATCATCCTGATGTTTATTGCCTTCATTCCGTTCAGCAGCTCAATCGCCGGTGTCTTTCCAGCAAATCCCCTGGCGGCAGGAGTACTCGAAACACACCTCCTTCTCACCGGACTGCTCTTTCATCTCCAGTGGCGATATGCCACTGACAACCACCGTCTCGTGGACCCTTCGCTTTCATCGTTTATCATCAGACGGGGAAGCGAAGTAACGCTCATCATCCCGGTGTTGTCCTGCATCGGACTTGTCCTGGCATTTTTTTCCTTCCCCTACGGGCTGGCGGTGTATATTCTTGTCCCCCCGCTGTACTACATCCGGCTGAAAAGGATCCAGTAAGACGGTTCTTCTGGTTCTGGAGGAATCCTATTTTTCCATAAATCAGCTTATAATTTCTGGTGGTTATGAGGGGAACATCCACTCTTAGGGCGAAGAACTCTGACGAGTTCTTCTTATCCTCAAGGTCCTGATGGACCTTTTCGGAGATCGAAGAACCTGCCGGTTCTTCTCCGGCCTGTTTCAGCTACCTCATGTCTTATGTAGTGGAGCGATCATCACTACTCTGAAAGAAAATGCTGGGAGATATCATAGGCTGGATCGTACTGGGCGTCATTGTCCTTGTCATCGTCGGACTGTTCTTCTGGGCCGTGGGAATCTACAACCGTTTCTACAGCCTGAAAAACTCCTCTGAAGCAACCCTGGGCCAGATCCGTGTGGCCATGAAAAAACGGCTGGACATGATCGACCAGCTGCTCGGGGCGGTAAAGAGCTATGCGAAGTTCGAAAAAGAGACGTTTGAACAGGTAACCGCGATGCGGGCGAGCGTGGCAACCGCCTCCCCCGCTGACCTGAACAAAGTGGAAGCCGAGTCCCGCTCGATCTTCGGGCGCCTTCTGGCAGTTGCAGAGAATTATCCCGACCTGAAGACCAACACGACTGTCATCAGCCTCATGGACTCTGTCAAGAGCATAGAAGAAGAGATAGCACGTCAGCGGTACACCTACAACAACATCTCGCAGGAGTTCAATACGATGATGGATACCATCCCGTCAAAATTCATCGGGCATATGACCGGTCTGGTAAAACTCGAGTACCTGCAGTTTGAGGAAGCAATTGCAACCCCCCCGAAAATCGAGTTCTGACAGGTTATTGCCATGGGCGAAATAAAACAACTGGCGGTACTTGTTACCGCATGTCTGATCATCGGTGTCATCGGCATCGTGCTCAGTATCGTACTCCCCCCGCTTTTCGAAGGCGATCTCACCGTCAGCTCGTATGCGGCGACCCTGTATGATAACGGGACGCTCACCGAGCACTATACCTATGACGTAAAAACCTCCGGTGAGTATCACATGCTGTACCGTTCGTGGGAGGAACCGCTCCTTTTTGCCACCCCGGCCCAGCCCTCGGTTAAGATCGTTTCTGCGGCACCCCCCTCCGGAACGATTGCGTACGCCAAGGATGATTCAGGAAATGTGAAGGTGTATGGAGACTCCTCAGCTGGCGCTTACACATCAACCATTGATCGGTCGGCAGAGGATGATGAAGTGGGGATCTTCAATCCCGGCTCCTTTGCTGCAGGGCAGTATACCGTGGCATATACCTACGTCCTGTACCCCCCGATCGAGTTCGACGGGAGCACGACCCATCTCAACCTGAAGTTCGCCGGGCAGTCCCACATCCCGTACCATGACATCACGATCACGGTCCCTGCAGACGGCATCCGGCAGGTGTTTGCCTATCCGCCGACGCTGGGCACGGTCCTGTCGGGAGACACGTATACCTTCAGCGGCGACGCGGCGGCAGATGAAAATATTGCCGTCGAGATGCTGGGCGGATCAACGGCATTCGGCCAGATCCCGGGTGGTTTCAGGACGCAGGTTACCGCTCTCGCAGCAGGCACCACCTCAGGAAGTTTCTGGTATGATGCGGTCTACACGCTCTCCTATTTGCTGAATTACCTGGCAAAAGCGGCTGTCATCCTCGTCCCCCTCCTGTTCCTCGTGATCTACCGCTGGTACGGCATAGAAAAGAAGTTTACCGTACCCTCCTACCTGAGCACCAACCCGAACCCGGCGCTCAAACCCTGGCAGGTCAACCTGCTGTTCAAGGATGATGCACTGGATTTCGATGAGAGCGGGTATTATGCGACGCTTCTCGATCTCCACCGGCGAAAGTTCATCACGATAACCACGAAGCAGGAAGGAGCAGCCAAGGATTTCGAGATCCGCATCCTCAAAACAACCTCTGATGACCCGTACGAGCAGAGAGTGCTCAACGTACTTGGACAGATAGCGGAGAATGGCATCCTCGATTCGGGCCATATCGAGAAGCTGACAACCGAAGCGGCGACGAACATCGCATCCGAAGAGAAAGCACTCCGCTACCAGAGGATGCTGACCGATGTGACCAAGAGGGCAGATCCCTCCCTTGCCCTCCAGTATATCGTGGATGGACGGGATCATATCGTTCCGCTCCTGCTCGCCAGCATCACCGTGCTTGCTGTCACGCTCATATTTGCATTCCTGGAACCCATGCAGTCTTACATCCTCATCCCGGCCACGGTATTATGGGGAGTCGTCATCGTCCAAGAAGTGATCGCGATCGCGATGCCGTCGACCCTGTTCGGTCACTGGAAAGGTGACAAACACAAGGAGAAGCTCGAATGGGACGCATTTGCCCACTTCCTCTCGGACCTCGCGCAGATGCGGAAATATGCTCCCGAAGATCTCTCCATGTGGGGAGAATGGCTGGTCTACGGGACCGCCCTGGGGGTTGGTGACAAGGTTGAGAGTGCCATGGCATCGCTCAACATCAATATCGCTGAGACCGGTGTCCCTGCAGGTGCACTGGGAATAGGGTATGCATTTACTCCCCTCCTCTTCTTCACCCCGCCGGTCCGCGGCGGTTCCGGTGGCTATCGTGGCGGGGGGTTCGGAGGCGGAGGCGGCTTTGGTGGGGGCGGAGGCTTCGGGGGTGGCGGTGCCCACGGGCGATAAGCACGGGTAAGGGCAGGAACCACCCCTCATCCCCATCGATTTTCAGGAATACCGTTTTGTACGTGGTATTTTCTACGTCACCGTATCCGGTTACCTACCGGTTCAACAACCTCTCGTGATTGGGAAATGCCACCTGGGGTCTCCGGACAATAAATGAGGCGTCCAGGTTGTTTACCATCCGGGCGGCCATCTCTGCGGGAATGCCCAGTGCCATCATTTCAGGCGGGAGGGAATGGTTCTGCGTCGGGTCCTGCGGGCCCATGAATGCGGTGTCCCGCGGCGTGTTGTCAGCAAGGCCTGCCGGGAACGTGATATAAGTCGAACAGGAAGATCCCCAGGGGACGATGACAGGTGAGAACGGGTCGTCCCGGTCAAAGTGGATGAGTGCCGCCATGTTCCGGATCTGCTCGCCCGTGCCGAAGCAGCAGAGGGACCTGACGGCAGGCCCGGCATCCGGCAGCGTCTCGCAGGCCTGCACGACAAGGTATTTTCCCGGGGGACGGATCGGTCCCGCCGCCACCGTGCAGCGTTCGACAAGTTCCGGGCCTGCCTTCAGGTATTCCGCCGCCCCGCCGCGGACATCGTTCCTGCCGGTCGATACAAAATATTTGATATCATCGGGTACCGGAATATACCCCACGTGATAGAGCCCGCCAAGGCAGCAGCCCTCGCTGGTGTCGGCACTTACATAGATCGCTGATACTTCGTTTCCTGTTGCCATCCGGTACAGGACAACGGCAAAACACCGGTTCACCCCGGCCATCGGGGGGATACCCGCCGGCAGGACCTCCGATCCGTACACTGCGAGAGGGCGTGTCGAAAGCCTGAACGCTGCCTTCAGCCGTGCCCCGATCTCCCTGAAATCTGTTTTTGTCATGATCACCACACCTCACTGCTCCGCCGCAAGCCCTTTCCAGATCGGGCCGTCGAACACACCGTCTTTTGCCTCCTCTTCCATCTCCTCGAAGAGCGAGAACGGCACGGCAAACGTGAACATCTTCCCCGGGATGGTCTTGCCCACATTTGCCCGTGCTGCAAGGTCCGTGTACCCGAGCACTGCCCGGGGGTGCTCCTTCGTTGCCTCTTCGTACACGAATGCCCCGATCTGCTGGCAGGCCGCCATGGGCGGGACCCGCACGGGATCGGTGCCCTCGCGGACCGCCCCGACCAGCGTGACGAGCCCGGTGATCTGCAGCGGGTCGGCAACAAACACCACGACGACCGGGCGCTCGCCGGGTTTCACCCTGCTCAGGGGGGTGAAGATCACGTACTTCTCGGCAATATCCGTGATCGGCAGGTCAGCG
>Ga0074046_10003790_pt1 | contig 12514 bp, 10 predicted proteins | sample BogForMeECP23OM3_FD_94441 | JGI IMG/M metagenome (GOLD analysis project Ga0074046, IMG submission 94441) | Bog forest soil microbial communities from Calvert Island, British Columbia, Canada - Bog Forest MetaG ECP23OM3 | ecosystem: Environmental > Terrestrial > Soil > Wetlands ...
GCTCAGCACCTTCTCGCGCTCCTCGGCATCCTGGAGTTCCTGGCCAGGCGAGGTCGGCAGCGCGAACTCCAACACTTCGTCGATGGTCTTGACGTAGTGGGGCGTGAGTCCCAGCAACTGCTCGGGGGTCAGGTCTTCCTCGAGATTGGTTTTGTTGTCCGCGGGCAGAATCACGTCGTGCACACCGGCGCGTTTGGCGGCCAGCACTTTCTCCTTGATGCCGCCCACCGGCAATACGTTCCCGCTCAGCGTGATCTCGCCGGTCATCGCCGTCAGCGGACGAACCTGCTTGCCCGACAGCAACGACACCAGCGCGGTGACGATAGTGACGCCCGCCGAAGGACCGTCTTTCGGGATCGCTCCCGCGGGCACGTGAATGTGGATGTCATGGTCGGCGAAGAATCCTTCGTCGATGCCCAATTGCTTCGCGTTCGAACGCACCCAGCTCAACCCGGCCTGCATGGACTCGCGCATCACGTCCTGAATCTGACCGGTGATGGTCAACCCACCTTTGCCTTTCATCTGGTTGGCTTCGACAAACAACACGTCTCCGCCCGACGGCGTCCACGCCAGCCCCACGACCACGCCCGGACGTTTCGTGCGCTCCGCAATTTCGCCTTCGCTGCGGATCTTGATGCCGCCCAGAAATTCCTGCACGACCTCCTTGGTAACGACCAGCTTCTCGATCTTCCCTTCCGCGATCCGGCGCGCCTGCTTGCGGCAGATGGTGCCGATGGTGCGTTCGAGGTTGCGTACTCCAGCCTCGCGCGTGTAATGACGGATAATGTAGCTGACCGTCTCTTCCGGAAATTCGATCTGCTCTTTGGTGATTCCGTTTTCCTCGATCTGCCGCGGAATCAGGTACTGGAAGGCGATGTGAACTTTCTCTTCCTCGGTGTACCCCTGCAATTCGATAATTTCCATGCGGTCGCGCAACGGCTCTGCGATCGGATCGAGCATGTTCGCGGTGGTAATGAACAACACTTTGGAAAGATCGAAAGTCACGTCCAGATAGTTGTCGCGGAAACTCGCGTTCTGCTCCGGATCGAGCGCTTCCAGCAACGCCGACGCCGGATCGCCACGGAAGTCGCGTCCGACCTTGTCGATTTCGTCGAGCATGAACACCGGGTCTTTCGTCTCCGCGCGCCGTATCCCCTGAATGATCTGCCCCGGCAAGGCCCCGATGTAAGTGCGCCGGTGGCCGCGAATTTCCGCTTCGTCGTGCACTCCGCCGAGTGACAGACGTGTGAACTTGCGTCCCAGCGCGCGCGCAATCGATTTCCCCAACGAAGTCTTGCCCACGCCCGGAGGCCCCACGAAACATAGAATCGGCCCTTTCATGTTGGGCTTCAACCGCCGCACCGAAAGGTAGTCCAGGATGCGGTCCTTCACTTTCTGCAAGTCGTAGTGGTCGGTATCGAGAATCTCTTTCGCCTTTGGGATTTCAATTTCTCCACCCGAAGTCTTCGCCCAGGGCAGGATGGCCAGCCACTCGATGTAGTTCCTTGTGACCGAATAATCCGCCGCCATCGGCGACATGCGGGCCAGCCGCCCCAGTTCCTTGAGCGCTTCTTTCTTCACGTCATCGGGCATGCCCGCGGATTCGATCTTTTGCTTCAGCTCGTCGGTGTCGCGCTGGCCCTCGTCCTGCTCGCCCAGTTCTTTTTGGATCGCCTTCATCTGCTCGCGCAAGTAGTATTCGCGCTGCGTCTGCTGCACCCGATCCTGCACTTCCGACTGGATCTTGTTGCGCAGTTGCTGCACTTCCAGTTCTTTGGCCAGGTGCTGATTGATTTTTCCCAGCCGCACGCGGACGTCGCTCGTCTCCAGCGTCTCCTGCTTGTCCGCGGTGGACAGCGAGGGCAGCGAGGAGGCGATAAAGTCCACCAGTCGTCCCGGTTCTTCAATGTTCATCGCCACCGTCGAAAGCTCGTCGGAGAGCGTCGGCGAACCGGCCACGATCTGCTGGAACAAAGTCAGCACATTGCGCTGCAGCGCCTCCACCTCGGAATCCTTGGGCGGAATCGTCTCCGGAATGGTGGTCACCCGCGCGCGCATGAAGGGCGAAAGCTGGGCGAAATCGGCGAGCAGCACGCGCTCCAGTCCTTCGGCAAAAACAAACAGGCTCTGGTTGGGCATCTTGACCACTTTGTGCACCACCGCCAGGGTTCCGATGGAGTAGAGATCGGTGGGCTGCGGCAAGTCCACGCGCGCCTCGCGCTGCGCCACCACCACGATGGTCTTGTCTTCGCCCAGCGAGTTAATCAGTTGCACGGAACTTTCCCGCCCCACCGTCAGCGGCAGCACCGCGTGGGGGAACAGGACCGTGTCGCGCACCGGCAGAATCGGCAGCGACCGCTCCGTGGTTTCGTAATAAGAAGTGTGCTCGGAAATAGGATCGCTCATGCTTTTCCCTTGAGTGACTTTCACTCAACCTTGGATGAACCGAACTGCCAAAAAGATGCAAGCCGGCGTGCTAGGTTGTTGAATTTTAGACCTTTTTTACCCTTTTGCAACACTCACAAGGGTTTCGGTCCCACTCCGGTAACCCAAGCTTTGGCCACATGCTTTCCCTCCTGCGCGCCCCGTTTGCACGGCGCGTCAAATCAGCGACTTTCTCGTGTTCCCCGCCTTCGACTAAAACACGTGCTTCGCGCGATCGCCTTTGAAGACCAGCTCCTGTAGAACTCGCTCATTCGCCGCATTCAAGACGTAAATCTTCTGATCCGCATTGGCCTTCTCACTCAACGGAACCAGTGTGCACTTGGCGCGCACCTCAACCGGCTTCTTCGTCCCCAGCTGCCGGAACACCATGATGTGGTCCGAGCCCTCCATCACGTGACGGATCTCGTAGTTCCCCTGCGGCAACAGCGTGTCCGCCACCCGGACCTTTTCTGAAAAGTTCACCTTATAGGTGTCGGCAATGCCCAGCGGATTTTCGGCGGCCGAAACCGCGCCCAGCATAAAGACACACATCAAGACAAGAATTCCCGCAAACATCTGACGCATACAAGCCCTCCTATTGCTCCGGGCCAGAACGGCCCACCTTCAGGCTAGACCTACGGTGCGGTTCCCGCTGTGCACTGCCTCACACGAGGTTGTGATGAAAGGCCGCCGATACGAATACGCCGCATGGAGCTTGGCCCCGCCTTCCTCGACCATTCATCGGCGTTGCCCTCGGGGATCATGAATCTCAGATGTACTGGGGAAGGCATAGGCGATTTCTCATATTACACACGCAGAATCATTACCTCCGTGGCCTTGATGAGGGCGACCGCAGTCTGCCCCGCCTTCAGTTGCATTTCGCGGGCAGAAGTTGCAGTGATAATCGATGTGATTTGCTGGCCGCCGATCGAAATCTTTACTTCCGCCATCAGACCGCTAATACGAACCGAATCGATGCGTCCCACAAGCTGATTCCGTCCACTGACCCGGCGGATAACCTGCTTTCGCTCTTTCTCCGTTCTGCCTCGCGTTCTGAACAGTAGTTTGTCCACTTCACTCCGAGGGATGCGGTGGTGCCCACCCGCGGTCTGGATGCTGCGAATTTTCTTTTTGTAAATCCACTGCTTGATGGTGGGGAAGCTGATCCCGAGCTGCAAAGCAGCGTCCCGCAGCTTCAGCAATTCCTCAGCATTCCGACCGGATTTGCCGCTCCTCTGCATCGGAACGAAATCGTACCGTCAACCCAGGCTACGGTCAACACGCCTAGTTCCCCACCGCATAGCCCACCGAATCCGCCTATCAATGCAATGAACTGCATTGTAATAGACATTATAACCGTATGTGATATACACTTTTTGTTCTTTGCTTATACCCATGTTGGAGGCATAATGCGTCGCGCTGCCCTGTTTTTCGCCGCTCTCGTTCTCTGTCTTTCACCAGCGTTGTCCTCTGCGCAGGACGGATATTTTGCCGATTGGTTCCAACGCGTCGACAAAACTAAAGACGAACAACCCCACTGGGTCACGCCCCTGGCAACGACCACGCCTCGTCTCGAAGAGGAATACCGCTACGATCAACTCTGGCAGGAAAATGCCAAGGGAATTACCACCAACAACTACGATGGCGGCAAGGGCCTGGAGCTGATTCCGTTCGAAAAAGTGGAAGTGATCTTCAATGTACCCTCGTACATCGACCACAACAGCCCCAGCACCAAGAATGGCTGGGGGGACGTTGCGTTCCTGGTCAAGTACCGACTGCTTTCCGCGAACGAGCAGCACGGCAACTACATCCTGACCGCGTTTCTGGGCTGGAGTCTGCCGACCGGCCAGTACAGTAATGGAGCCTTGCACGCGGTCATCACGCCCACCATCGCCTACGGAAAAGGTTTTGGAAACTTCGACGCGCAAGGCACGTTCGGAGTAGCCTTGCCGGTTGCCGATACCAACCTGATCGGACGCAACTATCTCTGGAACAACACGTTTCAGTATCGCGTCTTGCGCAAGTTGTGGCCCGAGGTCGAGCTCAATTCAACCTTCTTTCAAGATGGCAAGAACGATGGCAGGAAACAGAACTTCGTGACTCCAGGCCTGGTCATGGGCCGATTCCACCTCTTGGGAAGGATGGGCTTCACCATCGGCGGTGGATACCAGATCGCCACCACCCATTTCCACAGCAACAATCACAACTCTATTTTGACGATCCGTTTCCCGTTCTGAGATTGGAGCGGGATGAATGCCAACGGCGCTTGCTCGGGCTGTAGAGACGCGGCAAGCCGCGTCTCTACCGTTGCCTCACGCCTCCGGATAAATTCCCAGCACCTTCACCAGTTCCGCGACCTCGCTCAAATGCCGCAGGGCATTGCGGGAATCTTCATCGTCGCCGCGCAGCAGATCCACAAAAAACACGTATTCCCATGGACGGCCGCGCATGGGCCGCGACTCGATCTTGCTCAAACTGATGTCGCGCAGCGCGAACACGCTGAGCGCCTTGAACAACGCTCCTGGAATGTTCTTCACGCTGAAGGCCAGCGAAGTCTTATCCGCACCGCGAGCCGCCCGCGGCTTTCCCCGCTTGATCTTTCCTCGTTCGATCTTTCCTCGTTCGATCAGGAAGAAGCGGGTGAAGTTCTTCTTGTCATCCTCAATGCCGGCCTTCAGAATCCTTCCCGCGTAAACTTCGGCGGCCCGCCGGCTGGCAATGCCCGCCGCATCGCGCAAGCCCTCCGCCACCACATGCTTCACGCTTCCCGCGGTGTCATAGAACGGCACCGGCTCCAGCCGAGGATTCTTCGCAAACAGGTCGCGGCACTGATCGAGCGCTACGGGATGAGAGAACACGCGCCGGACGTCTCCAAGCTTGGTGCCCGGCAGCGCGATCAGGTTGTGGACGATGCGCAGACGAAACTCGCGCACGATGTGAACGTTGCGGCCCAGCAGCAGATCGAAATGTTCGGCGACCGAACCCGCCAGCGAGTTTTCGATGGGGATCACGGCGCCGTCCACCGTGCCTCGCTTAACTCGGTCGAAGACTTCCAGCGAACGCGCGCACGGCACCACCACCGCCCGCGGCAACATAGTTTCCGCCGCCTCGTGGCTGAAAGAACCAAGTTCTCCCTGGATCGCAATCTTCATGAAGCCATTCCCTCTTCGCACCGGAAATTCCGCGCGCCGAGTCGGGTTGATTGTAATTGAAGTGAAGACCAGGCAGGAGGGAACCTAGCAGGCTGCGGAAAAACTCGTCGAGGGCGCAAAAAGCACACCTCGGGCGCTGAAGCGCGGACACAATTTCAACAACTTAACGGCACGAGTAAACTCGTGCCCTTCCCGAAACCCGCTCAGGTCAGAGTCTTTCCGCAGCCTGCCAGGGCGCGATCGGCATTTCGGACTGGGCGGGTGAGATGGCAGTGACTGCAATGACGTGTGGCCGGGGTCAGGAGGACAAACCGAACGTCTGTCGCGATGGGCGCGTTGAAGGGTTGGGTAGTGTCCTAAATTCAACTGCGAGTTCCGGGGCCTGTTCGCAAACCAGAACCTCACCACGGAGGCACGGAGTCACGGAGAAAAGCGAGGTCATGATTTTGTCCCTTAGGAATCGACTGCGACCCGGTGATCAGCCTATGAAAAAGCCTCCCTCCGTGTCTCTGTGTCTCCGTGGTGGGTGTTGCTCGGGACCGGGGATGCAGCCGATTTAGGACACTACCAAGAGTTGGGATGGCTTGCGGTATCGAGCGACTAACGACCAGCGGCCAGTTCCTATCCCGCGGCTACAGCCCGTTCATACGCCGGGCCATGGTAGCGCAGCGCCACATTCATGAAGACGTTTCCGCTGGAAGTGTTGAAGCACATCACCAGGGCTTCGGTGTCTTCACTGCTCTTGCTGCCCTGCTCGGAAGTGTGCAGGGTTGGGGGACGAACGTGAAAGTGGAATCCCTGGTCGTTGAGCGTGGTGATGGAGTTGCCAATGATCTGGTTGGCCAGCTCACAGACCGCCTCGCGGATCAGTTCTTCGTCGGTCTCGGATACCGCGACGTTGGCCAGACGGCTGGCGAGCTGCACCGCGGCTCCCAGGTCCACATCAAAAATGATCCGCCCTTCAATTTCGCCCATGAGGCAAACCTCGGCAGCGATCCCTTTCCGCCGGTAGGCCTCTTGTTCCATGCTCAGGTTCTCGATGGAAATGGGCGACTCCAGCCCCTGCGCCAAAACGGCGTCGGCCGAGTTGATGAAAGGCTGAATCAGTTCCATGCGCATGACTACGCTCCAGCTCCGGCTCCGGCGCCGTGGACCGTCGTTCCGTCGTCACGCATCACGTACTTGATGACTTCATAGAGAACTTCCGGCTTCACCGGTTTCTGCACGAAGTGGCGGGCACCGCGCTGCAAGGCGGCCACGATATTCTCCTGGTAGCCAACCGACGACACCATTACGATGCGGGCGCTGGGATGGTCGCGCACGATCTTCTCCGCCGCCTCAATGCCTTCCATCTGCGGCATGGTGATATCCATCAGAACGATGTCGGGCGTGAGCCGTTCGTACTCGCTGATCGCCGAAATTCCGTCGCCAGCCTCGCCGACTACCTGTCCCCCGAAGGATTCGACCATCCGGGCCAGGTTCTTGCGGGCAAACACGGAGTCATCCACGATCAGATAGCGCACCGGCTGTCCGTCTTCGCTCCGTTTTACGGGCGCAAATTTTTCCATGGCACTCCCCTCCCCAACTATCACTTAATCACGATCCTACGCACTTTCGATAGATAACTCTAGTTACTTCCGGCACTGCTTGCGCTCTTGACCTCGGTGTCCCCGCGGCTGCGGTCGGGAGCGCATTGTGCCTGTAAAATATGGGGCAGATCCTGGAGGTCCGCGATGCGCATGGCGTAGCCGCGTTCGATGGCCGCCTTGGGCATGCCGAAAACCACGCATGTTTCCTGGCTCTGCGCCACGGTGAATCCCCCGGCCGCCCGAATCTCGCCCAGGCCGGCCGCCCCATCTTCTCCCATGCCCGTCATCAACACCGCCATGGCTTGCGGACCAAATTCCTCGGCTACGCTGTGGAACAGCACATCCACCGAAGGACGGTGCCCGTTCACCGGGGCATCCTCCGTCAGCACCACCACGTTGCCCAACGGCATTTTCCTCACTTTCATGTGCCGGTTCCCCGGACAAACGAGCGCTCGCCCGGCGACCAGCAAATCGCCCGATTGCGCTTCCTTAACCCGGATGGGGCAGCAGTCGTCGAGGCGCTTGGCAAACAGTTCCGTGAATCCGTCGGGCATGTGCTGCACCACCAGGATGCTGCCCGAAAATTCCACCGGCAACTGCGAAAACAGGTATTGCAAGGCGTTCGGACCGCCAGTAGAAACGCCGATGGCGATGATGTGGGTCGGCGCGACGGGCCGCAGTTTGCCAGGCTGCGCACCGGGTGTTTCCCCGGGCAGGAACTGCGTCTGCATCCCCGCGCTCTGCGCCGCGGCGTGGATCTTTTTGATCAACTCGTCGGCTATTTCCGGCATGCGCGCGGAAACATCCCTTGGCTTAGCCACGAAATCGAACGCGCCCAGCGCCAGCGCCTTGAGCGTGATCGACGCCCCGGCGGTGCTGTGCGAGCTGACCACGATGACCGGCAGCCGCCAGCGCCGCATGATTTCTTTGAGCGTATCGATCCCGTTCAGTCCGGGCATTTCCAGGTCGAGCGTGACCACTTGCGGCGACAGGTCCTCGATTTTCTTCAACGCAAAATTGCCGTCCATGGCCGTACCCACAACCTCGATCGAGTTATCCTGTTCGAGGATTCTGGGAATCAGCTTGCGCATCAGAGCCGAGTCATCCACCACCAGAACCCGCACGGCCTTTCTCATGCCTGGCCCCCTGCCGTGCCGCGTGCCCGCATCTCACCCGTCTCGATTCCGCCAGCGCTCGTGTCTGCTGGTACGACGCTCGACAGCAGACCCGCCATCCGCAGGCCGGTTGCGCCCGTCCGCCCACGCGTGAAGCGATCCATCAGGGCGATCATGTTGAGGATGAGAACCACTCTCCCATCGCCCAGAATGGAAGCTCCACTCACCAGGTCGGTGGTGACCGACTGGTCATCGAGCGCCTTGATGACCAGCTCATCTTCACCCTCGAGCGCGTCAACGACGACACCGAACTTGCGCTCCCCGCTGTGGATGACCAGCACGAAGACCTTACGTCGCGCCGTCTCCGGCCCGCTCGGCGGCTGCGAGCCCAGGCGCAGCAAAGGCAGCACGTCGTTGCGCAATTGCAGCACGTCGTAGTGCTCCACCTGATGGATATCTCCTTCCAAGGCGCGCGCGATCTCCGCCACTACGTTCAGCGGCAGGGCGTAGAGCCGCTGCTCCACCCGGAACATCAACGCCCGGATAATGGCCAGCGTCAGCGGAAGCCGCAGACGGAAGGTTGTGCCCCGGCCGCGCGCGGTTTCGATCTGCACCGTTCCCTTCAGGCGTCCCAGCACGGTCTGCACTACGTCCAATCCCACGCCGCGGCCCGAGAGTTCGGTGACCTCTTCCGCCGTGGAGAATCCCGGCTTCAAGATCAGATCCAGAGTCTCGGCCTCCGTCATGCGAGCGGCCTGCTCGGCGTTCAGCAATTTCTGGGACAGGGCCCGCTGCCGGACTTTTTCCGCATCAATGCCGGCCCCGTCGTCGGACACCTCGATCACTACCTGGTTCCCCTGGTGATAAGCGGCCAGCCGCAATGTCCCCCGCGGCCGCTTGCCGGCGCGAACCCGTTCCTCGGCGGTCTCGATGCCATGGCCGACGGCATTGCGCACCATGTGGGTCAGCGGCTCGGCGATCGCATCCAGAATGCTTTTGTCGAGATCGGTTTGCCCACCCCGGACCATCAACTCGACTTCTTTCCCGCACTGGAGCCCGACGTCCCGCACAATGCGCGGGAAGCGGCGGAACAACTGATCGACCGGCACCATGCGAATCTTCATCACCGCGTGCTGCAGGTCATTCAAAACCCGCACCTGGAACGCCATGGCATCGGAGAACTTTCCCCGCAAGACATCTTTCGGGAAGCGTTGTCCAAATTCCAACAGCGCCTGCTGCAACATCGATTTCGCCAGGATCAGTTCACCGACCAGATTGAGTACGCTGTCGATTTTTTCCGCATCCACTCGCAGCAGGTTGTCGGGGCCGCCGGGCACGGCGGGCGCCACAGGCGCTGGTTCCCCGGTTGGCGGCGCGTCTTTCGCAGCGACGCCGGCAGTGACCTCGGCGGCTACAGAATTGGCGAGTTCAGAATCGGCAGCGGAAGCCGCCGGAAGCGGGTACGATGGCGCCGGGGCGCGCAGCGGCGTGACTCGGACGTTCAGCGCAATGGTTGGAATGCTGCACTTTGCCCGGATCTGCTCCGCCGGTTTTCCCGAGGCGAGAGCCGCTTCGATGCGAGTGATGGGCTCCTGACTGCCTTCGACCGGATAGAGAGCCAGGATCTCACCCAGTCCGGCAAGGGCCAACTGGATCATCTGACGTCCGGCGATAGGCATGGCGCACTGTGGGTCCACCTGCACCACCACGTGATGGACGCGCTTACCCTCCGCCACCGCGCGGGCGATCGCCAGTTGCTCGTATTCCGACCAGCGGCTGGTTTTCGCGGCGGCTTTCCTTTTCTTCGTTTTGGGCGCGCCGTCCGGCGCCGAGCTTGCCAGACGGGCAATGTCGGCGCGCAAAGACTGGATGCCGGGAAGTTTCGTCCCTTTCCGATACGCCTCCAGCAAGGCGGCAAACACGTCGGCGGCGCGCAACGCGATTTCGGGAACCGAAGCCGCCGCCGCCGTGTTGCCGAGCGTCAGCACGTCCTCGAACTCGTGGGACAGTTCGCTGAGTTCCCGGAAACCGCAGGCGGCCGCGTCCCCCTTCAGCGTATGCACCGTCCGCCGCAGGCTGCGGGCCGTCTCCGCATCGCCGGGCGACTTCTCCAGCCGCATCGCTTCGTCGTTCAGCTTCTGGACAAGCTCCCCCGCGCTTTCGAAGAACAACTGGCGGAGTTCTGTCATCCGGTCCTCGGGGGGAACGGTCACGCTTTCACCTCGACTCGCTGGTACGCCGTGCCGCTGTTGCGATGCACCATCTGAAATTTTTCCGTCAGCCCCAGCAGGCTTTCGGCGTGGCCGACAAACAGATATCCCAGGGGATTTAAGCAACGATAGAACTTCTCGACCAGCCGCTTCTGTTCGGGTTCGTCGAAATACATCATCACGTTGCGGCAGAAAATGATGTCGTTGCGCTGCGGCAGGTATTCGGTCTTCAGATTGTGAAAGTCGAAGTGCACCAGTTCCTTGACGTTCTTCTTCACCGCGTAGCGGTCGCCCACCTTGTCGAAGTAGCGCAAGCGGTAGCCATAATCGACTCCCGCCATCTGGTGCTCGCTGTAGGAGGCTTCTTGCGCCGCGCGCAGAACCGAATAGTTGATGTCGCTGGCCAGGATCTCCACCCGCCAGGGCGCGGGTACCAGAGGCTTCGGAACCGGCGATTCCACGGGTAGAGGATTGCGCAGATAGTGGTACGAGAGCGTATCGGCCACCTGCATGGCCGCGGTGTAAGGTTCCTGTCCCGTGGAACAGCCCGCGCTCCAGATTCTTAAGCTGTAGTCCCGGCGCTCCTGCTTGCGCCGCAGGATATCGTCCAGCACGTCCCGCTGAAACAGATCCATCTGCGCCTTGTTCCGGAAGAAGCTGGTCTCATTGACCGTCAGGTTTTCCAGCAGGCGCGACAGCTCTTGTTTTCCCGGCTGGCTGATAAGCAGGCGATAGTAGCTGTAGAACGAATCCAGTTGGCACTCCTTCAACCGGCGCTGCAAACGGTCCTGGAGGAAGGGGGTGCGCCGCTCGTCGAAGTGCATGCCGCACTCCTGATAGACCAGCGTCTGCAGGAGTTTCAATTCCGCGTCGGTGAGTGCGGGTGTTTCGCTTGGGCTCATGTGGGTTCGGTTCTGCCTGCTACTTTCCGGCCGAGGCGGTCTTTGTTGCTGTTGCGGTTGCTGTTGCTGTCTTGCCAGTACAGGCCGCCGCCGGCTTTTCCGCCGGCTTTTTTGTCGACGCTTCGTTTCCCAGTTCGCGCGCCGCCAATACCTTGCCGATATCCAGCAGAATGATCAGCCGTCCCTGGTACTTGCCCAGGCCCGTCACACAGTCCAATCCGCCTTCCTGCATCATGGCGGGCGCGGCTTCGATTTCGCTCTCCGGAATTTTCAAGACCTCCGACGCCGAGTCCACAATCATGCCCACAAGCCGGCCCCGGTGTTCCACGACGAGAATGCGGCTGCGCCGGTCGAGTCCAGGGGACGGTTTTCCGAAGCGCTTCCGCAGATCCACCACCGAGACAATCTTCCCGCGCAGGTTGATCACGCCTTCCAGATAAGCGGGCGCGTCCGGCACGGCGGTGATCTCCGGCACGCGGACGATCTCATGCAGCGATGTGATGGGCACGCCATAGGTCTCGCGGCCCACCTGGAAGCCCACAATGTGCGTTTCGCGGTTCATGGATGCAATTCCCTCAACGCGATCCCGCGGTGGCGGTTCGGGCTGCGTTCCCGTGCCCCGGCGTGCTGTCGTTCGTCCGGTCGTTTGTCCCGTCGTTCGAGCGCAGCGCAAAACGGTCCATCGAATCCAGCAGGCCCCGCGACATCTTTGACATCTGATCGGAGGAGGCGGCCAGTTCGGTGGAGCCCGAGGTGTTGGACTGCACCAGTTGACGCATGCGCTCCATGGCCTGCACCACCGCCTGCGCCCCAGAAGCCTGTTCTTCCACCGCCGAGTTGATCTCGTGCGTGATTTCGTTCAACCGCGTAGTGGCGCGCGCGATCTGCGACGAGCCGTGCGACTGCTCGTTGGTGGCGGCCCCGATTTCTTGCGCGAACTTGTAAACCTCGGTCACCACGCTCGAAATTTTTCGCAGCGCGGCATTCAACTCCTGTCCCAGATTCAGTCCTTCGTTCACGATGGTCGTGCTCTTCTCCATGTTTTCGACCGCTTTGCGGGCTTCCTTCTGGATGCTCCCGATCAGTTCGGAAATCTCCTTGGTGGACTGCGCGGATTTCTCC
>Ga0074046_10003791_pt1 | contig 12514 bp, 12 predicted proteins | sample BogForMeECP23OM3_FD_94441 | JGI IMG/M metagenome (GOLD analysis project Ga0074046, IMG submission 94441) | Bog forest soil microbial communities from Calvert Island, British Columbia, Canada - Bog Forest MetaG ECP23OM3 | ecosystem: Environmental > Terrestrial > Soil > Wetlands ...
GCGCTCTTCCATCCGGTCGAAGGACTTCACAGCATCTTCGAGCTTTGTCGCACCAAGGAGGACGTTCGCCGACTCTTTCTCGAGGATGTCGAAGAAGGCCTTGTCCTGCGGAATTATCCATTCCTTGAGGCCCATGTCGAGCCCGGCCCCCTCGCGGTGCTGTATTATCCTTTCCCAGAGGAGACCTCAATCTATCCGTGGGCTCTCGCGGTTCGTTCTTGGCTCCCGCCTTCGCGCTTCTTATATCGACATGGTTCCTGTGGGTCATGGGAAGCGGCAAGAGATTGAACACCGACGGCAACGAAAGACCCTGCAGAGTAATGAGATTCGGCTGGCTTCTGGTATGCCTGATCCTTCTCGCGGTTCTCGCCTTCGTCATCACCCTGACCGTGCGTGTCTTCTTCCCACCTGCGACGACGCCCTACCATAGCGGCCGCTTCTTCCTATTCTTCTTCCCGTTCGGGATCCTCCTCTTCTTCCTGATAGTCTTCGTAATTGCCCGGCTGATCTTCCGGCCCTGGGGATGGGGATACCGGAGAGCATACTGGCGCCACCACAGCGAAGCAGCGGAGATCGTGAAGGCACGGTACGCAAGAGGAGAAATCACAAAGGAGCAATTTGACCAGATGATGAGAGACCTGGAGCAGCACTCGTAGCTCCCAGCCTTCCTGCTTTCTTCAAATCGACTCCGACCCGAACTCGGACGCGAACCAATTTAACGCTCTTCCCTGAAGCGGTTTCCTGGATTGAATGAGGCCACGGTCAGAAGGGGGAGGCGGGCGGATTCGGCGGGGCTCCTGAAGCTGCTGCTGGCTCTAGCTGAATTCGAACACCTCGAACCTCCCTCTGTTGACGGGCAGAGGAGAATCATTGCAGACATCTTTGAGAAGAAGAGACTGAACCTGTTTGTGGCATCTGAGCGGGGAAAGCTCGTGGGCTACGCCCTGTACTTCTACACCTACTCCTCCTTCCTCGCAAGGCCCACCTTCTACCTGGAGGACCTGTTCGTCCTTGAAGAGCATCGCAAGAAGGGGCTGGGCTTCGCACTCTTCCTCAGGTGCGTCGATGAGGCGGTCAAACAGGACTGTGGCAGGATGGAATGGGCTGTTCTTGGGTGGAACAAGAAGGCGATTGACTTCTATGAGAAGCTCGGCGCGAGAAGGCTCGACGAGTGGCAATTCTACAGGCTGACGCGTGATGGATTGGGGGAGGTTTCCCGCAGGAATCCCAGGGCTTCACTGTGACCTGGCACAGCGCAGGCTCCTAAGGCTCTGAAGGCATCCCCCGTCGAGAAATAGCGGCCTAAAATACAGGTCGTTTTCTGCCTCTGCTCGGTAGAGGAAATTGGAAAAAATCCTACTGTTCGAAGAGGCTGCCGGTCGCGACAAGTTCCTGCTGGGCGGGAAGGGGTACGGCCTAGCACAGATGACTGCAATCGGGCTCCCCGTGCCGCCGGGTTTCACGATAACAACGGAGGTGTGCAAGCAGTTCTACGCCCAGGGCGCCAGAATCCCGACCGGCCTGTTCGATGAAATCAGGAGGAAGGTTCGGGTAATCGAGGCCAAGACCGGCAAGAGGTTCGGCGACAGCCAGAATCCCCTCCTCTTCTCTGTGAGGTCGGGCGGGCCCTTCTCGATGCCAGGGATGATGGACACCATCCTCAACCTCGGGCTCTCGGATGCGACAGCCGAGGCGCTGGCAAAGAAGATGGGCAACGAGAGGTTCGTGTACGACTCGTACCGCAGGCTCATCCAGATGTTCGGAAAGGTGGCCATGGGCGCCAGCGGAGACAAGTTCGAGCACGAGCTCGGAGAGGTCAAGAAGAAGTCGGGGGCGAAGGCGGACATTGACCTAACGCCCCGTGAGCTCAGGAGCCTCGTCGAGACCTTCAAGAGGATTGTAAGGACGGAGACAGGAAGGGAGTTTCCGCAGGATCCGTTCGAGCAACTGGAGACGGCCGTGACCGCGGTCTTCAAGTCATGGAACAATCCACGGGCAAAGGAGTACAGGCGGTTCTACAAGATCAGCGACGACCTCGGAACTGCCGTCAACATCCAGGCTATGGTCTTCGGCAACATGGGCCCGGACTCGGGCTCGGGCGTCGGCTTCACGCGGAACCCCTCGACCGGCGATAAGGAGCTCTATGGGGAGTATCTGGGCAACGCGCAGGGAGAGGACGTGGTCGCAGGCGTTCGAACTCCGGTCAACATAAAGAACCTCGAGCCCAGACTCCAGAAGGAGCTTGCTGAGCTCGCTTCGAGGCTGGAGAAACACTTCAGGGACATGCAGGACTTCGAGTTCACAGTCGAAGGCGGGAAGCTGTACCTGCTCCAGACGCGCAACGGGAAGCGGACCGCTCAGGCGGCGGTCAAGGCCGCCGTGGACATGATGGAAGAGGGCCTCATCGGAACCGAGGAGGCCCTGATGAGGGTCGAACCCGAGATGCTCGACGCTCTACTGCACAAGCGTCTCAACCCGACGGCGTCGGATCAGCCGGTGGCGAAGGGGCTCAACGCCTCTCCCGGCGCGGCATCGGGAAAGGTCGTCTTCGATACCGACGAAGCAGCGTCGACAGGGGCAAAGGAGATGATAATCTTGGTCAGGTCTGAGACGACGCCGGAGGACATCAAGGGCCTGATTGCTGCCCAGGGGGTCCTCACAGCAAGAGGAGGCATGACTTCCCACGCAGCCGTAGTGGCCCGAGGAATGGGCAAGCCCGCAATCGTGGGTTGCAGTGAGATAGAAATCTCCCAGGACGGGGCCGCCTTCACGACCAAGAGCGGAGTTAGAATCGCCAAGGGAGAGACTATCACCATTGACGGGACCTCCGGGAATGTGTACAGAGGAAAGGTGGATACGGTAGAACCCGACCTCTCGCCGGAGTTCTCAAGGCTCCTGGAGAAGGCCGATTCGGTAAAGAAGCTGGGGGTCTGGGCCAATGCTGACACTCCCGAGCTCGCGACAAAAGCCCGAGGGTTCGGAGCGGAAGGAATAGGTCTCTGCAGGACGGAGAGGATGTTCAACGCTCCTGACAGACTCCCGATTGTCAGAGACATGATCATGAGCAGGGACGCAGAGGAGAGGAAGAAGAACCTCTACAGGCTCTCCCCATTCTAGCTCGCCGACTTCAAGGGGATCTTCTCGGCAATGGGCGGGAGGCCTGTCGTCGTTCGCCTGCTCGACCTGCCGCTCCACGAGTTCCTGCCTCCGATGGAGGAGCTTATCGTCGAAATCCAGCAGATGAAGGAGAAAGGCTCTACCCGGGAGCAGCTGGAGGCGAAGCAAGCAATCCTGAACAGGGTGAGGCAACTGGCCGAGCACAACCCGATGCTCGGGCACAGGGGGTGCAGGCTGGCCGTGACGTATCCTGAGATCTACGAGATGCAGACCAAGGCGATACTCCGCGCGGCAGCCGAACTCACGCGGGAGAAGGGCGGGACCCCGAACGTGAAGATCATGATCCCGCTGGTCGCGCACGCCGCAGAGTTCAGGCTCCTCCGGAAGGTGATCGAGGGCGCCGCCTCAGAGCTCTTCAAAGAGATTGGGACGACAGTCAGGTTCCAGGTCGGGACGATGATTGAGACTCCCAGGGCAGCGTTGACAGCCGAAGAGATAGCCAAGGACACCGACTTCTTCTCCTTCGGGACCAACGACCTGACGCAGATGACGTTCGGGTTCAGCCGGGACGACGTGGAGGCAAAGTTCATTCCCCGGTACATCGAACTCGGCATACTTGCCTGCAGCCCCTTCGACTCGGTCGACACGTCAGGCGTGGGAAGGCTCGTCAGGATGGCGGTCGAGTCAGGAAGGAAGACGAAGCCGAGCCTCGAGGTCGGAATCTGCGGGGAGCACGGAGGCGACCCGAAGAGCATCGCCTTCTTCAACGAAGCAGGCCTGAACTACGTCAGCTGCTCCGCATTCAGGGTGCCCATAGCGAGGCTGGCGGCCGCACAGGCTGCAATCGGGAAGAAGGCCGCGTCGTCGACCGTCTAGCGCGAAGCAGCACCTTCGAATCGACCTAAGTGTTGATGGAGCAGGGCTCGAGGGGCTGCAGGATGGCAACACAGGGAACGGTTTCGGCAACGGGGCTGAGTTGCCTCGAACTGTTCCGCAACCATTCGTTCGTCGCGCCATGGATTGGCCAAGTGGTATTCCACTCGGGAGACGCAATCCTCGATACCACCCGGCGAATCCAGTTTCAATTATCAATACTGAGAATCCGCTACGCGTATTAAATACGCGAGAGCGGGGCGACCAAATCATGGGTCAGACTGCAGGGCTGGTCCAGAAGTCGATGGTGATTATCGACACGGAGGTCTGCAAGGGGTGCAGCTTATGCGTCGTTTCATGTCCGCAAAAGAACCTGAAGCTCTCGGAGGGGTTGAACAGGATCGGATACCATCCGGTACAATTCCATTACCACGGCGAGAAGGGCGACTGCACGGCATGCGGACTCTGCTACTGGGTCTGTCCCGACTTCGCAATCGCAGAAGTAAGGAGGCTGAAGCAGTGAAGACCGAGAAGGAGTTCGTGAAGGGAAACGAGGCGCTCGCCCTCGGAGCGCTCAGGGCCGGAATGAACGCCTACTTCGCTTATCCCATCACGCCATCGAGCGAGATCCCGGAGACCTTGGCCAGGGAATTCAAGAGCCCAGAATATCCCGAGTTCAAGATATTCCTCCAGGCGGCCAGCGAGCTTGAAGCGATCAACATGGTGATCGGTGCCTCGTCGACCGGCGCCAAGGTGATGACGGCGACGTCCGGGCCCGGGTTCAGCCTCAAGCAGGAGGGCATCTCCTATGGAGCCGCTATGGAGCTCCCGTTCCTGGTCGTAGACATCAATAGGGTGGGGCCCGGCCTGGGCAACCTCGGCCCGGAGCAGAGCGATTACTTCCAGGCAACGAAGGGAGGAGGGCACGGAGGGTACAGGAGCATAGTCCTAGCGCCGAATTCGGTCCAGGAGATGGCAGCATTCCCGGCTCTGGGATTCTCGCTCGCATTCAAGCACAGGTGCCCTGTTGTGATACTCGCGGATGCCTTCTTGGGGCAACTGAAGGAGGACACCACATTCCCGAAGATCGCTCAGGAACAGTTCGAGACTCCCTGGGCCACTACAGGCGCGAGGGGGGCTGAGAGACATGTGATAGCCTCGTTGCACCTCGATTTCGCGGACCAGAGCAAGCACTCTGAGCACCTCATGAGCAAGTACGAGGAAGTCGATAAGACGGAGCAGAGGTCTGAAGAATACCTGACCTCCGACGCCGAAGTCGTGCTGGTAGCCTTTGGGGTGGTCTCAAGACTCTGCAGGCGTGCGGTCAAAGAGCTCAGGGCAAAAGGGGTCAGAGCCGGACTCTTCAGGCCCGTGACGCTCTCGCCCTTCCCCACCAAGGAACTGAAGTCGCTGGTGGACAGAGGAATCAAGAAATTCGTCGTCGTCGAGCTGAATGTGGGGCAGATGGTCTTCGACGTCAGGCTCGCTGTCGAAGGGAAGGGTTCAGTCGACTTCATCCACAGGCTGGGCGGCTTCCTTCCGGCCTCCTCAGACATTGTTAGCAGAGTGGAGATGATATCTAGATGACAACGTTGCAGGACAAGGCGGCGGGCGGATACGAAGTCAAGCTGGGAAGGCTCTCAACGCTCACGGGGAAGCCGACCCACTACTGCGCTGGGTGCGAACACGGAGTCCTCACCAGGTTGATCGCTAACGCGTTGGAAGAACTGGGAGTAAGGGAGAAGACTGTCCTGGTGGATTCCGTGGGGTGTAGCGTCCTTGCCCACGACTATATCAACACAGACGCGGTCCAAGTACCTCACGGGAGGGCACCGGCTGTGATGACCGGGATCAAGAAGGTCAGGCCGGACCTGCTGGTCTTCGCAGTGCAGGGGGACGGGGATGCGGTGTCGATAGGGCTCCTGGAGCTGATCTACGCGGCCATCAGAGGCGAACCGATCACGGTCTTCCTGGTCAACAACGCGATCTACGGCATGACTGGTGGGCAGATGGCTCCTACGACCCCAACTGGGATGGTCACCACAACGACGCCGTGGGGGAGGAATCTGAAGGACACAGGCCCACCCTTGGACGCGACCAAACTGCTCGCTGGCCTCGAGGGACCGTCATACGTCAAGAGAGTCTTCCTGCCGGTCGCCCCGATGGGCTCGACCGACCTCTACAGCGCAAGGGGCTCTCTCGAAGGGGCCAAAAGCGTCCTGAATGCGTTCGAGGTCCAGCTGAAGGGAGGCTTCTCTTTCGTGGAGTTCATCAGCACCTGCAGCGTCAACTGGAAGATGTCAGTCCTCGAGTCGAAGCGCTACGCGAGCGAGGTCCTAACCAAGATCTTCCCGCCAGGCCTCTACATAGACAAGATGGGAATCGAGAAGAAATGAAGATCGAAGTAATCGCCGCGGGTCAAGGCGGGCAGGGCGTTCTTGAGCTCGCGAACTACATTTCGTACTTCCACATACTGAAAGGGAGACATGCAGCCTACACGCCTTCGTACGGGCCAGAGACGAGGGGAGGGAAGGTGAAGTGCTACGTGGTCGCGTCCGACGAATTCATCGACTCGCCCATAGTCGAGGAGCCGGACTTCCTCATTGTGATGAACATCCCGTCCATGGACTTCGTGCCGATGCTCAAGGCGGGGGGGACGCTGGTTGTCAACAGCTCCCTCGTAAGTCAAGCACCGAACAGGGATGACATCAAGGTCTCATGGGTCCCAGCAACGCAGCTGGCTGCCAGCCTGAAGGATTCCGGCCTCTCGGGCGGGCGAGACACCTCGATAGCCGCCAACTCAGTCATGTTCGGCGCGTATCTCGCCCTCACTGGGGAGGCGCTGCAGAAAGAGCTCGGGGCCGTCAAGGAGGTCTTCGAGCACTTCTTCACAGACCGCAAGGCTGCGTATATCCCTCTGAACGTGCGGGCGGTGCAGAGCGGGTACGAGTTCGTGGCTAACAAGTCCGTAGGGACCCCAGCTTCGAAAGAAGTCCTGGTGGGTTGACTACCGAGCTCCTTTGAGACTGTTAAGCAGAGAATCTCATGAGTAGGGGCGGCTGAACTACAAGCTTATCCGCGTGTCTTTGAAGGCCCGAAAAAGAAAATGGAGGAACGTGTAGGAATGAGAGAGGAGAGCCAGGAGAAGAACAGCGCCAAGCTGGGAGGTGCTGGCGGCGTCCTCTTCCTCGCAATCATGTTTCTAGGCTATGCGGTGTATGCGGCTGACAGAACAGTTCTCGGCTCGATGCTGAAGCCGATAACGGCCGCACTCCATCTGAGCAACACCCAGATAGGTCTCTTGAGTTCGGCCCAGTACATCGGAGTCCTGGCCTTCGTTTTCGCAGCGGGTCATTTCTCCGACCGATACGGGACGAGGCGAATCATCCTGGTCGGAGTCTCGGTCTTTACCGCCTTCACCTGGCTCATCGGCTTCTCGACGAGCTTCTACGAGGCATTCGCTTTCCGACTGGTCAGCGGCTTCGGAGAGGGGCTCTTCTGGCCTGTAGCCATGTCTGCGGTCGCGAAATACTTCGGGATGAGGAAGGGGCGGGCCCTTGGAGTCTTTTACGTGGGGTTTGACGCAGGATCTGCGACAGGGTCGTCGATAGGCGGAGCGACATTCTCCCTGACCTCAGACTGGCGCTACGCATTCTTCGTGGCCCCCCTGCTGGGGATCGCTGTCGTAGCCGGCGTCTTCTTCGCTAGGGATACCTTCGCGAGAGCTGACGGAAAGGTCGGTGCGATCGCCCTGGGCAGGGATGCGCTCGACCTACTGAAGAGGAGGCAGGTTCAGCTGATGATGCTCTTCGCCCTGCTCGCCACTTGGGCATCCATTTGGCAGGTGACCTACCTTTCCTACTACTTCTCGAGTGTCTACGGTTTGACCGTCCCTCTCGCAGCCTTCATCATGTCTCCGGTCGCAATCTCAGGGGGGTTCGGCAAAGTGCTCCTGGGAAACGCGTCGGACAGGTGGAGGAGGAACAGGATGCTCGTAGTGACCTCTCTTGTAGTCGTCCTACTCTATGCCATGTTCTTCTCCGCTTCAAACGTCTACCTCGGCGCGGCCATCGTGCTTGCAATAGGATTCTTCAGCTCGTCCATCTTCCCAGTGATGCAGGCGCTGATGTGCGACTCGTGCGACGGGAAGACGGGGACCGCCCTAGGGCTGACGACAACGGCCCAGTCAGTAGCGACCGTTATCGCGCCCAATACCACTGCCTACCTCTTCGCGCTGCTTGGAGTGGGAAGGGCGACAGCAATCAATGCTATCATCCCAGCTTTGCTGATGTTGGTGGTGGCTCTGCTGCTCAAGGACCCGAGGCGAGCAAGAAAGGCATGAAAATCACAGGATTGTCGGTACGCCTCCAATGCTTAATAGGATACAAGAGGTGCTGAACGCAGAATGTGCATAACCCGGGTCGGAAAGGTCACGGCCGCATCGCATGGGAGGGCATCAGTAGACTTCTTTGACGGGAGGGCCTTGGACGGTGTCGACGTTTCGATGGTGGCAGTCACGCGGGGCGATTTCGTGGAGGTCTTTGGGAACCTAGCGCTTTCCGTGGTCACCCCCTCGGACGCGAAGAAGCGGAGGGCAGCCTGGAAAGAGGTCCGTGAGGCGGCAATCGTCACTTTGCCCAAGAGAGACAGAGCGCGTTGAACGAAAAGGGAATCCTCCTCCATGCGAAGCACGCCTTCATGCCTAACAGCTTGGGGTACTGTGGGCCCGACGACAGGGGGGTCATTCTGCAACACCTCGAGGAATCGAAGGGCGGTGAGGACCTAACCTCGACGCTGAAGGAGTTCGAGGCGGCCTATCCCTTCCTCAGACTGATCGCCAGAACCACTGGCAGGGATGTCTTCGACTACGCAGTCCCGGAGGCTTACTGGATCGGAAACGGCCTGCTGGACCGGGTTCCCGTCCCCGACTTCCACAGCTTCTCCCACAGGGAGTTGATTGGCAGGGACCCGAAGGAAGTGAAGCGGGTCTTCAAGACGGTGGGCACGGCCGCGCGCCCGCACCACACTTTCTACGTGATGAACACCTATGCGAGCTCGAGCGTTTCTGACGGACCGAACCTAAGCAACGCCAACGGGAAAAAGATCGCACAGATGATTGACAGCTGCCGGGTCTCGTGGGGCGTGGTGAAGGGCGTCGGAGCCAAGAGCCTTCAAGTCGAGTACCGCCCCGTGATTCTGGAAGACGGCCGGCTGGCCCTTTCGAAACCCAAGTTCAAGAAGGTGAGATACAACCGGGAGGTGACGCCTTTCGGATCCGTCAAGAAGGGGGACCCCGTGTCCCTGCACTGGGACTACGCCTGTGAGGTGCTGAGTCCGAGGCAGCTCGTCAGCATACGGAAGTACACCAACTTGGACATCGAAGCAGCAAATCTGCTGCTGGCCTCATCCGATCGAAGCAGACTCTAGGGAAGCCGTCAGGACTCCAGACTCGCCAGCAGCCTGAGCCGCTGGACCTGGGCCCTGTCAAGACCCTCTAGCGACTTCTGGAGACCGGTCAGCTGCTCGATGTTCTTCCTCGATTCGTCGCAGAGCCGCTTGTACGCCGCTCTAGCAGCAGGCGTCTGCGCTTTGCTGGCGAGGCCTTCGTAGCTGCTGGCCAAGTCATCTTCGACCCCTATCCAGTTGACCAGGGTGTCGATGGTCGCCTCCAGATAGCCCGTCTTGACCGTCTCTTCCACCTTCTTCGCTTCCTCGGCGGTGTTCACTTCTGCGATGAGCCGTTCCTTGCCCAAAGACGAACAGCAGCGCGGAGTCTCAGGGGTCTATAAAGATAGGCGAAAGCTCACAGGAGAAGGCCCAGAATGAAGGCTGGGATGAGACCGGAGATGACGCTGAGCGCCAACAGGAACGAGGGCGGCAGCATGTCTCTCGAAGGCCTGTTCGTGACCGGGCCCGCGGATTCAGAGAAGACAACAGTGTTGATCACCCTGTAGTAGTAGACGATCGAGAGGACAATGTTTGCGATTACGATGACAGCCACCCAGGTGAAGAGCGGAGTCGAGGCTAGAAGCAGCGACTGGACGATGAGTATCTCGCTCCAGAACATCCCGAAGGGAGGTGATCCGACCATTGCCAGCGACGACGCAGTGTAGAGGACTCCGAGGGGCCTGTTCTGTCTTCCCGCGCCCTTCAGTTTCTCCAAATCCGCGTCTTCGAACTCCTTCCTCCCCCCGACCCCCGTGAGCATGAAGAAGTTGGCCTTCACGAGCCCGTGATTCCAGATCTGGAACGTGACCGCGACGAGACCCAGCACCGAGAAGGTCGAGAGCGCGGCGAGCATGTAGCCCATCTGGGCAATCGAACTGAACGCGAGCATGCGCCGCAGGTTGCCCTGTCCGAGCGCACCAAAGTTCCCGACCAGCATCGTCAATACAGCGAGCGCTACCAGAGTCACCTGAATCCCCTGGAGAACAGATCCCTGGACGGCGAACGGCTGGATCACCTTCAGCATGGCGAAGAGCAGAGTCTCGTCGACGACCCTGCCGTTAAGGGCACCAATCTGGGCAGGTGCGGCCCCGTACGCGTCAGGCAGCCATGTGTGGACCGGGAAGATTGCCACCTCCACCCCAATGCCGATGAGGATCATCAGGAGCGCAACGACGCCCAAGGGGCCGTTGGAGGCGAGAAGCAAGGGCAGGTCGACCAGACGGATGCTCCCGATGCTTGAGTAGATCAGCGCGACCCCGAGCAGGTAGACTAGACTCCCTGCCCCTGCCAGAAAGAAGTACTTCATTGTCGCTTCGAGTGAGATGTCGCGCCGTTCGAATGACACTAGCCCGTAGGCTGCTATGCTCAGACCCTCCCAGAAGAGGAAGAGGGTCAGGAAGTCGCCGGCTGAAATCACTCCTATGGAGCAGCTTACGAGCAGCATCAGGAGGGCGTAAAAGGGCCCGGCGTTGTCCGTGCGAGTCGACGTAAGAGCCGTGTAGACTGTCACGGCGAAGCCCGCAAGGAGCACGGTCAGGATCACCAGGTTCCCTAGCTTGTCGACTGAGTAGATGCTGGCGAAGATCGAGGTCAGAGGCTGGATGGAGATGGGACCCCAACCAGTGATGAGTTCGGCGAGGGATAGGAGGAGGAAGGCCGCGGCTATCCCACCGATGATGAGCGGTCTGCGACTCCCGAGCTTCGATTTGGCCATGTCTGCGATGAGGACCACCATCGCCCCAGCGAACTGGATCTCGAGGATTGTCGACAGCCAGGCCATCTGTCAGATCACTCCTGTAACTGCGAGCACCACTAGGACCACGAGGACAGAGAACAGCAAGGCGACGTTCTTCCCAAGGTCCCCGCTCTGGAGCCCTATGGCAAGACGAGTCAGGGGTCTCAGTATCGACCCGATTATGTAAGAGTAGAACCGGTCGAACCCGATTCCTTCGAGCAAGAACTCCTTAGCTCCCCTGAGGAAGGCGCTGGACTGCATCAGTCGTGCGGTCGCCTCGGACCGAGCTTGGAATGCAAAGTAGCAGATCGCGAACCCGAGCAATACTACAGCGACGGTAGAGGTCGCCGTGAGAATTGAAGGAACTTCGCTGAGCGAGGGCGCGAAGAGGTTCTGACCACCCAGACCAATCCATCCGACCACGACCAACACGACCAAGGCCATCATCGGCACCACCATCAGCCACCCGGACTCGCGAACCTCTCTCTCACGACTGGGGCCGTGGAAGACCTTGACGAGTGCTCTGAAGGAGTAGAATGAAGTGAGGATGGAGCCGAGAATGATCACAAGGAAGGCCGCCGCGCCGTATGTGGCGGCCGCTGACAGAATCGCGTCCTTAGTCCAGAACCCTATGAGCGGGGGAAGACCGACCATCGCAAGTGCTGCGAAGAGGAATGCAATGTACGTGTACTTCATCCGTCGTGCGAGCCCTCCCATCTCGCCGATATTCCTGGTCCCTAGCGCTTCGATGACAGACCCAGCGGCCATGAAGGCGAGTGCCTTGAAGAGGCCTTGGCTGATCAATTGATAGACCGCGCCTGACGTGGTTCCGAGCCCGATGGCTGTAAACATCAGGCCCAGCTGGCTGATCGTAGAATAGGCGAGAATCCTCTTGAGGTCGTCGGCCGCAGATGCACAGGCGGCCCCCACCACCAGGCTGGTAAGGCCGACAACCAAGACCGAAGTGGAGAGGACTGAGGAAGAAGCGTAGATCGGGTACATCCGGACGACCAGGTAAACGCCCGCGTTCACCATGGTGGCCGCGTGAATGAGCGCGCTGACTGGGGTCGGCCCTTCCATCGCGTCTGGCAGCCATACATGGAAGGGCACCTGAGCGGACTTCCCCATAGCACCGAGGAGAATCAAGATGCCAATCAGTATCCAATTCACACTCACACCGAGAGGGGGTACCTTCACGGCGTTGTTGACTGCGATGATGTTCGTTGTGCCAAGCGTCGTGAACAGCATAATCACGGCGAGCAACAGGGCGATGTCCCCGAACCTCGTGACTATGAATGCCTTGACGCCAGCCTTTCTTGCGGATTCCTTGTCGGTCCAGAA
>Ga0074046_10003792_pt1 | contig 12513 bp, 7 predicted proteins | sample BogForMeECP23OM3_FD_94441 | JGI IMG/M metagenome (GOLD analysis project Ga0074046, IMG submission 94441) | Bog forest soil microbial communities from Calvert Island, British Columbia, Canada - Bog Forest MetaG ECP23OM3 | ecosystem: Environmental > Terrestrial > Soil > Wetlands ...
ATGTGCAAGGCAAACGCGGTGGCCTGGGTCCAGCTCCAATTCTCATCCTTCGACCAGATGTCCTTCACCTTGATCGGCTTGCTGGTCACTTGCAACGGCGGCAATTTCGTGGGGAAGAAGAGTTCCTTCAGGCGATACGCGAAGCTGCCGAAGCTCCCGCCCCAGTCCACTTCCAGGCGCTTATTAACGACCCTCTTCGGCGCGGCTGGTGCCGACACGAAGAACTTCAGATTTTCGGCGAGTCCGGAGCCAAACGTGGTCTGCGTGAAAGGCGCGCCCTTGCGCTCGATCACCTTCACGGGATGTTCAAATAGAAACTGTTTGAGGTTGGACCAGAAATCGTCTGGCATCAGATGGGCGGGTATGCCAAATTCCGGCAGCGCGGCTCGGGGCACAGGAATGACTTCTTCCGGCCCAGTGCGCTTCGGCTTGCTTAGCTCATCTGGAAGGAGGTTGATAAAGCCCGGCACCTGTTGTTCCCTCAACTTGGGTAGACGTAGGCCTACCGAAAATTATTCACCCAGCCGTTATGATTCGCGCGGGCCAGGAAAGGTTGCGCGACCCCTACGGCTGACACCTGCTGGCTTTCATTGTAACATACGTTGTTACACCGTTTTCCGTAGTTTCCCGCCGGCAACGAGGGCTTTTGACCGTTTCAGGTCACCCGCAAACGGGCGGCGTAGAAGGGACACCAGCACACCGCATCCATGGCTGAACCATTGGAACTCAAGAAGACCCTCAACCTGCCCAAGACGGATTTCCCCATGAAGGCCAACCTTCCGCAGAACGAGCCCAAGCAGCTCGCCGCCTGGGAAGAGTCCCACCTTTACGAGCGCATTCTGGAAGGCCGCCAGGGCAAGCCTCTGTTTGTGCTCCATGACGGCCCGCCCTATCCCACGGGAACCATTCATCTCGGCACCGGGCTGAATAAGACGCTGAAAGACCTAATCGTCAAATCCAAGAGCATGGCCGGGCACTACGCGCCCTATGTTCCGGGCTGGGATTGCCATGGTTTGCCCATTGAAACGCAAGTGGAGAAGGAGCTTGGCGGAAAAGGGAAGGTTTCGCCGGCGGAGTTCCGCAAGCGGTGCCGGGACTACGCCACCCGTTACGTGGAGCAGCACAAGCGCGATTTCAAGCGACTGGGTGTCTTCGGCCGGTGGAACGATCCCTACCTCACCATGAGTCATCCGTACGAAGCCACCATCGCCGGTGCTTTCCTGGATTTCATGGAGAAGGGATACGTCTACCGCGGACGCAAGCCGGTCTACTGGTGTATCCACGACAATACGGCGCTGGCGGAAGCGGAAGTGGAGTACGAGGACCACACCAGCCCCTCGATCTGGGTCACCTTCAAAGTTGTGGGCGGCGGTTCCGGCGATGCCGCCAAGATCGGCTCCGATGTGTCCGCGGTGATCTGGACCACTACGCCTTGGACGCTTCCCCACAATCGCGCGCTGGCATTTCATCCCGATTATCAGTACGCCGTGGTGCAGACGGAAAAGGGCAAGCTGCTGCTGGCCGTGGATCGCGTCGCAGGCCTGCAGGCGGAAGCCGGGATCAAGCAAGCCGAAGTGCTGGCCACTTTCAAGGGCCGCGATTTTGAGGGCATGAAATTCCAGCACCCCTTCCTGCCGATTCAGGTGCCTGGCATCCTTGCGGACTATGTGACGCTCGATCAGGGCAGTGGCGTCGTGCACACGGCGCCGGGTCATGGCGCGGACGACTTCATCTCTGGCCTAAAATACAATTTGGAAATTTACGCGCCCCTCGACGATCGCGGCGTCTACCTGGAAGGTTTGCCGGAATACAAAGGTAAGGACGTTTTCACGGCAAACCCCATCGTGGTGAAACTTCTCGGCGACCGCGGCGCGCTCCTCGGCCATCACGCTTACAAGCATTCCTATCCGCACTGCTGGCGTTGCCACAATCCGGTGATTTTCCGTGCCACCGAACAGTGGTTCGTCAAGCTGGATCAGGTTGCTCATGGCGCGCAAAAGTCTTTGCGCCAGGAAGCGCTCCAGGAAATTCACAATGTGAAGTGGATTCCCGGCTGGGGCGAGGACCGCATCTACGAAATGATCGAGAGCCGCCCGGACTGGTGCGTTTCCCGCCAGCGCTTCTGGGGCGTTCCCATCATCGTGTTTTTTTGCGAGGCTTGCGGAAAGCAGCTCAGCGATTTCTCGGCGTTGCGCAATGTTGTGAAGTGGTTTGAGAAGGAAGGCGCGGACGCCTGGTACACGCATTCCCCGGAAGAACTGTTGCCGCCCGGAACAAAATGCCCGTGCGGCGCTTCCAAATGGCGCAAGGAGCACGACATCCTAGACGTGTGGTTCGATTCCGGATCGTCGCACCTGGCCGTGCTGCATGGCGACGAGTGGCCCGCAGACGTTTATGCGGAGGGCCCAGACCAATATCGCGGATGGTTCCACAGCTCGCTCTTGATCGGCGTAGGCATCAGGGATAAGGCGCCTTATCGTTGCGTGGTCACTCACGGATGGACCTTGGACGAACAGGGCCGGCCGATGTCGAAGTCGCTGGGCAATGTCGTGCTGCCAACGGAGATTTGCGACAAGTGGGGCGCGGATCTGCTGCGCTTGTGGGTGGCTTCGCAGGAATATCAGGCGGACGTGAAGATGAGCGAGCGGGTGATGACGCAGCTCAGCGAAGCCTATCGCAAGATTCGCAACACCTTCCGTTTCGCACTCGGCAATTTGAGCGATTTCGATCCCTCGCGCGACGCTCTGGCCAATGAGCAACTCGAGGAGATGGATCGCTGGATGCTCGAGCGCACCGCCGAGCTCGTCAAGCGTTGCCGCGAATGGTACGCGGCGTACGAATTTCACCGCGTGTATCACGCCATACACGACTTCTGCGTGGTGGATCTAAGCGCCTTTTATTACGACGTGCTGAAGGACCGCCTCTACACCAAGTCGCCCAACAGCAGGTCACGGCGCTCCGCGCAGACGGCGGTGTGGAAGATCACCAGCGCGCTCGTGCGCCTTGCGGCCCCCATCCTCGTTTTTACTGCAGAGGAGCTCTGGAAGTACCTGCCAAAAGCCGCGGGCGAACCCGAGAGCGTCCACATCGCTCTGTTTCCGCAGGAAACGGAGCTCCGAAGCGGCATTCCTGGCGATAGGGCCAACACATGGGAACTGCTGGGGAAAGTTCGCGGGGAAGTGCTGAAGGCGTTGGAAAGCGCGCGCAATGATAAGAAACTGATCAACTCGGGGCTCGAGGCGAAAGTTCTTCTCAACGCCGACCTCGAATTGAAAGCCAAGCTCAAACACTACTTGCCGGTGCTTCCGACCCTCTTCATTGTCTCTCAGGTGGATTTCATTAGCGCGGGAACCGGAGAGTTCCGCTCGGAAGCCGTGCCCGGCCTCGAAGTGACCGTGCAGCGCGCCGATGGCAAAAAGTGCGAACGCTGCTGGAACTATTCCACGCACGTGGGAGAGAACTTGCGTTATCCCACCATCTGCGAGCGTTGCAGCGAAGCCATCGCGGAGATCGAAGACGCGTTTGCGGGAACTCGTTAATTTCATGGCTAAGACTCCCGCAAAGATTCCACCTTATTCTGTCATTCCGAGCGAAGTGAGGAATCTCTCTTCTCCTCCGGAGTCGCATCAATGAAACTCCCCGCCCGCCTCCGTTGGCTCTGGCTTACTCTGGGCGTGGTCTTTCTGGACCGTGCCAGCAAAGCGTGGATTGAATCCCGGCCGGAAGACTACTTCCCGCATCCGATCGTCACGCATTCCGTAAACCTGGTGTACGCACGGAATCCCGGCATGGCCTTCAGCTTCCTGGCAGGATACTCGTCGTCGGTGGTTCGAGTTCTGCTGATTGCTGGTGCCCTGCTCATCATCGGTTTCATCGCGTGGCTGTTCGTGACCAGCCGCAGCACGGGCGCACTGCAAGCTGCAGGGCTCGCGCTGCTCCTCGGCGGCGCCACGGGCAACGTCACGGACCGCATTCTCCACGGTCCCGTCACCGATTTCCTGGAAGTGTGGCTGAGATTCATCCCCTTGCGGATATTTCATCCCTGGCCGGCGTTCAACGTCGCCGATTCGGCGATCACTATAGGTGCAGTGTTGATCGTGCTTGAGGTGCTTTTCGGTCGGCATAAGCCTCGCCCATCCGCAAGAAAATAGCGCTGCTGATGCACATGCCCGGACGGGTGTTGCGGCAGCATCCTGCGATAGACTCTCCTTGTGAGCGAACCTCAGCATCTGGAAATCACGGTGGCGGACGAGGACGCAGGCCTGCGCCTGGATCGCATCGTGGCCCTGCGCTGCCCGGAGCTTTCCCGAACGCGTGTGCAGGAACTCATCGCGGGCGGGCTGGTCCTGCTGAACGGCAAAACGGCGAAGGATTCGCACAAGGTCCACGCAGGCGACACCATCGAGGTAGTTCCTCAGCCGCGCCCGGCGTTGCGTGCGGAAGCCGAAGCGATTCCTCTCGACATTCTTTATGAGGACGAGGACATCATCGCCGTCAACAAACCTGCCGGCATGACCGTGCACGCTGGGGCAGGGAACTCTCACGGCACGCTCGTCAACGCGCTGCTTGGCCGCGGGCAATCCCTCTCTCAGCCCGGCGACCTGTTGCGGCCCGGAATCGTCCATCGCCTGGACAAAGAAACCTCGGGCATTATCCTTGTGGCGAAAAATGATTTTGCGCATGCCCGGCTTGCAGAGGCGTTCCGCGAGCGCTCCATCCAGAAGATCTACATCGCTTTGGTGCAGGGTGTCTTGAAAGAGGAACGCGGCCGCATCGAACTGGCCATTGCGCGCGATCCCAATCGCCGCACGCGCATGACTGCGAAGCGCGCCGCTCTCCTGCACAATGCACGCGAGGCGCGCACCGATTGGCAAGTCCTTGCCCGCATCGATTCCACCACACTCCTCGAAGTCCAATTGCACACCGGGCGCACGCATCAGATCCGCGTGCATTTTTCCGCGCTGCGCCACCCCGTGGTCGGAGACACACTCTACGGCGCGGCGGGCCAATTGCACATCGGCCGGACCTCGCTGCCGTCCCTCGGCCGCAATTTTCTGCACGCGGCAAAAATCGCATTCGCCCAGCCGCGCACGGGCCAGCCGATCCACCTCACGGCGCCGCTCCCGCCTGAGCTGCGCGCGTACTTGCAGAAATTATGTGAGGCTGCTGGCGAGCCCCCGGAACGAATTGACGCTGCGCTGAAAGGCTTTCTATAATCAATTCAAATGCGACACCTATCCGTTGGCCTGCTTCTCGTTGCCGTGCTGTTCGGCAGCATCCTTGTTTTTGCGCAGCAACAGAACCCTGCTGCTCCCCCACCTCCTCCGCCTGCCGCAGCGCAGGGCCAGGAGCCGCCCGCGCAGAGCGGCCCGACTTTCCGCGCGAGGGTTTATCTTGTGGACGTCCTCTTCACCGTTCTGGACCGCCGCAACAAACTCGTGCCCACGCTCGAAAAACAGGATTTTAAGGTCCTTGACGACAACATCTCCCAGGAGATCCGCTACTTCAGCAAACAGAGCGATCTCCCGCTGCGCATCGGCATGCTGCTGGACACCTCCAACAGCATTCGCGATCGCCTGAAGTTCGAGCAGGACGCCGCCAACAATTTCCTGTTCAGTGTGCTGCGGCCCAGGAAGGACGAAGCCTTCCTGATGACCTTCGACGACGAGCCGCAAGTTCTCCAGGGATTCACGAATGACACCGGAGCGCTCCGCGACCATATTTTGCGCACGCGGGCGGGCGGCGGCACCGCGGTTTACGACGCCATCTACGATGCTTGCGTGAACCTGCTAAGCCATCCACCGCGGCCGCCCGGCGACCAACCCGACGTTGTGCGGCGCGTGATGATTCTCATCAGCGACGGCGAGGACAATCTCTCCACGCACACGCGCTCCGAAGCCATCGAAATGGCGCAACGCACCAGCGTGGTCATTTATTCCATCAGCACCAGCACACAATGGGTTTCGCTGGACGATCCCAACAAGGAACAATCCGGCAACCGCAAATACCATCTGACCGAGGGCGACCAGATCCTGAAGAACCTGGCCGAAGAGACCGGCGGCCGTGCCTTCTTTCCTTATCACGTGGACGATCTCGATCAGTCGTTCCAGGACATCAGCGAGGAACTGCGCAATCAGTACTCCATAGCGTACGACCCGACAAATCACACCTTCGACGGCCGCTACCACAAAATCCACGTGGAAACGCCGGAGCACAGGGGTTTCCAGGTGCGCGCGCGCCGCGGGTATTACGCCCGGGCCAACCAGGACACGGCCATCAAGCCTTCGGGCAGCGTAAAGTAACGCTTCCTTCGCGTCCCGGAAAATCAAAGGCGTCCGCCTCAGAAGGCGGCCACTACAGGAGCAAGGACAAACCCAAGCGCACAGGCAAGATTGCCTGTGCCACCAAACGCAGCAGAATTGTCGGCGCGCCGACAGTATTAAAATCAAAAATAACCAACCAGTATTCAAATAAGAGGGATTTTAGTTCAGAGTGGGAACGGCCTTAGGAATCAGATAGTTGCCGCGTGCTTGTTCGAATGAAATAGCTCAAATCCGCGGGGGCGGGTCGCCAGCTTTCGAAATTATGGACGAGAATCGTGCAACAGCACCGCGTCGGATTCCTGTTCGCCGCACTCCATGGCGATCTTCGAGCCATCAGGTGAAAACTCGAACCGGAAGGTCTTGTCCTTCTTGAAATGCGTGAGCTGGCGGTGCGGCGCGCCATCGAGCGGCTGCAGCCACAGGTTGTCCATGCCTTTTTCCCGCACAAGGTATACGACCCCTTTGCCATCCGGCGTGTAGGCAAGCTCATTCGGCAGGGCGCGCTGATCGATATCGCTGTAAGTCATCTGGTGAGTCTCAACATTGTCGACCCGCAACATCAGTTTGTGGTCCAATTCGCGCACCTCGAAAGACACAATCTGTTTTCCATCCGGTGAGAGCCCGTACGATCCCACTCCGTACTTCACCACGGTTTCCGGCGAACTGCCTTCCACCGATACGCGCTTCACGTAGCGGTTGTCCGCGTTGTCCACGTAATAGACCCAGTTCCCGTCCTTCGGGCAGGTTGGCTCACGGTCATTCCGGCCGGTGGTCAGTTGCTTATGATTGGTGCCATTCAAATCCATGCGCCACAAATTGGCCGAGGTTCCACCGCCGGCGCCCACCTGGCGGTATACGACGTAGCGCCCGTCGCCGCAAACGGCCGCCTGATCCAGAATATGCTTGGGGTCGGAGTACAGCGTGGTTTCTTCTCCATTGGCCGCAACGGCTTTCAGGCTGCCAGCCTGCGGCACGATCAGCCGGCCGTCCGGCATCCAATTCCAAAGCCACACGGGCAACTGCGTTGCCAAAGGCACCGTGCGCAGTTGGTCCGGTTCGTTCGCGGGGGCAATGCTCAAGGAAAAACGAAGTTTGCTCTGGATGGCCACCAGGGTCTTGCCGTCATTCGCGATTCCTAAATTCCCATAGTTGTTCGTATCCGCGGTCAACTCGCGATATTGGCCGTCGGGATAGCTGACGTAGCCGATTTGCTCCTGTATACGTCCCGCGTCCACTTTCTTAGCGCTGGTGATCAGCGCGCTTCCGTCCGGCATCCACGCAGGGCCATAGTAAATGCGGTCGGGCGAAACGGCGACAGCGTGATCCTTACCTGTGGCCACATCGACCGCAAGAAAACCGCCGATGGCGTCTTGCGTTGGTTGGACGACGGGAATGACTATGGTTTTTCCATCCGGCGACCAGGCAGGCACGTGGCTATCGCTTGGAAGAGGATGAGCACTAAAGATCGGCCTCTCGATCGTTCCATCGCTCCTGGCCAACAGCAAATCCCAATTTGGCGAATCGTGCAGCTCACGCAGAAACACGAAGTACCGGCCGTCCGGCGAAAAGGAGATCGGACTGTCCACATCATTAATCACGACGTGCGGTTCGCCGCCCAGGACAGTGGCGCTGTACAGCACCGATTCCGCTTCGTTCTCTTCATTGCGCCGGACGAAATAGATATAGTTGCCGTCCGGCGAAAAGGTCAGGCCTTCGTAACGGGTGCGCGCTGGGGCCACCACTTCCTTGTTGGTCGACGTCGGAATGTGCCGCAGCCACAGGGACTGCGAGCCACCTTCCTCCAGCGCTTGCAGCAGGTATATGCCATCCCGGGAAATCGCAGCTAGGGTAACGTGGCCGTTATTCGAGACATTCTCGATGGTGAACTTCTCGAAAGGAGCAAGGTTCGCCTGTTGGGCGGATTGCCCCGGGTGCACTTTCTGTTGCACCCGCGTATATAAGCCGTATGCAACAGCCGCAACCACAACGAGCAGCCCGACAAGGATCAGCCCCGTGCCGATTCTGCTTTTTTGCCGCGGGACCGTCAGTACCGCGCCGCTTCCAGCGCGCGCCGTACCTTCCAGCCCCGCAGCAGAACTCGAGCCGCTTCCGATTGGGCGTACCGTACCGCTGGACGTCTGGCTGGCGGCCACGGCGGGAGCGGAACTTGTGCGTCCGGGATCCATCTCCCGTTGCAATCGCTTCAGGTCGGCGCGCACTTCGGCGGCTACCTGGCATCGCAGGTCGCGATCCTTTTCCAGCAGTTTATTAAGGATGCGCTCCAGTTCCTGAGGGACCGCACTATTGAGAGTGATGGGGGAAACCGGGGCGCTGTGCAGGATATTTCCAAAGATGACAGCAGTGGTCGCGCCCGGGAATGGCAGGGTTCCCGTCACCATCTGATAGAGCACCGAACCCAGAGAGAACAGATCACTACGTGCGTCCAGCACTTCGCCGCGCGCCTGCTCGGGAGACATATAGGCGATAGTGCCAACGGTGGTCCCCGGGCTGGTCAGAAAGGCGTCCTTGGATGGCGCGACAGTTTCACCCTCCATCCCCCCTTCCGTCTCCATCAGTTTTGCCAGGCCGAAATCCAGGAGCTTTGCAGCGCCACGTTCGCTCAAGAAAATGTTGGCCGGCTTGATATCCCTGTGAACGATGCCCTTTTTGTGCGCGGCATCGAGCGCGTCGGCAACCTGGATGCCAATTTCCACGGTCTTCGCAATCGGCAGCAGCCCGCGTGTGAGTGTTTTCTCCAGCGATTCGCCTTCCAGTAACTCCATCGCGATATAGGTCTGCCCCTCATGCTCTTCAATGGCATAGATGGTGCAAATCCCGGGATGATTGAGCGCCGAAGCCGAACGGGCTTCGCGCAAGAAACGCTCCATGGCCGCGGGATCCGGCTTGCCGGTGTCCTGAAGAAATTTCAGCGCCACGCGGCGTCCCAGCCTGGTGTCCTCGGCTTCATACACCACACCCATCCCGCCGCTTCCCAACTGCCGCAGGATGCGATAGTGCCCGATAGTTTCGTTGATCATGGGGATCGTTCCGGAGTCCCGCTCCGTCGCCTTGCGATACTAGCCAAGGCTTACACTGCGGTCAATGCGTCTCCGCGCTGATGAGTTATTTTATCTTCAGCAAGAGTGTCTGCGGAATGAATCTTTTCGAGGCCCGGGAGAGTTGGTAAACCCGCTTCAGCTTCGAGGCGCGTAATACCCTTTGCGCGCCAGTACCTTCAGATCGTTGTTGTTTAGCTCAACCTTGATTTTGCGAAATTTTCCGTCCTTGGCATTGTTTGTGGGGTAGTAGCCCAGGGTGTATTGGCTGCGCAACTCTTCGGAGATCTGGTCAAATGCTTCTTCCAGGTTTTTTTCGGAGCGCACCGAAATCATGCGTCCACCGGTATCATCCGCCAGCTTGTGGGCCACGCTGACGTTTCCTCCGTACCTTGGGTCCACGACCAATAAGATGTGAATCACGGTGTCCGTCCGTTGGGCTGACTCAATGGCTTCCTCGAGCCTCACCTTACTGCCTTCATCCTGCGCGTCGGTCACGATGATGATCGCCTTGCGCCCCGCTTCGCCGTTCAGTTTTTCTCCACACGCCAGGTAAATCGCATCATAGAGCGCTGTGCCGGTAATTTGCTGCCCGCCGACGGGCCCCGGGTTTCCGGCGATCATGCCGCCACCAGGCACGTTAATCCGCGCCTTCGAGATGGCGCGGTCCAAGATGCTGCGGTCATCGGTAAGATCGGCGAGCAAGTCCACGTCTGAATCGAAGGAGAGAACCATGGCCTCGTCGCCTTTGCGCAGAACACGGTGCAGGAAGCGGCTTCCGGCGTCCTGGATCGCTCCCAGATTGTTCTGTTCGCTTCCCGAAGTATCGAGCATCAACCCCAGGGTAATAGGCAGGGCCATCTCCTTCGAGAAAAACGCAATTTTCTCCTCATGGCTGTCCTCGAAAATCTTAAAGTCGTCCTGCTTTAGGTCCGTCATAATGTGCTTGTTCTTATCGCGGACGGTGGCGAACAGGTTGACGAGTGTCACCTCCGTCCTGATTACCGGCGGCGCCTGGCCCTGGCTTTGCGTTTGAGCCTGCGGCAGCGCCGGCACAGCCAGCGCCAACGCCGCGCAAACCGCCAGATACTGCACCACTGTTTTCTTCCACAATGACATCTTCTTTATCTCGCTTTTCAAGATTTCCCGGTATCCTATCTAGTTGGTGTTTTCGTCCGGCATGGTGGCGCGGCACCGTGCCGCCATCGCATCCATTGCCGCGAAGCATCATTACTAGAGTTCGATGCAACCACGGCGCCCCGGGGATGCGTCGTACAATGCCAGTAGGGTGCTAGGCGCTATAATAGCCCAAGAAAGTTTGGCCTGATGACCATGAATTGTCCACGAAAAACGCGGCTCCTCCTGATTGCACAATCCCTGTTGCTGTTGACGCCCGTGGCTCTCGCGCAGGAACCTGCAGCTACCACCCCGGCCAAGCCTCCGGCGGCGCAGGCGCCGAAAGCCGGGGCTCAGAGTCAGACTCCTACCAAGATCGTCGTGAACCCGACTCTTGTGGTTGTGCCGGTTACGGTAAAAGACGGGAAAGGCAATCTGGTAGCCGACCTGCGGAAAGACGAATTCCGCATCTTTGAGGACAAAATCGAGCAAAAGATCACATTCTTTTCCGCCGAAGTCTTTCCCATCTCCATGGTCGTCCTTATTGACAACGACCTGAAGCGCAAGGACGCCGATGCGGTCGAGCCCAGTTTGCGCGCCATTGTCGGGGGCATGAGCGCGAGCGACGAAGCCTTTATCTGCACCTTTGACCAGTATTTTCATGAGGGCCACGGCTTTACCCGGGATCAGGACAAGCTCATCACCGAATTGCGCCGCAAGGACGTCTCTTCCGCGTCCGCACCTTCCGTGGCGCCTGCCGGCGGCCCGTTTGAGGGCCCCACAATCAATGGTGCTGCAGCTCCGGGCGCCCCGATGAACGACCCTTCCTTGCGCGCGATTAAGGGCCAGCCCACCAAGGCACTGGACGACGCCGTTTACTCCGCGGCCATGCTGCTTCAGGATCGTCCCTCGCGCGACCGCCGCAAGGTCATCCTGCTCATTTCCGACGGGCAGAATGGCGCCAAGTTTAATACTCACAACCACGACGATACCCGCGCCGAACTGCTACGCCAGGGCATCGCGGTTTACAGTGTGGCCGTTGGCAGCGCCTTTTTTGAGCGGAAATTCAGCCGCCTCGAGGAATATGCCCACGATACCGGCGGCGATGTGTTTTACGGCGCGAAGAGCGAGAGCTTCGAGGATTTCTATTCCCGGGCCACCGAGCAGGCCCGCAACCAGTACACCTTGGCCTTTTCGCCAAGCGGCGAGCGCAAAGTCGAATATCACACTCTGGAAGTCCGTGTGCGCCGCGAAGGCTTGACCATTCTTAACCGCAAGGGCTACTACGGCGGGACGTTCGCTACGGAAGCCCCCAAATAACTGCGGCCGCTCCTTTTTCTCCGGATTCCGCTTGACACACGTCGCGCACGTCCGTATACGGATGCCAAGGGTGTGGATGGCAAGCTGCACGCTCTCCGCCCCCGAAGCAAGACCGAGCAGCACACCATAGAAGGGGAACGACGACTATGAAAAAAGCGAAGAAGGCGGAAAAGAAGCCCGTGAAGAAGGGGAAATAATCAGGGTACATTCAGTTTTGGTTGAAGGAGCGCCCTGGCCTGGCCGGGGCGCTCCTATTTTGGGGCAATGACGCGTCTCGATTAGCCTGCAGATCCAGTGAGTGCCTCTTCATGGGCCGGGCAGATTGGTTTGTAGGCACAGTTCCGGCAAGCGAAGCCCGGCTTGGGGGAAAATTCACCGGCGCGAATGTCGGCCGCGGTCTCCTGGATGATCTTTTCGGCCTCGTCGAGTTGCTTGGCGTCGCGAGTCGTGGGTTGCACCTGGTTGTTCTGCAGGTAGTGGAACGCCAGCCGCACGGGGTTCCACTCGAAAATCTCTTTTGCCGCCAGGGCGTAGATGCTGAGCTGCAGGTCCTTTCGCGCATCCGCCTCTTTCTTGGGCTTCCCCGTCTTGTAATCCACGATCTCCACGTCTTTGCGCCCCAGGCTGTTTACCTGATCCATGCGTCCGGTCAGGATCACATCGTTGGCCAACGGAAGCTCAAATCCTTTTTCCTGCTC